>Ga0157369_10006763_pt1 | contig 13232 bp, 13 predicted proteins | sample C25metaG_FD_113461 | JGI IMG/M metagenome (GOLD analysis project Ga0157369, IMG submission 113461) | Corn rhizosphere microbial communities from Kellogg Biological Station, Michigan, USA - C2-5 metaG | ecosystem: Host-associated > Plants > Roots > Rhizosphere > Soil | place: USA: Michigan...
AGCCACGGCGAAGACGCGCTCAGCATCCCCTGGTGTCCGCGTACATTGCGCGGACACACCGCGGACGTCTATTCGCATCGCCTCGCCCGGCAACGGCTCAAATCTGGCTGGCATGGGGTTTGCTTTCGTTGTGGTGGCCTCGAAGCACAGTGCGTTGGGCATCGCCAAGGAATAAGACATTGAGACAGCCGTTGCAGCCGTTACACACGCCACGGAGCCTGCCTTCCACTTTGCTAAGCCGGCTAGGGCGAGCTTTCGTCATCTTGGCTATTTCGCCACCACTCCTCGCGCAGCCGGCATCATCCAACGTCATCGACACTGCGTCGGTCCCGTCTTGGCGCGAGAGCCTCACGCCTCCGGATGACACGGGCGTGACGGTCGAGAACCGGACGATTCGCCAAATTGTCCACCTCGGCCCAGGCGGCAACGCGTGGCGCATACGCCTTTCGAACGCGTATGGCGACAAGCCCCTGTATTTCGACCGGGTGACACTTGCGAAACGAGCAAAGGGGAGTACAAATGTAGAGGGGTCGACGCGCCCTGTGACGTTTGAAGGCCGTCAGGATGTGACCATTGCACCTGGTACAGAGGTCGTAAGCGACACGGTGGCCCTTCCCGCGACTTCGCAAACGGACCTGGCGATAAGTATCTATGTGGCGAAGTCGACACCCGTCACAACCGTTCACGCGCGGCAGCGCAATGCCATTTATCTTGCCGAAGGCGATGTGGCTGACAAGAATACGTTGAACGAGTTGCCCCTGCCCAAGAAGATGGATAAGACTCTATGGCTCTCCGGCGTGGACGCGGCATCCACGGGCACGGTGCCGACTATCGTCGCGTTCGGTGATTCCATCTCTGACGGCACAGGCACTCCGGCCGACGAGAATGCATCATGGCCCGACGTGCTCTACGGCCGCCTTGCTAACGCCGGCATGAGACATGCCGTCGTAAATGCAGGCATCGCGGGAAACCGCCTTGCCCGGCAAGGCGTGGCACCGCGTTTTGGAAGCGCCGGCCTCACGCGTTTTGAACGCGATGTGTTAGCTCAGCCAGGCGCGACGGCCGTCATAGTCCAGCTTGGAATAAACGACATCGGATTCAGTGGCATGGTCGATCCGCAAGACGACGTTGTTTCAGTAAAGGATATCGAAGATGGACTTGCCCAACTAGCCAAGCGCGCGCATGCCAACTGCCTGAAGGCCTACATCACGACCCTAACCCCATTCGCGCTCACGACAATCGAGGGGTATTACTCGGACAGCAAGGAAACAACACGCCAAGCTGTGAATGCGTGGATTAGGCGCCAGAACATTTTTGATGGGGTGGCCGACATCGATATGGCGTTGCGAGACCCTGCGCAACCGAATCAACTATTGCCGGCAAACGATTCGGGAGATCACCTCCATCCCAATGCGCAAGGTGCGAAAGCCATTGCAAACGCCATACCTCTGAGCTGGTTCAAGTAGTTGAGAAAACAGATCCCCTGCCCAGAAGAGCAGGTGGGTCTACGGCAATATGGTAAGCGTGGGCAGGCGAGCATACGCCGGGTCGGTCTCACGCGGTGGGACATGCTGGGCGCTGTGCTCACGCTATGGGCCCTATCGACGAAGATGCTGCCCTGCGCTTCGCCCAGCTCTGCGCTGATGCCATAGCAATGAACGATGCTGCCCTGGTCAGCGATTCCGACGAGGCCCGCTTCAGGGCACGCATGATCGCGGACTGGGCCCTCGATATGGGCCGCGCCACCGCCGCCGGTACCGCCGCCGGTACCGCCTCGCATATCGAGCGCTTCCTCGGTCCGTGCCGCGCGGAGCCCGGCCAAAGGTATGTCAACGTCATGCGGCGGCTGGCCAAGCTCATGACGGGTGGCCACGCCTTAGGCCCACGGTTCAAGCGCCGCAGCACGGTCGGAAAGGTCTGCATTCTGAGCCTTTAGGGCCTTGATGCACTCCACGAACAGGGCCGACGAGGCCGCATCGTTCACGCCGAGGATGTCGTCGATGACCCGGAAGAGCGCAGCAAGGTCCATCGGAAGAACCGGTAGCCAGAGGCGGTGCTGGGCATCGATCGTACGGGAGTTCACTCAATGCAGGCGCCGAACCTTGATCGCCGTTGTGATACGGCTATCGGATGCACGACGTTTGGCGGCATCCTCGGCCAAGTCAGAGAAGTGCAATGTTCCGTCCGAATCCATCGTGGTACAGCCTACGGGCGGAAGATCCGCAAAAGGCTCGACGCTCTTGTTAATGGCTTCATCACCGAGCGTCATGTCATCGAGGACGCGGGTGGAAATTCGAGACCACGGACCCTCAAGCGGGCCGAAACACTGTGACTTACCGTCAGGGCTAAGTTCCAGTGGATCGGAGTGCACGTGGAGCGGCGCTCCATTCGGTGCCTTCACGACCTTGCCAACAAGAACGATGTCGGGAGCGACTTCCCCGGGAGATAGTCGACATAGCGCCCCGGACGCGCGAGCGCACCGTCCTAATTAATGACCTGAGCGACCTTGTTGGTAGTGAGGTCGATACGCACAAGCTTGGCGCCTTTGGGCAATGGGTAGTCAACGAAGTCGGGGCCGCCGGTACGGCGACGCCGGCGAACGCCAGCAACATGTGGCGAACTGAGCTATTCGGTCCGCGCTAACTCCTGTTCAAGGAAGGGGGCGGTTCGGCTGCCAGAGGTTCGGGCCACCTGCTGAGGAGAACCCGCCACCACGATGTTGCCGCCGGCGGCGCCCGCGCCCGGCCCCACGTCGATAATCCAGTCGGCCTGGGCCACCGCGCGCATGTCGTGCTCGATCATCACGACCGTATTGCCGGCATCGACCAGGCGCTGCAACTGCACCAGCAGCCGATCGGCATCCGACGCATGCAGCCCGGTGGTCGGCTCGTCGAGCACGTACAGGCTTCGGCCGCGTTGAGCACGTTGCAGCTCAGTGGCCAGCTTGATGCGCTGCGCCTCTCCCCCCGATAGTTCAGTGGCGGGCTGCCCCAGACGCAAGTAACCCAGACCAATTTCCTGCAGCAGTTTTAGTGGCCTTGCCACCACGTCCTCACCCGCAAAGAATGCGCTGGCTTCGTCTACGGTCATCTGCAGTACCTCGGCGATGTTGCGCCCGTTCCATTGCACCTTCAGCGTGGCCTCGTTGTAGCGCGCTCCGTGGCACGTCGGGCATGGTGCGTACACGCTTGGCATGAACAGCAGCTCCACGCTGACGAAGCCCTCGCCCTCGCAGGTCTCGCAGCGCCCTTTGGCAACGTTGAACGAGAACCGTCCGGCATCATACCGGCGGCGTCGAGCATCCGGCGTGGCGGCGAACAGCTTGCGTACATGGTCGAACAGGCCGGTGTAAGTGGCCAGGTTAGACCGGGGCGTGCGCCCGATCGGCTTCTGGTCCACCTGCACCAAGCGCTTTATGGCGTCCACGTCGCCCGCCAGATGGCCACCGGTCGCCTCAATCACTGTCGGCCCCTCACCGGTGGCGCTTTCGGTCGCCTCATCTTCCGGCTCATGGCCCAGATGCAGCAGTACCAGTTCCGGCAAAGCCTGCGCGACGAGGCTGGACTTGCCGGAGCCGGAGATGCCGGTGACGGCCGTCAGCACGCCCAGCGGAATGCGTGCATCCACGCCATGCAGATTGTGGCGATGGATGCCCTGCAGCTTCAGCCAGCCAGTCGCTTCGCGTGCTCGGCTTCCCGGTGGGGAAATTTCGCCGAACAGATAGCGGGCGGTGTGAGATTCGGCAACCTTGCGCAGGCCATCCGGCTCGCCACTGTATAGCACGCGCCCCCCCCGCTCCCCGGCGTCTGGCCCGACATCCACTAGCCATTGCGCGCGGCGCATCAGCTCCAGATCGTGCTCGACCACGAATACCGAGTTGCCGGCGTCGCGCAGTCGATCGAGCGCGTCGTACAGGGCCTGACTGTCGGAGGGGTGCAGCCCCGCCGAAGGCTCGTCGAGGACGTACACCACGCCGAACAGCAGGGAACTCAATTGCGTAGCCAGCCGCAGGCGTTGCAACTCGCCGGCCGAAAGCGTCGGCGTAGCCCGGTCCAGCGTCAGGTAGCCAAGGCCCAGCCCGCGCAGTTGGCGCAGACGTGCCGTCACACCACCGGCCAAACGCTGTGCGGCAAGGCGCTTTTCTTCGGACAGCGCGGACGTACGGCGCACGTCGGGCGACACCGCATGGACGGCCCGGCCGGAGGCCGCGCGTTGGGCACGGTCGCGCCGGGTCACTTCCTTGTCCGTAGCCGCCCCCGCTGCATGGGCGCGAAAATCGCCTTTGGCAATGGGTTCGAGCAATGCCGCCAACTGGTCCAGCGGCATCTGCATGAACGCGCCGATGTCCACGCCGGCGAAAGTGACCGACAGCGCCTCGGGCTTCAACCGCTTTCCATGGCAGGCGGGGCAAGGCTTACCCTCCATGAAGCGGGACACGCGCTTTCTCATCAGCGCGCTCTGGGTATGGGCAAAGGTGTGCAGTACATACCGCCGGGCGCCGGTGAACGTGCCCATGTAGCTTGGCTCCATCTTGCGCTTGAGCGCGGTGCGGGTCTCGGCGGGCGTGAAGCCCGCGTACACCGGCGCAGTCGGTGCTTCCTCCGTGAACAGAATCCAGTCGCGATCCTTCTTCGGCAGGTCCTTCCAGGGCCGGTCAATGTCATAGCCCATACTAACCAGGATGTCGCGCAGATTCTGGCCTTGCCAGGCGGGGGGCCAGGAGGCGATCGCCCGCTCGCGAATGCTCAAGGAGGGATCGGGCACCATGATGGCCTCGGTCACTTCATACACGTAGCCCAAGCCATGGCAGGTCGGGCAAGCCCCCTGCGGCGTGTTGGGTGAGAAATCCTCAGCGTAGAGCATGGGCTGGTTGGCCGGGTAGGTGCCCGCGCGCGAGTACATCATGCGCACCAGGCTGGACAGGGTGGTTACACTGCCCACGGAGGAACGCGCGTTGCTGGAGCCCCGCTGCTGCTGTAGCGCCACGGCCGGCGGAAGGCCGTCGATCGCATCGACGTCCGGCACGCCAGCCTGGTCGATCAGTCGCCGCGCATAGGGTGCCACCGACTCGAAGTAACGTCGCTGGGCCTCGGCATAGATGGTGCCGAAAGCCAGCGAGGACTTCCCAGAGCCGGAGACACCCGAGAAAACCACCAGCGCGTTGCGCGGGATGGCGACATCCACCTCCTTGAGGTTGTTTTCGCGCGCCCCGCGCACCTGTACGAAGCCGCTAGCTGCGGCCGTACATGAGGATTCGCCGAAAGAAGAGTCTGACATGTTCTTATCCTGTAGCCCATGAGGTAGCCATGGGTCGATTTCGGGAGAGGTGGGTCAAGCATCCGGGGTGGGTGGCAACCCGTCATCGAGCGAACGAAGCCAAGCAGGCCCTTCTCCCAGCCTGCGTTTAATGGCCCTGCCCTGTGGTTGATACCAATCTGGCCGCACTACGCCCTCGGGAAATTGGGTTTGCCCAGCGGCATAGCCGTGCGGCTCGTCAAGGCCCTATCGGCAGCCTTCTTGATACCCCATCTGTTTCATAAGTTCCGTTGGCGCGTTGCGAACATGCAGGGGTACAGGCTGGGAACCGCTGCGCTTGACGAATGTCTTGGCCTGATCCCAAGCAGCGCAGGCGGCATTCGACTTGGGGGCAAGAGCGAGCGCCAAGCCCCAATCTGGCCAGCCACCGCCGCAGGAGCAGAACAGCCTCATGCGAGGGCTCTTCGAGGGCTTCGCGGCGTGCGATCGGTCGACATGTGACAATGTACACCTGCGGAAATGCAGTTGAGCGGGAGCGGACGCGCGTCGACACTCAGTGATCCTCCGCATGGGTGGAAGCCCATGGTCTAGCGCATCGACTCCAGCGCCGCCCAGTTGGTCTTGCTAGCCTACGCCTTGACCCATGCTTCCCCCTTCCCTCCCAACGGACATATCGGCTTACGCGCTGCCGTGTGGATCAACCAACGCATCGGGCGCACCATCCAGCCATCCGCGCGGAAGATGAAGCACCCACTCGATGTCACGTGCGACCTCGTCGGGGAGGGGACGCGTCGAGAGGTATTGCTGCAAGAGATCGGTGGACACACCCAAGCGATCAGCCTGTGCTTGCAGATTAGCAGAGCCTTCCGCCGCAATCCGAGACAGCAAACGGAGCAGGCGCTGGCGCCTCATGACGGAGATTCCTGAGTAGAGCTTTGGGTGAACGGAGTTCGTGCGCATATGCGACGCAAGGCTGTTCGGACGTACGAACGGTGCGAGCGTTGGTCGCAAGACCTCGTGAACGCAATGCGCGTTTCCGGCATTCGTTTGTCAAGAAGACGTGAGGGTATGGGTCCTCTCTTCGCTTCACTTCTATCGTCGATTAACGCCAATAGTTCGGGTCGCCTCAAGGCCCGCGTGTCCGAAAAAGATGCAGCAACACTGCCGCCCCTGCCAGACCGGGTCGCCTTGCACAACGGTGGCCGAGAAGAACTCTAGGCATGCTTCAGCACATCATCTCGCTCCGCAGAGGCATTTTCTGGTCGATGGGACGCTTACAAAACGATAGAACTGCCCCATCATCAAGCCGCGGCTGCCTCTTCTGCTTAGCGCTTAGCGATCGGATAGTCCTATGGTCTGACGGTCGGATGGGCGGGCGTAATTGGATGGGATCGAAAAGATTTCGGTCACGATCGCGCTCTGATCACGGGAAGCATCTATGGCGGCGACCACTCACACGGAACCCACGAGTATCGCGTGAACCCGCCCGTCACCTAACAGGCGAGTCTCTTCGGTTGCGGGCCACCAACCATCGGGCGCGCAAATCTCGCGGCACAAGCACATGTGAGGAGTGCCCGAGCTGAGCCAAAAGTGTTCGATCATCGCTACTCGCGAGAGAAATGGTCAAGAAGCCATCGCGCCGCCGGCGCCGGGTAATCGGTCGGCCATGTATACAGCCTGGAACGGCATCATTCCGGCAGAGGGTCCTTCGAGCGTGATACGAACCAGTCGGCCCGCCTCGATGTCCGACTTCACCATCCACAAGGGCATATGACCCCAGCCGAGGCCAGCGCGTGCTTCGCGCCCATGGCCGCCTGGGCTGAGATGCTGGCAAGACACCCCCTGCATCCAGTGGCTGCCGCCTGACGTACAAGCTTTAGTCGACACGCACCCGCCTCAGGACGGTCGTCGCGTGGCGATCCGCATGCTTGCCGCTGGGTCTTTCCGGGAGATTTAACATGACGTTTCGATGGTCACAGCTAGGTCCGCTCCTTTTCTTGGGTACCCTCCTTTGCGGCTGTGCTCGCGTCACGCCGGTGCCCCGTGCGGCTGATGTGTCCCTGGAGCGGTTCATGGGCCGCTGGTACGTCATCGCGACGATTCCCACACGCCTGGAGCGAGGCGCTGTGGATTCGACTGAGTGCTATGCCCCCGCGCCGGACGGGACGATAAAGACCACTTTCCGCTACCGCGACGGCACGGATCCGACCGCAAAAACCCTGACGGCCCGCGGCTTCGTGAGAGAAGGGAGTGCCAACGCGGTATGGGGCATGCAGTTCGTCTGGCCGATCAAGGCGCAGTACGTGATCGCCTGGGTGGATCCGGACTACCAGACCACGATCGTGGCCCGGGACAAACGCGACTATGTATGGATCATGGCGCGTGGTCCCGAGGTGACCACTGCTCAGTACACGAGCCTGGTGCAGCGCATCACCCAGATGGGCTACGACCCGCACGCCTTGGTGCGCGTGCCCCACCCCACTGCATTCGCCCGCACGAACGCGCAAGCCCTTTCCATGGCAGGCTGTCAATGATGACGTTGTCACTCACGATGGGCTTTCGCCGTGGGCGGGCTATCATGCCCGCCGGTGGTCAATGATGAGCGTGGTGCCGATCATGAAAGGAGCGCGCGTGCCGCCATCGGTCACGCCGGTCAAGGAAGAAAGTGCTGCCCATTGGGCGGGTCAAATGGCTGCCGTGGCAGCTAACCGCGACGTCGAGGCCTTCATGCGCGTCTTTGCGTATTTTGGTCCGCGCGTGAAACGGTACCTGTGTGGCTTGCGCGTGAGCGAACCTGCCGCTGACGACCTGGTTCAGGAGACGATGCTGCGCGTGTGGCGCCATGCCGCACAGTTCGATCCGACTCGTGCCACGCTTAGTACCTGGCTGTTTCGCATCGCCCGTAACCTCTACATCGACAGCGTCCGTCGGCAGCCGCACTGGATCGACACACAAGATGCGCTGGAGCGGCTCGACGCAACGGGCAGCGAGCTGGGCCAAGGCGAGTGGCTGGCCGACGGCGAGGTTCTTGAGCGGGCCATTGCCGCCCTGCCGGCCGGCCAGGCACGAATGCTTCGCATGGCCTATTTCGAAGCCAAGAGTCACACTGAGATTGCCCACGAACTCGACGTGCCGCTGGGGTCGGTCAAGTCTGTCCTGCGGCGGACGATTCTGAAGCTGCAGGTCGTCTTGGGAGATCACAAATGACCGCACGCCACCATCCCGACGTGGTCACGATGCTGAGCTATGCCGCCGGCGCCCTGTCGCCCGCGTTTGCCGCGGTGATGAGTGCGCACCTTTCACGATGCGCGGAGTGTCGCCAGCAGTTGGCGAGGGCCGAAGTTATAGGCGGCCACCTGCTCAGCCGTCAGACGGGCCTGCCGCTTGCCGAGGACGCCGCAGGGAAGCTGCGGGCCCGCTTGGCGACCGAGCCTGATGACGTCGCCCCCGCCCCGCCGGCCGAGCCCGTGCGGCATGATCCCCACGCGCTTCCCGAGGCGCTGCGTCCTTATTTTGGTGCATCGCTTGCCGACGTGCGCTGGCGATGGATTGCTCCGGGAATCCACCACGTGCGCGCGGCGGGCGTGACCGAGGATCACCTGATGTTGTTGCGCGTCGCGCCCGGACGCAGCTTGCCCATGCACACCCATGGCGGACGCGAACTGACCATGATTCTGTCCGGTGCCTACGACGACACGCTGGGGCATTTCGCCGCTGGTGACGTTGCGGACCTTGATGGGGAAACCGAGCATCAGCCAGTAACGACGCCTGGGTTGCCCTGCATTTGCGTGGCGGCGACCGACGCGCCCTTGCGCTTTTCGGGCTGGTTTGCCCGGACCATTCAGCCGCTCGTGCCGTTGTGATGGCCTCGTGTGCTGCCAACCAGGTGCTGGCAGAGCGGCGTTTGCATGGTCGTGGCCGTTTGGCGGCGCGTACCGGGCGTACCGCGTATGCCCTAATGCCCGCGCGCCGCGATCACCGGCTGTCCGGGTTGGTTGATGTCCCTGGACGAGGTTCACGCACGGCTTCGTATCTGAGCGCGCCGAAGGCGTTCATAACGTGCGTGTCGGTCGTAGCATCGGCCAGGCGGCATCACGTCGCCTGCGCTCTCACCGCGGTGCGCGCGGCGTTCCCAGGCGAACCAAGTCACGGCCTGTGAAACCGTCGTCTTTGGTGGTCCCACCGCCACGCACACTGACCCACACGCCCTCTCACCCGGTGACTCTGGGCGCGCGAATTGCTGCGTTCGCCTTGCACACGGAAGATGAGCCCGTGCCCGTCGCGTCCTCACGCCGTGCCTCCCGATGGGCACAACGGATTGCGGCGTGCGCCGAGCACGTCCTGCATGCATGGCCGGGCACCCCATCCTCCCTCAGCGTCGTGATCGCCACCCAATACGGCGATGGCGCGGCGGTTCACGCCATGGTGAGCGCCGCGGCCGGTGCGCCTGACTCCCTGTCGCCCACCCAGTTTTTGAAGGCGATCAACGTGATCGCCGCCGGCCAGCTCAGCGCGCGCTTGGGGAGCCATCGTGCGGCCACGGTGATCAACGCCGGACCGCACAGCCTTGCGGCGGGCTTGGGCGAGGCGCTGACCCAGTGCGTCGCCGACGAGACATCCGTACTGCTGCTGTTCGCCGAGTGCGCGGTGCCGCCGCCTCTGGCGTCGCTGACGGCGCACGTGGCCGAGGTCGGGGTCGCCTTGCTGCTTGTGCCGCAGCCGTCGATAGCCAGCGACGCGCTCGCCGGCCTGGTCCAGGCATGCCTGGGTGCGCAAGGACGCACTCCTGAGAGCGGTCCCCTGACGGTTGCGCAGCTCAAGGCCATCCTTGCGGCGTCGCCGCCGACGGAGCATGTCCTGTGTCTTCCCCTTCCTAACACGGCGGCGGTCGTGGGCATGGACCCCAACGCCGGCCCGACCATTCCGGGGGCGGTCGGCAGCGACCGGTCGGCTTGCCGGGTTGGGAATGTTGTGGTTCAAGGTCATGACCACGGCAGATCATCCACGGCCGCGATGAGCGTACGGCATCCTGATCCGGAGGCCGGCGTTCCATGGACCTAGAGCAGCAGTTGACCTCGGCCCGCCAGGCATTTGTGAGGGCCGGCAAGCAGCTGGTGTCGACTGTGATGAGCGTCCTAGTCGTGGCTATCGCAATGTCGGGCGCGAGCGTCGTGACCAGCCTGTCCGGCGGCGCGCTTGACACGGTCCTTCCCGTGGCTGCGGCGGCGATCGGTGTCTTGGTGCTGGGCACCGTCGCTTCGGTGGCGTTATGGGTGCGCTACCGTCTGGCCGTTCGGCTCCTGCATCGCCGCACGGTCGCCAAAGCGATACGGGACATCGATCGACTCGGCCGTGACTAGGCTACGAAACGCTCAGGTTTCATCGGTGCCAGCGTGCGGCCCACCCCGTAGCGTGCCCGGCAATGCCGTCGCCTCTGCATCCGAATGCGCCTGTGGTGCGTATGTTCTAGTGGTATGCAGCCCTCTCGAAGCCATGGACCACGCGTACACCCTCATCTGGCGGACCACACGACGGAGGACCGACGCCGGCGATCGCTTCGTTCCCCGGTTCGAGGTGTGGAATGGGCGAGGACACAGGGTCGCGTCGGGCCACGGCGCAGCCGAGCCGAGCCAAGAGATCGCCCTCGCCAGCGCCCGCACGCTAGCGTTGGCTGCGGGGGAACGCTGGGCGCGGTCGCGACGGCATCCTTTCGTGTTCGGTCGCGGCAGCCGGACCGACTGGTGATACACAATACTCGGCTCGGCGCACCGCTGCGCCAAGGTTCTGAACGTACATGCCACCGCTGCAGTGGGCCGGTGACGCAATGACCACCGTCCGCCTTGTCCTTGGCGATCAGCTCAATCCCAACCATCCCTGGTTTGACGAGATCCGCCCGGACATCGTGTACGTCGTGATGGAGGTGCGCCAGGAGACCGATTACGTTCTGCATCACGCGCAAAAGATTCTGGCGATCTTTGCCGCCATGCGCCGCTTTGCCGATCATCTACGCGATGATGGGCACCGCGTCGTGTACCTCGCCATCGACGATCCGGCGAATCGCCATGCCCTGGCCGATAACCTCGCGTGGATCTTGCGTGAGGCGGCTGCAACGGGCTTTGAGTATCAGGCACCGGACGAGTGGCGGCTTCACGAGCAGCTCGCGCACTGGAGCCGCCAGCAGGCCATCGAGGTGCGTTGCGTGGACAGCGCCCATTTTCTGGTGGCGCGCGACGCGGTGGCTGCGCACTTTCGATCTCAAGCCCATTGGACGATGGAGTCCTTCTACCGCTGGATGCGCCGCACGCACGGCGTCCTGCTCAACGCGGCCGGCGGCCCCGAAGGGGGGCGGTGGAACTTCGACGCGGACAACCGCGCGGCATGGTGCGGCAGCCCTGCAGAACCGACGGATCGACGCCCCCATCATGATCACGGTGCGCTATGGGCCACCATCCAGGCCGCGGGCGTGAAAAGCTTCGGCAACCCGGCGTCGGACGATTTGCGCTGGCCGATCGACCGCGCCGAAGCGCTCGTGCAACTGGACTATTTCATTCTCGAGGGGCTGCCACACTTCGGTGCCTACCAGGATGCGATGAGTCACGCCGCGCCCCGCCTGTTTCACAGCCTGCTGTCGTTTGCGCTGAATACCAAGATGTTGGATCCACGGGAGGTGATCGCGCGCGCCGAGGCGGCGTACCGTGACGGTGATGCGCCGCTGTCGTCGGTGGAAGGGTTCATCCGCCAGATTCTGGGATGGCGAGAGTACGTGCGCGGGGTGTACTGGGCGCGCATGCCAGCATACGTGAACGAAAATGCGCTGGCCCATCGCGCGCCGTTGCCACGCTGGTTCTGGGACGGAGCCACGCGGATGCGCTGTATGGCGCATGCCGTCGGCCAGTCGCTGGCCGACGCGCATGCCCACCACATCCAGCGCCTGATGATCATCGGCAACTTTGCCCTGCTGGCCGGGCTGGACCCCTACCCGGTGCACCAGTGGTACCTGGGCGTATACATCGACGCCTTTGAATGGGTCGAGGCGCCCAACACGCTGGGATTGAGCCAGTTTGCCGACGGCGGTCTCCTCGCCACCAAGCCGTATGTCAGCAGCGGTGCGTACATCAAGCGCATGAGCGACTACTGCCACGGCTGTCCCTACGATCCCAAGGCGCGAACGGGCCCCCGTGCCTGCCCGTACACCGGCCTGTACTGGGATTTCCTCATGCGTCATCGCAGCCACCTTGGGCGCAACCCGCGGCTGGCCATGCCGTATCGCCAACTGGATCGGATGCCGACCGCAACGCGAGAAGCGCTGCGCATGCATGCCGAGGCACTTCGTCAACGCCTCGACGATCTCTGACCAATCATTGATCTCACGTGGCGCTGCGACAAGGATCCGCCCTCCCGTGCCTGCCCCCGCCCGACGGTGAAACGCGGTGCATCCGTTTCCGATGTGGCTACGTAAGACTGTGGCTGGGTGTGAAAAACCAAGGTGAAAGGCAGGGGTCTTGGTTCGATAGTCGGCGGTTGCGCCGGCCAAGGGGCCCAGCGTGCGTTCTGTGTGACGACCCTTACTTCCGGAGATCACGATGAAGACGCGTCTTGCCCTTCTCGCCGCCCTCGGCGTCAGCCTTACCTCAGCTTTGGCCATGCCCTTACAGGCAGACCCTATAATCAACACTTATGCCGGCTCCACCACGGTAGTGCTCTCGCACACGCTCCTGGGCGCGCTTAAAAGCCTCGGCGTCGCAGCCAGCCGTCAGTTCCCGGCGGACCTGATTGGCGCCACGGCACGCTTTCCCATTCCGACCGGCCAGGTGGACCTGGCCAGCGCGCACGGCGAGATCGTGCATACCGGTGGCCTCTACCTAAAAGCCGGCGGCACAACCGTGGCGCTGTCGGATTTTGTCATCGACACGACCGGCCCGTCCGCGGTACTCACCGGCCTGGTGTCGGCCAATGGTCAGGTGGTCGGGCGCCTG
>Ga0157369_10006764_pt1 | contig 13230 bp, 11 predicted proteins | sample C25metaG_FD_113461 | JGI IMG/M metagenome (GOLD analysis project Ga0157369, IMG submission 113461) | Corn rhizosphere microbial communities from Kellogg Biological Station, Michigan, USA - C2-5 metaG | ecosystem: Host-associated > Plants > Roots > Rhizosphere > Soil | place: USA: Michigan...
GCCCAGTGTTTCCACGCGGCGGTCGCGGTCGAAGCGCTCCTGCAGCGCCTCCAGTTCCCGGCAGCGCTCCGCATATCGCTCTGCGGCGTCGGCCCCGAAGCGCCGCCGCGCATACCCGAGCAGCGGCTCTGCGATCCGCGCCAGCGCCTCGCCATGAACCTCGTACACCGCGCTCGCGGAAAAGGCCAGCTTCCGCTCGGCCGCCTCCAGCCTGGAGTACATCTCGCCATACACCGGAGACGCTGCTACGAATTCCTCGAAAGTTCCCATCCGTGTCATTCCACTCAGAAGGCTTTGTAGACGATCTCCGGGGCCCGCTGATTCATCAGCAGGGTCAGCAGCAGCACGATCGTCACTGCCGCCGCCCCCTGCGCCACCCGCCAGTATTGCGACTGCGTCACCGGCGCCCCATCCCAGTGGAAGCCCGCCATCCGCCGGCGCAGCGACTCCCACCCGGCCAGCAGCGCCGTCGCCGCGGCGAACATCGCGAGCCACAGCGCGCACTCCTGCCCCACGCTCAGAGCCGCCTGGAACGAGCGGAGCTGCCCCCAGTTCGACCAGAACCACAGCAGCGTAAATGAGAACCACGTGAACGTGAAGCCCCGCGCGATCGCCACATACCAGGGCCTCGCCGACAGCGCTTTGAACCGCTTGTTGCCCAGCCGCTTCGCCATCGCGATCTGCCACATCCGGTTGGTCGATACGCTGAACCCCTGCAGGAAGCCGAAGAACAGAAACTCCGAGGTCTGCCCGTGCCACACGCCCACCAGGAAGAACGTCACGAACAGCGCCACAGCCAGCCACGTCGTCTCCAGTCCGCGCGCCGGGAACCGCCGCATCAGCGACATCAGCAGCGGATTGTAGACATACGTCTTCAGCCAGTTCGATAGCGTCATGTGCCAGCAGTTCCAGAAGGTGATGAAGTTGTCCGCCGCGAACGGCCGGTTGAAGTTCTCCGGCAGCGTCAACCCCAGCAGTCTCCCGATCCCGATCACGATATCGATGTAGCCCGAGAAGTTGCAGTAGAGGAAGAACGGGTAATACACGACGATCATCGCCGCGTGCGCCACCCGCCACACCGCCGGCTCGGGCGAGGCCAGCGCCGCGATCGCGCGCGTGTGATACGTCGAGAGCAGCAGCGCCGCCACGTTCGCTTTGAACAGCCCGATGACGATCCGCTCCACCGCCGCCGCCGTCGTGAAGATGTTCAGCGGAGGCGCCGCCGCGCCGCTCATCTTCTCGAACTCCTGGTATGGCTGAATCGGACCGGAAACCAGCGTCGTGAAGTTTAGCGTGTAGTTCAGGTAAGAGACCACGCCGACCCGCGCCGGCAGATTGCCAGACCGCGTATCGATCATCAGGTGCAGCAGCCGGAAGAGAATATACGACAGTCCGACCGTCACATACGCCACCGGCAGGAACCACGCCCCCGGCACGAAGGCGTATTTCTTCAGCCACACGAACGCCGCGATGGTCGCCGCCAGGATCGGCAGGAACGAACGCGCCGGAGCGCGCCGGATCAACGCCACCCCCGCGTAGCCGAAGCCCAGGAACGCAGCCAGCGGGACCAGCGACCACGGTCCGCCCACGAACGACCCCAGGAAGACCAGGTTCGCGATCAGAAAAACGGAACGGCGCCACACCGGCGAACTGCTCAGCCGGAATGCCGCCACCGCCGCCAAGGCGAACCCGAGAAACTCGAAAGATGTGCTGCCCATGTCCGCTTTCCTCTACCGCAGCTCTTCCAGAATCGCCCGGTCCATGATCCGATACCCCGCCGGTTTGAAGTGCGAAGGGAACTGGTAGAAGTATTTCGCGTACTCCGCCCGTCGCGCCGGCGGCAGGTCCTCGAACCGCCGGGAGACGTCGATCACCGGGATCCCCAGCTTGCCCGCCACCGCCAGCAGCGTGGCGCGATTCTCGTCGTAAAGCTGCCGCACCTCCGGCGTATAGCCCGGCGCGCCGATGTAGCGCCCGCGGTCGGGAACGTAGACTAGCGTGATCCGCCCGCCCCATGCGGAGACGATCTCTTCACCCCGCCGCAGCACCTGCTCATATAAGTCGCCCGGCAGCCGTCCGCGCTCTTTCGACACGCCGCGCAGCCGCAGGTCGGATACTTGCAGCCGCACCCGCTTCAGGGAGAGCAGGTCCAGCGCTTCGGAGCGCAGAGTTGGCTGCTGCGGATGCAGCTCCGCGTCGATCGCGTCGTCCAGATGCCGCCGGACCGCGCTGCTCAGCGACGCCTCCCGCGCCAGCAGTTTCTGCTCGTACGAAGGGTCCAGGTACCGAAGCAGCGGGACCTTGTGCTCCTTTTGCAGATACTCGGCCGTATGCGATTCCGAGTAGAGCCACAGCACGCGCCGCGGCCGCAGCACCGGCAGGTACTCCCGCATCGACGCCAGTTCCAGCAGCGGCCCGTTCCCGCCCGCGCCCAGCGAGATCGTCTTGGGATACCGCTGCCGCAGTTGATACGCGATCGAATCGGCCTCCGGGACCGCCTCGCCCACCGCTACCGACGCGCCCACCAGCGCCACGTCCATCGGAGCTTGTCCCCACAGCCCCGGAGGATTCGGAAACCCGTGCTCGTCGTTCCGGTAAATCAGATATTGGCCGCCCTCGTTGCAGCACACGGTCACCGAGTTCGGGACGGCCGCGACCGGAATCGCCGGCGCGCCGTCGGCCTCGAGCGGCGCCTCGAAGGTGCGGTGCGGATAATACGGCGGATAGGCCGCCACGTTCCGCCGCCGCAGCTCCATAATGATGTCGATCTTGGGGCGGCTGTCATAGGGGACGCCGTCCGCCTGCGCGGCGTCGCGGACCAGATCGTTGCCGGAAGGCTCGGCCGTGGCCAGCCCCATCGCGATCGCCTCGCTGGCATACATCCCGGCCCCCGCGCCGATCGCCAGCGCCGCCGCCATCAGGCGGGCCGCCGGCCGGAGCCGCAGCGCGCCCGCGCTCGCCAGCGCCACTGCCGCCGGCGCCATGCTCAACACCACGGGCTTGTGTTTCAGCACCACCCACGCGCAGATCGCCAGTGAGACGATGCTGGCCAGCGCCAGCGCGCCCGTGGCGGCGGGAACCGCCCGCGAAAAATCCATCCCCGGCCGCTGCGCTTCGGCTTCCATGCGAATCCTACTCGGAGACCGCGGCCTGCGCCGCCTCGGGCATCCCGATCCACCGCACGGCCATCGGCGCGGCGTCCACCCGCGCTCCGTCCACCGCCAGCGTCCAGCGCGTAGACCCGTCGGCCTCCTGCCCCGCCGCCGTGAAGCCGAGCTTCTCGTAGTGATGCTCCACCAGTTGGTTGCGGTCGGTCGGCCGGTATACGCCTACGATCTCGCGCACGCCGCGCCTTTCCGCCTGCTCCAGCATCTCGCGCAGCACCATCTGCTCCACCCGCCGTCCCAACACGCGGCAGCTCATCAGCCACGTGTCGATCTCCCACCGGTCCGCGCCCGCCGGGCGGCAGATGATCACGCTGATCATGCCGTTATCGCCGAACGCGTCCGTCAGCCGCACCTGCAGCGTGAAGCACTCCGGGTCGCTCTCCAGCCGCGCCACCTCGGCCTCCGTGTATCGCCGCGTCGTCAGGTTGAACTGGTTCGATTTGTTGATGAGCTGGACGATTCTCGCCCGCCCCGTCTCGTCGAACGGCTGGAAAGTGATCTCCATCCGCAGCGAGGCCAGGTACGCGTCCAGGTCGCCCGTGTTCTGCTGGAGCGCCGCCCGCCGCGCGTTGCCTTCGTAATAGCTCGCGCGGTTCATGTCCTCCGCCGAGAAGGCCGCCGCCTCGAAATACCCCGCCGCGCTCAGCGTCCGCGTGTAATAGGCCGGGTTGGCGGGCATCTCCGGAACTGCGACCTGCGGCAGCATCTGCCGCACCAGTTGCCGCTCGAACGGGTTGTCGTCCACGAACACGAACGAGTCGAGCCCCAGCGAAAGCTCCTTGGCAATCGACTGGATATTGGTCGCTTTATCCGTCCAGTTCGCCTGGAAGACGGCGAAATGTTCCTCCCGCAGCAGCATCTCCGGATGACTCCGGAACGGCAGACGCGCCGTCGCGTCCTCGTTCTTCGATGAGACCGCCAGCACCACTCCCCGCGCCCGCAGCGCCAGGATGTAGCGCTGGAACTCCAGAAACGCTTCGCCCGCCGCGTCGCCCTGCGCGATCTGGATGCCCTTCAGCCCGTCGTCGCCAATCACCCCGCCCCACAGCGTGTTATCGAGGTCCAGCACCAGGCAGCGGCGGCTTTTGCCGCTGAGCGCGCCCAGCAGGCGGCAAATGTGGTCGGCATAGAGCGGCAGCCACTCCTGCGCGAACGGCAGCTTCGCCATATTCCACGCCGCCGGCGAATGCCATTGCGCCAGTCCCACCGTCTCCGCCAGCGCCGCCGCGTCGAACAGAATATCGCCCGAGGCCCCGGCCGTCGCTGCCATCTCCGCGTTCACCGCGTCCAGAATCTGCCGCGGTGTACCCGGCAGCGCACGGTCCAAAGCGCCGAAAACCGTCTCCGGAGGCGCAGCGAAGTTCTGCAGAATGCACACCGCGCCGCTGTTCCGCCGGATGCCGTCGCGGATCGTCCGCAGGTGCCGCAGGATGCCGTCCACCGTCTCCCGCGCCTCCGCCGCCGCCCCCGGCGTGCTCCGCAGCGGCACGCCCCTCCAATCGATGGCGATCAGCACGGCCTGCGGAGCGGCCCGGTTGAGCGCCGAGTCCGGCGAGAGGCTCTCCTGCACCGCCTGCCCGTACGCCGTCGGGATGCACTCGAGCGCGATCCCGTGCCGCAGCGCCGTCGCCGTCAGCGCCGGGGCGATGAAGTCCGCCGTCGAGTTGGTGATCAGCCCGAGCCGGTAAGGCGTCAGCGGCCGCAGCGAGTGCCCGGCGCCGCGCGCCTTCGCGAACACCTTCCCCAGCCGCAACAATTGATTCTCGTCGAGCGCCCAAGCCGCCAGTTCCCGCAGCCGCGTTCCCAGCCCTTCCTCCCGCTCGAGCGCGGAGCGGCAGAGCGCGTTGAAGTCGGCGGGCGGCTTCGGCAGCCAACCCAAATTCGCGTAGAGAGAATCCATATAATGACGGTGTTCGGATCGGCGCTGGAACGCCCTGGAGATCACGTTCAGTTTAATACAGACGTACTGTTCGGGACCCCCGAGACGGCCTTGAAAAGTTTCAGTACTTTTGGCCCATGCGCGTAAGTAAGGTGTTCGGAATCAGCTACTTACTGGCACAACGCGGAGCGTGCGCGAGCCCCGGGCGTCGCCGACGTTCAAGTACTGTAGGGCCGCTCAGGACGCTTTCGAAACGATCAGTTGCGCCAGCTCCCCGACGTTCCGCAGCCGCCCGACCTCCGAGGCGCTGAACGACACGTGAAACGCCTTTTCGATCGTCAGAATCAGGCGGACGTGGGACAGGCTGTCCCATTCGTCCACATCCTCCGCCGTCAATTCCGGCGTCAGCGCCAGTTCGTCATTGTCCAGCACGTCGTGGAAGATGTTCGTGAGCTGTGCATACACTGCGTTTTGGTCCAAGCAAGCCTCCAGTCAAACAGATACAGACAACGGTTTTCCCCGCCGGCGCTCAGCCGGGCGATTGCGGCGGGAACGTCTGCTCGAGTCCCTCCCGCAGTCCGATCCGCGGCTGCCATCCGAGCTTCTCCTGCGCCGCGGAGCAGTCGCACGGCCATAAGGGACGCAGCGACCGGATGCGGTACGGAGTCAGCGGCACGGACCGCTTCAGCGCCTTGCCCAGATGCTCGACGCCCCATCCCGCCAGCGTGAAAAACCACGCCGGTACGTACGACACCCGCACCCGCTGCCCAGACCGCCGCACCGTCTCGATATAGTCCTTCTGACGCACGCCGCCCGGGTCTACGAGTTGAAAAATGGCCCCGTTCGCCACCGGCGCGTCGGCCGCCAGCACGATCGCATCCACCACGTTTTCCACATGCACGAACGGCACCTGCCGCTCGCCCGACCCCACCACCAGCCACCGCCCCGCGATCGCCAGCGTCCCGCCCGGAGGGAAGCTCTCCGCGCCCGGACCGTAAATCTGACCCGGACGCAGGATCACCGCGTTCACCCGCCCCTCGCGGGCCGCGTCGAGCACGATCTTCTCCGCCTCGAGCTTCGTCTGTGTGTACAACCCGCGCCGTTCCGGATACGGCTCGTACCGCGACGCCTCGTTCACCGGCCCGTCCGGCGCCTCCCCCGTGTGCTCCAGCACCGTCATCGAGCTGACGTGCACCAGCTTGCGGACGCCGTGACGCGCGCACGCCTCCACCACGTTCCGCGTCCCCCAGATCGTCCCGCTCTGGAACTCGAAGGGGCCGCCCTTCATCGCCGCTCCCACGTGGTACACCACCTCGATGCCTTCCATCGCATGGTCCACCGCCGCCGGATTGCCCAGGTCGCCGTACACCAGGTGGATGCCTTCTTCGGGAGCTTTATGCGAAGGCCGCCGCACCAGCAGCCGCAGCGGCGCGCCCGTGGCGCGCAGCCGGCGCACCACCGCGCGCCCCAAAAACCCGTTCGCCCCCGTCACCAGGATCTTCGGCTGCCGCGAAGGGGCCCGTTCCGCCAGATATTCCAGCTTGTCCGCGTCGGCGCGCCGTGAGACCTCTTCCAGCACCGCGATCACCCGGCGCCCTTCCTCCGCCGCGACCGGCGGCGCCTCGCCCTTCCGCAGCGCCTCGTGAAACTTCACGACCGAAAGGTGGATCCCCGGCGAGGGCTTCAGGCTTCCGGTGACGAACCGCAGCGTATTCGCCGTGACCTTCCACAGCATGCTCAGCGCGTTCAGCCCCGTCCCCGCGATCCGCTGGATCGGCTTCGGCGCGGGATACGTCTTGTGCAGCGCGATCGTCTGCAGATAGCAGTCGACATGCATCACCCCGCGCGTGCCGTGGACGACGATCTCGTTCTGCATCGGCCGCACGTTCCAGGAGATGTACAGGTGGCCCGAGCCGCGTTCGCATTCCACCAGCCCGCGCCACTCGTCGAACACCAGGTTCGGGTCCCCGATCCCGCTCGCGTAATAGCGGATGTCCGCCCGCTCGATCGGCCCGAGAAACGCCTCCAGCAGGTACAGCCCGTGCACCCCGAGATCCTGGAACGGGTAAGAACCGTTGCGGAAATGCGCCGGCAGCGGCGGGCCGCCCGAATACGCCGGGTAGTCCGAGCTGCGGAAGAAATCCGCCCCCAGCACCTCCCCGCACGCGCCGTTACGCACCATCTCGAGCGCCTGCAGCACAATCGGATCGAGGCGCGCCGAGTGGTTCACCGAGAGCGTCAGCCCCTTCTCCCGCGCCCGCGCGATCATACGGTCGCAATCCGCCGCGCTCTCCGCCATCGGCTTCTCCACGAATACGTGGCAGCCCATGTCGAGCGCCTCCAGCACCAGCGCCGCGTGATAGGCCGGCGGCGTCAGCACATGAATCACCTGCGGCCGCGCCTCCTCCATCGCCGCCAGGGAGGGATAGACCCGCGGAATTCCGAACTCCGCCGCCAGCGCCTTGGCCCGCGCCTCGTCCGGATCGGCGACCCCCACAATCTCCACGAAGGGAAGGCTCTTCAGCGCGCGGGCATGGTACGTAGCCACGTACCCGCCGCCGACGAGCCCCACCCTGACTAAATCGTTACTTGCCATGTTCCTCTGCTTCGATCCGCCGCGCGATCCATTCCGCCGCCTCCGCCAACGTCGCCACCCGCGCATCCGGCGGCTGCGACGGGCCCCGCTCCCGGTAGCCGCGGTCGATCCAGATCGTCCAGCACCCCGCCGCCGCGCCGGCGTCGATATCGCGCCAGCGGTCGCCCACCAGGAAGCTGCGCGCCGCATCCGCGCCGTGCCGCGCCGCGCCTTCGAGCACCAGGCCCGGCAGCGGCTTCCGGCACGCACACCCGTCTGCGTCGTCGTGAAAACAGCTCAGGAAATCGTCGATCGGCAGCTCGCCCCCGAGCCTCCGGTGGATCGCGTCCACCGCCTCCCGCGTCTGCTTGCCCCGCGCCACGTCCGGCTGGTTGGTCACCACGATCAGCGGCAGCCCCAGCGCCTTCAGCCGTCCCAGCGCCTCCGCCGCCCCGGCGCTCACCTGCGCCTCTTCCGCCGAATCCGGCGGATACGGCCTTCCCTCGCGCATGACCGCGTCGTTCAGGACGCCGTCGCGGTCCAGGAAGACAGCGCGTTTCAGCGGACCGATTCCCATTTCGTTTCCGCCTGCTTCACTGCCGGGTGGGACACCAGCAGATGCCACACCACCGCCTGGAACGCCTCCGCGTGCGGAGTCGTGTGGACCCCGTTCACCGTCGGCACGATCGCGCAGGCGTCCGCCACCTGCGCGGTGAACCCGCCGTCGCGCCCCACGATTCCCAAAATCGACGCGCCGGCGCTCTTCGCAAATTCGAGCGCCCGCACCAGGTTCGGGCTGACATTCTTCTCGAGGTTGCCGCCGCCCACCGAAAACACCAGCACCGTGTCCAGCCGCCCCAGCCGGCTCACCCTCAGCCAGCTCTCGAAGACCCCCGCCCACCCTTCGTCGTTGGTCCGCGCCGTCAGCTCCGAAACGTTGTCCGTCGGCGCGTACGCCTCGATTCCCGCGATCTTCCGGAAATCGTTCACCGCGTGCGACGCGTTCGCCGCGCTGCCGCCCACCCCCAGGATGAACAGCCGTCCGCCCCGCTCGCGCGTCTCCGCCAGCACCGCCGCCATCCGCTCGATGTGCTCCACGTCCAGGCCGTCGATCACCTGTTTTGCTTCGTTCAGAAATTGCCGGGAAAAACTCATTCGCTCCTCACCTTCCACTGCTCCAGGTGCGCCGCCAGCTCCTCGATCCCCTGGAACGAACCCGTCTCGTAAAACCGCTGCGGCGATTCGAAACCCGCCAGTTGTCCGTCCGCCAGCAGCCGCCCGTAGACATCCGCCAGGTCGAACGCGCCTTCGCGGGGAGTCTCCGCGAACACCGCCGCGCGAAATACTCCCAGCCCGTAATCGATATGCCGCATGGCCGGCGTGCGCAGCTTCTTGTCGTAAGCCGCGATGTGGCCGCCCTCGAACTCCACGTTGCTCGTGTCCCACTGCCCCTCGTTGCGATACACCGTCATCAGCGCGGACTTCCCGCTTTCGGTGAAGGCGCGCTCCACGGCGGCGTAATCGCACGGCAGGTAGGAGTCCCCGTAGAGCACGAAGAAGCTCTCGCCCAGCAGCGGCAGCGCCTGCGCGATCGCCCCCGCCGTCCCGCGCAGCGCCGGGCCGTCCGCCGAGTAGCGGATCTCCACGCCGAAGCGGCTGCCGTTCCCCGCGTACTCCTCGATCCTCTGCGCCAGGTGCCCCACGCACAGCGTCACCCGCCGGACGCCCCGCGCGTGCAGCAGCCGCAGCTGGTGCGCCAGAAACGGCTCGCCGTTGATCTCCACCAGCGATTTCGGAATCGTTTCCGTGACCGGGCGGAGCCGCGTGGCAAGCCCCCCCGCAAGAATGGCGACTGGCAGCATCCGGCTCCTACGATTGCGCCACAACCTGGCTGCCCGCGAAGTCGAACCCGAAGCGCACCTCGCGCAGGCCCTCCGCCGTCATCGTGCGCCGCAGGCGTGTCGTGTCCTCCGTGTAGAACATCAGGAAGCCGCCCCCGCCCGCGCCGATCAGTTTCCCGCCCAGCGCGCCGTTCGCCCGTCCCAGTTGGTAGAGCTCGTCGATCCGCACGTTGGACATCCCGTTGGAGCGCTGCTTCTTATGCTCCCAGTGCACGTGCATCAGCTCCGCGAAGCAGCGCAGGTCGCCGTTCTCGAGCGCCGTCTTGCTGCGGAACGCCAGCTCCTTGATGAAGTGCAAGTTGTCCAGCATCGCGCCGTCCTTCCCCTTGCTGCGCGAATCCTGATCCCGCAGAATCTCCGAGGCGCTGCGCGTATACCCGGTGAAGAACAGCATCAGGTTGTCTTCGAGCGTGTCGAGGCTTTCCCGCGACATCCGCAGCGGCTCGCTCGAAACCGTCCCGTCCGGGTGGAACGTGAAGCAGGTCAGGCCGCCCAGCGCGGCGATGTACTGGTCCTGCTTGCCGATCGGCTCCTGTAGCAGCTCGAGCTCGATGTGGCAGGCCTGCTCCGCCAGCTCCCGCGCCGGCACCGAGTTCCGCTTCAGGCAGTGCAGCGCCCGCAGCAGCGCCGTCGTGAAGCTGCCCGACGATCCCAGCCCCGTGCCCGCCGGAATGTCCGCCATGCTCGCGATCTCCAGGTGCGGATGCCCGTCGATCCCCACCAGCTTGAGCGCCTCGCGCACGATCGGGTGCTTGATCTCGTCCGGCGTGCGCACGTTTTCCAGCTTCGAATACTTGACGATAATCTCTTCGCCGAACGTCTCGTGCAGCGTGATGTAGACGTATTTGTCGATCGCCGCCGCCATCAGGAAACCGCCGTGCTCGCGGTAATAGGACGGCAGGTCGGTGCCGCCGCCGCCGAGCGAGATCCGCAGCGGGCTACTGGTGATGATCATTCTTCTGCTCCCGGTAAATGGACTCCACCACCGCCAGCGCCGCTTGCGCATCGGCGATCCCCGGCGAAGGTTGCCGGTTCAGCCGGATGTCCGTCAGGAAATCCTCCATCTCCGCCTGCCAGGAGTCGTCCGCCATCGGGTACTCCCAGATGGTCGTCTCCGGCGGCCCCATCTGCGGCAGCATCCGGTAATGCGCCAGCCGCTCCACCCCGTAGCTCCCGCCCAGCCCCGTGATCTCCAGCTTGGCGTCGCGTCCGCAGATTTCGAAGGAGAACAGGTTCTTCCACTCCGTCCAAGTGGCGTGCAGCGAGGCGACCTTGCCGGCGGCGTTGCGCAGCAGCAGGAACGCGTTGTCCTCCACCGGCATGTCCCAGAAATAGGTCCCGACGAACCCCTTCGTCTCCGTGAAGTCGCCGAGGAACCAGCGCGCCAGGTCGATCAGGTGCACGCCCTGGTCCAGCAGCTCCCCGCCGCCCGATTTCTCCGGCACGGCGCGCCACTCCCGGTCGTAGCCCGGACGGCCTCCGTGCCCGTAGCGCGCGCGGATGTACATCATCTCGCCCAGCGCCCCCGCCTCGAACAATTGCCGCGCCTGGCGGAACGCCCGGTGGTAGCGATGGTTGAAGCCCACCCGCACCAGCGCCCCGCTCTCTGCCGCCGCCGCGCTCACCGCCGCCAGTTCTCCCGCCGAACGCGCGCCCGGCTTCTCCACCAGCACGTGCTTGCCGTGCCGCGCCGCCGCGGCGGAGATCGGCGCCAGCATTTCGTGCGACGTGGCCACGAACACCGCGTCCACATCCGGTCTCCGCACCGTCGCCTGCCAGTCCGTCGAAGCCTCCGCCCCCGGTGTCTGCCGCGCCAGCCCCCGCGCCCGCTCCTCGTCGACGTCGCAGAACGCCGTTACGCGAAAGCCCGGGAATTTGGCCCGTTTGGCTCCGATCAGGCCGCACCCGATCACTGCTGCTCGTATTAATTCCACTGTTTTCCGCGATCCTCCGGCGTGATCCGCCGGAGCGTGTAGATGTCGGAGGCGCGCAGCTCCTCGCCGCGTTGCGCCAGGTTTTGCCACGGGTCCCAGACCGCGCTGATGAGCCGCCCCGTAATCGGCGCGCTCTCCGGTGAGACCAGGTGCCAGGCCAGCGCCGCGGCGTTCTCCGGCGATTGCCCGCCCGATTCCTTCTGCCGCACCGCCGCCTCGAACTCCTTACCCGCCGCCGCGCCCGCCTCGAGCACCGCTTCGAGCATTTCCGTGTTCATCGCGCCCGGCGCAATCGCGTTCACCCGGATGCCGGCCGCCGCCGCCTCTACCGCCAGCGTCTCGGTGAAACGCGCCAGGCCGGCCTTTGCCGTCCCGTACGCCGTGAAGTTCGGCCGCGGCCCCGTCGCCCCGCCCCCCGAGAGGTTGACGATCGCTGCTCCGGACCGCATCCACGGAATCGCCAGCCGGCACAGCGCCACCGGCGCCAGCAGATTGATCCGGATGGTCCGCTCCCACTCCTGCCAGTCGTTTTCCCAGGCGTGCCCGATTGGCCCCACGATCGCGGCGTTATTGACCAGCGCGTCCAACCGGTCCCATCGAAGGCGAAGCTCGCTCATGAGCGCTTCCGGAGCCGCCGGATCGGCGAGATCGGCGGGCAGTAGCGCGACCGTTTGTCCGTCGCGCGGCGGCAGCGAGGCGGCCGTCTCCTCCAGCGCCGAGCGGCTGCGCGCCGCCAGTGCCAGATTGGCCCCCCGGTCCCAGAATTCCTGGGCGATCTTCCGCCCCAAACCACGGGACGCCCCTGTAATCAATGCGTGCAAACGCGGCATGGAAAGGAAGGTTAATTGTATTCGATCTCCGCAAAGCGACCACCCGGCCGGTACCCCGTAAAGGTACTAGATCGAAGCCGAAACGTTGTACGCCGAAACTAGTACCCACGATGTGGGACTATTTGAACTTCCAATGCTACCCTGACGTGAAACGTACCATGCCTGCGACCACTCCCCGTGTCAGCATTCTAATGCTGACTTACAACCGCCCGCAAAGAATCGGCGTTGCTTTAACCAGCATCCGCGAGCAGTCGTTTTCCGATTGGGAAGTGATCGTGGTACAGGACGGCGACAACCCCTTGACCGAACGCATCGTGCGGGGCTGGATCGACGACGATCCGCGCGTCCGGTATTTCCCCCGGCATCAGGTTGGCACTATTGCCGAAGCGTCCAACTTCGGACTGGCCCAGGCTCGCGGCGAGTACGTTGCCATCCTGGACGATGACGACGCCTGGTGCGAAACCGATAAATTGCAGCTCCAGGTCGACTTCCTGGATAACCACCCCGGGTACGTGGCCTGCGCCGGCGGCTGCATCGTGGTCGACGAGCGCTCCGTCTCCCGCGGCAGCTTCCTTAAGCCGGAGCAGGATTCGGAAATTCGCTCACGCGCCCTGATCGCCAATCCGATCATCAACTCCAGCGCCATGTTCCGGCGCGTCGTCGGCGGGGAGCCGGTGCGCTACGACGAGTCGATGCGCCAGTTCGCCGATTGGGACTTCTGGCTGCAGATGGGCGCCCGCGGATTGATGTACAACTTCCCCCGGTACTTCGCCCATTACGTGCTCTGGAATGGTGGCAGCTCCTTCCGCAATCAGGCGGGGAATGCCTCCGCTACCATGCGGATCATCTTCAAGCACCGGCTCCACTACCCCGGTTTTGCCGCCGCCCTCGTAATGGGGTCGTTCTACTTCTGCTACAGCCGCCTTCCGCTCTCTTTACGACAA
>Ga0157369_10006766_pt1 | contig 13229 bp, 8 predicted proteins | sample C25metaG_FD_113461 | JGI IMG/M metagenome (GOLD analysis project Ga0157369, IMG submission 113461) | Corn rhizosphere microbial communities from Kellogg Biological Station, Michigan, USA - C2-5 metaG | ecosystem: Host-associated > Plants > Roots > Rhizosphere > Soil | place: USA: Michigan...
CCGTACGCGACCGCACCCATGGTCAGTGCGCTCGCGTACAGCACGACAACGCCCGTCGGGTCTCGGCGTCGTACGGTCGTCGTGTATGCCGGTGCGTCGGACTGAAGGTCCCGTTGCCCGGCGAGCGTCAGCTGCGGTTCGGCCTGACGCCGGGCCATGAGACCGGCTTGCGGATTTGGCTGCGCCTGGGCGCCGGTTTGCGCGACCGGATCGGGCTGTGCCTGCGCGGCGGGCGCCGGCGCCGACCCGGGCGCGGAGTAGGCGGCGATCGGTGGGAGAGGTCCGGCTCCGGACGCTCCCGGCGGCATCGCGAGCCCGCCGCGCCGCCCGGTCGGCTTGGGTGAACGAGGCTGGTTCGGCAGCGAAAGCCGAGGCAAGCCGGTAATCACGTTCGGGACAGCGATGCCGCAAATCGCCGAGATCTGGTTGAAGCCGGCGCCGAAGTCCGGCGTCAACTGGGTGCCGTCGCTCGACACGCGGACGATCCCCGTGCTCGCCGGGTTCGCGGTGCTGGCGAGTGGCGAGGAGACCGCAAGGATCAGGCCCGTCACGGTGATATCCACCTTTGTGAAGCTGTACGACTCGGTCGCGCCGCTCGATTGCCCGGCGACCGAGACCGTTGGCGTCGGCGCCAGGCTCGCGAGGTAGTGGTACGCATGCCCGTCAGCGCTGATTTCGAGGAGCCGACCCGACCCGTCGTCGGCGGCGAGCACGAGGGATCCGCGTGGTGTGAACGCCATGCCCAGAGTCACGAAGCCCGGTGGAGCGTGTGCGAACTCGTGCGTGCGAACCCAGCCGTGCTTGCTCGGGCGAAACATCGCGATCGCGTCCGTACCGTCCTTCGCGGCCCGGTCTGCCGCGTACAGAACGAACAGGTTGCCGGCGTACGGGCTACCGGGCGGCGCGATCCGCGTGTCTTCGACGAAACGGTCTGGACCGAACGAGTAGACCTTGTACGGCGTTTCGCCGGGGCGCTGCGGATACGGGTACTCGTAGACGGTGTTGTCGCCACCCCCAATCTTCGCCGGATCGTTTTCCGCGACGAAGAGGTCGCCGAAGCGGTCGAATGACGGGCCCTCGACATCGCCGCGTGAGTCGTCGATGACATCGGTGGCGCCGGTCTTGAGATTGACGTCGTAGAGCACGTGTGCGATTCGACACGAGACGACAAGATGGTCGTCGAACCCGAGTGCAATGCCTTCGCTGTAGTTGTCGCAGTCGCGCAGCGTCGTCACGAGCCGACCGTGGCCGACGGAGTCGAAAGCCCAGATACATCCGCCCTGCCCGACGTACGTCGTGAGACCGTCAGGATTCGGTGTGCTGCCGGGGGTGAACACCGGCGTGGTTCCGCCTGTCTTCGAACACATCGGAGGGCCGTAGACGCGATATGGCGGCGGGATAACCGGCACATCGGCGGACTGGATCTCTGCGGGACCGCTGCGGTAGATCCAGATGCCCATCGCCGGGCAGTAACCCGGCGCCTCGTTGCCGACAACGGCGAGGGACAACGTGAACAGGCTCGATGGCTCTGAGTCGCGGGACAGTGATTGCGAACACAGTCCGAGGTGGTCGAGACCTGGTGTGCGGACGAAGTGTCGACCGTCGTCGACAGACCGGACCGGCACGCCGTGGCGCACCGCCATGATGATGCGTGCGTCCTTAGCATCGAGCGCGAGCGCTGTCGCCGGCCCGTCCCCCGTTTGCAACATCGCGCTGCCGCCTGTGCCGACGGCAACGCCGAGGTCCGTTCCGATGTCGACGCGGACGTGATGATCGCGGGTGAGACCGGTCGCGATCGCGAAGATCTGGTGTTCGCGGTCGATGTCCGTGTAGGTGGTGCTGCCCGCGCGAGACGTCCAAAGAATCGCGTCGCCGCCGACTTGGCGGGGATCGGCCGTGCTCGGGTTGCCGTCGGCCAACCCCACGATCCACGTGTCAGCCCCGGAGACACCGCCGACAGCGAGAGGGCCCAGCGGAAGCGTCGCCGATGCGCCCGGATTGATGTTCCAACTCGTTCCGCCGTCGGTGCTGATGAACACGCTGTCCTGGCCGAATCCCACGGCGGGTCGGGCCAGGGCGTAGCGCACGAGCGGATTGGTTGGCGAGACGGCGACCCCTTCGACACTCAAACCCGCGAACGCGGCCACCGGCGCCATAGTGCGTCCGTAGTCGCGGGTCACATAAAGGCCAGACGTGTAGTCGGTTAACGGGCCCTCCGCGCGATAGCAGTACTGCAGCGCCGGAACGCCGAACACATAGCCGACACCATCGGGCAGATCCTGGGTATGGACTCCCTCGACGCCGCCGAGGCACGTGGCTGGGTCGCCGGGAAAACTGGCGGCGGCATCGGGCTGCGTCCAATGTCTGCCGGTGTCACGCGTGACGAAGAGTTCCCCTTGCCGATCCGCGACAAGGTACGAGCAGGGATCGCCGTCGAACGAGCCGGCCGCGAGGAAACGCTCTGGCGCTACCGGCGGCGGCAGTTCCACCCATCTGTCCGTCACGCCGAACGCAGCCACGCAGCCGGCGCCGCTAGCCGGGGTCGGGGCCGCCCACCCGGTGGCGGCAAGGGGTGGGAGCAGCAGGACCACGAGCAAGGCGGCACGGGTCAGCGACCTCCGCGGAGTGCTGACCGCCATCCGTGTCCCCTCGACTCACTGGCCGAGCGACACATTCGTCGCAACCGCCCTCGGTCCTGCCGCTAACCGGGCGGTACGTTTTGGCTACGAGGGAGTCTCCTCTGGGATCAGGCGGCCGAGTTTTTGCAACTCCCGCTTGACCGCAAGCACCAGCGTCGCCATGCCGATCGGCTCGTTCGACGACGCGGCGAGGAACGCAGCCGCGAGCGCCGCGTTGCTGATCGCGCCGCCGGGGATGTCGACGAACTCGGCCAGCTTGTCGAGATCGACGTCTTTCGCCATCGGCGCCGTCGCCGGCAAGCAGCGCTCCCAGATTCGCCGGCGCTCGTTGCGATCCGGCAACGTGAACTCGACGGTCACATGGATCCGGCGCGCGAACGCGGTGTCCATGTTGCCGGCGAGGTTGGTCGCAAGGAGGACCACGCCGTCGTAACGTTCGAGTCGCTGTAACAGGTAGGCGACCTCGATGTTGGCGTACCGGTCGTGTGAGTCACGAACCTCGGACCGCTTGCCTAGCAACGCGTCCGCCTCGTCGAAGAACAGCACGACGGGGCTGGCCTCGGCGGCCGCGAAGACCTTCGCGAGATTCTGCTCGGTCTCGCCGATGTACTTGCTCACCAGCTGCGACAGGTCGATGCGGTAGAGGTCGAGGCCGAGCTCGCCGGCGATGATCTCCGCGGTGAGCGTCTTGCCGGTCCCCGACGGTCCGGCGAACATCCCGACGACACCGCGCGACGGCAACGGCGAGAATCCCCAGTCGCCGTACACGACGTGACGGTGCCGAGCCCGCTCGACGAGATAGCGCACCAACTCGAGCTTGTGCGGCGACAGCACCAAGTCGTCCCACGTGCGCTCGGGCCGGATCCGGGTCGCGAGCGTTTCGATCTCGCCGGCGGCAATCCGCCGTAGCGCGGCAGACGCGTCGCCGCCGGTCGCGGCCATCGCGGTCGCCGCCGCGTCGAGCTGACTCGCGGTGAGTTGACTCGCGTTGAGCCCGACGTCGGTGGATTCGTCCGCGTCGAACAGCGCGGCGATCTCGGCGCTGTCGGCCAATGGTGCGACCGCGGTGAGTTGTTGCCACGGCCGGCGCGGCAAATCGTCGAGCGGCAACTCGTGCCCGCTCGCGATCGCCCAGCGCAGGTGAAAGGCGCGTTCGATCCGTGCCCGTGTCTGCGCCGGCAACCGATCCTTCACCTCGACGACCACGGCTTCACCGGACAGAGACGCTCGGCGTACGACGGAATCCAACGCGGTCTCGTCGGTGGTCGCGGCGCATACGACGAAACCATTCGCGTCGACGGCGTCGGTCACTGCTTGCAACCGCCGGACCCGGTCGGGACTGGCGACGACGACGAGGCGAGCGACGCCAGCACCGGTGATGTCGAGAAGCTCCGTCTCGGGTGGCAACGACGGGTCCGGCGACTGGTCTCCTTGCAGCCACCAGGTCACCGACGGATGCGGCCGCAGCGGCGTCAACGCCCATGGCCGGTCGTCCGCCTCGACGAGCAGGCAGGCGCGGCGCAAGCCACCCCCGGGCCCGACTGCGAGCGCGACGTCGTCGTCTTCGACCACGCGCCGCAACGACCACGGCGTGAGCCACGGGCCGGCGTTGTCGCCGCCGAGGTATGCCGCGACGCTTTGCCGGTGCGGATCGAGCTCAACCGCGACACAGAGCGCCAGCACCGCCGCTTCGGCGCCGGTGAGGCCCGCGGTCTCGACGAGAGCGGCAAGCGGCTGACCGGGCTGGAGCGCGTCTTCCAACGCGACGTCCGCGGTCGCGACGAGGATGTTCGCGAGTTCGGCGGTCGAGTCCTCGACCTCGGCGGGCGGTTCGGCGTCACCAGTGCCGACCAGCTGGCCGACCGCGCGCAACACAGGATCGCCCAGCGCCGGGTCGCTCGTCCCCCGCGCCACCAACGCGGCGCGCGCGAGCAACGCGTCAGCGGCGACCAACCACGACGGCTGCTCGCCGGCGCGGCACAGATCAAGCCCGCTCTGAGGCGATGCGTCCAGATCGAGGATCGCCGGATCCCCCGCCGTCGCTCTCATCGCCGCGCCCTAGACGTTGGCGCCGGTCGACATACGGTGCTGACCAAGCGACGGCCGCCGCTGCGACGTCCTCGGCCGCTGCCTCGTCGCCCGCTGCACGGCGTAATCCACGATGTTCTTCACGAACATCTCGACGGCGTCGTCGTACTCCTTCTTCGCCGCCTTTGCCAGCTCGGCCTTCTCTTGCCGAGCGAGGTCGGCCGCCATGATCTTCTCGTCGATGTCCTGGACCTGATTCGCCCCACCGCCGCCGCCCGTCTTCTTTTCGTCGAGCAGGGTGGAGTACGTCCGGTCGGCCTCGCCGCGGACGTCCTCGGCGCCCTTCTTGGCCGTTCGCACCCGATCCCAATAGGCACTCGTGCTGAAGGAATTGACCAGGGTTTTGACGACCGCCCGGCCCTGGCCATAGGTGAGCGTGCCGGTTTCCACGGCGGCCTTGACGTGGTCGCGAATCGTCGTGCGCTCGTTGGCGTTCACGGTCTGAAGGATGTCGAAGGTCTGGTCCGAGAACTCCTCGGCCATCGTTCCGACGTTGAGCTTCTGCAGATAGTTGTCCTTGCCGAGTTGTTCTTGAGCGGTCTCCTTGTTCCAACCGCCTTCCTGCACGATCTTCTTCGGATCCATCTCCCGCAACACCTTCTGCAGGTAGGTGAGCCGCTCGATCGTGGCGTTGATTTCGGGCGGGGAGATCAGCCCGTGGAGACACTTCGTGATCTCGTCAGGGGTGACCCGCAGCACCTTCTCGCGGAACTTCGCGTCGGCGAGTTGAGGGACGCCGACGAAGTGTCCGTTGCGCAACTGCGAGTCGACCTTGCCGTCCTTGCCGAACTTGCCGAAGCTGACGTCGAGGTCGATGCCCTTGACGCCGAGCACCTTGCCTTTGTCATCGGTGGCGATGTAGTAGTTCCCGACGTGCCGGTCCATCTGCAAGCTGAGGTAATCGAGCATCTGCAAGACGTTGAGGCCGCGTTGTAGTTCGGGATCCTGCATGTCGACGACCTTCGACGACCCGGACTTTCCTTCCATGTCCTGACGCTCTTTTGCGTTTCGCGCGAGCTTCAAGTCGCCCGCCGAACTGCCCGCCGCCTGCTCGGAGACGACGCCCATCTTGGTCAGCGATTCGGCGAGCGGCTTGCCCTTGACGTGGGTCTTAGACGAATGCGTGGCGAACTGAATGTCGACGACCTCGTTGGCGCCGAACAATTTGGCTAGCCGAGACGAGGCGACCGAGCGAGCTCCCATCTGCGGATCGACCATGTCGATCTGCGTGGTGCCCGCCCACATCGGCGACTTGAGCAAGTTGGACTTGTCGGCGATGAAGTAGCCCTTCTTGCCGCCCTGATGTTGCACCTGGTCCAGTCGGTTGACCCCGCCGCCAACCGCGTCGTCCTTGGTGAAATCGGACGCGCGATCAAGGGTGGCGTCATTCAGTTGCTTGCCCTGGAAGTAACTGACCGGATCGGCGATGTCCTGCAGCTCCGCAAACAGGCGCGGCCGCAGCATCGACAGGGTCCGGGCGCGCTGGCTCTTCCGCCCGCCGCGCACTTCCCTCTCCATCCGCTCGCGCTTGGCGTCGTAATTGTTCTCCAGCGCATCTTCGTATTCGTTGCCCATGTCGCCGAACAGCTCTGCGTTCCGTTTCTGGCGAGCGCCCGCGTCAGCCATCGTGTCGTTCTCGACCAGCCACGCGTCGATGAGCTTGATGATGTCGCGAAGCGTCTTTTCCATCCAGAACCGGTCGTTGCCCAGCCGGCCGAAGTTCTTTTGCGCCAGCACCTTGTCCTCGCGCTTCTCGAACTCCTTAAGCTTCGTGACGATCTTCCCGTAGTCGGTCTTGAAGAGCTTCTCGCCCGCGCCGGCTTTGCCCTTGCCTTCCTCGACCGCGGCCACGGTGCCTTTCAGCTTGCGCCGTACCGGCGGCTGAGCGCCGCCTTGGACGACGTGCGCGAGTTCGTGCACGAGCAACGACCGGCCCGACTCGGACTGCGGGTCGAACCGATCCCGACCGAAGAACACGTCCTTGCCATGGGTGAACGCTTCGGCGTTGAACGAATCGGCGAGCCGGCCGGCGGTCGCGTCGGTGTGCACTTTGACGCCCGCCAACGAGCGACCGAACCCTTGTTCGAGTTGGCCGCGCAACGGACCCTCGAGCGACTTGCCTTTGCCGCTGCGACCGCGCAGGTCGGCGCTCGTCTTCGGGTCGGCCTCGAACTCCCCCGCCTGCTGGCCACCGCTCGCGGCGCGATGGACCGCGTCGTCGCATTGACCCTCGGCGTGCGCCGGCGCGGCGGCTGCCGTCGGGCCGTCACCGGTCGAGAGCTTGCGCAATACCCGGGCGGCGAGAGCGTCGGCCTGGTGCTCGGCAGGGTCGTACGCCGCCCCTACGGTCACCCCGCGGGGTGGCGCCCATTCCGGCCGCTTCGACTCCAGCGCGCGGTGATCCGCGCCGGCCTCGTCGAGCTTGTGGGCGATTCGCGACTTCGCCATGTGCTCGTTATACGGCTACTTGACCCGGCCGTCCGCTGGATCGCAGATATGCCCGATCAGTTCGTCCAGCTTGAGTACGGATTGCGCTCAGACCTTGGCGCCGGTGGACTTGCGGTGCGCCCCGAGCGACGGCCGGCGCTCCGACTGCTTCGGCTTCTGCCGGTTCGCGCGCCGGATCGCGTAGTCGATGATGCTCTCCACGAACTTCACGACCGCGGTGTCGTACTCGTCGCCGGCAACCTTCGACAGCTCCGCCTTCTGCTGCCGCGCGAGGTCGGCGGCCATGATCTGCTCGTCGATGTCCTTGGTGTCAGCTCCCGGCGCCAGCGCCTTCTTGTCCGCGACGAGCTGCTCGTGGGCCTTCTTCGCTCCGTAGCTCTTGTCACTCGCTTCGTTCTTGGCGCTGCGCAACCGCTCCCAGAACGGGCTGGTCAGGAACGAGTTGGCCAGCGTGCGGGCGACCGCCTTGCCCTGCGGAATCGACAGCGATCCGTTTTCGACGCAGGGCAATAGCTTGCCGCTGATCTTGCTCCGGGCGTAGTCCTCGACCATCCGGATGATGTCGTCTACCGGCTTGTCGTATTCCTTGTTGATCGTTCCGACTCTGAGCTTGTTGAGATAGTTGGACTGGCCGAGCTGCTCCTTGGCGGTCTCGGCGCCCCAGCCGCCTTCCTGCACGACCTTCTTCGGATCCATCTCGCGCAACACCTTCTGCAAGTGCGCGAATCGTTCCAGACACGCGCTCACGTCGGTCGGGGTGATCAGACCAGTGAGGCACTTGCTGATCTGGTCCGGGCCGATCGACAGCACTTTCTCGCGGAACTTCGCGTCGGCGAGTTGCGGCACGCCGACGAAGTTGCCGCCCCTGCCATCGTCGGGAACGTTGCCGTCCTTGCCCATCTTTCCGAAGCTGATGTCGAGGTCGATGCCCTTGACGCCGAGGACCTTCCCGTTCGGGTCCGTGGCGATGTAGTAATTCCCCGCATGCCGGTCTACCTGCAGGCTGATGTAGTCGAGCATCTGGAGCACGTTGAGGCTGCGCTGAAGCGTGGGGTCGTTGAGGTCGACGACTTTGGACTTGTCGTTGCGGCTCTCGATGTCTTCTCGCTCACGCTTGCCGCTGGCAAGTCGGATCTGCTTGGCCTCGGTGCCTTCCGCTTCCTCACTGAAGACGCCCAACTTCGTCAACGACTCCTTCAACGGCCTGCCTTTGACGTTCGTCTTCGATGAGTGGACGGCGAACTGCACGTCGACGATCTCGTTCGAGCCGAAAAGTTTCGCCAGCCGGGACGACGCGACCGAGCGAGCTCCCATCTGCGGATCGATCTGGCTGATCTTGGAAGCGGCGGCCATCCCGGCGAAATCCAGGTTGGTCGACTTGTCCTGGATGAAGTAACCCCGCTTCCCGCCTTGGTACTGCGTGCGGTCGAGCCGGTTGACCGCGCCGCCGACCGCGTCGTCCTTGGTGAAGTCCGACGTGCGATCGAGGTTCGCGTCGCTGAGCTGCTTGCCCTGGAAGTAGCTGACCGGGTCCGAGATGTCTTGCAATTCGGCGACCAGCCGTGGCCGCAGCATCGTGAGCGCACGGGCGCGCTGTTTGGTCTTTCCGCCGCGCGCCTCTTTCTCGATCCGTTCCATTCCCTCTACGTCGCCTGCGGTCTTCGCTGTCTCGTACTTCGATGATTGGCCGCCCATCAAGAGCGCGTTGGCTTCCTGGTGCTTCTTCTCGTCAGACAACTTGTCGTTGTCGGCCAACCAGCTGTCGATCATCTTGATCAGGTCGCGCAGCGTCTTTTCCATCCAGAACCGGTCGTCACCGAGCCGGCCGAAGTTCTTCTGCGCGAGAACCTTGTCTTCACGCTTTTCGAACGCCTTGAGCTTGTCGAGGATCTTTGCGTAGTCGGTCTTGAAGAACTTCTCCCCGCCGCCGGCCTTGCCCTTGCCTTCCTCGACCGCCGCGAGCGTGCCCTTCAGCTTGCGCCGGACCGGCTGCTGGCCTCCGCCCTGAACCACGTGGGCGAGCTCGTGCACGAGCAGCGACTTCCCCGACCCGGAGGCGGGGTCGAACCGGTCGCGGCCGAAGAACACGTCCTTGCCGTGCGTGAACGCTTCGGCGCCGAAGGAGTCGGCCAGCCGGCCAGCGGCCGCGTCGGCGTGCACCTTGACGCTGGACAGTGAGCGGCCGAAGCCGCGTTCGAGCTGGCCGCGCAAGGGACCGTCGAGCGATCGCCCTTTGCCGGTCTGCCCGCGCAGCTCCGCGCTCGTCTTCGGGTCCGCCTCGAACTCGCCGGCCAACGGATTGGTCGCGGCGCGATGAACCGAGTCGTCGCGGTGCTGCTCGACGCGACCGGGCGCGGACCCCGGCGCCGCAAGGTTGCGCAAGACCCGTGCGGCGAGAGCGTCCGCTGCGTGTTCAGCAGGGTCATGCGCCGCGCCGACCGTTACCCCCTGCGGCGGAGCCCATTCGGGGCGCCTCGACTCCACCGACCGGTGGTCGGCGCTGATCTCGGCAAGCTTCTGCGCGACGCGCATCTTCGCCATGTGCTCGTTATACGACTAGCTGAGCAGGCCGTCCGCAGGATCACGAGATGTCCCCGGGCGGTTCATCCGGCTTGGGGACGGAATGCGCTTTTGCGCGATCGCCGCCGAGACGCGGGCAGGTCGCGATCCCGCTACCGCGGCGGTGGACCAGTGACCCGGTAGTTGACCAGGATGGCTTCGTAGCCGATCGATCCTCGCGGCACCGAGCCCGCGGTCGAATTGCCCGGCGCGTAGATGCCGACTTGCACCTGCTCCCGGTTGCCGGGCGCGGTCCAGGCCCGTCCGGTCGACTGCCCGGCGAGCTTGTAGTAAGTCGCGCGCCGGTAGCCGCGAGCCAGCAGCTGGTGGTCGTACCACGAGAGCAGCACGTCGGCGCGGGCCGGCGCGATCGCGATGGCGCCGGCGTATGCGGGGTCCGGCTCGGGTTCGCCGGACTGCTTGCGTTCGTCCATCCCGATCGCGCGGACGACCGTCGATCCCGGATACAGCAACCGCGCGTCGGCGAGCCGGCGTACTTCCTGTTGTGTCACCGGTTGGTTGAGCGGCAGGCCGAGTCGATCAACGCGCAGCGTCGTCGGGGCGCCGCCGCAGCCGGTGAGAACCATGAACAGAGCGATGGCGACGCCGCGCCTCATCGCCGCCACATCATGACCGCGGCACAGAGGATGAGCACGAACGCGCCAGCCGACTCGCTCGCCAACGACCAGTTGGCCCACGGCACGTCGAGCCCGTCATGCAGGCCGAGGAAGCCGACCGTCGCCGACAGCACCAACGCGATGACGCTGCCGACGCAGAATCCGATGCCGGCGGCAACGACCGCGAGCCGGCGGTAGACGAGCGTGACCGCGGCGAGCGCGAAGCCCGAGATCCACTGGAAGAGAAAGGCAGGGCCGATCTCGTGGATATTGCGATAACCGATCCGCCACAAGTGCAGATGGATGGCAGCCGACGCCGCGACCATTGCGGCGCCGAACACGATGCCGGCCGTCGTCGCCGCTCGGGTCGCGGGCGACACCGACCGCGGCACCGGCCGTAATGCGAAAGCGAGCAGCGGCGCGGTCTTACTTGTCGCAGCCGTCGCCGTCGTCGGGTCCACCGTTGTTATCCGCGTCATGATCGCCACCGTTGTTCTGCGGGATCGTGCACGCGGCGGTCGAGCCGCCCGATCCCGGTGGTTTGGACGTGGAAGAAGAGCCGCTACATGCCACCAGGGTTGGGGCCAACACCAATGCTGCAAACAACGCCAACACCAAGCGACTGCGCATGTCGCGCTCTCCTTCCGTCGCCCTCACCACGGGCTCGCGCGGCCGGTGGTTCAGCGACGGAAGGGATTCAGGGGCCGAACTTCGAGCAGACCGTCGTCACGACGTAATTCACGACGGGGTTGATCGGCGACGCGCATACGACCGCCTCGTTGCTCACTGGGGCGGCGGTCTCCGCGATCGTGGCGACGGCACAACCGGACACCATGACCATCGCCGACAGCGACGCGATGAGCTTGCGCATGAAACCAGCCTCCAAGGCATTGTCGATCCGAACCGATGTGGTCATCCTGTCGAGAAGCACCACGCGGATCCAGGGAGGTTCACTTCTGCGCGAACTTGACCCGGTAGAGGTTGCCGTTCTGGTTCACGACGTAGAGGTCGCCGCCGTCACTCTCGCCGAAGCCGGTCGGGTTCCCACTCGTGCTCCCGGTCACCGAGGTCGAATAGACGTTGCTTTCGTTGTGCCCGGTCGTCCAGATCGTGCCCGAGCAGTAGTCGGTGAACACGTAAAGACCGACCGCCCACGGGTAGGTCGGGCCGCGATAGGCATAGCCGCCGATGACCGCACAGCCGATCGAGTCGTTCGAGCCGTGCGGATAGCTCGCGGTCGGGTGCACCCAGTCGCGGGCATGCCCGTTGATCGTGCACGCGTCGGAGTTGTACGTCGTAAACGCTTCCTTGCACGACCAGCCGAAGTCGCGGCCGCCAACGGCGGTGGCGTGGTCGACCTCTTCGTACAAGTCCTGTCCGACGTCGCCGATCCACATCGTGGCGTCGCGGCGATCGAAGGAGAACCGCCACGGGTTGCGCAAGCCGTAGTCGAAGATCTCCTTGCGAATGGTCGACGACGTCGATTTCGCGAACGGATTGCTCGAGGGAATGCAGTAGGGCTTGCCGGCGCACGACATGTCGACGTTGATCCGGAGGATCTTGCCGAGCAACGACGAGAAATTCTCCGCGTTGCGATACGGGTCGCCACCGCCGCCGCCGTCGCCGGTGCCGATGTAGAGATAGTGATCGGGCCCGAACTGCAATTGCCCGCCGTTGTGGTTGGTCTGGTTCGGATGCGGCGCGACGAGCAAGACCCGTTCGGTCGACGTGGCGACGGTCGAGTCGCGATAGGACCGCACGCTGAACCGTGACACCACCAGCGCGCCGTCGCTCGCTCGCGTGTATGCGGCATAGATGTACGGCCGGGTCTGGAACGACGGGTGGAACGCGATGCTGAGCAATCCTTGTTCGTTGCCGCCGGTCGCGATCCGCGACGTCAGGTTGAGATACGCCGCGCTCTGCACCCGGGTGCCGACGACGACCTTCACCAGCCCACCCTGCTCGACCACGAACAGCCGGCCGACACCGTCGCGCGCGGAGGTGACGTACGTCGGCTTCGTGAAGCCGCTCGCGACCGTGACGAGGCTGATGCTCACCTTCGACGCCGGGATCGTGGCGCCGGCCAGGGCGCCGGTCGGCGGGAAACCGGCGAGCGCGGCGACCAATGCGGCGACGACAACCACGGCACGTGAGCGGCGCATGTCGATGACTCCTTACGGGACGAGCACGACCTTGCCGAACAGGTCACCGTCGAGCAACCGGCCAAAACCTTCCCGGGCACTCGACAATGCGAAGGAACTGTCGATCACCGGCCGGACGCCGGTCGCGACGAGGAAGGCGAGCAACTTCGTCAACTCGCCCCGAGAGCCCATCGTCGAGCCGACGATGTCGACCTGGGTGAAGAACACCCGCGGCAACTCGGTCTCGACGGTGTAGCCGCTGGTCGCGCCGCAGACGACGATCCGGCCGCCGGGACGCACCGACCGCAGCGACTGCTGCCAGGTCGCCGCGCCGACGCTCTCCAGCACGGCGTCGACTTTGGCCGGCAGCTTCGCGCCGGTCTCGAACGCCTCGTGCGCGCCCAACTCCAGCGCCCGCGCCCGCTTCGCCTCGTGCCGGCTCGTCACCCACACCCGCAACCCGGCGGCGCGGCCCAGCGCGATCGCCGCCGTCGCGACGCCGCCGCCGGCGCCCTGGACGAGCACCGTGTCGCCAGGCTGCACACCCGCGCGGGCGAACAACATCTTGTACGCCGTCAGCCAGGCCGTGGGCAGGCACGCCGCTTGCTCGAACGACAGCTCCGGCGGCTTCGGCACGAGGTTGCGACGCGGTACGGCGACCAACTCGGCGAGGGTTCCGTCGTAGCGCTCCGACAGCAGCGACCGGCGCGGATCGAGCGTCTCGTCGCCACCGCCCG
>Ga0157369_10006769_pt1 | contig 13227 bp, 9 predicted proteins | sample C25metaG_FD_113461 | JGI IMG/M metagenome (GOLD analysis project Ga0157369, IMG submission 113461) | Corn rhizosphere microbial communities from Kellogg Biological Station, Michigan, USA - C2-5 metaG | ecosystem: Host-associated > Plants > Roots > Rhizosphere > Soil | place: USA: Michigan...
CATCCGCCTCACGCAGGAAGCCGATGATCTGTTCCTCGGAAAAACGCTTCTTCACGTCCAATCTCCTTCGGTTGGGGGATTGGACTCCAAACGGCCGTGCTACTCAAAACCGGGGGGACGTCGGTGCGGCAGATGGTCAATCAGGGATTGAGCGAACGGTGTCCGCTGACGATCGCCGGCATGAGTGCTAACGGGTATCGCTATGCCATACAACCGGACGCGGGAGGGGGCTGTTGGTGAACTACATGCGCACGGAACGCGCTGTATCAGGAAGCGAAGCGCGGGTCTGCCGATTTCGAAGGTAGATCAACGTTGTCCCAGTAATCAGCCGGACGCAGCGCAGCCAGATTTCTGACGGGGAAACGGTCACTCCCGGCAGACACGGTTCCTATGAATTTGGGTGGAGCAGCCTCTGAACATCGTTCACCCAGTCGGGGGAAGGGACGTCATGCAAATCCATTCCCCGCTGGAAATGTGTCCAGAACCCGGCCGTCTGGCAGTAATGTCCTTCCATGAAGAACAGCTGACGATACTTGTCAGGGTGTTTCTTGAGAAGCAGAGCGTCCTTCTCGAAGAACTTGTTGCGCTCATCCAGCGATTCACGTTGGATATCGCGATGTTGCGCAGGATGAAACACTTCCACATCAGCCGCATAAGGCACCGCGCCAAGCTCTTGCAGGCGCCAGCCAAAATCGGTGTCTTCGCGGAAGTGAGGCCTATCGAAAGCGACGTCGAAACCGTCCAATTGCTGGAACGCGTCGTTGCGCACCATCAGGTTGGCCGTCATGAAACCGATTCCCTCGAAGCCAACATTGGTGACCGGCCGCCAAGCTGGATCATCGAGGTGATCGGAGCGGATCAGACCTTCGATACCGACAATCGCAGGATCGTCAAACCAGCGCCTCGCATTCATCAGCCAGCCCGGCATGGGTTCACAGTCATCGTCGGTAAAGGCAATGACGTGCCCGGACGCCAGATGACCACCAAAATTGCGCGCGGGAACAGCGCCCTTCACTTCGCTGTGCACGTAGTGCAAGGGAAAGCCTCGCTTCGCATCCGCATTCGGCCAACGCTCACTGGACTGATCGACCACGATGACCTCGAAATCGCGCTCCACCTGAGCCTCCAGGCGCAGCATCAGCCGATCGAGTAACTGATGCCTTTCGTAGGTGGGAATGACAACCGTGAAACCAGGCCGTGACCGCCCTTTGTTGCGCAGATGCTCAGACAGGAGGCTCCCTAGCGCAGGCGAGATACGCTCCCAGGCATAGAACTGTTCGACGGTCTGGCGCGCCCGGTGCGCGCACTTCTCCCTTTCGGATTCGTTGCGCAGCAGCTCCGTGACGGCGCCAGCGAAATCGTCCAACGTGGCCACAACGAACGGCGGCGCTCCGACATGGGCAATGCCACGCGCACCGATTTCAGTAGTCACGACGGGCAGGCCAGCAGCCATGAAGTCGAACATCTTGATGCTCGTACCGGAGCCTGCCGCCAGCGGATTCACCGCCAGGTCGGCGGCCTGCATCCAGCGCAGCTTCTGCTCTTCATCCAGTTGCCCAAGCGCCAGGACATTCGCTGGTAGGACACCCGACGCGAGCTTGCTGCTACAGCCACCGATGATCCCGAATGCCACCTCCGGCAGAATGGGGGCAAGATAATGGCTCACATAGTGGGCAGCATCGTTGTTTGGGCCGTAGTCTGACCCGACGAAAACCACCAAGGCCCGCTGCCTCACGCCAAGGACATGCTTGGCTTCCAACCGTTCCGCCGGCGTCGGCAAGATATGGGCGAACGCGAAAATCCCGTTGGGCACCACTCTGAGCCTGGACCAGTCAAGAGCGTATACACGGGCGAAGATCTCCCGGTCCTCGTGCGAGCATGCCAGTACCAGATCGGCCTCCCGGCAGACCTGGTACTCGACCTCTGCAACGCGCGCCAGCAGAGAAGATGCCTGCGGCAAATCGTTGTGCAGAGACAGCCGGAGCAGCGCTTCGACATTTTGGGAGTCATAGACAACCAACTGATGCGGCTTAAGGTATTCACGCAGTGCCGGATAGCACCAGGGATGGGAAAACACCACCACGTCCGCTTGAGTGATCTGTTTACGGGCCGTCTCCAGATACTCTCCCGACAAGTGCACCTGGTCGGGGAAAGCGATATCAATCATCGTGCGCCCGCCCATCTTTTTCGCAAGGGCGACGGCGGCCTTGTGGTGAGCGACCGAAAGCGGTACCACAATTTCACGCAGACCCGGCGTCAGCTGCTGGTCGCGAAACGACTCGCCAGGCCAATCGTAGCTCCCTACGTAGGCGCATTCGATGTGTGGGCCCAGCGCATGATAGAGCCCGAGCAAGCGCTGGCGCCCTCCGCCTACCGCCGGCGTGATCGGCTGCATGTCGATGACTGTGACGCGTAACGGATTCCGTTTCATGCTTCCAATGCCCCCTGCAAATCCATTTTTCAGCCCTCTGAAGCAACTACCAGATGATCGACGATGTCAGACCAAGAAAGGCTTCGCACCCAAGCATTTCCCGCACGGCCGAATGCTTCGGCCTGAGCGTGATCCCGCCATAACTGGTCAATGTGCGCACCGATCACTTTCGGATCCGGCGTACAGACATACCCGGATTGGCCGTGCTGCACAATGGTAGCGGCCTCGCCGGAATCCTGGCAGGTGATCACGGGCTTGCCACTGGCGAAGGCTTCCAAGGTGACGTATCCATAGTCCTCGCGGTTCGGTGTGAACGGCACGGCGAATGCCCCCGCGTACAGCTCGACAAGCTCCTCGTCCGTTACGCGGCCGCGAAATTCGATGCGACGATCCTCGCCAGCCATGGCCCGCAGCTCGGATTCTGCTTCGCCGGTTCCCGTTATTACCAAGCGCAACGGTGCAGTGACATGGCGCATCGCACGTATCACGAGATCCACTCGTTTCCATGGGTGCAGCCGACCAGGCAACAACAGATAGTCCCCTGAGGCTTCGGAGCGAAACGTATCGCTCCACAGCGGCGGATGGAGAACCTGCGCATCCAGTCCATTCCACTCGCGCAGACGACGGGAAACCTCATTACCGATGGAAAACACCTTGCGGCAATACGGCGGGGCCAACGCCAGGCTGTCGACGCGATGGATCATGTCCCGCTGCTCGCGCAGTTCGGTACCCGCATTGGGAAATACTGTGTCAAACATGTCGTAAAAGACGCGGATCGTGTGCACCAAATAGCAGACGTGACGCGGGTGTCTGACCAGCCAAGTCGGCGCCTTGGTTGAAACAACCATGTCGTATGCGGCGAGGTCGAGGTCATAGCAGGCGAGGTAGTTCTGCAAGATGTGCCCGAACGTCGACTCGTCGGCGACCACGGGCACCTCTCGCGCATCATGACCAGCCTGACGAAAAGCGTCGGCCAGCGCATCGTAGAAGCGTTCGGCCCCACCCGCTTCTCCGCTCGCCGAACGAACAGTGACAATGGCAACTTTCAAAGCGAATCCCTGATTCGGCGCATGTCGGCCTCGACCATCATGACCACCAGTTCCTCCAAGGTAGTCTTAGGTGTCCAGCCGAGCCTTGCCTTGGCCTTGGCCGGATTGCCCAGCAATACGTCCACTTCGGCAGGACGGAAGTACTGCGGATCGATTACCACATGATCCTCGTAGTTCATGTCCAGATGGTGAAACGCGATCTTGCACATATCGCGAACGGTCGTGGTGATGCCAGTGGCGACCACATAATCGTCGGCCTGCGCCTGCTGCAACATCAGCCACATGGCCTCGACATAGTCGCCCGCGAAACCCCAGTCTCGCTTTGCGTCGATATTGCCAAGGCGCAATTCCTTCTGGACGCCTAGCTTGATCGACGCAGCGGCGTGCGTCACCTTGCGGGTCACGAATTCGATTCCACGCAACGGCGATTCATGATTGAAAAGGATGCCGCTTGACGCATGCAGTCCATGGCTCTCGCGATAGTTCACGGTTGCCCAGTGCGCCATGAGCTTGGCCACACCATAGGGGCTGCGCGGATAGAACGGCGTTGTCTCGTCCTGCCGTTCGGCCTGGATCAGGCCGAACATTTCGCTGGTGGAGGCCTGGTAGAAATGGGCTCTGGGATTGATCAGGCGTACGGCCTCAAGCACATTGACCGCGCCAACGCCGCTGACCTGTGCAGTCAGCACGGGCTGTTGCCAGGACGTACCAACGAAACTCTGCGCAGCCAGATTGTAGACTTCATCCGCCTTCGAGGTTTCGAGCGCCCGCGCCAGCGACGAAAGATCCAGCAGGTCGCCTTCGATATAGGTTATCTCATGCTCCACGCCGACTTCGCGCAGACGCCAGCGCATGTCCGATCCACGCCTGGCGACCAGACCGAAAACTTGATAACCCTTCTCGAGCAGAAGCTTCGCAAGATATGCGCCATCTTGCCCGGTAACACCCGTAATCAATGCACTTTTCTTCATGACGTCTCTTTCGTCCTAAAATAATTAAGTATCTGTCCAAGCGAAGCTTCAAGCGAAATTTGCGGTTCCCAGCCGGTATCTCGCCGCAAACGATCACAGCTGGCCATCATGCGCCGCTGCTCGTTCGGCCGGAATCTGGATTGATCCGTTTCGATGACCGGCTCCACTCCGGCCATCTGGCAAAGCCGATGGAGGATCGACCGAACCGTTACTTCTTGTCCGGAGCTGACATTATAGGTCAGGCCAGACTTACCTTGACGCAGCAGCGCTGCATAGGCCCGCACGACATCACGCACATCCGAGAAGTCCCGGCTTACATCAATGTCGCCGACCACCATGCGTGGCGGCTGGATGCCTGCCACGATGCATGCCACCTGACTGGCAAAACCCGGCACCACGAACCGGGTGGTCTGGCCCGGCCCGATGTGATTGAAGGGTCTGGCGATCACCACGTCCAACCCCTCGCTGAAGTGCCATTGTCGGCACAAATGCTCGGCAGACAGCTTGCTGACTGCGTAGGGGTTTCTGGGGGCAGGCATCTGCGACTCGGATACCGGCAACGCACTTTCCGGCACGGCGCCATAGACATCGCCGGAGCTCACGTAAAGCAACCGCCCGGCGAACCCGATGGCGCGCAGCGCCTGCAGCAGGTTGAGCGTACCGAACAGGTTGACGTCGAACGTCTCACGCGGATTCGCGAACGAATCGGGCACGAAGCTTTGTGCTGCCAGGTGGATCACCCAGTGCGGTTTAGCCGCAGCGAGGGAGGTACGCAATCCCTCGGCATCCCGCATGTCCACACCATGCGCCAGCGAATGAAACTCGCATTCACCAAATTCGCCCGCCGCCACGGCTTGCGTCAGGTAGTGACCGACGAAGCCGGACGCCCCGGTGACATACAAACGCCGGACCGGGCCGCTTTTGCTTGTCATCAGATCTTCGGTACTCACGGCTTTCTCGCAATGACCGCATAATCCGGCGCCGCAGTAAACCAGGCGGCCATCAGGTTGATCTGCTCGGCACCCGGAACGCTTTCCGAAACCGGCTGAATGTCGGATACGCGCCTGTTTTCGGTAAGCCGCTGCACGACTACCTGAGAGAAGCCGCGCTCCTGCACGGTCCATTGCAGAAGATCCGGCGGGATCGGGTTGCGATGCGTCGGGTCAAGATAGAACCAGCAGGCGCCAACGGTCAGGTTTTCAGGATTTGGCGTTTCCAGAATCAACATGCCCCCCGGCTGCAGCACACGCATCGCTTCGTCGAGCAGCATGATAAGAACATTGTGAGGCAAGTGTTCCACCAAATGCATGGAGGTGATCGCAGCCAGCGAATCATTCTTCAATCCACGCAGGTAGCTGATGACATCGGCTTCAACCACATCAAGTCCGCTGGCACGCGACTCCTCGAGCATCGCATTGTTCTGATCCACGCCGCGGCATAGATAGCCATGCTCGGCGAGCAACTCGAGCCATTCACCCCGGCCACACCCAAGGTCCAGCACGACACCCTTTTCCGGGTCAATGCCCGCGGAGTTTAATGCGCTCAGATAAGGCTCGGCGCGTGCCTTGATATCCTCTCGTTCGCCACGAAACCGGTCCTCAAACGACACATAACTTGCGTTAAGAACCGAATTTGCCTCCTGACCACCATCCACCGAAAAGCGCTGATCGACTTCCGGCGTCATCGCCGCAGCCCGGTCCAAGAAAATCATCAATCGACGCTGGATATCCAGAATACTACGTCGATTGTGGGTGACATCACCCTCCAGATTCGCCCTCACGGAATCCAGCGAATTCATCCATTGCCTTGAAGCATGATTGCGCTGGTCCTGCTCCGACTTGTGCGCCTGGAGTTCGTCATTCAATCTGGAGACCGACGCTTCATGCATGCTTAGTCGCTGCTGTAACCCCCCCTCGCAGGCGGCGCGATCGGCTTGGTAGGCGTGCAACTCACGCTCCACCATCGAGACCGCCGCTGCTTGTGCCTCGACCAGTTTCGTTATGGCCTCGACACTGTGCACGTTGTCCGCCCTGTAGACCTCAAGCTCCGTGCGATGCTTCTGCAGTTCAGCCGCAATCTCCTTCACGGCTTCCAGAGCCACGGTTTTCACCTCCGTCGTCCTCAGCAGCTCTGCACGAACGAAGCCGAATTCCTTGTCGATCTCGGAAAATTGCGCCTCCAGGGCATCATCGATACGGTTTATCAACTGCCCGTGATTCTGGGAATACATTGCAACGGCGTTGTCCAGCATTTGCAAATGCCTCACCATCCTTGGCAGCCTCACGATGGCCATGGCGAACGCCAGCACCATGCCGACTCCGCGTACTCGGCGCCATTGGTGCAATTTGTATGGGAGCAGCAACCCATCCACATGAACGGATTGGCGCCGCCCTTCCTCTGAAAAACGAATATTCCCCAAGACTTCGACCTTGTCGAGCTGACCACCTCGCAAGGCCGCGAGAAAATGCTCCTTCCCCACAGGATCCGCCGGGCGCCGGAGTAGGGTGAGGTAGGCCGTATCCACGAAATCCGCATCGGAATACTGCAGCAATTCGTGCAAGACATATTCCGGTTTGTTGAGTCGCACGGCTGGTGAAATCCAGCGGGGGAGTTTACCGGCATACCCGGAACGATCGGTCTGCACCTGATGAGACTGGCTTGCGGAATTCGCAGCGCGACGACGCTCAAGCTCGTTATGCAAACGCCGCATGATCTCCGCCAAACCGAGGGCAGCGCCTTGCTTGCACTTTCGGCCTGACGCATGCCTTGCATCATCGGTCCGTTCCGTATCGACCGCTGGCCGAGCGTCAGATGTCGCAGGGCCATCTGACAAGCCGCTCCTTTGGACTTCGCCCCGGACCCTGTCCATGATTTCCTCCAGGCTCAGCCCATCCTGTAGTGGCAGAAGACCGGAGGTCTGCGTCGACTCAGTATGATTGACGTGCTTCTTCGAGCTCATTTTGGTTTCCCGTGCCGACACCAAATGGTCTGCACAAATGCAATGCCGCAGGTCTCTGGATGGATCTGCGTATTCCCACGAATCAAACTAATCAATCCTGCATAAGCACCGAGTCCGACATGGTGTTACAGCCACCATCCCTATCCAGCACGAATGGCTTGCCATCGGAAGACAGCGTCAACTTCGGCGGCAACCACGCAGTGCCGACGAATTGCGAGCGCTGGGTGTTCGCCACTGTGAAGACTAGGGCCAGGTCACGCCACTCATAATTGTCGACAAGATGTGTTTCCGTACCCGTCAACGCAACCGATACGGAATAACTACCAACACCAAGATTCATCGGAAAACTCGCACGCAATTCGAACACATCCCCACTGGATACATTCCTGATCACCTGTTCGGAATGGAACGTATTGGTGCCGTAGATAGACTGGCCAAGTCGGTCCCGGATCATGTAGCCGATGATTAGCCGGCTCAATCCGGACTTGGCGCAGACCCGGATAACCAGATCGATCTGGTCACCGACGCCAATGAACTGCACAGGGTTGCCGTGGCGATCCTCCAACCAAATGCGCTCGATGGTCGCCTCACCCGTACCGGACACTGTCATGGCTGCGCCATCCTCGGTGCGAAGCTGCCGCACCGTGGCATTCTCCTTTTCCGCAATCATCGCGTTGTAGAGGTCGAGGACTTCCTGAGGAGCGCCATCGGCAACCAGTCTCCCTTTGTCTAACATCACCGCGCGGTCGCACAGCGACTGCACGGCACTCTTATCATGGGAAACGATCAGCAGTGTGGTGCCCGCATCGCGAAACTCGCGAATGCGTTTGAAGCACTTGTGGACGAAATAGGCGTCACCCACTGCAAGCGCTTCATCAACAATAAGGATCTCAGGACGGATGGCGGTTGCCAGACTGAATGCCACGCGCATTTGCATGCCGCTTGAATAGGTCCTCACCGGCTCGTCAAAATAGTTGCCAATTTCAGCAAATCTTTCTATTTCTGGCATCAGTGTCTGGATATCTGAACGCGAGAAACCGAGCAACCCAGCGATATGCGTGGCATTCTGCCGTCCGGTCAAATCCGGGTTGAAACCCATCCCCAGTTCAAGAATTGCTGCAATCCTGCCACTGACACACACCGCTCCTTCGGTCGCCCTCAAGGTGCCTGTAATCAGCTTGAGCAGGGTGCTTTTGCCTGCACCATTTTGCCCGACAATACCGACTGCCTCGCCCTTTCGAACAGCAAAGCTGATATTCCTGAGAACCCAGTGATCCCTGATCTTTTGGGAGCGCCAGCCAAACCAACTGCCAAATCGGCGCCATTCAGTGCCATACTCACTGAATGATTTGCCGACGTTGTCGACACGCAAAGCAACCTTTGTCATAGCACATCCGCCATGTCCGGAGCCGCCTTCCTGAATAGGACAAACGACAAAGCAAGCAGCATCAACGAAACCAGCACAAGCACCAGCAAGGCCGATGAATTCGGGTTGCTTCCATAGACAAGCACACTCTGATAATCCGTGATTATCCAGTACATGGGATTCGCCGCCATGACAGCATGCATGTTCGGCGGGATGATCGACGGCATGTAAACGATTGGCGTCACCCAGAACCACAACTGCAGCACGACGATCATGAATTGCGCGACATCGCGGACGAATACATTGAGGATGCCGAGCAGAAGCCCCAGCCCCATGGAAAAAGCAGCTGTCACGAGCATGAGCAGCGGAATCCACAACAGGGCAATTGTCGGCTTATGTCCAAGCAGAACGAAGACAACGATCATGACCAAGAACAGGAGCACATTGTTGACGAATGCCGAGCCAAGCGTTATGACCGGGAGGCACGTGCGCGGGAACATGATTTTCTTGAGCATGTTTCCGTTTTCGACAAAGACGGTGAGCGAGCGCGTCACGATTTCATTGAAAAGTGACCAGCCTGCCATGCCAGCAAGCAAATAAATCGAATAAGCATACGGGCTGTCGATTCCCGGCAACTTCGCAGTCATGATGCGGGAAAGCACCAAGGAATATATGGCGACCTGTGCTAATGGTTGCAGGATCATCCAGGTGGCACCCAGTTTGCTGCGCGCGAAACGCGAACGCAGATCATTTTCTATGGATGAAAGAACGAAATGTCGGTAGCGCCAAATGGCAAGAAACATCTCTTTCATTAAATATGACCTTTATAGTTATCCATCACTGCTTAGTATCGACGAGCGCACCAGACTGCATCTGACATCAGGCAAGCGCATTCAATCGCTGAATGATTCGTTGTGCCGCAATGTGAGGGGAAAGCTTTTCACTAATATCGACAGCCGCCTGCTCACCAATGCCTGCAGCAAATTCCCGATCCTCGACCAACCGGCTCATGTAAGCAGCCGCTTGATCAACAGACGGATCGGCCCAGCGCTGACCTGTGTGATGCACATACTCACCCTCATTCACCGGTATCAACTGATAATCAACCAGACAGCTGTTGTCGCGAGTCATGTATTCCATGTTCCCGGACCACGCTGTCGCGATCACCGGCTTACCTAGTCGCATGCATTCTGCAAGCCCGAGCCCGAATCCTTCCGAACGATGTAATGATACGTAAGCATCCACGCAACGTTGCAAGGCCTGCATATCACCGCGACCAATTATGTCATCGCGTATCATGATGCGGTTATCGGAAGCCGCAGCATTCAACAGTGCACGCAACATCTCCGGATAGCGATGCCCGTTACTCGATTTGATCAGAAGACATACATTCGTTCGTTTATCAGGAAAAGCACGGCAAAATGCATCGATCGCTGCATATGGATTCTTTCTTGCTAATGACGAGTTGAAATCAAAACTATTCAGAAAGACAAATGTATCGCCCCCCAGACCAAAATCCGATCGTGTCAGACCACTATCCTCAACCCCACCCACTGGCAGTGGCACACTCAACACGGGCTTGTCTGTGACTGATTCGATTACTCCCCGAACAAAGCCGGACGAAACCATGATCTCGTCAACTTTTTGGATTGCCGGCAACCACTCATTCGGAAAAGACTCCAGTTCCCAGAACCAACATGCAATTGTGTAGCCTCCGCTCAACCGTCCATGTCCGATATTCTTGGCGGCCTCATCCAGATAATCTGGGTTAATAAATATCAGATTTACGTCGTAAGGTGCAGCCTCACCCATGTACGGCTCAAGACTAGCATCTCCCATACTATGCGGTATATCGAGTGGGACATCGAACACAGCGACTGGGTACCCCTCGGCCAGAAGCGCACGTATATAGGCCCGGGCGCTTTCGGCAAGTCCGAATTGCCCACGGATATTGGCATATACGTTGACACCAGCATTCCTTCCAAACGCCTGGGTTGCTGCAGCGCCATCTTGCTGCAAGGGCGCGGAAGCAGCAGCAGACCTCCAATTCGAGGATCGCTGGAACCTGATCTGTTGACTTACATGCGATACCGTCACTTCAGAGAAACGGTTACGCCAAGCGGTGGGCAAGTATCTGTACGCTGCCCTCAACCATGACTGCCGGCGAACCCACGCAGACAGATTCAGCAGTGCAAGGCTGGCACTCATCTTTAGCCTGTTCGAAACGAGCACCTTAATCTCCTACACCTATTCCTCGAGCGCTCTCCCATGGCACTGCTCAATTGCTCAGAGCAAATTCCAACTCTGAGCGAAGATCGGCAATATCCTCGATGCCCACGGACAGTCGCACCAACCCGTCGCTTATGCCCAGTCGCTTGCGATTGACAGCCGGCACCGAGGCATGCGTCATGATGGCCGGGTGCTCGATCAGGCTTTCCACGCCGCCGAGCGACTCGGCCAGCGCGAACAGTTCGCAGCGTTCCAGCATGCGGCGCGCCTTCTTCAGGCCGCCTTTCACCTCGATGGTGACGATGCCGCCGAAGCCGCGCATCTGGCGCTTCGCCAACGCATGTTGCGGATGGCTCTTGAGCCCGGGGTAAATCACTCGATCGATCGCCGGATGCTTCTGCAGCCAAGCCGCCAGCTCCAGCGCGCTCTCGCAGTGCTGACGCATGCGCAGGTGCAGGGTTTTCAGGCCGCGCATCGCGAGGAAGGCGTCAAACGGACCGGCCACGGCGCCCACTGAGTTCTGCAGGAAGCCCATCTGCTGCGCCAGCTCCTTGCTGTTGGCGACCACGATGCCGCCGACCATGTCGGAGTGGCCGTTGAGGTACTTGGTGGCCGAATGCAGCACCAAGTCCGCGCCGAACTCCAGCGGGCGCTGCACCATCGGCGAGCAGAAGGTGTTGTCGACCACCAGGATCAGGCCGTGCTTCTTCGCGAACGCGGCCACCTTGGCCAGGTCGACCAGCTTCAGCATCGGATTGGTGGGCGTTTCGGCCCAGATCATCCGGGTGTTCGGCTTCAGCGCGGCCTTCAGCGCCGCCGTGTCGTTCAGGTCGATGAAGCTGAAGTCCAGCCCGGCCGAACGACGGCGCACCTTTTCGAACAGACGGTAGCTGCCGCCGTAGAGGTCGTCCATCGCAATCACGTGGCTGCCGGAATCCAGCAGGTCCAGCGTGGTGGCGGCCGCCGCCAGGCCGGAGGCGAACGCGTAGCCGGCCACACCGCCTTCCAGGTCCGCCACACAGCGCTCGTACGCCATCCGCGTAGGATTTTGCGTGCGCGAATACTCATACCCCTTGTGCTTGCCGGGGCTTTCCTGCACGTAGGTGGAGGTGGCGTAGATCGGCGTCATGATCGCGCCGGTCGAAGGATCGGGATGCTGGCCGGCGTGGATCGCGCGGGTTCCGAGTCCGTGGTTGGCGGCAGGTGTCTTCTTGGGCATGGACAAGCAACCGTGCTGGGCGACAGCTGCCAATGGCCAGCTGCCGTGTGTAAAGGATCGTGCATTGTACCCGTGAGACCGGCATTTGCCTTAACCAAGCCCAGAGCACCGCTTGCTGGCATATTTGAGTCACGGGAAGAGCATGCAAAAATGTGACTTTGTCGCCACACGGATCGCGCGCCCCATGCAGACCCTCCTCGTCACCGGCGGCGCCGGCTTCATCGGCGCGAACTTCGTGCTGCAGGCAGTGGCCGACGGCCTAACCGTAGTCAACCTCGACAAGCTCACCTACGCGGGCAACCTCGACACCCTGGCCACGCTGGACGGCAACCGCCGCCACGTATTCGTGCAGGGCGATATCGGCGACCGCGCCCTGCTGGCGAAGCTGCTGGCCGAGCATCGGCCCGACGCGATCGTGAATTTCGCCGCCGAGTCGCATGTGGATCGCTCCATCGACGGCCCGGCGGAGTTCGTGCAGACCAACGTGGTGGGCGCGCTGGGCCTGCTGGAATGTGCCCGCGACTACTGGCGCGCGCTGGAAGGCAATGCGCGCGAGAACTTCCGTTTCCTGCACGTTTCCACCGACGAGGTCTACGGCTCACTGGGCGAAACGGGCAGCTTCACCGAAACCACGCCGTACGCACCGAACTCCCCCTACTCCGCCTCGAAGGCCGCCTCCGACCACCTGGTGCGCGCCTTTCACCACACCTACGGTCTACCGGTGCTCACCACCAACTGCTCGAACAACTACGGGCCGTTCCAGTTCCCCGAGAAGCTCATTCCGCTGGTGACCGCGAAGGCGCTGGCCGGCGAACCTTTGCCGGTGTACGGCGATGGCCTGAATATCCGCGACTGGCTGTTCGTGGGCGACCACTGCAGCGCGATCCGCCGCGTGCTGGAAGCCGGCCGCGTGGGCGAAACCTACAACGTTGGCGGCAACGCCGAGCGCACCAACATCACCGTGGTGAAGACGATCTGTGCGCTGCTGGACCAGCGTCGCCCG
>Ga0157369_10006772_pt1 | contig 13224 bp, 9 predicted proteins | sample C25metaG_FD_113461 | JGI IMG/M metagenome (GOLD analysis project Ga0157369, IMG submission 113461) | Corn rhizosphere microbial communities from Kellogg Biological Station, Michigan, USA - C2-5 metaG | ecosystem: Host-associated > Plants > Roots > Rhizosphere > Soil | place: USA: Michigan...
CAAACGGTGCGGTCTGCGTCTCGTACAAGTCCCCCGACACACTGAAGCGCATCACCATGGAGTTCGCTATCTGCGAGCCCGACCCCGAGCTTACCCAGCTTGTATCTGGTGGTATTCTGCTTCGCAAGAATCTCGGCACCTTCGCCGCCCCGGACAACAAGTCCATCGGTTGGGCAGCTCCCGCTGTAGGTGACGATCCTTCTGGTAATGGTGTAGCTATCGAGTCCTGGTCGCGTGCGATCATCGATGGTAAGCCTTCGGCTACACTCCCGTACTACCACTGGATTTTCCCTTACACGAAGCTGCGTCAGAGCGGTGACCGCGTAATCGAGAACGGCCTTCTGGCTAACACCTTCGAAGGTTACGGTCTCGGTAACAGCCTGTTCGGTACCGGTCCTGACGGTCGCTGGGAGTTCCCAGAGGCTACCGACCGCCCTTACGCATTCGCTAAGACTGCATGGGCACCTTCAGGTATGCGTGGCTTCTACACCTGGCACGATGCGCTGACCGCTACAGTCACCAACAAGGCTCTGACCTCTAACGTTGCTACGCTGACGACTTCCGTTGCGCACAACTTCCAGGCTGGAGACACGGTGGAAGTTTCTGGTGTAGACGCAACGTTCAATGGTACATTCACCATTCTCGCAACGCCTACATCGACCACGTTTACCTACGCCAAGACAGCATCCAACGTAACGTCGGGTGTAGCAACTGGTACGGCTGTAGTTGACGCTGGCCCTCGTGCAGTTGCCGACCTTACGGGCGGAACCACGGACAGCGACTACAACGTTCCTGGTAACGTGAACTACAACGCTGATCTGCCTACAGACACCATCATCAACTCTGTTGAAGACCCGGAGTCCTAATCGGCCAGTTCGGTAAGGGTGGTGGCTGCTGATATAATTGTCAGTAGCCGCCACCTTTCCTAATTTAAGGACACAGTATGACCAACATGGATGCCCTGTGGGTCACTCCAAAGGATATCGACGACAGTCTAGACCTAGACACCATCGATCCTAATGATGAGGACCTTCTTCGGGATTACGAGTATGCACTAGCTGCATGTGAATTCGCGACTCAGATGCTCTGGTCGCTTTCGGGTCGTAAGTTTCATGTGGGCACTGTAGCTACTGAGCGCTACATCGTGGATCGTAACTGGATCAGCCCATATGTGCTCACTCCGGTACGTGGATCGGCAGTATATGATCGAGATTGGGGCGTTTTCGTAGTCGATCCCTTTGACTGGAATAACCGCAAGATTCGTCTGGACGGCGTACCGGTAAAGAGTATTGGATCAGTCACATCTCTCGCAGATGGTCGTGTGCTGGACCCGAGCGAGTACGCAGTTATCAATAAAGCATTCCTCCAGCTAGAAGGCGTCGTGCCTCGCGGAGTAGAAATCTCTTACACCTACGGGCAGGAGCCCCCTAAGACTGGTCGCATGGCTGCGCTGGCTATGGCTTCACAATTCTTCTATCTGTGGTCTGGACGCGAGGATCAGTGTTCACTTCCGGACCGAGTAACTTCCGTCACCCGACAGGGCGTTAGCTGGGTACTTCTCGACAACCAGGACTTCCTGGATGAGCTGAAGACAGGTATCTATATTGTCGATATGTTCCTCAAATCCGTCAATCCGGACAAGGCTAGAGTGAAGGCAAAGGTGTTCTCCGTGGATATGCCACGCGGACGCCGCCGTAGCGTCTAGTAGAATAGTACTACACGAAAGGAGCCACACATGGCTGTCACTAATTTCCGCGCTTCGGATTTCCCGAAGGGCAAGAAGGCGAAGGAGCAGCACAACGAGCCTCGCAAGGATAACAAGATTCTTGACGATGAACTCGATAACGCTGTTCGTGACCCGAAGGAGGGCGCTAAGTTCGCTAAGGACTTCGCCAAGAAGGATGCCGAGGCCGAGAAGACTCTCGCGGACGAGGTAAAGAACGCTGTACCTGAGGGAACAAACGAGGAGCAGACCAAGGCTACTCCCAAGAAGCGGGGCTCTAAGGCCTCCGAGTAATGAAGGCAGGGGCGGCAACTCTGGTTGTCGCCCCTCCTCTAACGACTAAGGACAAATCATGGCACTCACACCCGTACGAAAGTCTGTAGACGACTATCCTATTGCTCCTGAGTCTCTCACTCTTGTCAATATGCTAGAACGGCTGCTGGAGCGGGTTGTTGGTCTGTTCGAGCAGCAGGGAGTACCACTGCCTACTCGACGTTATTGGATGATGGGTCCGGAGATTCCGGAAGACTGCGCACAGGTTGTAGTCTCATTCATTCAAACTTATCTTGGCGCTCCTGGGGATCAGGCTGCTGATGCGCAGAAGTGCAACGCTCCTCGCACAGGCGTATTCAATATCGCCATTACGCGGGATTACCCCCTCGCGGAAATGGGTAAGGCTGTCTCGGAGGAGCGTATCATTGCTGCCTCCAAGTGGGCAGCAGTGGACTCTGCTGTTCTTATGTGGGGCCTAGAGGAGCTGAATACGCTAGAGGATGGGTTCCCCGGTCCTGGGGTAATTGCTACTGTCAATGTTCCGCCGCCCAATGGTGCCGTTCAGACGACCATTATGAACCTGAGTATGATGATTTCCTGATGGAACTAATTCTTGAAGAATACCACGTATCCGAGGCTGACGTGCTTCGGATCGTAAACGAGCCTACCGGTGCTGTAATCCAGCGTCTACGTACTATTGGACGGCTGATGGTTACAGCGGCGCGGGCTCAGGTAGGAAAGAAGAGTGGAGAGCTGGCTCGCAGCATTCATTACAATATCCAAAGATGGAATCTGGTCCCTGAACTGTGGGTTGGCACGTGGAACCAGATTGCATATCTACATCACGAAGGTACCCGACCACACGAGATTAGCGCACGGGGTGCCCATTTCCTTCGGTTCTCTGCTAAGGGTAGAATCGTCTACGACCGTACCGTTATGCACCCGGGTACTCGTCCTAATCGATTCCTTACCGACAATCTCTACATCGCCCGCCTGTAGTACAATAGTAACGAGGCAAATAACCTCAACGACACACACCTGAAAGAAGAATTACTATGACACGCTTCAAGGACTTTGGCTCACCCGCAGCCGATAAGACCGAACCGCTCACTTTCGCCCTATACGGTGAAACCTTCAATGCCGTTCCTGCAATTCAGGGTAAGGTTCTGATGGAGATTATCTCTGACGCAGACCCGAATGACCCGTCTCAGTCGGCGGAGATGGTGACCGGCTTCTTCGACAAGGTTCTTCTCCCGGAGAGCCTGGAGCGCTTCAATACGCTCACCAGCAGCCAGGACAAGATTGTTCCGGTCGAGACGCTTGCAGAAATCGTCGGTTGGCTTGTGGAGGAGTATTCCGGACGCCCGGAAGAGCTACGCGGGGCCTGATCCACTGGGCCAACGCAACCTGGCCCTACGTGAATGGGAAGGCCCTCATGAGCAAGATTCGACTAACAGAAATGGAGGCATCCGACATGATGGATGTTCTCCATTTTCTGTTTGAGGAAGATTTCACTTCCGTATCGGAAGACCATGCTCGTAGCCGCTCTGCCATGCGTGACACGCTATATCGGGAACTGTACGGCACCAGCTATGTATTCAAGATGCCTGATCCGAAGCGAGGCAAGAGCGGTGGTGCAGCAAACGACTTCCAATACCCCGAAGATGATCTAGCAGACGTGAAGCCTATCGATCCGCGTAAGCAGGACGCTTTCAGTCCCCGCACTGACTCCAATAAGAAGTCCAAGATCAAGTTTGTTGACGCAGACTCGGTTCCCCTCGTAGAGCAGTCCTTTGAAGGACTGGACGCCCCACTGAACTAAGGAAGGAGGCTTGACCCATGGTGCAACTTGCCACACCCGTATTCATCACCGTTCGTGCCGTAACGAACAAAGTCGGTGATGATATCCGCCGAGGCCTTAAAGGCGAAGAAAGCTCGGTGCGTCGGTCTGGTGAAAGCCTAGGTCAAGCCTTCTCCCGAGGTTTCAGTCGAGGCATTGATGTAAATACATTTAAGCGTGTGGAGAATGGTCTCCGTACGATGGAACCCGCTGCTGAGTCCGCACGTAAGGCATTTGCGAACCTTGTACGTGGTGGTTATACTCTTCAGGCTGGCCTCTCTCTGCTAGTCGGCGGTATCTCCGCTGCTATCTCCTCTATCGGTGCACTAGCTGGTGCTGCCGGTGGGGCTGTAACAACCTTCTCTGTCCTTGGTAATGCGATATTCGCGATGGGTACCGCCTTTGCGGCGGTGCGTCTGGCTACGAACGGTGTCGGTAGTGCTCTTCAGAAGCTCCAGCAGTCGCGAGTAAAGGCTGCAAAGCTTTCTGCCACACAGGCAAAGCAGGCTAACAAGGACGCCGCGCAGGCAATCCAGGACGCACAGGCGCAGGCTGCTGCTACTCGCCGCATCGAAGACGCAGAGCGCTCTCTCCAGCGAGTGATCGCGGACAACCGCGACCGAATGCTGGCAGCTAATCAAGATGTCATCGACTCGCAGAACGAACTCAATAAGGCTGTCATTGACGGTCGTGAAGAGCTACAGCAAATCGGATTCGACGCCGAAGACGCCGCACTGAATGAGAAAAAGGCTGCGCTTGAACTGGAGAAGGCCCGTGAAGCTCTCGCACGCGCGCAAGACCTTCCACCAAACTCTCGTGTACGACGTGAAGCCGAGCTGGCATATGCTGAGGCTGATCTAAATTACCGCAAGGCAAAGGATGCCAACTCCGACCTACAGAAGGAGCAGGATCGTCTTGCAAAGACGGGAGTCAACGGACTTGACTCTGTTGTAGCCGCTCGTAATAAGCTGGCGCAGGCGGAGGCTAATCGCTCCAAGGAAGCACAAGACGCCCTACAGAGCGAGGAAGACGCTCAGCGGAATCTGAATGACGCTAAGCAGGCTGCTGTTGATCTAAGTGTCAAGCAGGACGCGGCAGATTCAGCCAGTGGTGCGTCAGACGGCACCAGCCCTGCTCTCGCCGCGTGGGACGCTGGTCTGAACAAGTACCAGCGAGCATTCGTACTGTTCCTTGACAGTCTCCGTCCGAAGTTCCAGGAACTAGAGCTTATCGCTTCTCGTGCATTCCTGCCAAAGCTTCAGATCGCTATCCAGAATCTGATGAACCTCGCGTTCCCTGTTGTTGCGCGAGGTATTGGCCTTGTTGCAGGCGCTATGGGCGATGCGGCAATCAACTTCTCTAACGTTATTACCGAGACGCAGAATCTGGCAAAGCTAAATACCCTGTTCGAAAGCTCGGCTCGGCTCATCGGCATTTTCGGTGATAGCCTGGGCAATGTCTACGATATTCTGACTTCTCTCCTCGTAATCACCGCTCCTATGGCGGAGCGTTTCTTCGGTTGGCTAAACGCACAGCTCGGTAGCTTTGCCGATTGGCTGAACACACCGGTTGGTACTAACTCCGTAACGCAGTTCTTCGCGCTCGCGGAGCAGACTGCTGTGAAGTTTGGTGACGTTTTTGGTAATATCTTCCAGGGAATCGGCGCTGTTATCCAGGCCAACATGGGTCCGGGTTCTGGCGGCTGGATTATCCTGGACTACATGAAGCAGGCTACCGACAGCTTCGGCAAGTCGGATAATCTGAAGCAATTCTTCGCGGATGTAGCGACGAATGCTACGCACGTCTTCGATGCGCTGGGCGCTATTGTCGGTGTGCTCGGAAGCCTAGGTGCCAACCAAAATATTGGTAAGGCTTTCGATGTCCTCACGAAGCCAGAAAACGTTGCGGCTTTCGAGAATATTGTGCAAATTGGTGCCAACGCTGGTCCTTCACTGGCTGGACTTGTCGGTACAATTACTCAGATCGTCAGTGCTATGTCTGACACTGGTGCACTTCAAATATTCTTTGATACGCTAAAGGGTATTTTTGACGTAGTTCTGGCGTTCGTATCTGACCCCAACAACAAGGCATTCCTTGATTTCTGGGGCCGTATCCACGCCGTCTTCCTGGCCGTCGGATTCGTTATCACGCCTCTTCTTCTCGGGTTCAAGATTTACACCGGTATCATCATCGGCCTACTGAAGCCACTTGGATTCCTTGTTGGGCTTTTTAGCGCTAAGAATGCGGCAATGGTTAAGGACCTGTGGCTGACTGCCAGAATCGTCGCGCTCTACGCGGTTGACTACGCCAAGGCTATGGGCGGTATGCTCGTCCAGATGGGCCAGTGGATAGCTCTGAAGGCTAAGGAATTTACAGCTACGGTCCTCTCGGTGGGTGCCATGGTTGCTCAAAAGGGTGCCATGATTGCTATGGCGGCAGCAAGCAAGATTGCTACGGCTGCTCAGTGGCTCTTTAATGCGGCCCTCGACGCTAACCCTATCGGCCTTATCATTGTCGCTATCGGTGCTCTCGTTGCTGGTCTTATTTGGTTCTTCACCCAGACTAAGCTTGGTCAGGAAATCTGGGCTAACTTCACTCAGTTCCTCACAGACGCCTGGAATAACACTGTAAAGTTCATCGGGGACGCGCTTACCAACCTTGGAAATTTCTTCCGGGACGCTTGGAACTTTATCGTCACTGCTGTCTCTGTAGCCGTTCAGTTCCTGGTAGACCTATTCCTTAACTGGACAATCTATGGTCTCATCATCAAGAACTGGAACAATATTGTCAAGTTCTTTGGTGATGTGTGGGTGGGTATCATCAAGTTCTTCACGGATGCCTTCGCCTGGATTGTCCAGCTCTTCCTTAATTGGACAATCTTCGGCTGGATCATCAAGAACTGGGACGGCATTACAAAGTACTTCCAGACTTTCTGGAAGGCTGTCCAGGACGGGTTCGATCTTCTCGTAAAGGGAATCACCGCCACATGGGAAGGTATCAAGAAGGCGGTCGCTATGCCGATCAACTTCGTCATTGATACTGTCTACAATAATGGTCTCCGTTCCTTCTGGAATGACATTGCTGACGCGCTGAACATGAAGAGCCTGAAGCTGCCTAAGGCAGATACGGTCAAGTTTGCATCCGGTGGTGTCATGCCTGGATACTCTCCTGGTCGAGACATCCATCGATTCTACTCTCCGACTGGCGGTTACCTGCACCTGTCTGGTGGAGAAGCTATCATGCGTCCGGAGTGGACGCGAATGGTCGGCGGTCCTCGCGCCGTAGAGCGGATGAACCGTGCAGCACGCAGCGGTCGTGCGTTTGCCTCCGGTGGTGTCTACGGCTCGTCCGTAGGACGTACGCAGCGTTTCGCTTCTGGTGGTGTTATTGATCTGGCTGGCGATGTGCTGAACGGCCTCGCCAAGGTTGGTCAGGTTCTTGGCGACTTCTTCTCCAACCCCAGCAAGGCCGTGCAGACACACCTTATTGACGGCATCATTAAGCCTCTCACGAGCGGCATCGGTGAGGGAGGATTTGCCCAGCTTATTGGTGGTGTCCCTCTCACCATTGCAGACTGGATCGGCAAGTCGATCACCAACATGTTTGGCGCTGGCGACCAGGCCAGCAAGCCTGCGAATGCGATGGGCTGGCAGGCGCAGTGGGCTATCGTTAAGCAAGCGTTCCCTTGGGCTACACTAAACTCTTCCGTACGCCCTGGTGCCACTACTCCTGGTGGCGGACAGTCTTACCACGCCCTTGGTCGTGCTATCGACGTTACCGCCTCCATGGCAATTTTCGACTATCTACGTACTGCATTCCCTAACTCTCGCGAGCTTATTTACTCCCCTGCTGGTGGTCGCCAGCTTCAGAATGGTAAGAACCATCTGTGGGGCGAGCCCGTCAAGTCAATGCACTACAACCACGTCCACTGGGCTATGGCAAAGGGTGGAACGGTCTTCCCCTCACCAGGTGGTAGTATTGTACGAGTAGCAGAAGCCGGGAAGCCAGAGCGTGTTGAGCCTCTGGACGAAAACGGCATTTCCGAAAGAGACAAAGCTATCATTGACTACCTGTCAAATGGTGGCGGAGGAACGACAATTAACGTTTACCAGCAGCCTGGCGAGAACGCAGAAGAATTCGCACACAGGGTTTCCCGTATTCTGTCCAACGATATGCGTAGAGGAGGCCTGTGATGGTTCGCGACAATCTAGCCACTAACCCCTCCCTACGTGATGGTACGCTTACCGGATATACACCTGTCGGAGGCGCTACCCTATCAGTAACGCAGGCGTACTCCTGGTACGGTAAGTACGCACTTGTCGTTATAAAGAGCGCCACTAACGGCTCCGGTGTAGTATTTGATCCGGTTCCGGTTGTTGCAGGGTATCCATACGCATTCTCACAGTACGCTCGGCTTCCAGTTCTTATCCCGGAATCCGAGAGTGCTGATGTTGTCATGCAGGTTACGTGGATAAACTCCGTCGGTACAGTTATTCGTACTGACACGTCGGCCACACTAGTCATGGATAGTGACGAAACCTTCTACCGAATTTCCGGTGTGTGGACGGCTCCTTCCGGGGCCACCTTCGCGAGAGCAGCCGTGCTGCAACCTGCTCAGGGGAGCGCAGGCGCACAGTTTATTCTTGATGCACTACTTATCGAGCAGGCTAACTACGTCGGCGGATACTTCGAAGACCTCCCCGCTGGCGAGAAGATGACCATCGTAAATAAGGCGCTGGCTGCGGTGCCTCAGGTGATCAACGGCGTACGACTAGGTGCAGACGTAGTTCTTAACGGCCTTGTACTGAACACCATTGACGAAGATGGTACTGTTTGGGTATGTACTGATATTGATGGGTGGTGGGGACAGGCTGACCCGGAAATCCCAGACATCCCTAGAGGCACTGAAGACGGTTCTTATGATGTAGAGGGTCGTACCAAGGCTCGTGTCATCAACCTTAATGGGTTCTTTATCCCTAAGGATACGGAATCATCACTCAGTGCGGCTATAGACCGTCTTGTCACGGCTACAAACATCATCCGCACAGGAGGGTGGCTTCAGACGCACGAGAGCCCGACCAAGGCTGCATGGGTTCGTATGTCTTCCCGTCCTTCGGTGAAGACGACCAACGCACGTGGGCGTACCGAGTTTCAGATTACGCTCCGTGCCGGTGACCCTATCAAGTACCACTGGAATGATCAGGACTCTAACGGATTTACCAACCTGGAATTTGAAGCAGCAAACATCCTTGGCTACGCTGACAATATTGGAACCGCTACGGTAACCGGTATGTTTTCTATCACTGGCCCCGCTGGTGCTGGGACTCGTATCTACAACTCTGCCACCAATGAGACTATGACGCTACAATATGCACTACGGGGTGCGGGACTAGTGGCTGATGCGTCTCAGGTAGAAGCCAAGGACGGTGTAGCAACTATCCGGACGACTGCGCCTCACAACCTTCGTGTTGGTGATGAAGTGACTCTCCTAAACATGGTCATTCCGTTCTCGCAGTCAGACGATATTCGGACAGTTACCGCAGTATCGGATGTCTATCCATACTCGTTCAGCTTTGAAATCGATACGGACGACATCGACCTTATGTCTACAGGTGGTCAGGTCCGACTGATGAATGATGACGTGCTTGTAATAGACACGTACAACCGAGCTGTTACATACAACGGGGAAACTTCAGGACACCGTAACCGTCTCACTACTCTGACAGACTGGATTCACTTCGCACCTGGTGTAAATATCCTCGAATTTTACGATGATGTCACACAGGTAGAAGTTATTAACAAGCAGCTCACGTCAAATGTTGTAACACTTACCACTTCCGATACACACTACCTCGTACCTGGTGAACAGATTGACGTGGAACTCCCGCAGTCAATCCCGCTAGCCAAGAAGAGTCTGACTTCCAATGTTGTGACGCTTACGACATCAGTTCCCCACGGGTTCTCTGTAGGCGATGCAGTAGACGTTCAGTCCATCGAGCAGTCCACCATCGTATCGAAGTCTCGGACTTCTAACGTCGTGACGCTGACGACCGCTGCCCCAAACGGTATTGCCGTCTCGGACAGCATTGTTGTGGCGCTCCCCGTTACCGCTGTGCCCCAGCAGAAGCAGCTTACGTCTAACGTAGCCACGCTAACCTTCCAGCACGAGCACGGACTTTCAGCAGGCGATACGGTGGTTGTAGCCCTGCCTGTCACCGCTACAGTGTCTAGTAAGACGCTTGCATCGAACCAAGCCACACTGACTACCGCCGCTCCGCACAATTTCGCGGTGGGTGACACGATCACGGTTTCGCTTCCTAGTACAGCAACCATAACGGGTAAGGCACGTTCAGGTGCACTTGTTGTTATTACTACGTCTTCGGCTCACGGTTTCTCTCTCGGTGACTCTGTTCTTATGGCACTTCCGACAACGGCAACCCTAACCGGAACGATGACAGGGGACGTTAATTCGCTCGTTACCGTGACAACTACAGCGGCTCACGGTTTCTCTGTTGGCGATCAGGTCACATTTGCTGGTCTGGCACTATCTCGCTGGAATTCTACATGGATAATCGAAACGGTGCCCACTTCCACCACATTCACATTCCGCGACTGGCAGGCTAACGCATCATCCAGTTCTAGCGTTGTCGGGGGTAGCGTCCTCAATGTGACCAACCAGTCGTATAATGGTACTAAGACACTTGTCTCGGCATCTGGTTCGACGTTTGCCTACAATTTCTAAGGACACATGACAAATGGTTGACGGTCGCGTTGGACTAAGCGGGTCTGGTTCCCAGACCATGTACATCAATAATTACCGTACGGGTCAAGACTACGGCGGTAACTTCTCGTCATACCGTTCTTACGGTATTTACGAAGGAAACAACTACGGTTCGTGGACCAATAACACCGAGTATTGGTCCGCCAACCTCGGTGGTATCCCCATCAGCGGTACCTTTACCATCCCCTACGCCAGCCGTAATGGCAGTATTACTCTTTACGACTACTACTGGAATCGTGGGCATGACGGTAACGGTTACGGTTCGGCATTCAACTCAACATTCAGTATTGACACTGACCACTCCAGCATCGGTGATGGTAGTGTAACGGTAACCGAACCGGCTCCACCGCGAATCCCTAAGGCCCCTAGCGCCCCCGGTACCCCCTCCGTGTCCGGTGTCGGCGGTACTTCGGCTGCTGTATCATGGGGCGCTCCTGCCGATAATGGTGGCTCCGGAATCACCAACTATGAAGTACAGTACGCAACCAACTCTGGCTTCACTACGGGTGTCGGAACTATCAATACTGGTGGAACTCAGAGTGGTACCATCACTGGCCTGGCTGAGAAGACTCCTTACTGGGTCCGAGTGCGAGCCAGTACCGCTTATGGTACTGGTGGGTATTCTGGTGCAGCCACCTTCACCACTCTCGGTCATCCTAACGCACCTACGGGAGTCACGCCTACGGCAAGCACTACCGTCACAGGCCGTGTGGTCATCACCTGGACCGCCCCGACGAGCCCAGGTACGGGCATCACCGGATACGTAATCTTCCGTGACGGTACGCAGATTGGTACAACCACAGGTACGGCAACAACCTTTACGGATACCGGGCGCACGCCATTCACGACGTACAGCTACACGGTATCCGGTAGAAACGCCTACTCAGACTCGGTTGGCAGCTACGGTCCTCAGTCTACTGCGGGCACCGTTGTAGCTCAGGGACCGCCTTCCGCCCCACAAAACCTCACAGGTGTATCTAACGGCTCCGTTCCTGGTCGAGTTGACCTGTCCTGGACAGCTCCTACAAACACCGGCAACGGTGGCATTACCGGGTACAAGATTCGACTAGCTGACGGCACGCTCCTCGGTAACCAGAACGGTACTGGCACCACCTACTCGGTAACAGGACTTAACCCTGGAACTGCATATACGTTTAAGGTCTCTGGCCGTAACGCGCTGTCTGATGCCGAAGGCTCTGAGGGAACCTTCTCGAACCAGGTCATTGTTACACCTATCGGTGAACCTACCGCACCTACTGGTGTTACCGCTGCACCATCCGCTACGGCATCGGGTCGAATCGTACTCTCTTGGACCCCGCCTCCCGGCACCCTCTCTGGATACTCCATCTTTCAGCTCATCGGTGGAAGCTATCAGCTTATCGCCCAGATCGGGCAGCAGTTTACAACATTTACTATTGATGGTCTGCCGGTCGGCTCTACTAACACATTCCACGTGCGCGCCCGCACGGCGTATACGGACACGCTCTCCCCTGGATACCCTGGGAACTGGGGTGGTCCAGCTTCAGCGGACGTTTCGGCTACGGTAACGACAAACAACTCTCAGTCGGTACCTAACCTTACAGCGGCTACCGATAGCACTAACGTGGCATTTAATGGTTCGTATGTGATAAACCAGGTTACAGGTACCACCGTACGCTACGCAAAGACCGCAGCTAATGTGGCAAGTGCCGCAACCGGAGGTACCCTGACCAATACAACGAACCAGGTGTTCAATGGTACCTTCGTAATTGCCACGCCCTCTACAACCACACTTACTTACTCGAAGAGCAACGCCAACATCGGCGCGCTTGCTACCACAGGTGGAACCGTAACAGATACGGATAATCAGGCGCTGAATGGTACGTTCACAGTTACAGCCGTCAACGTTGGTGCGAATCTAGTCAGTTATGCAAGGGCAGGAGCGGACTTCGCGTCTCGTGCCGTACCTGCCAATGTGTCACCCGGTCAGTCAGGTACGATCACCAACCTGTCCAATGCAATCTTCAATGGAACGAACAAGATAATCACCGCGATCACCGAGTTCACAATTTCATACGCCCAGACAAATGCCAATGTGGCTGAGTCTAATGCTGCGGGTACAGTGGTAAATGCCACCAACCGCGACATCTTCAATGGTACTTGGACTGTCTCTGCTGTTCCAGCATATAACATTGTTCAGTACGCCCGTACGGCTTCGAACGTAGCACTTCGCACGTGGCTGGACCCGAACGGTCTAGTTTCTCGTGTCACTTCTCCAGCTATCCTGGACGTTCGCTTCCGTTCTGGGTGGTCTGGATAAGTGGTATGATGGAAGCAGCGACACAAATGACAGGATAAAATATGCTTCCTCTTGACATTCCAGTCGTGGGTGTAACTCCAGACCCCACGTGGGCCACAATGGTCAATCAGGCACTTACCGACCTCAATAACGGTAAGGCTGATATTTCGTCGCCTACTTTCACCGGGACCCCGAGCGCCCCAACGCCGACTGCCGGTAATAATAGTACAAATATTGCTACTACCGCATTCGTGGTTACCGCCCTAAACAACCTCGGGGCGGCACCGCTTGTGTCCCCAAATTTCTCCGGCAACCCTACTGTTCCTACA
>Ga0157369_10006773_pt1 | contig 13223 bp, 12 predicted proteins | sample C25metaG_FD_113461 | JGI IMG/M metagenome (GOLD analysis project Ga0157369, IMG submission 113461) | Corn rhizosphere microbial communities from Kellogg Biological Station, Michigan, USA - C2-5 metaG | ecosystem: Host-associated > Plants > Roots > Rhizosphere > Soil | place: USA: Michigan...
AAGTCATCATCGCCGCGCCGACGGTGATAAGTCCTAGCATCACTTGCGCCGCCCAACGGAGCAGTCGCACCTGCGTCACATGCTTGCGCGTCAGCGCATTCTCGAAGCCGGTCTTGAAACGATCGAGATAAAGATCGCCGGCGAGCCCGACTGCCGCCAGGCAGCTCCAGCCGACGAGCAGGATGAAAAGCGCGGTGAGCGGCACGATGAATTGCTGCTGTGTCGCGCTCGAGAGCCCCGATGCGGGAATGGCGGCGCCTAATGCCAGCAACACGATCGCCAATCGTGTTGGATTGGCCGCGCGCATAATCAGCAGTTTGGTGAATTGTGCCTTTCCGGCGCGCGAGCGGCGCAGGAAGTGCAACAACAGAGCATGCAAGCCCAACGCGGCTGTGCAAACCAGCGCAATGACGATGGTCGCCGCCGCCCAACGCGGAAGCCAAAAGAGTATACCGCGGAGCTGATTAAGGACCGCCGTGAAATCGTTGTTCATCGGATGTCAGGTCGAATGCGGCTCTCGTTTAGGACGCTGGCCGTGTTGGCCACTGGTCTCCGCGCCGGGCGATTGACGGTACGGCCGGCCGCTATTGGCCTCGTGATCGGGATGACCTTCGAAAGGCGGACGTTCGACATCGCCTTTCTGCTCGTAACCTGGCGGAAAGGAGCGCCCGGCGAAGCGTTGGCGTACGTTTCGCCGCCAGCCTTGCTGTCGCCGATAGGTTTGTCTTTGCCGGGCATCTCGTTGGATTTGCGAGGCTGCGTCATACTTTAACAACGCTGACACAGCTTCGTCGTTTCAATATCTTAAGGCCGAGCTCACGCTGCCGCCAAACAATGTCAGGTCTTCTTTTTGCGTGAGCGGCGCTTGCGGGAACGGCTCTTTCCTTTCTTCGGCACCTTCTTGCCTTTGCGCCGCGCTTCCGAGAGGCCGATCGCGATCGCCTGCTTGCGGCTCTTCACCTTTTTGCCGCTGCGACCGCTGCGCAGCTTGCCGGATTTACGCTTCTTCATCGCCTTGCGCACATAGTTACCGGCGGATTTCGAATATTTTCGCGCCATCGAAAACGTGTCCTCTACTGTTCCCTCCAAGCAGGAACAATCGTGAGCGACACTGTTTGGTTCCGGTTAGGCAGCGGCGATTGGATATTCGCGCCGCATCAACTGACCGCGCAATACGAGATCGATACGGAAGGCGGCGGGAAAGAGTGCGCGGATCGGTTCGCTCTCGATATGCAGACCACCGGTATAGGCACCGAAAGCCGGTAGCACGATACGGCGCTCGTCGTGGATGAAGCAGGCGCCGCTCAAGCGCCGGCCGCGGACATCGATATGCGATTTCGGATGATAATGGCCGCTGACCTCGCCGATAGCATCGGGCTCGGCTTGGTGCCGCATGACCAACGCATCGAGCCTGAATTCGCCGACGACCGTTTGTCCACCAAGCATCGCCGGCAGAATCGGATCGTGATTACCGGCGATCCAGATCCAATCGTGGCGCTCGACCAGTGTGCGCAAAGCGGAGGCGTCGGCTTGTGACAAACGCTCTGGGCCGTCGCCATCGTGGAAGCTGTCGCCGAGGCAGATCACGCGTTTGACGCGCGGCCCGATCGCTTCGGCGAGCCGCCCCAGCGTCGTCCGCGTGTCGTAAGGCGGCAGCAGCACGCCGCGCGTCGCGTAGCTCGTGCCTTTCTCGAGATGGAGATCGGCGACGATCAGCGTCGCCGCCGCCGGCCACCACAATACGCCGCTCGGTTCGGCGAAAAGCTCGACGCCGTTGAGCGTCAGCCGGCCGGCTGTCTCGCTTTGTGGAGAGGGTACACGCATGCCGCGCTCTATAAGCGATCGGCAGCGCCAAGACCATGATCGCCGGAGGCGAAATCGACTAGCGATTTCGCCTCCGGCGTGAATCATGGTCTAACTTTTTGAATCGAGAGCACGATTCACGTTCCGAAAAGAAGCGATAAGGCTTCTTTTCGGAACGATCGTGCTCTTGCCAGAAATTCAGTGCAGCCCGGCCTCGGCGATCAATTGCTCGGCCGCCTCGCCGACCAGCGCGTCCATCGCCTCGCCGTAAACCGCCTCGCGGCCGACTTCGAGCAGGATGGGAATCGCCAGCGGCGAGACGTGATCGAGTTCGCGGAAGGTGATGCGGCCCTTGGCGCGGGCCAGCATCTCCCCGAGTCGCCGGATGTCGGTGAGGCCGGTTGCGGCATCTGCAACCGTGGCGCGCAGCAGGAGATGATCCGGCTGATGACGACGGAGCACGTCGTAAATCAGATCGGAGTTGAAGGTGACCTGGCGCCGCGTCTTCTCATGGCCGGGATGGTTGCGCTCGATTAGACCGGCGATGATCGCGACGTTGCGGAAGCTACGCCGCAGCATCGAGGATTCGGCCATCCACACTTCGAGATCATCGCCGAGCATGTCCTGGTCGAGCAGCGTTTCGATATCCCGCGCCGGCTTAAGGCTCCAGATCGCCAGCACGTAGTCGGTCGCAACGAAGCCCAAAGGCTTGCTGCCGGCACGTTCCATGCGCTTGGTCAGCAGCATGCCGAGTGTCTGATGCGCCGGCCGGCCCGCGAAGCCATAGACGACGAGATAATGATGCGGCCCTCGCGGGAAGCTTTCGACCAGCAACCCGTCGCGATCCGGCATGACCGAGCGCTCGTGCTGCGCCGCGAGCCATTCGCGGACGGGCAGGGGCAGATCGCGCCAGCTTTCGGGCGTCTGCAACATCCCGCGAACGCGCTCTGCGAGATGCGTCGAGAGCGGGAATTTGCCGCCGTCATAGCTCGGGATGCGTGGTGTCTGCTGGCTGCGCTCGCGCCGGGCGCGGACTTCCATGCCGCGGATTTCCTCGAAGCGGAGGATCTCGCCCGAGAACAGGAACGTGTCGCCCGGCGACAGGCCAAGCGCAAAATTCTCTTCGACCTCGCCGAGAACGCGGCCGCCGACACGCACGCGCAGCATCACCGCCTCGACGATGGTGCCGATATTCATGCGATAGCTTCGCGCCACTTGCGGCGAGACGACGTTGTAGCGTCCCTGACTGTCGTGGAAGAGCCGCCGCCAGCGCTCATATTCCTTGAGCGCGTAGCCGCCATGCTCGACGAAGGCGAGCGCGTCGTCGAAATCCTTGCGCGGCAGCGCGTGATAAGGCGCGGAGGAAGTCACTTCGTCGTATAGCGCATCAGTCGTGAAAGGCTTCGCGCAAGCCATGCCAAGGATATGCTGCGCCAGAACGTCGAGGCCGCCGGCGCGCGGCTTGTCGCCGTCGAGCTCGCGTGCACTGATCGCCGCGATCGCGGCACGGCATTCCAGTACCTCGAAACGATTGGCAGGCACGAGCAGCGCCGCGCTCGCCTCATTGAGCCGGTGATTGGCGCGCCCGATGCGCTGTGTCAGGCGCGACACGCCTTTCGGCGCGCCGATCTGGATGACCAGATCGATATCGCCCCAATCGATGCCGAGATCGAGCGAGGAAGTGGCGACGACGGCGCGCAGCTTGCCCTCGGCCATCGCCGCTTCGACCTTGCGCCGCTGCTCGACCGCGAGGCTGCCGTGATGCAGCGCGATCGGCAGGTTCTTGTCGTTGCGTCGCCAGAGTTCCTGAAAGACGAGCTCGGCCTGGGCGCGCGTATTGACGAAGACGATAATGCTCTTGTGCCGCTCAATCGCCTCGTAGACGTCCCCCATCGCGTAGAGCGCCATATGACCGGCCCAAGGCAACGTGTCGCCAGGCTCCAGCATCTCGACGCGCGGCAATGGCCCGTCATCGGCGGCGATGTGATGCACCTGCTTGCCGCCGGAACCGAGCCAGGCGGCAAGCTCGTCGGGCCAGGCGATGGTTGCCGAAAGGCCGACATGCCGCGCTTGCGCCGTGAGCCGCGACAGCCGTGCTAGGCCGAGCGCGAGGAGATCGCCGCGCTTGCTGCCGGCGAGCGCATGCACCTCGTCGATGATGACGGCGCGAAGCTGGCCGAAGGTCTTTTCGCCATCGGGATGCGACAGCATTAGCGCCAGCGATTCCGGCGTCGTCATCAGCATCTGCGGCGGTTGGAGGCGTTGGCGCGCGCGTCGCGCCGGCGGCGTGTCCCCGGTGCGCGTCTCGAGCCGGATCGGCAGGCCGAGTTCCTCGACCGGGCTGATGAGATTGCGGTGGATGTCGACCGCTAGCGCCTTCAGCGGCGAGATATAGAGCGTGTGGAGGCCCGTTGTCGGTGTCTGCGCCAGCTCGATGAGGCTCGGCAGGAAGCCCGCCAGCGTCTTGCCGCCGCCTGTCGGGGCGGTCAGCAGCACCGAGCGCCCGGCCTGCGCGGCCTCGATCATCGCGAACTGATGGGGATGCGGAGTCCAGCCGCGGCGCGCGAACCAGGGAGCCAGGGAGGCGGGCAGGGCGTCGAGCGGCATGCGAACTAGTATATGGGTTTCGCGCGGCCGAAATCCCATATTAGAGCGGCATGTCCCAAACCGTTTCCCCGCATGAATGGCTGAAGCCCACGCCGCGCGGGCTCTATTGCGAAGCCGGCGATTTCTTCGTCGATCCCGTGCAGCCGGTCGAGCGCGCGGTGATTACGCATGGGCATAGCGATCACGCCCGTGCGGGAAACGGCGCCGTGCTCGCCACGACAGAGACGCTGGCGATCATGCGCCAGCGCTTTGCCGATAATGCGGGTGGCTCGCTGCAGCCCTTGGCTTATGGCGAGACGGTGAAGCTCGGCCCGGTGAGCGTGAAGCTCGTGCCCGCCGGGCATATCCTCGGCAGCGCGCAGGCGGTGCTGGAGAAAAGCGGCAGCCGCATCGTCGTGTCGGGCGATTACAAGCGCCGTTCCGATCCGACCTGTCCGCCTTTCGAGCCCCAGCCTTGCGACATCTTCATCACCGAGGCGACGTTCGGCCTGCCGGTATTCCGTCATCCTGACGATAAGGAAGAGATCGATCGGCTGCTGCATTCGCTGCGGCTTTTTCCCGAGCGCGCGCATCTCGTCGGCGCTTATGCCCTCGGCAAATGCCAGCGCGTGATCACGCTGCTGCGTCGCCAGGGCTACGAGGAGCCGATCTATCTGCACGGCGCGCTGCAGACGCTCTGCGCGCTCTACGAGAAATTCGGTGTCGCGCTCGGCCCGCTGCTGCCGGCACTTGGCGCATCGAAGGACGAGCTCAAAGGCAAGATCGTGGTCGCACCGCCCTCGGCTTCTACCGAGCCTTGGGCGCGGCGCCTGCCTGATCCGGTCGTGGCGCAGGCTTCCGGCTGGATGCGCGTCAAGCAGCGTGCCAAAGCAAGCGGCATCGAGCTGCCGCTGGTGATCTCCGATCACGCCGATTGGGATGAGCTCACAGCGACGATCGATGAGTTGAAGCCGAGCGAGGTCTGGATCACGCATGGCGCCGAAGAGGCGCTGCTGCGCCAGGCCGGGCTGATGGGCTATCGCGCGCGGGCGCTGTCGCTGATCGGTTTCGAGGACGAGGATTAGGCGTGGACCGTTTCGCGCCGCTGCTCGAAAGCCTCGTCTTCACGCCGTCGCGGCTCGGCAAGCTGCGGCTGATGCATGAATATTTCACCACGACGCCCGATCCCGATCGCGGCTGGGCACTCGCCGCGCTCACCGGCGAGCTGTCATTCCCCGGCGTGAAGCCGGCGCAGATCCGCGATCTTGTGCTCAAGCGCGTCGATGGCGAGCTGTTCGCGCTATCGCATGATTTCGTCGGCGACCTCGCCGAGACGGTCGCACTGATCTGGCCGCAAAGGCATGGCGCCAATCACGTGCCGAGCTTGTCGGAAGTCGTCGACGGCATGACGATTGCGACGCGCGACAGTTCCGGCACGCTGCTGAGCGCTTGGCTCGATGCGCTCGATGCGACGCAGCGCTGGGCGCTGTTGAAGCTCGCGACCGGCGCGCTGCGCGTCGGCGTGTCCGCACGCCTTGCCAAAACCGCGCTCGCCGAAGGCTCGACGGCCTCGCTCGACGAGATCGAAGCGGTGTGGCACGCGCTGCATCCGCCTTACACCGAGCTCTTCGCCTGGCTCGAAGGCCGCGCGGCAAGGCCGGAGCTCGGCAATCGGCCGACCTTCACGCCGCTGATGCTGGCGCAGCCGCTGGAGGAAGAAGATATCGCCAAGCTCGATCCTGTTGATTATCGCGCGGAGTGGAAATGGGACGGCATCCGCGTACAGCTCGTCGGCCGCGGCGGCGAGCGCCGGCTTTATTCGCGCAGCGGCGACGATATTGGCGCGGCGTTTCCCGATCTCCTCGCGTTGCAGAACGAGGATGTCGTTCTTGACGGAGAGCTGTTGGTGATGCGCGACGGTGCGATCGCGCCGTTCAACGATCTGCAACAGCGGCTCAATCGCAAAGTCGCGACGCCGAAGATGATCGCCGATTACCCCGCCTGGGTCCGGCTCTATGATATCCTCGAACGGGGCGGCGAGGATCTGCGGCCGCTGAGCTTCGATCAGCGGCGTGCACGGCTCGAACAATGGTATCGCGCGGTGCCACGGCCGAGCATGGATATCTCACCGCTGCTGCCCTTCACCCAATGGGATGAGCTCCACGAGTTGCGCAACGGCGCGCGCGAGCGGGCGATCGAAGGCCTGATGCTGAAGCGCGGCGACTCGGCCTATGTCTCGGGCCGGCCGAAAGGCCCCTGGTTCAAATGGAAGCGCGATGCGCTCACGATCGATACCGTGCTGATGTACGCGCAACGCGGCCACGGCAAGCGCTCGTCTTTCTATTCCGATTACACTTTCGGCGTCTGGCGCGAGGATGAGCTGGTGCCGGTCGGCAAAGCCTATTCCGGCTTCACCGATGAGGAGCTGCGCCGGCTCGATCGCTGGGTCCGTGATCACATCATCGATCGTTTCGGGCCGGTGCGCGCCGTCGCGCAAGACCTCGTGCTCGAAGTGGCGTTCGACAGCGTACATCGCTCGACGCGGCATAAATCGGGCTTGGCGATGCGCTTCCCGCGCATCCATCGCATTCGCTGGGACAAGCCCGCAGCGGAGGCCGATCGCGTCGAAAGCTTATTGAGGCTTATGACATAGCCGCCGCCGGCCGATGCGCTATGCTCATGAAGCGGGCAAGGGAGGTAGGCATGGCAGCAGAAAAGCGAAAACTCGGTGCAAGCGGTATTGTTGTGGCGCCACTCGGCCTCGGCTGTATGTCCTTCTCCGGCACCTACGGCAGTGGCGATGATGTTGCCGCTGCGGCACTGATCAACGACGCGCTCGATCGCGGTGTCACCATGCTCGATACCTCGGATGCCTATGGCAATGGCCATAACGAAGAACTCGTCGGCCGCGCGATTGCCAAGCGGCGTGGCTCGATCGTACTTGCGACAAAATTCGGCAATATGCGCAGCGGCTCGCCGCGTCCGGTCGATGGCCGCCCCGAATATGTGCCAGTGGCCTGCGAGGCAAGCCTCAAACGCTTAGGCGTCGATGTCATCGATCTCTTCTACGCGCATCGCATCGATCCACAGGTGGCGATCGAGGACACGGTCGGCGCGATGGCGCGTTTGATAGAGCAGGGCAAGGTGCATGCCTTGGGACTCAGCGAAGCCAAGCCCGAGACCATCCGCCGTGCGCACAGGGTGCATCCCATCGCGGCGGTGCAGAGCGAATATTCGCTCCTTTATCGCGTCGAGGCCGAGGAGACGCTGAAGACCACCCGCGAGCTCGGTATTGCTTTCGTCGCTTATGCGCCGCTCGGCCGCGGGCTGCTCACCGGCAAGATCGAGGCCGCGCCAAGCTTCGAGAAAGGCGATACGCGCGGCCGGCACCCGCGCTTCCTCGCCGAGAATCTCGCGCACAATCGCACGCTCGTGGAGCGCATTGCCGCGATCGCGCAAGAGAAGGGCTGCACGCCGGCGCAACTCGTCCTCGCCTGGCTCCTGGCGCAGGGGCCCGACGTGATCCCAATCCCCGGCACAAAGCATCAGGAACGGCTCGATGAGAATCTGGGCGCGCTCGAACTGCGCCTGACGGCGCAGGATGTCGCGCGGATCTCGGCGGCGATCCCGCCGGGCGCCGCGGCCGGAACGCGCTATCCCGAGCAGCAGATGACCCATGTCTATGTCTGAGGGATAGGCAACCCTGGCGACCGTCCCACCGTTTTTCGGATAGAGGACGATCGGAGGAGCCTATGAAAGAGACCCCCAAAACCAAGCAGCCGAAGCACGAGATCGAGCGCGTCGGCGCGGGTGGCCAGGTCGGTGAAGGGCAGTCGGGTGTCCCGCTGCATAAGCCGCAAGGTCGACGCGACGCCGAGCTTGGTCCGCGTGAGCGGGTCGGTGCCGGCGGTAAGGTCGGCGATCCGCGTTCTACGAAATAGCGCTCTAAGTCGGTGTGTTCGGCGCAGCCGCCGGAATGGCGGTCTGCGCCTTCATCTCTTCCACCGCGCCCTCGATATCGCGCGCCATTTTGGCGGCGCGCTCCTCATAGCGCCGGCGGTCTTCGTCGGATTTGATGAATTGTGTTTCCAGCTCCGAGATCCGGAGCTGCCAGGGCTTGTCTTCTCGGCACCACCGATTGCTCAGGCAAAGCGCCATGCGCACCGCGAGCTCCTCGGCAGGGCTCAGCGTGGCGATCCATGCCATGATCTCTTGGGTCGGTTTTGGCAAAGTGCTTAGAACAGCTTGTGCGCGAGGAAGCGGCTGACGATAAAGCCAGCGGCGAAAGCCAGGGCGATGCTCTGGAAGGGCTGATCGTGGATCTGCTGCTGGACGACATTAGCCGATCGGCGCCGCACCGCATCGAGCGCGTCTTGCAATTCGACCAAATCCCGCTTGATGGTCTCGATCTCGATCTCTCGCCGCCCGTGGGCGTTGGAAGCATCCATGATGTCACCCATGCCGCTCATCGATTGCGTGGCAAATCGATAACGGCGGCCTGGGCGCCGGGTTCCGCCCGGCGGCGGGAGCCTAGCCTTGGACGATCGCTTTCGCCGCGATCAGCGCGTCGATATCTGCGGCGGCCATGCCCGCTTCTGCCAACACTTCGCGCGTATTGGCGCCGAGGCCCGGCGCGCCATGACGCAGGGTGAAATCGTAGGCATCGCTCTTGAAGGGCAGCTTCGGCAGGTCGCCTTGCTTGCCGCCTTCCATCGGCACTGTCAGCAACTGGCCGCTCGCCTTGAGATGGTGATCATCGAGGAGCTGATCGGGACGGCGCAGCGGCGCATAAGGCACGCTCGCTTTGTCGAGCTTCGCTTGGAGATCGGCGCTACTGATCTGCGCCACTGCTTCGCGGATCTTCGGCAGCATCCATTCCTGTGCCTGGACGCGCTTCTCATTGGTGGTCAGCCGCTCATCGGCATGGAGCTCGGGAAGGTTGAGAATCCCGCAGAAGCGTTCCCAATGTGCATTCGACGTGACGCCGATGAAGACCTGCTCTTTGTCCTGCGTCTCGAAGAGGTGGAAGATGCCCCAACCCATACGCACTGACTGGCCGATCTCGGCCATCGGCCGAGAGGGCTGGCCGGTCGCGACCGCGCGTGCCATCCATTGCCCGACCCAGAACACCGTGGTCTCGAAGAGGCCCGAGGTGATGTGCTGGCCGCGACCGGTCTCGGCGCGTTGGTAAAGCGCGGCAAGGATGCCGATCACGCCATAAGTCGCAGCGCCAATATCGATGATCGAAGCGCCGGCGCGCAGCGGTCGACCGGGCGGGCCGGTCATATAGGCGAGGCCGCCCATCATTTGCGCCAGTTCGTCGAGGGAAGGGCGTTTTTCGTAGGGGCCCGGGAGGAAGCCCTTGATCGCCATGTGAATGAGGCGTGGATTCTCGGCCGAGAGCGAGTCGTAATCGAGGCCGAGGCGTTTCAGCGCGCCAGGCGCGTAATTGTCGAGGCAGATATCGGTGCTGCGGACGAGATTGAGGAACACAGCTTTGCCGAGCGGCGCTTTCAGATCGATCGCCACGCTGCGCTTGTTGCGGTTGAAATAGTAATAGCCGGAACCGGCGCCGGGCATCCGCCGCGCCTGATCGCCGCCATCGGGATTTTCGATCTTGATCACGTCGGCGCCGAGATCGGCAAGGATGAGCGACGCCGTTGGCCCCGCGACGATGTGCCCGAGTTCGAGAACGCGCAGGCCTTGGAGGGGGAGAGAGTTGGTTGAATCAGTCATGAAACACAATCACTCGATGTAGCCGAAAATCTCTCGGCAGGGTGCGAAACATGCTTCGCCGCGTCAAGTCTAGCGGTTGATCTCGACCAGCAGGACCCAGGCGTCGAGCAGAGCGATGAGATAGGAGCAAATGATCGCCGGCGCCAGCCAGTAAACGCCGGCGAGCCCAAAGGCCAAGGTGGCGACGGCGCCGATGAAGAAGAGCAGTGCGGCGGCTTGGCTGATTGCCATGCGCTGGATCGACCGCCGGCGATACTCCTTGCCGGCAATTCTGAGCGTGCGCATGTCGAAAACGATCACTGTGATCCAGATGGGCAGGGAGATCAGGATCGTTTCGCCGCCGAACCAGGGCAAAGGCTGGGGCACAAGGGCCAGCGACGAGATGACGAGAATTTCCATGAGCACCATCAGTGCCTGGAAGGCGCGGGTCGGCAAATGGGATAGGGCGAGGACCTTGGTCAGGTTGAGCGAGACAGCGACGAAGATGAGACCGGCCAGTGCTGCCGAGGCGCCGACCTGCGCGATGAAAAAGTCGCCCCAAGCTTCCATTTCTCCTATCTCCCCCGGCAATTTTTAGCGCGAATTGGCTTTGTCCGCGAGCACGTCTATCCTGCGTCCGCCAAGGGGAGAACGCTGTTAATGGATACCGTCTCTTACCGCGATCTCGCGGTTGAAGAATTCGACACGACGACCTTGCTCGCCCATGCGAGCCAGCAGGCGGTGCAGCGCCGGTACGAGGATTTCCTGATCGTCGATATCGACGGTCATCACTACGAGACCGCGTCCTTCGCACAGATTGTCGAGTTCATCGAAGATCCGGTGATGCGCGATCAGGCGAAATATCAGGGTTATGGCGGCAGCGGCATCGCCAGCGGCGCGGGTGCCTATCAAGAGCTCGGCGGGCGCGTGACCCGCTATCCCGGCCGGCGCAAGGAGAAGACACCGCCCGGCACGCATCGCGATCTGACCATCACGCGGCGCTGGATGGACGCGATCGGCATCGACATCCTGATGCTGTTCCCGACACCGATGCTCGGCCTGGGTTTCACTCCGCGCGTCGATGTCGAGGTGGCGCTTGCCCGTGCTTATAACCGCTGGCTTTGCGATGTCGTGCTCGCCGAAGAGCCGCGCATCAAATCATCGCTCTATTTGCCGATGAACGATTCCGAGGCGGCCTACAAGATCGTGCAGGATTTCGCCGGCAAGAAAGGCGTCGCCGGCTTCACCGTCTGTACGGCGCGGCACAAGCAGCTCTACGACAATTCCTATATGAAGCTCTATGCCGATATCGAGGCGCGCGGCCTGCCGCTGGTGTTCCACTCCTCGCTCGGCTCCAGCGACCAGAGCCTCAATCTCTGCAATCGTTTCCTCGCTGCGCATGCGCTCGGCTTCTCGTGGTGGAACATTCTCCACTGCACGAATTGGCTGGTGAACGGCCTGCCCGAGCGTTTCCCGAAGCTCAGGACCGTGTGGGTCGAAAGCGGCCTCGCCTGGATCCCGTTCCTGATGCAGCGCCTCGACAATGAATGGATGATGCGCAGCTCGGAAGTACCGCTCCTGAAGAAGCGGCCGTCTGATTACATGCGCGAGATGTATTTCTCGACGCAGCCGATGGAGATGGTGAACAACCGCGAGGCGCTCGAGCTCACCTTCAAGATGATCAATGCCGAGACGCAACTCATGTATTCCTCGGACTATCCGCATTGGGATACCGATCTGCCGTCGACGATCTATGATCTGCCGTTCCTCTCCGAACAGGCCAAGCGCAACATCCTCGGCGGCAATGCCAAGCGCGTCTTCAACCTCGAGCCGGTGATCTCCAAGGCGAAGCAGCGGCGCCTCGCCGCCCGCGTCGGCTAAGGCACGCGGCTAACGCCGTGCTTCGCGGATCGCGCGCCAGAGTTTTTCCGGCGTCGCTGGCATCGGCACGTCGTCGACGCCCAGCACCGAGAGCGCATTGACCAGCGCATTGCCGACCGCCGGCAATGCGCCGACGCTGCCCGCTTCGCCCGCGCCTTTGACGCCGAGCGGATTGGTCTTGGTCGGCACCGGATGGCTGTCGATATCGATTGCCGAGACATCGCTGGCGCGTGGCATTGCGTAATCCATGAACGAGCCGGTGAGAAGCTGGCCCGAGTTCGGATCGAAGCGGATATCCTCCATCAGCACCTGACCGATGCCTTGGACGATGCCGCCGCTGACCTGACCCTCGAGGAGCAGCGGATTCATCACCGTGCCGACATCGTCGACGACGCTGTAGCGCATGATGTCGACGATACCGGTTTCCTCGTCGATCTCCAGCTCGCAGACATGGCAGCCATTGGGGAAATTCTCGACCTTCGCGGTGTACATCGCACCGGCAACGAGGCCGGGCTCCTGTCCATCGGGCAGGCTGCGCGGATTGAGCGATTCCTTCGCGATCTCGCCGATCGTCAGCGTGCGGTTGGAGCGCGTCGAGGAGAATACGCCGTCCTCGAATTTCACTTCGCCGGCATCGATGCCCATGACCTTGGCGGCAATCGCTTTGCCTTTCGTGATGATCTTGTCGCTGGCGGCGAGCACGGCCGAGCCGCCGAGCGTCGCCGAGCGCGAGCCGCCGGTGCCTTGGCCGATCGCGACCTTGTCGGTATCGCCCTGGACATAATGGACCTGTTCCGGCTTGAGGCCGAGACGGTCGCAGATGATCTGCTTGTAGATCGTCTCATGTCCTTGGCCTTGCGTGATCGAGCCGCTGAGCAGAGTCGCCGTGCCACTGCTGTCGAAGCGCACCTCGGCGGCCTCGAAGCCGGGCGCCGCAGCGCGCTCGATGGTGTTGGAGAGGCCGAGGCCGCGCAGCTTGCCGCGCCTCTTCGCTTCGTCGCGCCGCGCCGGAAAGCCGGCAATATCGGCGGCGTGCTCGGCTTTCGACAAGGTGGTCGCGAACTCGCCGCAGTCATAGGTGAAGGTGAGGCCCGATTTGAACGGCATCGCTTCGGGCGGAATGATGTTGCGCCTCCGCAACTTGAGCGGATCGATGCCGAGCTCTTTGGCTGCGCAATCGACGATACGCTCGATGACATAGGCGGCTTCCGGTCTTCCATTGCCGCGATAGGGCCGTA
>Ga0157369_10006774_pt1 | contig 13223 bp, 11 predicted proteins | sample C25metaG_FD_113461 | JGI IMG/M metagenome (GOLD analysis project Ga0157369, IMG submission 113461) | Corn rhizosphere microbial communities from Kellogg Biological Station, Michigan, USA - C2-5 metaG | ecosystem: Host-associated > Plants > Roots > Rhizosphere > Soil | place: USA: Michigan...
CGAAAGGGCGATCTTGAGCATAACAGTGGGAGGCGCGACCCGTTCGTGCCTCCCCGTGAAAGAGATGAGGGCCTTCACCGTATCGGCCTCGAGCGAAAGGCCTTCAACCGGACGGTCGCCGTGCAGGAGCGTGAAATCTTTCATCGGAAAGCTGATGCGGATCGCGAAATAGATCCGCCTGTCCTGGGCCCACTGGGAGGAGTTACGGTATCCGATGAGCGTGGAATCATCCAGCTTTTTTATATAACCATAGATCTTTCCATGTTGCCAGCTCTTGTCGAAGTTCCCTTCGAAAAGATCGATGATGATATGACCGGGTCGATCTTGCGGAAAATGGTACCGGTGAAAGGCCACTCGTTCTGTCGCAGTGAGCTCGACGCCGACATGAGAATCCCTTAACCACACATAATAATAGGCAGGACGCGCGATCTCATGGTTGTGGTCATAATGCGATGAGTAGCCGGATGCCGGATCCTGTTGTGTGCCGGGTTCCGTACGTATCCTGCCTGTGAATGGCATGACGAGGATATCGCAGAGATCGGGGATACCGGTGCCGTTGAGATGATCCTGTGTAAAGCCTTTGACGACGCTGTCGGAATAATGGTATCCCGAACACCAGTCCCAGCCCTTGTTGATATTGGTGGGGCCGACCTGTACGGCCCCGAAGGGTACGCTGGCGCCCAGGAAAACATGGCCGTGGGCCCCTGTGCCGATATAGGGATCGACATAGGAAAGGGGAGCGCCTTCCTTTAGAAGTTTCTGCGCGGAAAGGCTGAGGACGGCGAAGGAAAAAAGAAAGGAAACGAGTCTTTTCATGAACCAAAGATAAAAAAGATGAAATGCTAAAATGCTGCTAATTTCGATGCTTCATTTTCGGACGGTGTCCGGAAATAAAACCTTAACCTTTATGAGTAAATATATACAGATGGCGCTGGTGCTGCTGTATGTCCTGCTGACCATCTTCGCTTTCCTGATCGTACTCGTGTTGTCGGGCGTCCACCTTTCCAATGCCGCCGGTTGGTGGATCATCGCGGGCTGGGTAGCCTTTTGTTATGTATCGGCCTCTGTGCGTGCGGGCATCCGGCTATTCCTGCATTCGAAGTATCGCAAACCTATTTTGAGAGAAGAAGAAAGACTGGCGCCCGCGGTGGATGAGCTGGTTCAGCAATCCGGGACCAACCGCCGCATCCGGGTATGGATCGAATCTTCGCGGGAGTGGAATGCCCATGCAACGGGTCTTCATACGATAGCCATCACCGATGGGTTGCTGAAGGAGTTGTCGCCTTCGGAGCTGCGCGGTGTGCTGGCGCATGAGCTGGGACATCTGCTTAGCGGCGATACGATCGCTGCAGCAGCTTTTTTAACGGCAGGATTGTTGCCCCAGGCCGTGTTCCGCGTATATCGTATCGGCGCCGTTATCGTTCGTGCCGCTTTTGTCAGTACCGGAACGGTGAAAACGAACAGGGGGTTGGTCCAGCTAAGCAGGGTCAATCTTCTCGGAGGTGCGGTCGTGACATTGGTATTGGGTTACCTGCTGCATCGCGTCCATTTGTTGCCGGCGGTCGCACCGGTAGTCCTGTTCGTCGTGCTCTTCGGTCTTCTGAACCGGGTGTTCTATTTCTTCCGGCTCCTGCTGATGCGCATGGCCGAATACCGGCAGGATGCATACGCCTTCCGGATGGGTCGTGGAGAAGGATTATTGCGGGCGCTGGAGAAACTGGCGGAAGGAGACGAGCCGGTGGTGAACCGGTATTATATCGTGATGCATAGCAGTCACCCGGTGATCTACAACCGGATCAGGCGGCTGGAGAAATTGTGCGGGAGACGCCCTTAGCGCGGCAGGCGGCGCGCCGAGAAAATATTGGGGCGCAGGCGATGGCGGTTTATCTTGTGACAAATTACATCTACTACCGTCATGCTAAAAACTGTCCTTCTGTTTAGCGCTCTCGCGGCGATTACCTGCGGAGCACGGGCCCAAATCGTCGACAAACCGGGTGATCCGGTCGATTATGTCAACCCATTGATGGGTACCCAGTCCACTTATGAGCTGTCCAGCGGAAATACCTATCCGTCGATAGGCCTGCCGTGGGGCATGAATTTCTGGACGCCGCAGACGGGACGGAACGGGGACGGCTGGCAATACACGTATACGGCCAATAAGATCAGGGGCCTTAAGCAAACGCATCAGCCATCGCCCTGGATGAACGACTATGGCGAGTTCAGCATCCTACCGGTGAACGGGCTCCGGTTTCGGGAGGAAGACCGGGCTTGCTGGTTCTCGCACAAAGCGGAAGTGGTGAAGCCTTATTACTACAGCGTATACCTCGCCGATTACGATATAAAGGCGGAACTCACCCCTACGGAACGTGCGGTCCGGTTCCGGCTTACCTTCCCTAAAACGGACAGCGCCTTTGTGGTGATCGATGCGTATAACCGGGCTTCGCATGTCCGGATCATACCGGGCGAAAATAAGGTCGTCGGATACAGCACGCGTAACAGCGGCGGCGTGACGTCCAATTTCCGGGATTATTTCGTGATCGTCTTCGACAAGCCTTTTACTTCGGTACATACCTGGAAGGACAGTACGTTGGTGGATTCGCTCGAGCTGACCAACAAACATGTCGGCGCGATCGTAGGTTTTAGCGCATTGTCGCGCGGCACGGTGGTCAATGCGCGGGTTGCCTCTTCCTTTATCAGCATCGAGCAGGCGGAGCGCAATCTGAACGAGTTGGGCAATGACGATTTCGAAACGGTAGAAAATAAAGGGCGCGCCATCTGGAACAAGACGCTGGGCAGGGTGGCGGTGGAAGGCGGAACGATAGATCAGCTGAGGACCTTCTATTCCAGTCTCTACCGGATGCTGTTCTTCCCGATGCGCTTATATGAAACCGATGCAGCCGGGCGTGTCGTGCACTATAGCCCTTATAACGGGAAGATCGAACCCGGCTATCTTTTCGGGGGCACGGGTTTCTGGGACACATTCCGGGCATTGTATCCTTTCCTGAATTTGGTATACCCCTCGATCAACGAGGAAATGCAGGAAGGGCTGGTCAACGATTATAAGGAAGGCGGGTGGCTTCCGGAATGGTCGGCTCCGGGGTACAGGAACGTGATGATCGGCAACAACTCCGCGTCCGTCGTCGCCGACGCCTGGGTGAAAGGGTTGCGCGGTTATGATATCCACACGTTGTATGAGGCACTGCTGAAGGACGCCAACGCGGCGGGTCCGATCGATGCTGTGGGTCGCAAAGGGGTAGACTATTACAATTCGCTGGGGTATGTCCCCTATGATGCAGGCATCGACGAAAATGCGGCGCGGACGCTGGAATATGCGTATGACGACTTCAGCATCTATCGTCTGGGCAAGGCGCTGGGCCGGCCGGCGGAAGAGCTGCGGCTGTACGCGGCAAGATCGCAGAACTACCGTCATCTTTTCGATCCCGAATACAAGCTCATGAGGGGAAAGAACAAGGACGGGAGCTTTGAGCATCCATTTAATCCATTCAAATGGGGAGATGCGTTCACAGAGGGCAACAGCTGGCATTACACCTGGGGCGTTTTTCACGATATCCAGGGGTTGATCGATCTGATGGGCGGAAAGAAGGACTTCTTGCGGATGCTGGACAGCATTTTCATTATGCCTCCTGTTTTTGACGACAGCTACTATGGAGAAGTGATCCACGAGATCCGCGAGATGCAGATCGCGGGCATGGGGCAATATGCACATGGCAATCAGCCGATACAGCATATGCTATACCTGTATGATTATGCGGGCGAGCCCTGGAAATGCCAGTATTGGGTGCGGCAGACGATGAAGCGGCTGTACCAGGCCACGCCAGACGGGTATTGCGGCGATGAAGACAATGGACAAACGTCGGCATGGTATGTCTTTTCGGCGCTGGGTTTTTACCCGGTCTGTCCGGCTACGGATCAATATGTGCTGGGTACGCCGTTGTTCCGCAGGACCGTTTTGCATTTGGAGAATGGGAAGGAGTTTGTGATCAGCGCGCCGAATAACAGCGAATCGAATGTATATGTACAGAACGCGATGCTGAATGGGAAACCGTATTCGAAGAACTGGATCGCCCATTCTGCGATCCTGCGGGGCGGGGAGTTCCGGCTGACGATGGGGCCTGCGCCAAATAAGCAAAAGGGCGTGAATGACGACGATTTCCCGTATAGTTTTTCAACGGATAAGGAGGCGCCGAAAGTAAAATAGGCGCGCGGTCGGGAGCGCGTGCATACGAGGCGCCGCAATTAGCGTGAACGACCGACGGCGAACCTGGCGTGATGATCTACATAAAAAAAGCCATGGCCGTCGTGCGTCGGGGTTCGGGGTGTTAAGGACTTGCGGAGAGGAGGTGAAGACCGGCGGGTCACTTTTTGGGCAGGATCGACAACGATATGGATATTCTCTTTCATCAGATCTTCTTTCAACATGGCGAGGCTACAGTTTTCAGTTGCGAAATAGATACAGTTGTCTATTCGGGTTCGCATGTATTGGGCTTCTTCCCGAACCTTCTCCTGATTCAACCGGAATTTTTCTTCCAGGTGTGGTAAGGTTACCGGTTGCCGGAAGGCGCTGGCCTTTACAGGTGCGCCGATCTTTTTCCCGTTTTCGTCGACCACATGGTAATAGAGACCCTTATTGTTATACATGGGGCTGTTTTCGCGGCCACGGTCTGCGCGGACACGGAACTCGCTCAGGACCGCGTTATAGGACTCGTAGTCGGTGTACGCGTATTTATTAGCGACATGGTTCAGGACACGGGCAATCTCTGTGTTTGCCGGGCTTCGCCGTAGGTGATGCGGGGCTCGCCTTCATCGTATGACCATTTCTTTGCGGGAGCTGGTTCTTCTTCTTTGAAGAGATCGGGCATTTCTACAGCGGGCGTGAGGTGATGCCTCTCCTCCAGCGCGAAGCACAACTGTTTCAGATGAGAAGGGCTGCGAAGATCGTTTTTGATACGGCTGCGTCGCGTTGAATGTTTGTCGTTACAATGTGCATGTGCGGGTGAGCGGCATCGACATGTCGGTAGGTCAACCATGGCTGTTCGGCAAAACCGATCCGTTCCATAAACCCGGTCGCGATGGTTGTCATCTGTTGATCGGTGAGATCGTCTCCTGCCAGAAATTATGGGCATCCAGAAGCCGGGCCTGTTGTTGTTCCACCTTTTGTTCGTTGTATTTCAGTGAAGCGCGAACGCTCTTCGCTGCTTTGACTATTGCGAGCATTTTTTTGCGATTTCACGGAAGGTTAAATTTATTTCCCGGATGAGGTTGAGGACGTCCGCGTCGACAGTAGCTCCCGAGACGGGTAACCGCTTAAGGAGGCTTTTGATCACGCCCAGCTCGTGTAGAATATCTTCACGGGCCTGGTCACGAACCTTAATGGTTACGGGCTGATTAGTCAGGACCTTCCTGACATACTCCGTTTGACTGCGACAGGTGGACTGCTGGAGATGGTGCCGGACTTTTTCGAATTCGTCCTGGGAAAGACGAATGGAGAGAAAACGCTTCGCTTCACTTTTCATACTAGGGAAAGTGCGGCTTGCAAATATGGGCCGGACGTGGCACAAAATTTTTTTTAGCGGATATAGCCGATGAGTTCCAAATTAGCGGTGGTGACGCCGGCATCCATATCCTGGTATTCGATGCGGATGTAGGTTTTACCGGGTTGGGTTGTTCGGCCCAGATCGATCTCGACGACGCGGGCGGTGGGTTTGCCGGCTTTCAGGGTAGCCGCGACGTCGGTCTTTTCCAATCGCCAGGTATAGCCTTTCGCTTCGCCGATGGGGTTGGACGGTTTTGTGTTTGCATCGGCGGGGCCTTTGAATGGAATGGTGTCGCCGCCGTACATCAGCTGCTGGTGCTGTATGTCGATGATCAGGTAGTCGAGAAGGTGGTTGCTTCCTCCGCTGGTGAACCGGATGAGTCCGTGGTCATCGCTGACCGTCACTTTTTGCGAATCGACGACCACCAGTTGTAATGGCTGCGATTCGAGATGTTGTAGTTTTTGATATTCCTCGCGCGTGATGCCGAAGTGTTCATCGTAAGGCAGGGGCTGCCCGGTTGCGGTATATTTGTTCCGGTATTCCTTGAACCATTCTTTGTCGGTGGCGATGGCATTGTTCATCCGGGCAAGGATGGGTTGCATGTCGGGCGGGATGCCAGGTTGGAGCGTTTCGAAGAGGAAGACAGGGCGTGCGAAAACGGAATCTGCGAATTGGAAAGCGGAGTCGCATGTCGGGTCAACGCGGCGGGTGGTGGGTTGCGTGGTATTGTTGGATTGTGACCCGCCGGCGGTTTGGGAGACGCCCGGAAAAGAAAGCCATAAGAAGGCGGCCGAAAGGATGTATCGGAGATTGACCATAGGCAGTAGTTCGTGGAGGCAAAAGTAAAGAATTGCCGGGAGGCGTGTCGTGAAAAAAGCGTATCTTTGCGCTCCCATTGCCCAATAGTATAATGGTAGTACAGAAGATTCTGGATCTTTTAGTCTTGGTTCGAATCCAGGTTGGGCAACAAAGGACCCCGCCCCGCGCGGGGTTTTATTTTTTTAGATAGGTAATCGAGCTTGGCCGGGTGACCGCAAAACAAAACGGTGAACTAGAGATCAATCATTGGGACCACCTTCGTTGTGGCGGTGTCGGTGGGCCTGTTAGCAAGCAAATAAAAGGCGGAATCGAAAAAAGTGTACCGCTTAACCTGATAAATTTTAGCCTGATTGACCAACCAAATAAACTGGCCGTAAGTGTTCGAATCGCCAATCTTTATCTTTAATACCACGGAAGTGTCGTACAAAAATTGCATCCTTCCAATCTCCTGAGAAATAAAGTTTAGCTTTCTGGCAAAGAGATCTCTGTTTCGTGATGGAGCAGGATCGTTCAAATCAACACAAAGCAATTTCTTGTTTTTGATCTCTTGCAAGAAAGAATATTTAGAAAATCCATATCGGCTTGCATCGGGGCCTTCATAAGGGAAAAATATCGACAGTACCCGTGGTCGAGGCTTTCTATGTGGCGTGTATATCCATAACAATATTGGCAGTCCCAATAGGCTAATCACTCCGGGAACGTAATATTTTATCCTTCTCGGCATCCATAGTAAGACACAAGACCAGGTAATTTCCACAGAAGATCTTCGCAATATTAGGTCAAAACAATCCCCCAGGATTTAATTTTAGGAAATCCTGCCAGGGAATTCCACTTTTCCCTACAAGCAATACTTTATCGGGATTGAAGGCCTTCTTAAACGCTGAAATTCCCGAGGAAGATTGCGTCGTTCCGCTCTTGATCTCAAGTCCAATAACCTTTCCTTTTTTTTCCAGGACAAAATCAACTTCTTCGTTTCTTTCGCGCCAATAAGAAACGAAGAATCCTTCAACCAGTGAGTAATTTATCAAATGAGCTCCTATTGAGGACTCAACCAAACGGCCCCAGTCTTCGGGTCTTATTTGTATTTCCTGGAATAACTCTCCCCGCTGCGCGCTGATCAACGCCGTATTGTGTACCTGAAATTTAGGGCTTGAAGATCTTTTGTAAATTAAGTTACCGGAAAATTTCTCGATACCTGCCAATAATCCTGCCGTATTCAGTAAGTCAAGATAATGCGATAAAGTAGTCGTATTGCCAGCATCCTGCAACTGTCCGATCATCTTTGTATAAGAAAGTATTTGGCCGGAATAAAGACATCCCAATTCAAAAAGACGCTTCATCAAAGCGGGCTTGTCAATCCTGGTGAGCATGAGTATGTCTTTTGATATACTCGTTTCGATAAGGGCCTGCTGGACATATGCCTTCCAACGTTGTTCTTCGCTGATCAGCGGCGCTGAACCTGGATAGCCACCGAACCAGACATATTGATCGCTAGTCCAGCCAAAAGCCTGCTCCATTTCCGATAGCGACCAATGTCCCATATAAGTTGTCTCAAACCTGCCTGCCAAAGATTCGGTAAGCCCCTGCTGCAATAACAAACGAGATGATCCCAGCAAGATTACCTTCAGCGCCCTTTTTGTATGGGTATCGGTATCCCATAATAGCTTTACAATTTCACTCCAATTGTCTATTTTCTGAATTTCATCGATCACCAATAGGAATTCTGAGGCCTTCTCCTGGTCCATTTTCAAGCGTGCTGTTTCCCATTGCTGCTCAAGCCAGCTCACGTTAGAAGCGGCAACGGCATCCGCCGAGGCAAAATGGCTAGGTAATTTGCATTTTTCTAATAGTTGATATACTAAAGTTGTTTTCCCAACCTGGCGTGGACCAAGTAATACTTGAATAAATCTTCTTGGCTCAATAATTCTCTTCGTAATAAGTTGCAAATGAGAGCGTTCAAACATGTTTTACAAATTACTCACTATGATGAGTAAAAATACTCAAAAATCCGAGCAATCTCGAATATATTAGCCGATGTTGATCACATATTTCGGATGTTAAACAAGTTCAAGAATACAAGTGAAACTAAAATCGCTATAAATCAGCCATTTAGGCTAGAGATCGATTGTAAATCAGCCAAGAAGCGGTTCGAAAAACGTCCAGTCCGGGCAACAAGTGCCTCTCGCGATAGCGAGGGGTCTTTTTTTGCGCGGTAGCGTGGCGAGTGTACTCGCCAAAGCGACGGGCGAAAAACATCCGGCGGTAGCCCCACGAGGTCACTAGAGTAATGCAAAGGGGGGAAATCAGCCGATCACGACGAAGGGATACTTACGAAAGCCAGCGTATTACCGTCAGGGTCTGTGATGTAAAATTCCTTTCCATAAGGCATTATCTGCAGTTCCTGACTAATGTTCACCTGTCTGCCTGAGAGCTCCTGATAACAGCTTTCTATGTGTTTGGTAGCAAAGAGCAATTCCAAGTCCTGTCTAACGGGCTTACCGATCTTTAAATGGATGGAATGCCCATCTTTGGTCAGACCGGCATAAAAATCCTGGTATTTGAAGTCCAGTTGGAAACCGAGCTGCTGCGTATAGAAAGTGATCGAGCGGTCCAAATCGGAAACCAGCAGCAACGGGCTTATTCGTTCGATTGTCATGGCAAAAAAATTAAGATTAGCATCAGTCCCCATAAAAACATTTTCGCATATGGTGGCCCTTTTGATTTTGGCCCCATCCTCATAAGCCCCTGTTGAACCAAGCTCCGGATACCGCCCTCCGGATACCGCCTTCCAAGGCTATCCAGTATACTCTTCGGCGCTCCTTTTAAATATACAGCAAAATACGTTTGCAGACAGTCGTAAGTCCGCGAAAGTGGTTCGAGAAACGTCCAATGCTCGTTCCTGCACGATTACTGTATCGAAACCGAACATCGTGTTTCACGCAGGCCGTGACAGGAGAATGGTCTTCAATACTTTATGAACCCGGCACTCTTTTGGGGTCATCCTGATGATTTGGCCGCCTTACTCATCGCAAAACCGACCATTCCATGTTCCGCAACTATCTCAATATCGCCTTCCGTAGCCTGAGGAAAAGCAAGGGCTTTACCGCCCTCAACATCATCGGCCTCGCTGCCGGCCTCGGTGTCTGTCTGCTGATCGTCCTGTACGTCACGGATGAGCTCAGTTATGACCGCTACAATGTCAACGCCGACCGCATCTATCGGATCGATGAGGATAGCTACATCAATAACACCCAGTACGACGCCGCTACCAGCTCCAAATTTTTCGGCCCCGCTCTCGTTGCTTCCTATCCGAAGATCCAGCAGATGGTCCGGTTCAGCCACGTGGGCGACCTGCTGGTGAGGAAGGGCAACGACCACGTACTCGACCATCACTTTACCTTCGCCGACTCGACGATCTTCAAGGTCTTCACCCTGCCCATGATCGCGGGGGACCCCAATACCGCCCTCAACAATCCTCATTCTATCGTAATCGATGAGGCCGCCGCCCTGCGCTACTTCAATAGCACTGATGTCGTCGGCCGCACGCTGGAGGTAGGTAGTGACAATACACCCCTCAAAATTACGGGGGTCATCCGGGACATGCCGGAACAGTCCCAGTTTCATTTCAGCTTCATTCGCCCCCTCCGCGAATCCTGGACCTTCGATGACCCCAGTGACAACGACTGGCTAAGTAGTAATTATTATACCTATATCCTTGCCCAACCCGGCACCACGCGAGCCGAGGTCCAGAAAGATGTAGATGCGATCGTCAACCTCCATATCGGCCCGGCCCTCCAGGAGCTGATCCACGCGTCGGTCGCTGACCTAAATAAAGCGGGTAATCATTTCCGGTACCTCATCTACCCACTCACCGACGTGCACCTCCATTCCAATAAGTCTTATGAGCTCGAAGCCAACGGCAATATTCAGTTCGTTTACATCTTCTCCATCATCGCCGTGCTCATCCTGCTGATCGCCTGCGTCAATTTCATGAACCTCAGCACCGCCCGCTCCGCCAACCGCGCCAGGGAAGTAGGCATCCGCAAGGTCGCCGGCTCGACCAAAGGGCACCTCATCCTCCAGTTCCTCACTGAATCCATCCTACTCAGCCTCTTCTCCCTGATCCTCGCCCTGGCCATTGCTGCCCTGCTGCTACCGATGTTCAATGAGCTCGCCGGCAAATCGCTTTATCCCAACATCCTCTTCAGCGGCCGGTTCCTGCTTATCCTCATCGGCCTGGTGGTGCTGGTCGGCTGTCTCGCAGGCAGCTACCCCGCCTTCTACCTTTCCTCCTTTCAGCCGATCCATGTATTGAAAGGAAAGATAGCGGCAGGCTTCAAGAGTAGCTGGCTCCGAAGCAGCCTGGTGGTCTTTCAATTTTTTATTTCTATCGGCCTCATCGTCAGCACCCTCGTCATCTATCGCCAGTTGCACTATATCCGAAATAAGGAAGTGGGCTTTAACCGGGATCAGGTACTCGTCATCCATGATACCTGGTCGCTCGGCCGGGATGGCATGACCAATCTACGCAAGAACCTGCTCACCCTTGCCGGGGTCACCGACGCAACCGTCACCGACGACGTTCCCACGGTTGGCGGCGACCAGTACCGTCAGCCTGGCTGGTTCCGGGATGCCTCGTTCGATGCCAGGAAGGCGACCTTCATCACCACGCTCCGGGTCGACGACCATTATATTCCCACCCTCGGTATGCAGATCGTCAAAGGCCGCAACTTCGACCTCGCGCAATTTCCTACCGACTCTACCGGCATCATCCTCAATGAAGCCGCCGTAGCGATGCTTGGCGTGAAGGACCCGCTCAATCTGCTCCTCTACAATCGGGCGGATGAACTCAAACCCGGTCAATTGAATCACTTCAAGCCTCTCGCCTTTCATGTCGTCGGCGTTGTAAAGGATTTCAACTATAACTCCATGCATGACAAGATACAGCCCCTTGTCATGATGATCAACATGTTTAACTGGGGCAGCATGGCTGTCCGCTTCCGCACCAATGATGTCTTCAATCTCGTCCGGCAGGTAGAAAGTAAGTTCCATGCCGCCAAACAGGGGTTGCCCTTCAGCTACACCTTCATGGACAACGACTTTGACAACTTGTATCACGCCGAGCAGCAGACCGGCCGGATCTTCATCACCTTCGCCGTCTTCGCCATCCTCATCGCCTGCCTCGGTCTCTTCGGCCTCGTCACCTATGCAGCCGAACAACGCACCAAGGAGATCGGGATCCGCAAGGTCCTCGGCGCCCGCGTCAGCGGCATCGTCAGCCTGCTAAGCAAAGACTTCGCCCTTCTTGTCGGGATCGCTGCCCTCATCGCCTTCCCCGCCGCATGGTGGGCCATGTATAAGTGGTTGGGGACGTTTGCGTATCGCACGGAGATCAGTTGGTGGATATTCCTTGTCGCCGGTGCCACCGCCCTCTGCATTGCGCTGTTGACGGTGAGTATTCAGACCATCCGCGCGGCCCTTGCTAACCCCGTAAAATCCCTCCGCAGCGAATGATCGGCGAATTATTTACCCTTGATCTATCCACCTGTGGAAATTCCGGTCCTTCGCCGCTGACGGCCATATTGAGACGGAAATTTTGACAAGAAATCATGACAGGAAATACTGCAAAAATTTCATTTTTGCCGTTTGGCACATCGCTTGATCCTCGCCAGCAGAGGAAAAGACGGCCGGCGGCATCATCATCCCCGACACGGCAAAAGAAAAGCCGCAGCTGGGTACGGTAGTCGCTGCGGGACCTATCCCGGCGATCGTGTGATCCACTAATTTTTGGCGATCGTGTGATCCATTAATTTATTTTTTAAAATTTAATTGTCTAATCTGCAAACTCGTTTACAATGGCAAAGCAACTTTTCTTTGACACTGATGCAAGAAATCAAATGAAAAAGGGGGTCGATATCCTCGCCAATGCAGTTAAGGTCACGCTTGGTCCGAAAGGGCGGAATGTTATCCTGGAAAAGAAATTCGGCGCATCGTCCATCACCAAGGACGGCGTGAGCGTAGCAAAAGAGATAGAACTGGAAGACCCCATTGAGAACATGGGCGCCCAAATGGTGAAAGAGGTAGCTTCCAAGACGGCCGATGCAGCCGGTGACGGAACCACAACTGCCACGGTATTAGCGCAGGCCATCATTTCCGAGGGAATGAAAAATGTCGCTGCCGGCGCCAATCCCATGGATCTCAAAAGAGGGATCGATAAAGCTACCGAAACAGTGATCGGGCATCTTAAACAGCAATCCCAAACAGTGGGAAATGACAATGATAAGATCCGCCAGGTAGCTACCGTTTCGGCCAATAACGACGAAAACATCGGCGCCCTTATTGCCGAGGCCTTTACAAAAGTGGGTAAAGAAGGGGTGATCACGGTGGAAGAGGCCAAGGGCACGGCAACGACCGTAGACGTTGTAGAAGGCATGGAATTCGACCGCGGGTATATCTCGCCTTACTTTGTAACGAATCCGGACAAAATGGAGGCTGAATTGCAGAACCCTTATGTACTGATCCATGACAAAAAGATCAGCGTGATGAAGGATATGCTTCCGCTCCTGGAGAAAACCGCGCAAAGCGGAAGGCCTCTGTTGATCATTGCCGAAGACCTCGACGGGGAGGCGCTGGCTACGCTGGTAGTGAACAAGCTAAGGGGAACGCTGAAGGTTGCGGCGGTAAAGGCTCCGGGTTTTGGCGACCGGCGCAAAGAAATGCTGGAAGATATCGCAGTGCTTACAGGCGGCATAGTCGTCAGCGAAGAACGGGGATATAAGCTGGAGAATGCCGATATCAGCTATCTCGGCACGGCCGATGCGGTAACCATCGACAAAGACAATACCACCA
>Ga0157369_10006775_pt1 | contig 13222 bp, 11 predicted proteins | sample C25metaG_FD_113461 | JGI IMG/M metagenome (GOLD analysis project Ga0157369, IMG submission 113461) | Corn rhizosphere microbial communities from Kellogg Biological Station, Michigan, USA - C2-5 metaG | ecosystem: Host-associated > Plants > Roots > Rhizosphere > Soil | place: USA: Michigan...
AAAGTTATTTTAAACACAGAAGCGGTATCAGAATATGTTGACTTTGAATTAACTTCTTTGAACTGCGGAATAAATAAAACGTATCAATGGACTTTGCAACAAAAAGACAATCTTTATTTTAATGGAGACACTTTATAATACTAAAAAAAACGCTGTAAATAATAAAAAGAATTACTCAAAATAGAATTACACTGTTTCATTCATCATAAATAGACAACAGTCTTTTAAAAGTAAAAATTGATGTTACCTGCTGCTACTTTTAAAATGATATTTTCTCTTGCAAAAGCAAGAATTATCAACTTTCTTCGTCTCGATACGGATACTGATTATCGCAATACAATTTTACTGTCATCGCTGGGCAGAAGCGGGAGCACATTGGTGTCTAACATCCTTAATTATAAAAATGATTACAGAATTATTTTCGAACCTTTTAAACAGGAAAAGGTAAAATTGGCTGCGGACTTTATTTACCCCACTTATGTAGATCCGAGCGATACAAGTGAAAGCATTTCTGTTTCTATGCACAAGATTTTAACCGGAAGAGTGCATTCATGGTGGACGGATAAGCCTAATGAAAAAATAATAACAACCCAACGTTTGATTAAGGACATATATACTAATTTAATGCTGGGGTGGATAAAAAAACATTATCCTGAAATTCCTGTAATATTATTAATACGAAATCCTTTTGCAACAATTGAATCATGGATGAGGTCGGAATGGGGCTATCTTAATCCCAAAAAAAGAGTGATGGCGCAAAGAAGTTTGTTGGAACCTTTGGTTCCTGAAAATGTTTTCTGTAATTATGAAAAGGCAACAAGCCCTCTTATAAATCATTTTTACAACTGGTGCATTAATTATTATATACCGCTAAAAACACTTTCTAACAATGAAATATTTGTGACCTTTTATGAGAATTATTTAGAGCATCCCGAGGTTGAAGTAAAAAAAATATTTTCTTATTTAAACAAACCTTTTAATAAAAAAGCGTTAGACAAACTAAAAGAATTTTCATTTACTACAAGAAAAGACAGCCCTTTACGAAAAGGTGAAAACATACTTTTTTCATGGAGAAAAAAATATAGTGAAGAAGAGATGAATGCATGTATGGATGTTTTATCTCAATTTGGTTTGGATACTTTGTATGATTATTATGGATCTGGATTACCTTCGATTAGTTTTGAATATATTAAATAAGCAAAGGTTTTAAAGATAATTTACATAAAAGATATTTCAGAACTTAAGCCTTAAAACATGAAAGCCATTACTAACCACTTTAAGTTACCCGCTGCATTAATGTTTTGTTCTTTTGTTTTTTTTTATGGTTGTACAAAAGAGATTATAGTAAACGATTTGGGAAGTTCCATTGAGTACCAGGCTAAAGAAATTGCTCCAGGAATCGAAATAGGTGATGTTTACAGCACAAAAAATTTTGCTGCATTTACAGATATTGCATACTATGACAATGCATGGTACATAACTTTTAGGGTAGGAACCAAACATGGTGGGGGATTAAATGGTGAGATTAAGGTATTAAAAAGCAATGATGCCATAACATGGACGGTGCAGCATATTATTGAAAACGACAGTCTCGATTTACGTGATCCAAAATTTTTAGTAGATAGCACCAATAATACGCTCTATCTTACTTATACAGGAATAAAACCTCAAGAAAGCAGCAGCCCAAAAATACATGGGTTTATAGTATCTTATAACTTGAATGTTAACAATTGGAATAACCCACAGTTTATTACTTATGGCAATATGGGTGTTGAACAATTTTGGTTCTGGCGCTTAATTTATTTAAAAGGGAAAATATATTGTCCCGCCTATCATGTGCCGATACTCGGAGGATATACGACTGATAATATTTGCTTATTCAATAATAACAATGATTTTAAAACATTCACTACGGTAGGGAGATTGCAGCTTGGAAAATCTCCTAATGAGGCGACCATTCGTTTTGATGCAAATAACAACATGTATTTTTTGATAAGACGTGAAGCAGCAAATGCGGCCTTAGGATTTTCAACAGCCGTTGATTATACTAAAGTAACATGGATTGAAGATCCTTTATCAACAAGATTATCTTCACCCAATTTCCTTTTTTATAATAATAAATTATTAATCTGCGGCAGAGATCAAAATGATTCAAGATTTAAATTTTTTTCTTATAATCTCGGCACAAAAAAAATTGAAAAAATATATCCTTTTCCTTCAGGGGATGAAACCGGTTATGGTGGTATGAGCTTTAACCCTGCAAATAAAGATGAGCTTTTAATAAGTTATTATGTAATTAACGGAGAAAGAAGTTATATAAAATTGATACGGGCGGATTTGAAAACTTTTTTACAATAAAATCGCCGCAGCTAAACTTGCTTTTAGTTTCGTTAAAATTATTCGCAGTATTGATTTAATTTTTTGTTTTACTGTATCCGCTTCAAGAGACTTTTTGTATAATTGGAGTGCTTCTTTATAATTTTTCATTCTTTCATATACAATAGCCGTGTAGTAGTCTTTTATAATTTTTGCTTGTTTATAATGAACAGCGTTTAATTGAGGCAGATATTTTTCATATACTATATTTATTTTGTTGATTTGAGTAAAAGAGTTTTCAGTCATGTTAGCCGCATGAATTCTATACAAGCCGAGTGTTCTATTAATAAACTTGAATTTATCTGTTATAAGCGATGTTTTTAGCCAGAGATCGTAATCATCCAGTCCACCTATGGATGCATTTTTTTCAAAAAATCCTCCTGCCTGGAAAAAAATATTTTTCCGGATCATTGATCCTGAAAGTGGAATGCTGTTTCCTTTTGTCATTAAATCTGTAAAGGCAGGATATTTTAATTGCCGCGAAGGAATTGTGCTTCTGTAAAATGGTTTTCCCTCTCCGAAATATTTTAGTTTATGATAAACAACATCATAATCTTTTAAATAAGAAAGGCAGATTTTTAATTTATCTTTTGTCCACTTATCGTCGGAGTCTAAAAAGCACAGCCATTCGGCATTTGCAAGTTTTGCGGCAATATTTCTTGGCTTTCCTGGAAACCCGGAGTTTGAAATCTTCAGATATTTAATTGTTATCAAATTAACAAATTCATCCACTATATCTTTTGTGTTATCTGTAGAACCATCATCAACAATAATGGTTTCAAAATTTTTATGCGTTTGCGATGCTAATGAATCCAGGCATTCACGCAAATAGTCTGCACGATTATAAGTAGCTATAATAACGGAGAAATTGATCATACTTCAGAGCTTAAACTTTTTGCCGCAATGTTAGAGTTTTTTTTCTTTTTTTTATTGACAGGGGTCTTATTTTGCTTTCAACCGTTTACAAGTTCCACTGTTGTGCCAAGCGAAATAAGAGTGCCGTTGTTACTGCTCCTTACTTTTTTCGCAATGATATTTTCGTTTAAGAAAAAAAAAGTTTTTTATTTTTTGTTAGCTTCTTCAATTTCTTTTATAGTTTTTTTTTATTTCTGGATTCGTAATTCTCCTCAATCACTTTCGGATATAGTATATGTTGTTGTTTTAATAATTTTTTCCTTCTGTCTGTATTATTTTTTAAAAAGAATTCCCCGATTAGTGTGGTTTTTGTCTGCGTTTTGGTTGTTCTTACTGATAGTAGTTTCATTTTTTGCTATAGTTTCATTTTTTGCTTTTAATTTTCATTTAGCTCCGTATAAAGAGGTATTGCTCGGAGCTTACGATTATTATTATAATCCTATACTTGGTTATATTCATTTGAAAGATTTTAAAACCGGTTCATGGGGCAGGGTTTGTTATTTTATGTTAGAACCGAGCTACCTGGCATTTTTTTTAACTACCAATTTTTTCTTTATTGATTCTATTCCGGTTAATCCTGCGATGAAATTTGGAAGCAAGTTTATCGTGTTTGTGGGCGCTATGAGCACATTATCCACCGCTTCGTGGGTAGTATTTGGTTTAATATTTGGAGTATCTATGGTCTATTGGGTAGTTAAAAGGTTAAGCCGCAACAAGCAAATAACCAAAATAATTATTTATTCTTTGCTCGCGGCACTTGTAATATTAATTATTTATACGCCAAGAGATAAAATAATCAGCATCTTAGGAACCTCATCTTATACAGACAGAGAAAATCGCGTAGGAGAAAGTTTGTTAATTATAGCGGGCTCCAATGTAAAAGATATTTTACTCGGTAATTCGCCCGGCTATCTGGAAAAAGAATTTGGTAAAGGTGAATCGGATCAGTTTTTTAAACTCCTGGTTGAGGAAGGGCTTATAGTTGCCATATTTGTTATTGTTTTTTTGGTTTTTTGTTTAAAGCGGAATTTTAAATTTATGATGGCGGCATTTCTTTTTTTAAATAGTGTTGTTATGCTATGGACACCACTTTTTTGTCTCAATATTATTTTATGCCGTCTTTTAACTGAACGCGAGAAAACAAGTCAATTATATAATTCGAACCAACCATTATCTCTTTTGGAGGGGTAAGCAACTGGTATCAGGTCTGAGTGATTTTAAACGAATAATATTAACAGTTAAATAAATAACAACCATTCTCATGAAAACAAAATATGCATCATTAACCTGCTGCATTTTGTCAACAATTATTTTTTTATTTTTCTTCAATATTGATTGTACCGGGCAATCCATTGCATTAACCAGTAACGGTACATCCTCTTATAAAATAATTGCGTCCCGGCAAAGCTCGTCAACTTATGCAACAGCGCAAAGTCTAAGCAACTTTATTAAACAGATATCCGGTGCTACAGTACCTGTCTCAGACGATGATATTCAGCCGCAGGAAAAAGAAATTATAATTGGTAATAATAAACACATTAACGCGTTGCATTTAAATATTGATCTTTCAAAGGTTAAAGACAATGAGTGCATAATAAAGACTTTTGGCAACACAATTTTATTATATGGCAGAAATGATTCGGATGCAATTGACTGCGTTTACTGGTTTCTTCAAAAATATCTTGGTTGTAATATGCTTTCTTCTGAAGTAACCATAGTTCCCAATACCAAAAACATAACACTTACTGCTATTAATGATGATTATACACCGCCATTTACTTACAGAGATCTTTATTATAAGGATACTTACGATTCTATGTACACCAAATTTAACAGGATAGATCATTTTGATGCCGGCGGTCAAAACCGTAAATGGGGTGAAATATGGTCAGCTTCATTTAACTATGTAATTCCGGCTAAAAAATATTTTAGCACACATCCGGAATATTTTGCATTAAATGAAAAGGGGAAGCGCATACCAAACCAGCTTAATGTAAGTGATGAAGGAATGTTTAATGAGTATATAAAAAATTTTACTAACCTTATGAAGCGATACCCTAACAGCAAAATATGGTCTGTTGCACCAAACGATGCAAGCGTTCCTAACTACTGTCATTGTCCTCAATGTGAGACAATAAACAAAAGAGAAGGCACGCCAATGGGGGCGCTATTAACTTTTGTAAATAAAGTTGCTGCAAAATTTCCGGATAAAATTATTACCACCCAGGCTTATATGTTTTATGAGGAACCTCCCAAAACTATTAAACCGGCGCCTAATGTGTTAATAGTAGAGGCTGGCTCCTATCTATTAAATCATGCGGTGCCATACGAAACCTCAAATGAACCGGATGTTGTAACATACAGGCGAAGACTTGAAGGATGGCTTGCCCTTACTGACAAGGTAAGAATATGGGATTATGTAACTAACTATTTCTATCTAATGTGTCCGTTTCCCAATCTTGAGGTACAACAGAAGAACCTGCAGTATTTTGCCAGGCTTGGTATTAAAGATGTTTTTATACAAGGTAATATTGCTAAAGGCGGCGATATGTCTGAACTGAGAGCTTGGCTTCTTGCAAGACTGCTTTGGAACCCGAATATTAATTATGACAATACCATGGATTATTTTCTTAATCATTATTATGGAAAAGCAGGTCCTTTTATTAAGGAATATATATCGTTATCAACATCCTCGTTATTAAAATCCGGAATACCGCTTACGGTGCATGATAGCGTGAGTAAACATTCTACTGGGTTTTTATCTTCAAACTCTTTAGCACAGTATAATCAGATTTTTGACAATGCGGAAAAAGCTGTAAAAGATAACCCGGGTCAGCTTGACCGCGTTAAAACCGCAAGGCTGTCTTTAATGTATGCAACTCTTGAAACGAATAAAGCATTAACGGCAAAAAACAAAAGCAATGTAAGCGCATTAAGCTCTGCTGATAATAAAAGCATGCAAGACCTGCTTGAAGAATTTGTACAAATATGTAAAAAACATAACATTGTGGTATTGTCGAAAGACACACCTACAGTTGAGAGCTACCAGGCAGATTTCAGTAAACACGTAAAATAATCACCGTTAAAGCCGCTTTAGTTTCTTTGTCAGAATTAGTTACAATCGGACTACCTTTTTATAATGACCGCTTAACACTTGAACTAGCAATCAAGTCTATTTTCGCACAAACTTATAAGAATTGGGAATTAATTTTAGTTGATGATGGATCTACAGACGGCTCATTAAATATTGCAAAGAAAATTACAGATAAACGTGTGCGGATTATTTCGGATGAAAAAAATAAAGGGCTGATATTCCGTCTCAATCAAATAGCTTCTTTAGCCAAAGGAAAATATCTTGCCCGGATGGATGCCGATGATTTAATGCAGCCCACAAGAATTGAAAAACAAGTTGAATTTTTAGAAAATAATCCTGATGTTGATTTAGTAGATACAGGTGCCTATTCTATTTATAGAAATGAAGTACCCAAAGGAAAAAGAGGTCTTAATGACATTAATACGGATGCAAAACAAGTTATAAAGCGTGCCATGCTTTTGCATGCAAGCGTGGCAGGCAAAACAAACTGGTTTATAAACAATCCCTATAATGAAGAATACGTACGGGCTGAGGATTATGAGCTTTGGTGCCGTACATTCAAGTACTCAAAATTCGGAAGAATAAAAGAACCTCTCTATATTGTAAGAGAGGGAAAAATTAATATAAAAAATTATTTGAAAAGCTCTCAAACAATACGAAAGATTGTAAAAAAATATGGACCCGGAGTTCTTTCTTTTTTTGATTTAAAAAAAACGCTTTTTATTTTAAGATCAAAAGAATTTGCTTACCAGCTTTTTTCGATCATTAATGTGCATCATGTTTTGGTAAATACAAGAAATAAGAAACTTATTTCCGAAGAGCAGAATAAGGTTACGGAAATAATAGATCAAATAAAAAACACCAAAATTTAATCAGCGCGAAGGATGAAAAAAATAATATTAGTATCTAACACATCTTGGTATTTATATAATTTCAGACTTGGTGTGATTCGCTTGTTTCGACGACAAAATTTTAAAATAATATGCATCGCCAATTATGATGAGTATAGTGAAAAATTAATCGAGGAGGGAGTTATATTCATAAAATCTTCTCTCGCCAATCAAGGTATAAATCCATTTCAGGATATTAATTATTTCCGGTTTTTATTAAAACATTACAAAGAAATTCAGCCCAGCTTTATATTTCATTACACAATTAAACCCAATATCTACGGCAGTTTGGCTGCGAAGCTAGCCCATAGAAAATCAATTGCAATTGTATCAGGGGCCGGCTATGTTTTTCTGAAGAAAAATATGTTGAACTTCATAACAAGAAAGCTTTACAATTTAGCTGCTAAGGCAAGTATGCAGGTTTGGTTTGTAAATAGAGAAGATCAGGAAATGTTTGTAGAACAAAGGATAGTAAAAAAAGAAAAGACTAAAGTACTACCCGGAGAAGGCATAGATACCACTATATTTAAACGGAATTTGCCCTATCCGTCAAATGGTGAAAACTTTGTTTTTTTATTAGCTGGCCGAATGTTATGGGATAAAGGAGTTGGTATTTATGTGGAGGCCGCAAAACGCATTAAACAAACTACTCCGGATGTTAAGTTTCAATTACTCGGCTTTGTTGATTCTTTAAATCCCTCTGCCATTACTAAAGAACAGATCGAGAATTGGACGAAGGAGGGAATTATTGAATATCTCGGTTCTACTGATGATGTAAAAAAATTCTTAAACACCGTAAATTGCTTTGTGTTGCCTTCATATTATAGAGAGGGTGTACCAAGATCACTGTTAGAGGCAGCAAGTTTAGAGATTCCAATTATTACTACCAACAATGTTGGCTGTAGGGAAGTTGTTGAGGATGGTTACAACGGCTTTTTATGTTCAATTAAAGACAGTGAAAATTTAGCTGAAAAAATGGAAAGGGTTATAAAAATGGAAAAATCTTGTTTAAAACAAATGGGCTCTAACGGCAGAGAAAAAGTAATAGCGGAGTTTCATGAAAAGTTAGTTTTGAAGCATTATGAAGAAATTTTAAATACTCTTTGAGTAATTAAGATATTATTGTTTCGCTTACTTTTTCCATACTATCAATTTAAATTTCTGCCGGAATGTGTAATTGATTAAATCTTTAAAAAATGGAGGTTCCGAAAGTATCAGTAGTAATGGCCGTGTACAATGGCGAAAAGTATATAAAAGATCAACTTAATTCTATATTAAGCCAAATTGATGATTCTACCGAAGTTATTATTTCTGATAATGGCTCAATAGATAATACTCTTGAAATCATAAAAGAATTTAAAGATCCAAGAATTAAACTATATCAAAATGAAGAATACAAGGGTAGCGCTTTCAATTTCGAATACGGTTTAAAAAAAGCTTCCGGTAATATAATTTTTTTAAGTGACCAGGATGACATTTGGCTTGAAAACAAATTTTCCATTTGCATTAAATGGCTTGAAAAATTTGATGTAGTTGTAACAGATTGCAAGATTGTAAATTCAGAATTAAACATACTGCATGACTCTTACTTTCATTTTAGCAGATCCGGAAAAGGCATGATAAAAAATCTTATAAAAAATTCATATCTCGGTTGCTGCATGGCTTTTAAGAGGAAAGTTCTGAAGATAGCAACTCCGTTCCCTTCTGATATTGCTAAATCATATTCTCATGATTTTTGGATTGGCTTCGTTTGCGAATGTTTCTTTTCTTCATATTTTATAAACACTCCTTTGTTACTGTTTAGAAGACATCAGGCGAACTTGTCTTCTGCAGGTAATAAATCACCATTTTCCTTTAGCCAAAAATTCGGCTTTCGATGGAAAATAGTGAAATATTTTCCCTTACTGCTTATGAGATATTCCAGCTTTCGGCTAGGTAATAAAATGCAATAAGAATATTTTATTGTTGTAAAATCAAAAATGAACACAGTTGATGGAGAAGCATGATAAAATTTATATAGCCGGTCATCGTGGCATGGTAGGTTCTTCAATTGTAAGACATCTTGAAAAAAATGGATATTCCAATTTAATAACACGAACTTCTATAGAATTGGATCTCAGGGATCAGCAACTAGTTGAAAAATTTTTCAGCAGCGAAAAGCCCGATTATGTTTTTCTTGCTGCGGCAAAAGTTGGCGGTATATTGGCAAATAATAATTATAGGGGAGAATTTATTTACGACAATTTGATGATAGAGGCAAATATTATTCATCAGTCATCTGTTCATCATGTAAAAAAATTATTGTTTCTTGGCTCTTCATGCATCTATCCAAAGTTGGCTCCTCAACCTTTGAAGGAAGAATATATACTTACCGGTTCTTTGGAACCAACCAATCAATCATATGCAGTGGCAAAGATTGCAGGTATTGAATTGTGTGATGCCTACCGGGCTCAATATGGTTGCAATTTTATTTCTGTAATGCCTACCAATTTATACGGGCCAAATGATAATTATGATCCTGAAAAATCACATGTGTTGCCTGCGTTGCTTAGAAAATTTATTATAGCCGAAAGAGAAAATTATCCGTATGTGGAATTGTGGGGGACGGGCGCACCTAAACGTGAATTTTTACATGCAGATGATCTTGCGGATGCTTGTATTTTTTTAATGAAAACATACAATGAAGCGGGCATAGTAAATATCGGAATAGGGGAAGATATTAGAATTATAGATCTTGCTAAACTTATCGCGGAGATCACAGGCTATAAAGGCAAAATAAAATTTGACACTACAAAACCGGATGGTACTCCGCGTAAATTACTTGACATTTCTAAGTTAAAAGCACTTGGATGGGAAGCATCCATTTCTCTTGAAGAAGGCATCCAAAAAGTGTATAAAGAATTAATGGCAAATAAAGTATTTGTTTAAAATTTGAGAATAGATGAATTTATTCCTGTAACAATCTTTATTCAATCTTTTTAAAAAACTTATTTTCATTTATAAATCCAATTCCTTATTGCCAGTCTTTTGAAACCTCATCTCCTCATCATATTAAATCGGCTTGTAGTTGGTGGGCAATCCATCGATACAGTTCCGCTTGCTAATGAATTAAAAGATCAGTATGATATTGTGATCGCTTATGGAGAAAAGGAAAAAGACGAAGAAGAATTTTCTGATTTAATCGAAAACAGCAGCGGCATTGCTTTTCATAAGATCCATTCTTTAAAAAGAAGTGTAAATCCATTAAATGATGTTATCGCTATTTTTTCTTTATACAAATTGATGAGAAAATTTAAGCCTGTAATTGTTCACACACATGGCTCGAAACCCGGCGTTAACGGAAGAATTGCTGCATGGTTTGCGAACGTTCCTGTTATCATTCATACATTTCATGGTCATTTGTTTCACTCATACTACAACAAATTTGTTTCTTCTTCAATTATACGGCTGGAAAAACTTTTAAGCCGAATTACTTCAAAAATCATTGTATTAAGTGAACAACAACGAAAAGAAATCTGCGATCGGTATAAAATTGTAAAATGGGATAAAGTAAAATTAATTCCGCTTGGCATCGATGAAAAATTTTACAATACAAATGCTGAGTTATTGCGCAACGATTTCAGGAATGAATATCAACTTTCAGAAGATTGTATCGCAATTGGGGTCATAGGAAGAATTGTGCCTGTAAAGAATCACAAACTATTTGCAGGTATCGCTATAAAAATGTTACAATCACCTTTAAAAGATAGAGTGAAATTTTTTATTGTAGGCGATGGCTACTCAAAAAAAGATTTAGAAAATATTCTTACTCAGGCAAGTGTGGCGTTTACTGATGGCAAAAATCACGATCATGCAAAAGTTTTTTTTACTTCATGGATTATACCTGTAACAAACATTTTACACGGGCTTGATATCGTTGCACTCACTTCGCTCAACGAAGGCACTCCTTTAAGTCTTATAGAAGCGCAAGCTTGTGCGAAGCCGGTTGTTGCAGCAAATGTTGGAGGAGTGAAAGATACATTTGTAAACAAGGAATCAGGATTTTTAATTGAAGATCATAATGAAGCAGAGTTCGTAAATAAATTAACACTGCTTGCGGAAAACAATCAGATGAGAAAAAAAATGGGTTGTGCAGGACGAGCATTTGTTCAAAAAAATTTTTCTAAACTCGTTGAAGTAAATGCTTTCAGGGAATTGTATGCAAGTAGCATTGCAGCAATGAATAAATAACAAATGAATATTCTTGTTACGGGTACCGCAGGATTTATCGGCTTTCACGTAGTGAACAGGTTATTAAATGATGGCCATGCAGTGATTGGCATTGATGTTATCAATGATTATTACGATGTTCAGCTTAAACTTGATCGTCTTGCTTATGCGGAAATTAAATCTTCTGCTTTTGAGTTCAATAGAAAATATACAAGCGCAAATTCATCTTACACATTTTATAAAATCAATATTGAGAACAAAGAATCGCTTGAAAAAATTTTTGAAGAAAATAATATAGAGGTAGTAATTTATCTCGCTGCGCAGGCCGGTGTTCGCTACAGCATCGAAAATCCTGATGCTTATATTCAAAGCAATATCGTTTCGTTTGCAAATATTCTTGAGTGCTGCAGGCATCATAACATTCGGCATCTTGTTTATGCAAGCAGTTCAAGTGTGTATGGGCTGAATGATGAGATCCCTTTTTCAACAGATCAAAATGTTGACCATCCTGTTTCATTATATGCAGCAAGCAAAAAAAGCAACGAGTTGATGGCGCATGTGTATAGTCACTTGTTTCAATTACCCACAACAGGATTGCGATTTTTTACAGTGTATGGACCTTGGGGACGTCCTGACATGGCGCTTTTTCTTTTTACAAAAGCGATAGTTGAAAATAAGCCGATCATGGTTTTCAACAATGGAAATATGCAGCGTGATTTCACTTACATTGATGATATAGTTGAAGGCGTAGTGCGTGTGATGCATAAAATTCCAAAGGAGAATGATCAATGGAAAGCAAGCAATTCAAACGCTTCACAGTCGAGTGCGCCATATAAAATTTATAACATTGGCAACAGCAAACCAGTGCAGCTAATGCATTTTATTGAAGCCATTGAAAACGAACTGGGCAAAAAAGCGATAAAAGAATTTCTGCCAATGCAACCAGGGGATGTTCCCACAACGTTTGCTGATGTATCAGACCTTATTCGTGATACAGGTTATCAGTCTTCGACTTCCATTGAAGAAGGTATAAGAAAATTCATTCAATGGTATAAGGAATATTATAATGTTGGATAGATTTTTTATGTACTAAACTTTTGTACAGATGGGATCATTTGTTACGTCGCACACTTCAGCCTTTGAAATTATATCGACAAAAAACGACATTCCAACGACATCATATTTTCAATAATCCATGACCTATTATCTTTGCCTGCTTTCATAAAAGCAGTTGAAATATAATTTACTTATGAAAAAAAATATTCTTATCACAGGAGGCGCAGGTTTTATCGGGTCGCATGTTGTGCGATTGTTGGTAAACAAGTACCCTGAGTACAACATTATCAATCTCGATGCACTTACTTATGCAGGCAATCTTGAAAACCTCGAAGACATTGAAGACAAACCAAATTATTTTTTTGAGAAAGCAAACATTCTCGATACAGATGCATTGAATGAGATTTTTTCAAAACGTAATATTACTGACATTATTCATCTTGCTGCAGAGTCGCATGTTGATCGTTCCATTCTTTCGCCGATGGATTTTATTTACACCAACATTATCGGAACCGTAAACTTGCTGAACACTGCAAAAGAATTCTGGAAAAAAGATTTATCTAATCATCGCTTTCATCATGTATCTACCGATGAAGTGTACGGAACATTAGGCGACACAGGTTTGTTTACAGAAGAAAGTTGTTATGCGCCCAATTCTCCTTACTCTGCAAGCAAAGCATCA
>Ga0157369_10006777_pt1 | contig 13217 bp, 10 predicted proteins | sample C25metaG_FD_113461 | JGI IMG/M metagenome (GOLD analysis project Ga0157369, IMG submission 113461) | Corn rhizosphere microbial communities from Kellogg Biological Station, Michigan, USA - C2-5 metaG | ecosystem: Host-associated > Plants > Roots > Rhizosphere > Soil | place: USA: Michigan...
ATCTGAAAGTGACTCCCCTCCGCAAGGCCGTGTCATGACCTATATCGCAAAACCCAAATTTCATCACCCGGCCCTGAAGAAGAACGAGCTCGGCTTCACCCACCGGGACTACGAGGGCAAGATCTCGACGCTGTGCGCCGGTTGCGGCCATGACTCGATCACCGCTTCGATCATCGAGGCCTGTTTCGAGCTCTCGATCGAGCCGCATCGGGTCGCCAAGATCTCGGGCATCGGCTGCTCCTCGAAAACGCCGGACTATTTCCTCGGCAATTCGCACGGCTTCAACTCGGTGCACGGCCGCATGCCGTCGGTGCTGACCGGCGCCAATCTCGCTAACCGCGAGCTGATCTATCTCGGCGTCTCCGGCGACGGCGATTCCGCTTCCATCGGCTTCGGGCAGTTCGCCCATTCGATCCGGCGCGGCGTCAACATGACCTACATTGTCGAGAACAACGGCGTGTACGGCCTGACCAAGGGCCAGTTCTCGGCCACCGCCGACCGCGGCTCGAAATCCAAGAAGGGCGTGCTCAACACCGACAACGCCATCGACCTCGTCGCGATCGCGCTGCAACTCGGCGCAACCTATGTCGCGCGCAGCTTCTCCGGCGACAAGAGCCAGCTGGTGCCGCTGATCGCCGGCGCGATCCAGCACAAGGGCGCGGCCTTCATCGACGTGATCAGCCCCTGTATCGCCTTCAACAACCACGCCGGCTCGACCAAGAGCTTCGATTACGTCCGCGAGCACAATGATGCGGTCAACCGCCTCGACGTGCTGACGGGGCGCGATCCGATCACGGTCGACTACGCGCCAGGCACGGTGCAACTCGTCGAGCAGCATGACGGCTCGCGGCTGGCACTTCGCAAGATAGACGCCGATTACGACCCGCATGACCGCCTCGGCGCTCAGACCTTCCTGCAGAAGCACGCAGCAAAGGGCCAGATCGTCACCGGCCTGCTCTATGTCGATCCGGATTCGGAAGACCTGCACTCCCACCTCAACACGGTGGAGACGCCGCTCAACACGCTCGAGGCGGACAGCCTCTGCCCCGGCTCGGCGGCGCTGGAAAAGATCAACGCGAGCCTGCGCTGAGCGCGTTTACCAGCTCTAGCCCGGCCGGTGAACGGCCTGGGCCTTGGCTGCGACTAACCCTCGAAAACGCCATTTCGAGTGTTCGTCATGAAAATCCTGACTGCCTTGCCGCTTCTGGCAGCCCTTGCCATCGCCGCGCCCCTCGCCGCCCATGCCGAGGACGACGGCATCGATCCGGTAAAGGCCAAGGCCTTCGACAACAGCGTGTTCGCCGGCCCGATCGGCGACAAGGCCTTTGCCTGCTTCGTGCGCCATTATGATGCGAGCCATCTGGCGCAGCATCGCAAGCAGAAGGTCACGGCGATGAAGCTGCTCGTCACCGCGGAGAATCACCCGGGCGAGCCGACCAGCTATGCCTACAAGGCCGGCTTCCAGCTCCGCAACCGGCCTGGCAATTTCGACGGCGGCAGCTCTTGCGGCCATATGGTCGACGAGGACGGCACCAAGGAAATCAGCTTCACATGTGACATCGAATGCGGTGGCGGCGGCCTCGATATCGCCATGTCGAAGGACAACAAATCTGCCATCGTGCATCTGGAAGTAATCGGGGTCCTGGATCGCAAGCATCCCGAGCACGACGAGCTGACGCTCGAAGGCGGCACCGACGACAAGGTGTTTCGCCTCGATCGCGTCGACAATGCCGAATGCGCGGAGCTGATGACCGGCCACAAGGAGGTCGCATCGCTTCAGCGCAAATAATGATCATGGGAGGATGACATGGATCGACGAAACATGCTGCTGCGTGCGGTTGCCGCGTTTGGCGCGACCCTCGCCGCCTCGCGCGCGAGTGCAACGACCGAAAACCCGGCGCAGGACAAGTTGAAGGTGGTCTATCACCTCAGCGACTTCGACAAGGTCTCCTTCGTCATCGGCAACATCCAGAACCATTTTGACGGCGTTGGCGGGCCCGATCATGTCACGATTGCGCTGGTCGTCCATGGGCCGGCGCTGCGGGCATTTCAGTCCGCACAGGCGACACCAGATCTCACCCAGCATCTGGGCCGGCTTTCCAAGGCTGGACTTGCGCTCGCGGCCTGCGGCAACACCATGCGCGCGCAGAAGATCACCCTTGCCGACCTGCTGCCCGGCTTCGTTGCCGCCGACAAAGGCGGCGTGGTGCGCATCGCCGAGTTGCAGTCGCAGGGGTATCTCTATCTGCGGCCCTGAAATCCGCGGACTTGAAAGTCCGCCGTTTCGTGCCACTTTGCATGACATTCGTTGCCCGAAAATGACGCAGGTGTGACGTCAATCCGTTGATTTTCGACGGATCGTTACGCCCCTGGAAGCGTTATGTTGCGGGGAAGACTATGCTCACCCGACAGGCTATTCACGCCCTGTGTTGACAATCGCGCTCGCGGTTAGAAATGTCGCCAGTTAGGCCACCGATCAATTCGAACGGAAAGACACCATGAATCCCGTCAAAGAACTCGAAAATCATGGCCAGGCGGTCTGGCTGGACTTCCTCGCCCGCGGTTTCATCGCCAAGGACTTAAGGGGACTGATCGACAGCGACGGCGTCAAGGGCGTCACCTCCAATCCCTCGATCTTCGAGAAGGCGATCGGCGCCTCCGATGAATATGACGCCTCGATCGGCAAGGCGCTGAAGGGCGGCGACCGGTCGGTGGCCGACCTGTTCGAGCGGCTCGCGATCGAGGACATCCAGCATGCCGCCGACCTGCTGCGCCCGGTCTACGACCAGCACCACGGCAATGACGGCTTCGTCAGCCTGGAGGTCTCGCCCTATCTCGCCATGGACACCAGGGCCACCATCGCCGAGGCCAAGAGACTGTGGAAGGAAGTCCATCGCAAGAATCTGATGATCAAGGTACCGGCGACGCCGGAGGGCCTGCCCGCGATCGAGCAGCTCACCGGCGAAGGCATCAGCGTCAACATCACGCTGCTGTTCTCGCAAGCCGTCTATCGCGACGTTGTCGAGGCCTATCTCAAGGGCCTGGAGAAATATGTCGGCAAGGGCGGCGATCCCTCCCATGTCGCGAGCGTCGCCAGCTTCTTTGTCAGCCGCATCGACACCATGGTCGACAAGCAGCTCGATGAGAAGATCGCCAAGGCCAATGATCCGAGCGAGAAGGAGCGGCTGGCCGCGCTGAAGGGCAGGATCGCCATCGCCAATGCCAAGATGGCCTATCAAGATTACAAGCGTCTGTTCGCCGGCGAGCGCTGGGAGAAGTTGGCCGCCAAGGACGCCAAGCCGCAGCGGCTGCTCTGGGCCTCCACCGGCACCAAGAACAAGGAGTACAGCGATGTCCTCTACATCGAGGAGCTGATCGGCCCCAACACGGTCAACACCGTGCCGCCGGCAACGCTCGAAGCTTTCCGCGATCACGGCAAGCTGCGCGACAGTTTGGAGGAGAATCTCGAGGACGCACACCGCGTGCTCGATGAGCTGCAAAAATCCGGTATCTCGCTCGACGCCATCACCGCAGAGCTGGTCAAGGACGGCGTCAAGCAATTCGCGGACGCCGCCGACAAGCTCTATGGCGCGGTTGCCTTCAAGCGCGCCGCCGTGCTCGGCGACGGCATCGACCCGCAGGAGGTTGCGCTCGGCGCTGGACTGGCGAAGGCCATCGAGAAGAGCACCGAGGAATGGCGGGCCTCGGCCAAGATCCGCCGGCTCTGGCACAAGGACAAGTCGGTCTGGACCGGCGAGGACGAGAACAAATGGCTGGGCTGGCTGACGAGCCCCGAAGATGCCGATATCTCCGACTACGAGGATTTTGCCAACCGCGTAAGGGCCCAGAATTTCTCCGACGCCGTCGTGCTCGGCATGGGTGGATCGAGCCTCGGGCCGGAAGTGCTGGCGCAAACCTTCCCGAAGAAGGCAGGCTTTCCGAAGCTGCATGTTCTCGACTCCACCGATCCCGCGCAGGTGCGCGCGATGGAGAGAAAGGTCGACATCGCGAAGACGCTGTTCATCGTCTCCTCGAAATCCGGCGGCACCACCGAGCCGAACGCGATGAAGGACTATTTCTTCGCGCGCGTGTCGCAGGCGATCGGCGCCGATAAGGCCGGTCACCGTTTCATCGCGGTCACCGATCCCGGCTCCTCGCTGGAGAAGGTCGCGGCGAAACAGGGCTTTGCCCGCACCTTCCACGGCGAGCCCACGATCGGCGGGCGCTATTCGGTGCTCTCGCCGTTCGGCCTGGTGCCGGCCGCGGCGGCCGGCATCAATGTCCGCAGCCTGATCCATCATACGCTGTCGATGGTGCGCTCCTGCGGCGCCGACGTGCCGCCGCATGAAAATCCGGGCGTGCAGCTCGGCCTCGCCATGGGTCTTGCCGGACTCGAAGGCCGCGACAAGGTGACGATCCTGTCCTCGAAGAAGATCGCCGATTTCGGTGCCTGGACCGAGCAGCTGATCGCGGAATCGACTGGCAAGGAAGGCAAAGGCCTGATCCCGATCGATGGCGAGACACTGGGCGACGTCTCATCTTACGGCAACGACCGCTTCTTCATCGACATCCGCACCGAAGGCGAAGATGATGCCGCCCATGATGAGAAGCTGACGGCGCTGGAACAGGCCGGCCATCCCGTGGCCCGCATCGTGATGAAATCGATCGATCATCTCGGCCAGGAGTTCTTCCGCTTCGAGATGGCGACCGCGGTCGCGGGCTCGATCCTCGGCATCAACCCGTTCAACCAGCCGGACGTTGAATCCGCCAAGATCAAGACCCGCGAGCTGACAGCGTCGTTCGAGAAGACCGGTGAGCTGCCGGCCGAGACGCCCGCGATGTCCTCCAGCGAAGCCGATCTCTATACCGACGAGGCCAATGTCGAGGCGCTCAAGAAGCTCGGCGCCGACGGCAGCCTCGGCTCCTGGGTCAAGGCGCACCTCTCCCGCATCCATGCCGACGACTATGTCGCGCTGCTCGCCTATATCGAGCGCGACGGCGAGCATATCGAACGCTTGCAGGACATGCGGCTGAAGGTGCGCGACAACAGGCGTGTCGCAACCTGTGCCGAGTTCGGGCCACGCTTCCTGCATTCGACCGGACAGGCCTACAAGGGCGGACCCGACAGCGGCGTGTTCCTGCAAATCACCGCCGATGACGCCAGGGATCTGCCCGTCCCCGGCCAGAAGGCGAGCTTTGGCGTGATCAAGGCGGCACAGGCGCGCGGCGATTTCGACGTGCTTACCGAGCGCGGCCGGCGTGCGCTGCGCGTGCATCTGAAAGGCGATCTCGCATCCGGCCTGAGGGCGCTGGATGCCGCCATTACCGAAGCGTTGAATTAGAAAAGGCGATCGACAATGCAACTCGGAATGATCGGTCTGGGGCGGATGGGAGGCAACATCGTCCGCCGGCTGATGAAGCACGGCCACACGACGGTTGTTTACGACAAGGACGAGAAAGCGGTCGCGGGCCTCGCGGCCGACGGCGCAGCCGGTGCCAAGGCGCTGGAGGATTTCGTCAAGAAGCTGGAAAAGCCGCGTACTGCCTGGGTGATGCTGCCCGCGGGGCGGATCACCGAAGAGACGATCGATGCGCTGGCGAAATTGATGGAAGCGGGCGACGTCATCATCGATGGCGGCAACACCTTCTGGCAGGACGACGTCCGTCGCGGCAAGAAACTGAAACAGAGCGGCATCCATTATCTCGATGTCGGCACCTCTGGCGGCATCTGGGGCATCGAGCGCGGCTATTGCATGATGATCGGCGGCGACAAGGCCGTCGTCGATCGACTCGATCCGATCTTCAAGGCCTTGGCTCCCGGAGCCGGCGACATCCCCAAGACGCCGCATCGCGAGGGCCGCGATGCCAGGGTCGAGCAGGGCTACATCCATGCCGGCCCGGTCGGCGCCGGGCATTTCGTCAAGATGGTCCACAACGGCATCGAATACGGACTGATGCAGGCCTATGCTGAGGGCTTCGACATCCTCAAGAACGCCAATATCGACGCCTTGCCTGCGGAGCACAGGTTCGATCTCAACATTGCCGACATCGCCGAAGTCTGGCGCCGCGGCAGCGTCATCCCATCCTGGCTACTCGATCTCACGGCTTCTGCGCTGGCCGAGAACCACACGCTCGACAACTACTCCGGCTTTGTCGAGGATTCCGGCGAAGGCCGCTGGACCGTGAATGCCGCGATTGATGAAGCCGTGCCGGCGGAAGTGTTGACCGCGGCGCTGTTTGCGCGCTTCCGCTCCCGCAAGCAGCACACCTTTGCCGAGAAGATCCTGTCCGCGATGCGTGCCGGTTTTGGTGGCCACCGCGAGCCGAAGAAGCCCGCGTAAGAGGCCTGCCCCATGCCCAACGGTCACAAGCCTGATCCTTGTTGCTTTGTCATTTTCGGCGTCACCGGCGATCTCGCCCATCGCCTGGTGATCCCGGCGCTCTACAATCTTTTGACCGGAAATCTTCTGCCGGACAATTTTTGCGTGGTCGGCATTGCCCGCAAGGGCATGACCAGCGAGCAACTGGTCGAGAGCCTGATGAAGGGCCTGCATCAGTTTTCGGCCCGCAAGGTCGACGATGCGCTGGCGAAAAAGCTATTGTCCTGCGTCACCTGCATCGAGGCCGATCCGAAAGACCCTGCCTCTTTCGATGCGATGAGCAAGCAGCTCGACAAGCTCGAGGCCGAGCGCAAGACCCACGGCAACCGCCTGTTCTATCTCGCGACGCCCCCGACGGCCTTCCTGCCGATTGCCAAGGAGCTCGCCCGCACCGGCATGATGGCCGAGAACGGCGCGTGGCGCCGCATCATCATCGAAAAGCCCTTCGGCACTGACCTCGAATCCGCCAAGCAGCTGAACCACGAGTTGCAGCAAATCATGGACGAGCAGCAGATCTACCGGATCGATCACTATCTCGGCAAAGAGACCGTGCAGAACATCCTGGTGCTGCGCTTTGCCAACGGCATGTTCGAGCCGATCTGGAACCGCAACAACATCGACCATATCCAGATCACCGTCGACGAGAAGCTTGGCGTCGGCCACCGCGGCAGCTTCTACGATGCGACCGGCGCACTGCGCGACATGGTGCCGAACCATCTGTTCCAGCTATTGTCGCTGGTGGCCATGGAGCCACCGGTGCGGTTCGACGCGCATTCGGTGCGTTCGGAAAAAGCCGCGGTGCTCTCCGCGATCCAAACCCAGAGCGAGGAAGAGGCACTCAGGAATTCCGTGCGCGGACAATATCGCGGTGGCAAGGTCGGCGACACCGAAATCGAGGACTATCGCAAGACTGCGGACATCAAGCCGGGCAGCACCACGGAGACCTATGCCGCGCTGAAACTGACCATCGACAATTGGCGCTGGGCCGGCGTGCCCTTCTATCTGCGCACCGGCAAGGCGCTCGGCGTCAAGCGCACGGAGATCGCGATTAAATTCAAGCAGGCGCCATTTGCGATGTTCCGCGATACGCCGGTCGACAAGCTCTCGCAGAACTATCTCGTGATCTCGACCGAGCCGGTCGAAGGCATCGAGCTGCAGTTCAACACCAAGGTGCCGGGTCCCTCGATCGACATCGACGGCGTCGAGATGAAATTCCGCTACAAGGATTACTTCAAGGCCGAGCCTTCGACCGGCTATGAGACGCTGATCTATGACTGCATGATCGGCGACAACATCCTGTTCCAGCGCGCCGACAGCGTCGAGGCCGGCTGGCAGGCGGTGCAGCCATTTCTTGATGCGTGGAAAAAGGCCAACTCCAAGGGTTTGAAGATCTACGACGCCGGCACCGAAGGGCCCGAGGAGGCGGACGAGCTGCTCGCCCGCGACGGCCGCAGTTGGCGCAAGTTGGCGTGACCATGGCAGGCAGCGCTCCTCGCAAGATCATTCCGGTGGCCGATACGGTCGTGCTCGCCAAGGCGGCTGCCGAGCTCATGTTGGCGAGAATCGCGGAAAACAGTGGTCGCGTTGCAATCTGTCTCACCGGCGGATCGAGCCCGAAGCAGCTCTACGAATTGCTGGCGACGGAAGCCTATCGCGGCAAGATCCCGTGGGATCGCGTGCATTGGTTCATCGGCGACGAGCGCTTCGTGCCCGTCAGCGATAGCAGAAACAACATGGCGGCGGCGCGCGGCATCTTTCTCGACCGCTTCGCACCCGCCTCGCATATCCATCCGATCCCAACCGATACCGCGAATCCGGACGAAGCCGCCGCGCGTTACGAGCGCGAGCTGAAGTCGTTTTATGGCACGGGCGCGCTCGATCCGGCCCGCCCCCTGTTCGATTTCGTGCTGATGGGTGTGGGGCCCGATGGCCATACGGCTTCGCTGTTTCCGGGTTATCCCGCCGTCGAGGAGAAAGCGCGATGGGTGGTCGGCGTGCCGCAGGCGAATGTCGAGCCATTCGTGCCGCGCGTGTCGCTCACCCTGCCCGCGCTCGCCTCCTGCCACGAAATGCTGTTCGAGGCGGCGGGTGGAAGCAAGCGCTCTATCTTGACGCGCGTCTTTTCCGGCGAGAACCTGCCGGCTTCACGCGCGCGGTCGACCGGCGAGACGGTCTGGCTGGTGGATACGGCCGCGCTTCCGGAGGGATTTGGTGGAGACTAGTGCCGCTTTTCGATTTGAAGTCCCTGCAGCGCAAGCGGCGAAATGAACCCAGGGACTTCAAATCGAAAAGCGGCACTAGAATCATAGATTTTCTAGTGCCCATGGCTTTTCCGAAGTTCGTAGAAGGTGATTGCTGAGATGGTGTACGAACTTCGGAAAGTGGGCGCTAGCCAAACGCCTTGTGCGCTGATCGTGATGGGCGTGTCCGGCGCGGGCAAAACCACGATCGGCGAAACCCTGGCGGCGCGACTCGGCTGGCCTTATGAGGACGCCGACACATTTCACCCCGCCAGCAATGTCGCCAAGATGAGCGCCGGCCACCCTCTGACCGACGAGGACCGCTGGCCCTGGCTGAAGGCGATCGCGTCGGAGATCGACCGGGCCTGTGCCGCCGGCGAGCACGTCGTGATTGGCTGCTCGGCGCTGAAGCGCAGCTATCGCGCCGTCCTGATACATGGCCGAACCGACATCCGGCTGGTCTATCTTGACGGCACGCAGAGCTTGATCGCGGACCGTCTCAGCCACCGAAAAGGACATTTCATGCCGCCGGGATTGCTCATCAGCCAGTTTGCGGCACTGGAGCCGCCAACGCCGGACGAACGGCCGGTGACGGTCTCCATCGACGCAGAGGTCGAGGTGATCGTCGATCGAATCATCAGCCAGTTGAGCCAATCATGACTCGCATCGCGCTCGTGGTGTCGGATGTCGACGGCACGCTCCTGACCAAGGACAAGACTCTCACCGAGGCCAGCCAGGCCGCCGTGCGGCGGCTGCATCAAGCCGGGATCGGCTTCACCATCACTTCCAGCCGCCCCGCCATCGGCATGCGCTTCCTGGTCGAGCCGCTCGGAATCCAGCTTCCGGTCGGCCCCTTCAACGGCAGCTCGATCATCGATCCCAGCATGAATGCGGTCGAGCAGCATTTGATTCCCACTTCCGCCGTGCAGAAGAGCCTCGAGCTGCTCAGCGACTATGGCGTGGACATCTGGCTGTTCACCAACGACCAGTGGCTCACGAAACATCCCGACGGCCCTTACGTCCCCAACGAGAAGCGCGCGATCAAGGCCGATCCGACCATCGTCGATGATTTCACGCCCTATGTTTCGCGCGCCTGCAAGGTGGTCGGTTCGTCTCATGACTTCGCCCTGCTCGCCCGCCGCGAGCCCGAGATGCAGAAGGCGCTCGGCACCCAGGCAACCGCCGTCCGCTCGCAGGACTACTATCTCGACATCACCCCGCCGGGCCAGAACAAGGGCACCTTCGTGCAGTCGATGGCGCAACGCTTCGGTGTTTCGACCGACGAAGTCGCCACCATCGGCGACATGCACAATGATGTCGCGATGTTCGAGGTAAGCGGACTATCGTTTGCGATGGGCAATGCCAACGACGACGTGAAGAAGCACGCCAAGCGCGTGACGGCCACGAACGAGGAGGACGGCTTCGCGAAGGCGATGGATGTGATTTTAAGCGAGAACCAGAAGACCTAACTCCGCTATCGGCTATCATCGTCATTGCGAGCGAAGCGAAGCACTCCAGACTATCTCCGCGGCGACATTCTGGATTGCTTCGTCGCTTCGCTCCTCGCAATGACGGGGAAACTTCCGGCTCGTTTCCTCTCTGGGCTATTTAGACCGCTGCATCGCGGGCTTCTGGCTGGCCTTGATCGCTTCGTCGAGATTGTGGGCGGTGTTGACCAGCGCGATGTGGGTCAGCGCCTGCGGGAAATTTCCGGTCTGGCGTTTTGGTCCAGTATCATATTCTTCCGCCAGAAGACCGAGATCGTTGGCAACGGCCACGACGCGGTCCAACAGCACCTGCGCCTTTTTGAGCTCGCCGGCCAACACATGGGCGTCCGCAAGCCAGAGGCTGCAGGCGAGAAACGCGCCCTCGATCGGCTGTTTCTCTCCTGCCAAAATCTCACGTGGATCGTGGCGCAGCACAAAGCCATCGCGCATCATGTACTGTTCGATCGCAGCAACCGTACCAAGGATTTTTGCATCTGTCGGCGGCAAGAAGCCGACTCCGGACAGCAGCAGCACGCTGGCATCGAACATTTTCGAGCCATAGGACTCGACAAAGGCGTTGAGCTCGACGTCGAAGCCCTTGGCGCAGACATCGCGATGGATGACGTCGCGCAGCTCGCGCCACTTTTCAAGCGGCGCCTCGAAGCCGAACTTCTCCGCGCTCTTGATCCCGCGATCGAACGCGACCCAGCTCATGACCTTCGAGAAGACGTAATGCCTCGGCTCGCCGCGCCGCTCCCAGATACCGTGATCCGGCCGGTCCCAGACCTTGGCAAGATGTTCCAGCACCGTGCATTCCAGGCTCCAGGTGCCGTCGTCGAACTTCAGCTCCGTCATGCGGGCCTGGTGAAAAGCGTCGATCAATTCGCCGTAGACATCGAGCTGCAATTGCGCATGCGCGGCGTTGCCGACACGCACCGGCTGGGCACCCTCATAGCCCGGAAGCCAGGGCGCCTCCCATTCGAGCAGCCGCCGATGACCCCAGATGCCGTACATGATCTGCATGTGGTTGGGCGCGCCGCCAGCGACGCGGAGCAGCCAATTGTGCCAGGCCAGCGCCTCCTCGGTGTAACCCGAGTTCATCAGCGCCAGCAGCGTGAAGGTGGCATCGCGCAGCCAGCAGAAGCGATAATCCCAATTCCGCGCGCCGCCGAGCTTTTCCGGCAGCGAGGTGGTGGGAGCCGCGACGATACCGCCGGTCGGCGCAAAGGTCAGCGCCTTGAGCGTGATCAGCGAGCGCAACACCAGGGCGCGATGCTCGCCCTCATAGGTGCAGCGGCTGCACCACTCCTCCCAGAACTCCTCGGTGTCCTTCAATGCAATCTCATGGTCGATCGGCGCGGGCGGATCGAGATGCGACGGTCCGTAGGTGAGCACGAAGGGAATGGTCTCGCCTGCGTTAACCTCGAACTCGGCAACCGTGGTCATGTCCTCGCCACGGGTTTCGATCGGCGTGCGCAACACGATCATGTCGGGCCCCGCGATCGCCAGCAGCGTGGAGCGATCCTCGGTGCGCTTCACCCAGGGAATGTCGACGCCAAAGCCGAAGCGGATCACGAGCTGCATCCGCATCCTGACCCGGCCGTCGACGCCGCACACGAGGCGCACCACATCGGAAGCTTCCCCGCGCAGCGGCATGAAATCGATCAGCTCGACCACACCATTCGCGGTCTCAAAGCGCGTGTTGAGGATCAGCGTCTGCCCCTGATAGCAGCGCGAGGTCTTCTTGATTTCGCCTTGAGGCGCGATCAGCCACCGGCCGTGCTTCTCAGAGCCCAGCAGAGCCGCAAAGCAGGCGTCGGAATCGAAAGCCGGCCAGCACAGCCAGTCGATCGATCCATCGCGGCCGACCAGCGCCGCCGTCTCGCAGTCGCCGATCAGCCCATAGTCTTCGATCGCTAGCGGCAACTATCGTACTCGCTGCTCTGTTCACCTCTCCCCTTTTGGGGAGAGGTCGGATTGCGAAGCAATCCGGGTGAGGGTCTCCGTATCCATGAGAGGCGATAACCCCTCACCCGGATCGCATCTTGCGATGCGATCCGACCTCTCCCTTCGGGAGAGGTGGCGTCAACCCGCGATCCGCATCCGCTCATGGGTGGCCTGCTTCAGCGCGGTGACGTCGATGTTGGCGGCGATATCCTCGACGGCGACCGGCAGGCGCTGGCGCCAGTTCGGATGCTCGTCGACGGTGCCGGGAATATTGGGCTGGTCGATCACGCCGAGCAGATCCTCCAGCGAAAGCACCATCAGGCGCGATCTGGTCCGCGCCAGGAATTTTGCGACCGAATAGAGATCGTTCTGATGAATGTCGGATTGGCGCAGCACCTCGTCGAGCATGCCGAGCGCATGCCAGCGGGCATCGTCGGTCTCGCCGGGATCGAGCCCGAGCGAGCGCTTCATCTTCAGATCGCTGAAGGAGCGCCAGCCGGCATAGGTCGAGAGGTCATGGGTATTGAAGGTGACGAGCGCGTTGGGCTGGTAGCGGTCGATGCCGCGGAAGCGCCCGTCATCGTCGCGCTCGAACATGACGACCAGATACGACCAGATGCCCCAATCGGCCATCTGCTCGCGAAAGCCTTCCGGCACGGTGCCGAGGTCCTCGCCGATGACGACGCAATGATGCGCGACGCTTTCGAGTGCGGTCGCCGCAAACAGAGCCTCCAGCGGCATCTGCACATAGGCGCCCTGCCGTGCCGGAAAGCCGTGCGGAACAAGGTAAAGCCGTTTCAGGCCGAGCACGTGGTCGAGCCGGATCGCGCCGGCATAGCGCATCGCGGCGCGCAGCATCTCGCGAAACGGCTCGAAGGATTTCATCTCGAGGCCCGCCGCATTGAACCCGGCCAAGCCCCAGTTCTGGCCGAGCGTGTTGAGCGGATCGGGCGGCGCGCCGACGGCGAGATGCCGCGAGATCGCGACCTGCTCGTTCCAGGCATCGAAGCCGTCGGCCTGCGCGCCGACGGCGACATCGAGATAAAGCCCGACCTTCATGCCGAGCCGGTCCGCGAGCTTCTTGCAGGCGCCCAATTGCCGGTCGGCGACCCATTGCACGAACTCGACGAAGGCGACCTCGTTCTTGTCCGGACCGGCGAGCA
>Ga0157369_10006779_pt1 | contig 13214 bp, 8 predicted proteins | sample C25metaG_FD_113461 | JGI IMG/M metagenome (GOLD analysis project Ga0157369, IMG submission 113461) | Corn rhizosphere microbial communities from Kellogg Biological Station, Michigan, USA - C2-5 metaG | ecosystem: Host-associated > Plants > Roots > Rhizosphere > Soil | place: USA: Michigan...
CCGGTTGGACTGGTGGTCTTCTATGGGATGTGCCGGGCCCTTGGAGTGCATGAAGTGGATATGGCAATCAGCGCCTTCGCGACCCCCGTGCGCCGCCGGTTGCGGCGGAAAACCGCATCCTAATACTTCGCTACTTTTCTACCGATACAGGCTGTATGAACGGTCTGGTCCTGGTCTGTTTGACGTTGCTGGCCACTGATGCTGCGACGTCTCGCGACCACCTGCGGATGGCCGCCGCATTGGTCCAAGCCGGACACGTCGAAGAATCCCTGCCACACTACGCGCAGGCCATCAAACTGCGTCTGGATAATCCGGATGCCTGGATGGGGCGTGGCAAGGCGCTGGCGATGGTCGGCCGCTATCGCGACGCGATAGACGATTTCGGTCAAGCCGTGCGGCTTCAACCCGGCGCCGCGGATCCGCTGATCGAGCGGGGCTTCGCCTACGGAGAGGCCGGCGATTTCGCATCCGCGGTCGAGGATTTGACACACGCTCTGCGCACCGACCCGTCGAACGCCAAGGCGCTAGTGCTGCGCGGCGCGGCCTACGCCAAGCTCGGGGTTCGCACCAAGGCGATCGAGGACTTCAGCCGCGCGCTGGAACTGACGCCCAACGACGCACAGCTTCATTTGGCCCGCGCGACCATCTACGCCGCGGAGGGCCAGAATCGCGAAGCGCTGGCCGATCGCGAGACGGCCGTGCGACTGCTGCCTGGATCGGCCGAGGCTCTGGTCGCCCGCGGCGGAAGCTATCACGCCTTGGGCATGCACGCTCAAGGACTCGCCGACCGCAGCGCCGCTATCCGCTTGAAACCCGATCTTGCCGAGGCCTGGTGTGCGCGCGGGAGCGCCTATTTTCTGCTGGGAGAATACGAAAAAGCCGCCCAGGATCTGGAACAGGCGGTCCGCCTCAAGCCGAATTACGAGGAGGCCCGCGATGTATTGGCCAAAGCGCGGAAGGACCTCGCGCCTGCTGCCATCGTTGAGGCGAAATCAACAGAGCCGAAAGCCACAGTGGAGGCGGCGGAAGAGATGGCCGGAGCGCCAACCTCGGTGCCAGAGCCCGCACCGGTAGGGGCGGCGGTAGTTGAAACCGCCGCGCCGCCAGTGGCGAGCGTCCCGCATCATGCCAATCCGAAATCGGCCGCCCTGCATAACCAGCGTGGGCGCGAACTGCTGAATCACGGCCAGTATCAGCAGGCCGTGGATGAACTCACCGCAGCGATCGAGGCCCAACCGGATTTCGCGCTCGCATACAATGCGCGCGGCTTTACCTACCATATGCTCCGCGACACGGCTCACGCGCTAGCGGATCTGGATGAAGCGATCCGTCTCGACCCCGCATATGCCAACGCGTATCATAACCGCGGCGTAGCTAAAAACGCGGCGGGCGATAAAGCCGGCAGCGCGGCCGATGAAGCAAAAGCGCGTGAACTGACCGCAAAAAAGTAAGCCCGCCGCTACAGACCGAGTAGCTTCCCGATGTCAGCCGCAGCGGTGCGCTGTCCCACATAGAAGGCGCCGAATAGCGCGTACACCGCGCTCACTTCGTCGAAGCGCATTTCGTAAATCAGTTTTTTGAACACCAGCGGGTCTTCGGCGAATAGGTCCACGCCCCACTCCCAGTCGTCAAAACCTATGGAGCCGGAAATGATCTGCTTCACATGACCCGCGAAGCGCCGGCCTATGGTGCCATGGTCGCCCATCTGTCGCTGTCTTTCCCCAAAAGGGAGCTGATACCAGTTCTTGTCTTCGCCGCGCCGCCGGTCCATGGGATAAAAGCAAATGTACTTGTGCGCCGGCATCTCCGGAAACAATCGCGAATGCATGGCGTGGCGCTGGCGGTCGAGCGTCTCTCGAATTTCCGCGTCCCACTCCGGCGTGTGCGGCTCAATTCCGCGTTCGGCCAGGCCGCCGTAAACTTTTGCCGTGGATTCATACAATCCCAGTTCCACGATCGATAAGTAGGACGATGTCTGCTCCACAAAATCCCACAGCGCCAATTTTTGCAGCGCGCGCTCCACCTCGCCCAGTTGGTCGAAATTCTGGCGAAAGTGAACCAGCATTAGATCGCCTTTGTGGCCCAGCAGGGAGAACATTGCACTGCCCTGGTTCTCCATCTGCTGAATTGCAGCGGTGCCCGCGTTCAAGATTTCGTCCCGGCGCACGGCTGGCAGAGCGCGCCATTCGGGCCACCGCACGCGCAGCATCTGATGCAGCATGCTTGAACCTTCCAATGTGAGCGGTACCGGCGTCAAAGATTCGAGGGGGGACATTATTTTAAGAATCGCATGATCGGCGAAGAAAATCAGGCCGTCGATGAATTCACATGCCACTTTCCGTTCCACTTGCTGAGCGGCGATAATAAAAGCATCCGCTTGGCCGCCGTCTGCATCCAACCACGTAAGCATTGGAGGCCCTGCGCTTCGGAAGGTCAAGCTTTTCAAGAGGTTTATGCATCGATCGATTCACTCAACCGCCAAAGCGGTAGCCTTGCTCGCGGTCATTGTACTTCCTTGGGTCTGGATTTCAGGGTGCGGTTCGGAGGCACGAAGCCAGAACGCTGCACCGCCTCCTCCTGACGTACTGGTAACCACCGCACATGCCGGAGACGTGCCGATTTTTTCGGAGTACCCGGCACAAACTTATGCCCGCAATACGGTTGACGTACGGGCGCGGGTGGATGGATATATCGAAAAATGGCTGTACCGGCCGGGACAGGAAGTGCAGGCCGGCGAAACTCTGTATGTCTTGGACAAGCGTCCTTATGAGGCCGCGCTGGATCAGGCAAAAGGCAACCTGGCGCAAAGCGAAGCCGATCTGGATTTCGCCCAGAAACAGGTGGCGCTGCTGCAGGCACAGGCCAACCTCGCCGTTACCCAGGCGAACCTGGTCAAAGCGCAGCAGGACGTAGATCGTCTCACGCCTCTGGTTAAGGCGGACGCTGCTTCTAAGCAGGACCTGGACGCCGCCGTGGCCGCGCTCGGCGCCGCCGAGGCAAACGTAAAAGCCAACCAGGCCAACGTCGATCAAGCCCGGCTTTCCACCCGGACCCAAATCGCCTCTACGCAAGGAAAAGTGGAGGCGCTGCGCGGCGCCGTGCGAACGGCTCAGCTCAACCTCGAGTACGCGACTATCCAGGCGCCGATTAGTGGCTTAGTCGGAGACACGCAGGTGCCGGTGGGCGGCCTGGTAAATGCAACTTCGCCGCAACCGCTTACAACGATTGTTCCACTCGATCCAATCTGGGTCCGGTTCAAAGTGACCGAAACCGAGTACCTGGACTTCAAGAAGCGTGGCAACCTGACCCGATCGGAACTCACCCTGGTATTGGCCGACGGCAGCGAGTTTCCACACAAGGGCTTGGTCGAGAATACGGTGAATCAGGTTGATCCGAAGACCGGCACTCTGGAGCTGCAAGCGCGCTTTCCCAATCCGCAGCATGTGCTTCTCCCCGGCCAATTCGGCAAAGTGCGTTTTGAAACCAACATTCGCAAGGACGTGATTCTGGTTCCCCAGCGCGCGATCCAACAGTTGCAGAGTACGCAAACAATTTTAACCGTGGGTTCCGATAACAAGGTTCAGCTAAAAACCATTACGACCTCGGACAGAGTCGGCGACGCCTGGGTGGTCGAACGAGGCCTCAATGCGGGAGAGCGCGTAATCGTGGAAGGGCAGCTCAAGGTCCGCCCGGGCATGACGGTTCATCCCCTGCCCTATACAGAACCCGCCGGCAGCAAGCGGGAGGGCTGATTTTCGATGGCCCGATTTTTTATCGATCGTCCCGTATTCGCAATCGTGATCGCGATTGTGATCGTCATTTTGGGCAGTGTAGCGATCCCGAATCTTCCCATTGCCAGCTTTCCTGAAGTCGTACCGCCCGTAGTCCAGATTACGGCCAGCTATCTGGGCGGCAACGCTCTCGATCTAGAGAAGACGGTCGCCCAGCCCATCGAAGAACAGCTTGCCGGCCTCGATGGCATGCTGTACTTCCTGTCGAGCAGCGCGAACAACGGCTCGATCACAATCTCCGTCACCTTCAAGCTGGGAACGAATCCGGACATAGCGGCGGTCCAGACCCAGAACAAAGTGAATATCGCCCTGCCGCGGCTGCCTCCGGAGGTTCAACGCCAGGGAGTGGTCGTTAAGAAAGTCTCCAGCGCCTTTCTCACAGCGGTCGGTTTGATCTCGCCGGACGGGCGCTATGACTCGCTGTTTCTGAATAATTACGCCCAGATCAATTTATTGAACCAAATCGGCAGCCTGCCGGGCGTCGGTGATACGCGACTGGCTTCGCAGTTGGTGTACTCGATGCGTGTGTGGGTGGATCCGGATAAGATGTCGAAACTCGGCATTACGGCCACCGACGTCAGCAACGCCATCACGGCGCAGAACCGGCAGAATCCAGCGGGGTCCACTGGACAAGCGCCTGCTCCTCCGGGAACGGATTTTCAGTACGCTGTGAATGCGCCCGGGCGCTTGACAAATCCAGCACAGTTCGGCGATATCATTGTGCGCGCTCTGCCTGACGCGTCACTGCTGCGTATCCACGATATAGGCCGAGTGGAACTGGGCGCGCAAAACTATTCCGGCTTCAGCCGCCTGGATAAGAAGCCCTTCGGCAACGTCATTGTTTATCTGTCGCCCGGAGCCAACGCGGTCGACACCGCCAAGAGCGTTCGAGCGTTTATGGAGGAGGCAAAGAAAAGCTTTCCTCCCGGCATCGACTACGTCATCCCGTACGATTCAACCATGTTCGTAAAGGCTGCGATCACCGACGTAGTGATCACCCTGCTCGAGGCTATCGGACTGGTCATTCTGGTGGTTTTTATCTTTCTGCAAAACTGGCGAGCCACGCTGATCCCTCTGCTTACAGTGCCCGTGGCGGTGGTGGGAACCTTCGCGTTGTTCCCGCTGCTGGGGTTCAGCATCAATATCACCAGTATGTTCGGCCTGGTGCTGGCAATCGGCATTGTGGTCGATGACGCAATCGTCGTGGTGGAAGCGGTGCAGCGCAATATGGACGACGGAATGCCGCCGCGCGAAGCGACCATGCGGGCCATGGACCAAGTGTCCGCCCCGGTGGTTGCCATCGCAGCCATACTTGCCGCAGTATTCATACCCGTGGCATTCCTGGGCGGCATCAGCGGCCAACTTTACCGGCAGTTTGCGCTGACTATCGCGGCGTCCGTTCTGATCTCGGCGTTCAGCGCGCTCTCGTTGAGCCCTGCACTGAGCACGCTTCTCTTGCGGCCGCATAAGGCGTCGCGCGGGCCGCTCGCGATCCTGTTTGGTTATTTCAATCGAGCCTTTGCCTGGACTACCAATAAGTATCTGGCCGGCGTCGGTATGCTGATCCGGCGATCCGTGCTCGCCCTCATGATCCTTGGCGTGTTTTGGATTTCCGCCGGGTGGTTGTTCAAGAAGATTCCAACCGGCTTCTTGCCGGATGAGGACCAGGGGGCTTTCTTCGTATCGATCCATTTGCCCGACGGCGCTTCCATGGACCGCACTGACGCCGCTACCGCAAAAATCGAAAATGTCATCGCGAATTTGCCGGGCGTCGACCATTACTTCGTGCTGGGCGGCACGGATATCGCTACTCAAACCAGCAGTTCCAACGTAGCCACTGCCATTATCACGCTTAAACCTTGGGAGGAACGAAAATCGCCCAACCAGCAGCTTCCCGCGATTCTGGCGGCTGCCCAGCGTGGCTTGGCTCAAGTTCCCGAGGCCTTCAGTTTTGCTTTTGGCCTGCCGCCGATACTCGGCTTGAGCCTCACCGGAGGTTTCCAGTTCATGCTGGAGGATCGTTCCGGAGGCGATATCCGGCGCTTAGGACAGGTGGCTGATAGCCTCGTGGACGCCACCCGTCAGCGCCCGGAGCTGGCGAACGTCCTGAGCACCTTCCGCGGCAATGTGCCGGCCTACGATCTGAAGATGGACGTCGACAAATTGCAAACCCTGGGCGTGCCGGTGACGGATGCCTATAATACGCTGCAAACGTTCCTCGGCGGCCTCTACGTAAACGACTTTAACGTGTTCAGTCACACCTGGCAGGTGCTGATCCAGGCTGAACCCTCCTATCGCAATCAACCTTCCGATATCAACCGGTTCTATACCCGCGCGGCGGATGGCACCATGGTGCCGCTAGGCACGGTGGTTACGCTCAATCCGACTACCGGCCCGGACGTCGTCTACCGCTATAACCGGTTCCCAGCGATTCAGATTTTGGGTGGTCCGTCGCAGGGGACCAGCAGCGGAGTTGCCGTAGATGTCATGGAGAAAGTAGCGGCCGCGTCGCTTCCTGCCGGCTACTCGTATGAATGGACGGGAACTACCTACCAGCAAAAAGAGGCGCAAGGACACGAAGGCGTCATTTTCGGGTTCGCGGCGGTACTGGTTTTTCTGTGCCTCGCCGCGCTTTACGAAAGCTGGTCGATTCCCTTCGCCGTGCTGCTGGCGCTGCCCCTCGGCGTATTCGGCGCTCTCCTGGCTGCGTACATTCGCGACTACCCGTACGATATCTACACGCAGATTGGCATTGTCACACTGATCGGACTTGCGGCGAAAAACGCGATTTTGATCGTCGAGTTTGCAAAGGATAGTCACGAGCAGGAACTGATGTCGTTCCGCGACGCGGCCATGCACGCCGCCAAACTTCGGCTGCGGCCGATTCTGATGACGTCCTTTGCCTTCATCCTGGGCGTGGTTCCGCTGGCGATAGCGACCGGCGCCAGTTCGGCTTCACGGCGCTCTCTTGGAACCGCGGTATTCGGCGGGATGCTCGCGGCAACTTTGATCGCCGTCTTCCTGGTTCCGGTTCAATACTATGTGGTCGAAACCTTAGTTGAGCGGCGCAAACGTCCAGCGTCCAACGCAGGTGTTGCCCCCAAGCCCGGCCCCGGGCCAACCATGGGTCCCAAACCGATTACGGGCACCGCACCGGAGTTTGCCGAATGAAGCGCAGCGCAATTCTAGCCGCGTGGGTGCTGGCGGCCCTCGCACTGAGTTTGGCGGGCTGCATGGTAGGCCCCAACTATAAGCGTCCAGCGGTGGCGACTCCGCAGCAGTTCCGCGGCGCGCCCGCGTCGCCCGGTGCGGCCACGCCGGATTCGCTTGCGGAAACCAAGTGGTTCGATCTGTTCCAGGACGATACGGTAAAGCAACTCGTCACCAGCGCGCTCGAAAAAAACTTCGATCTGCGCATTGCCGCCGAGCGTGTTCTCGAAGCTCGCGCCCAGTACGGGATTGTGCGCGCCAATCTATGGCCTACGTTTGACGCACAGACCCAGTTCACTGCCGTTCGCAGTTCGTCGATCGGTTCCGCGACCTTTGTTCCGCCGGGAGCCAACCTCAGTGCCAGTTACACGCAGGCCACAGGCGATCTCAACTGGGAACTTGATCTGTGGGGACGCCTGCGACGGCTGAACGAAGCCGCGCGGGCGCAATACCTGGCTACTGAAGAAGCAAGCAACGGTGTGAAGCTCTCGCTCATCGGCGATGTAATGAACACCTACTTCGCGCTACGGGAGCAGGACCTGGAGCTCCAGATTAGCCGGCAAACCGGCGACATCGCGAATGACAATCTTCGCTTGATCAACTTGCGGCATGACCGGGGAGCAGCCAATGCACTGGATGTGCACCAGGCAGAACAATTTCTCTATACCGCTACCGCGCAAATCGCCAGTTCCCAGCGCGCAATTGGGGAAAGCGAAGATGCGCTCAGCCTGCTTATGGGAAGCGCGCCTAACGACGTTCCCCGCGGCAAGACCCTCGATCAGATCGCCGGGCCGCCGCAACTTCCGCCCGGATTGCCCTCTTCATTGATCGAACGTCGTCCCGACATTCGCCAAGCGGAACAGAACCTAATTGCCGCGAACGCCCAAATCGGAGCAGCGCGGGCGCTGCTGTTTCCGCAGATCTCTCTTACCGGGCTGCTAGGCGGGCAGAGCCGCGCGCTCACGAGTCTATTCACCGCCCCTGCTCGTATGGCCAGCATCGGCCCGTCCGCCCTGATCCCTATATTCCATGCGGGTCTCCGCTCCGGCGTGCGGCTCACCGAGGCGCAGCAGCGCGAGGCGCTCATCACCTATGAGAAGACCATCTATGGAGCGCTGCGTGAGGTCTCGGACGCGTTCATCGTTCACGATCGTACTCGCGAGCAGCGGATCGAAGAAGAAAAGCTGGTGACTGCGTTGACGCAAAGCGTTGAACTTTCCACGCTTCGCTATCGCGGAGGTCTCGACAGCTATCTCCAGGTGCTGGACGCGGAACGGAATCTCTTCGGTGGGCAGCTTACGCTGGCTCAACTCCGGCTGCAGGAGTTGCAGTCCGTGGTCCAACTGTATCGTGCACTTGGCGGCGGCTGGCAGTAATCGCGCATCAATCGGCCGCCGCCATCGATGTATACTTGCGAATGTCGCCCGTATGATCAGACGGATTGGAATGTTTTCCTTCGCGTTTCTGTTGCCTTCACTAGTTCCAGCACAGGCGCCGTTATCGGTACCCAACGGCCTTCCTGCGTGGACTTTTAACATTCCGGATAAAGTCCAGCCTCCCAGCGCTTCCGCTAACGGGCCGGTGCGTGTGCCCGGCAGCAGTAAGGTGTATGAGGCCGCGAAAATAGTTGGCAATGCGCACCCGCCAGATTGGTTCCCTGAAGAACACGGCGCCGCGCCCGGCATAGTGACCGGTGACGGCGGCGCGACGACGATGGCATGCGGCTCCTGCCATCTGATGTCGGGGCAAGGGCACCCGGAATCCGCCGACCTCGCGGGCTTCCCCGCCGAGTACCTAATTCGCCAGATGAATTATTTCAAGTCTGGCGCTCGTAAAGACGAAGCCCGCATGGGACCCATCGCCAAGGCGACTTCCGACGAAGATATCCGCAAGTCCGCCGAATATTTCGCTGCCTTGAAGCCGATCCCGTGGGTGAAGGTGATCGAGACCAGCATGCCGCCAAAAACGTATGTCGCCACTGCCGGCCGTCATCGGCTCTTGTCTCCGCAAGGCGGCACGGAGCCTATCGGCCATCGTATCATCGAGATTCCAGTAGATCCCCAGCGAACCAACGATCGCGATCCGCACTCGCCGTTCCTCGCTTACGTTCCGCCCGGTAGCATCGCGAACGGAGAGGCGCTGGTGAAGAACGTCGGGGGCAAAACCATTGCCTGCGCGATCTGTCACGGCGATCAGTTGAGAGGACTGGGCGAGGTGCCGCGAATCGCCGGCCTGCAACCGGTTTATATTGCCCGGCAACTCATCCAGATACAGAACGGGTCGAGCGCCGGAGTCAACGCGGCGTTGATGAAGAAAGCCGTTGCGAATCTCACCGAGGACGACATTATTTCAATCTCGGCGTATCTGGGAACGCTCGCACCGCAGTGAGCCGCGCTCAAGCGCGCGTTGCCAGACCTAATAAGGTTCGCTGTACGATCTCACGGGTTAGCGGAACTTTGTAGGCATTCTTCGCCAGCGGCGTCGCTCCGGCCACTGCGGTTGCCGCGGCCCTGGCGGCGAGCTCGGGCGTGACGCGCTGGCCCGTCAGGACACGCTCGGCATCGGGGACGCGCCACGGAATCGGAGCCACGCCTCCCAAGACCACGCGCGCGGAACGGCAGACGTCTTTGTCCATTTCCAACACGACAGCGGCAGACACCACCGCGTGAGTCCAGGCTTCGCGATCCAGCACTTTGTGATACGTGCTGCGCGTTCCGGGTCGGGCAGCGGGAAGTTCGATCGACGCCAGCACTTCATCGTCGCCGAGCGCGTTCTCGCGTGCCGCGTTTTGTTTTGGCAAAACAAAGAACTCCGCCGCGGGAATCGTTCGCTCACCCTTCGGCCCAACGACGTGGAACTTCGCGTCCAAAGCCACCAACGCGGGCGCGGTGTCCGACGGATGCACGATGAAACTAGGGCCGCCGCCGAAAATAGCATGGAACTGATTTTCGCCAGTGATCGAAAAGCAGGTGTTGCCCCCGGCCTTGAAGCATGGGAATCCGTTGCGGAAATACCAGCACCATGGGCGCTGGCACACGTTGCCAGCCAGTGTCCCGGCGTTGCGGATCTGCGGCGTCGCCACGCTCCCGGCAGCTTCGGCCAGAACCGCATAATCACGCAGGATCAACGGATGACGGCTCAGCGCATCCAGCGTAATCAAACCGCCGATATTGACTGTACCGCCGGCCGCCGTTATCTGATCCAGACCCTTGATCGCTCTCAAATGAATCAAAACATCGGGCGCAACGATTCGGTCCTTGACCATACCCAGCAGGTCGCTTCCACCGCCGGCAATCATCGCGTGGCTGCCATTGGCTCGCGCCTGCTCGGCGAACGTCACCGCCTGCCGGAGATCGCGGGGATTTCGATTGATCAAGGCTTTCATGCGAATGCTCCTACCAGCTTGTCGCGGCGAATGGGCAGCTCTTTCATGCGGCGTCCGGTGGCATTGAAGATCGCGTTGCCAACCGCTGCCACCGCCGGAAGCTTGCCCGCTTCGCCAATACTCTTCGCGCCGAACGGGCCATAGCCGTCGTCGCTCTCGACGAACATCACCTCGATCTCGGGCGCGTCCATATGCGTGAGCACGCGATGCGCGTAGTATCCCGGAGTCAGCGCCTGTCCGCTGCGCGGATCGTAGAGCAGCTCTTCATGCAGCGCCATGCCGATTCCCATGGTGGCCGCGCCCTTGATCTGACCGCTGGCCGAAAGCGGGTTCATGATGCGTCCGCTGTCATGCACCGCCAGATACTTGACCACGCGCACATGACCCACGGCGGTGTCTACTTCGACCTCGACGAAATGCGCGCCGTAGGAACTGCGTGCTTTGCCTCCGGCGATCGTCGGGTTGGCGTCTATCGTTGCGGTGAGCAGATCGCCGCCCTTCGGCAAACCCTTTTCCGCGATCTGGCGTTTAAGATCCTGCGCAGCTTGAGTCACCGCATAGCCCGTCATGATGGTAGTCCTGCTGCCGGACTCACCTACCGAATATGGGCAGCGGCTGGTGTCGCCCCAGACGACCTCGACCTGCGAGAGCGGCACTCCCAGCGATTCGGCCGCGATCAGACCCATGGTAGTTTTGGCGCCCCCGCCAACATCGGTGACGCCGACGTGCACGCGATAGCGACCGTTCGAATCCACGTCGATGACGGCGCTGCTCGGGCCCACTCCAGCGCGGAAAGCCAGGAATGCGAATCCAGCGCCGCGCTTCACAGGCCCGGCATCCGACCCAGGCTTCGCGCGCCAACGTTTTTTCCACTCGAAGGCTTCGGTCCCGCGGCGGATGCACTCCTCCAGCGTGTAGTTCGTGTAGGGCGTTTCGTCATTGGCCTTGCGCGTCATGTTCTTCAGGACGAAATCCACCGGATCCATACCGAGCTTGAAAGCGACGTCGTCCATCATGGATTGAATGCCGAAGAAACCTTGCGGGAATTCCGGCCCGCGGAAGTTCGCAGAGGTCGTTCGATTGGTATACACCGGATGCACCAGCGCTTCCATGTGGGGAACCTGATACAGTTCTACGCCGCCGATCGCGCCCGAATTCTTCCGATACGGGCCCATGCCGCTGTAGCCGCGCAATTGCAGCGCTTGCAGCGTCCCGTCATGATTGACGCCGACCTTGTAATACTGCACCGTCGGCCAGCGTCCATGCATGCCGATGAAATCTTCCTTGCGTGAAAGCTCCAGGCGTACTGGCGCGCCTGCCAGTTTGGAGAGCGTCGCCGCGATTAAGTCCGCGTCCTGATTCTGATTCTTGTTGCCGAAGTTGCCGCCCATGTACTGGCAGACAACGCGGACATTGTTTTTCGGGATGCCTAGATCCCGCGCCATATCGGTGCGGCAATTGGCGATGCCCCCGGTGGGGGTGTACATGGTGAGCTTCTCGCCCTCCCACACGGCTAGGCTGGCGCGCGGCTCCATCTGCGCGTTGTGCACGAAGGCGGTCGTGTAGCGGTCCTCGAACACCATCGCGGAATTGCGGAAGCCTTCTTCAATGTTCCCGCGCCTCTCGGCGATAGGCTTGGCTTCATTTTTGATATCCAGCGACAGATTTCCGTCGGGCCAGATCTGCACCGCTCCCGGCTTCATCGCTTCTTCGGGTTCGAGCACAAACGGCAGCACCTCGTATTCCACAGTGATGTGGCGCAGCGCTTCTTCGGCGGTGTGCCGGTCAATGGCCGCAACGGCAGCCACCGGCTCGCCCGCATAACGCACCGGATTATTGAAGGCGTAGCGGCGCTGCTTGGTGATCTTCTTGACTTCATCGACGTATTGCCGCCCGCCCGCAACCGAGCCCGCGCCCCACACGAACGCGCAGTTTTCATGCGAGACCACCGCCTTCACACCGGGCATCGCCAGCGCCTTTGAAGGATCAATCCTGACGATCCGGGCATGAGGATGCGGGCTGCGCAGCACACGCGCATACAGCATGCCGGGGACGCTGACATCGCTGGTATACGTGGCCTTACCGGTCACGCGCTGACGGGCGTCGATGCGCGTGGTCGCGCGGCCCAGGGTTTTCAGCGGCTTTACGTTTTCGCCGGCGGCATTGTCGATGACCGTGATCTTCGGATTGCCGGTGGTCCCGGCGGCGGCCGCCAGCGTGGCGGCGACATAGCGGTTGTAGTTCGAGCAGCGGCAGATGTTGCCGGTCATGCCTGCGCGGATCTGCTCGCGCGTTGCGTGCGGATGCGCTGCCACCACTGCCTTCGCGCTCATCAACTGGCCGGAAGTGCAGAAACCGCACTGAGGCGCGTCGTGGTCCATAAAGGACTGCTGTAGCGGATCGAGCTTGCCATTCTGCACCAGGCCTTCGACGGTAGTGATTGCATGCCCATCCATCCACACCGCCAGTTGGCTGCATGAGTACATGGGCTTGCCATCGATGTGTACAGTGCAAGCGCCGCATTCGCCGCGATCGCAGCCGAGCTTGGTGCCGGTGAGTCCCAGGTGATCACGCAGCACTTCCGCCAGCGTCCAGCGATCGTCCGCTTCGACAGCGTGTGACGCGCCATTGACGGTGAAGTGGATGGTGGCGCGGCTGGCTCCAGCAGGATCCGCGGCGGAGGTTGCTTTGGCAGCGGGGCTTTGCGCGTGAAGAGCGGGTACGGCAGCCGCCGCGACGATTGCGGCCCCGGTGCCCTCAATGAACTGGCGTCGGGAAATCGGTTTCTTGTTCCTGGGCTTGCTCATGATTACTCAAATGTTGACACA
>Ga0157369_10006781_pt1 | contig 13211 bp, 13 predicted proteins | sample C25metaG_FD_113461 | JGI IMG/M metagenome (GOLD analysis project Ga0157369, IMG submission 113461) | Corn rhizosphere microbial communities from Kellogg Biological Station, Michigan, USA - C2-5 metaG | ecosystem: Host-associated > Plants > Roots > Rhizosphere > Soil | place: USA: Michigan...
ACGATCCGGCCCGGTGCGCGCTATTATGCGTCACTGCGGCTGCTCGAGAGCGTGAAGCGCAAGGCGCCGCACATCTTCACCAAGTCAGGGCTGATGGTCGGCCTCGGCGAACAACGCCTCGAAGTGCACCAGGTGATGGACGACATGCGCTCGGCGGGCGTGGATTTCCTGACAATGGGCCAATATCTCCAGCCGACTCCACGGCATGCAAAGGTCGAGGAGTTCGTCACCCCCAAGGCGTTCGACGCCTATGCGGCGATCGCCCGGGCCAAGGGCTTCCTGCTCGTCGCCGCGTCGCCGCTGACGCGCTCGAGCTATCACGCGGGCGACGATTTCAAGAAGATGCAGGCGGCACGCCTGGCGCAATTGGAGCGTTCGAACGGCTGATGCCTCGGCATAGCGAAACGAAGCACCTGCCTTACACGCCCGAGCAACTCTTCGACATGGTCGCGGACGTGAAGGACTACGACCAATTCCTCCCGTGGGTCGTGGCGGTGCGGGTGCGCTCATCGAGCGAGAAAGAGACGGTGGCGGACCTGGTCGTCGGGTTCAACGCGTTCAAGGAGCGGTTCACCAGCCGGGTGCTCAAGGACCGGCCGCACAAAATCTGCGTCGATTACATCGAGGGGCCGCTCAAATATCTCCACAATGAGTGGGTGTTCGAGCGGGCCGCGGACGGGGGCACTAACGTCCACTTCTCGGTCGATTTTGCGTTCAAATCGCGGTTGTTCGAGACTCTTGCCGGAGCGATGTTCGACCGCGCGCTGAGGCGGATGACCAATGCCTTCGAGCAGCGCGCCGCGGCGCTTTACGGCATCAGCAAGTCGAGCGCGCAAAGCGCCGCCTGAAGCCGGACCCCGGAACGGGTCTTCTCATCGAAGAACTTCTGGTCGGCGACGATCTTCGCCGGATCCGCATCGCGCTCGGCGCGGGCGAAGACGACGGTTCCGACCGGCTTCGACGCCGTTCCGCCACCGGGGCCGGCGATTCCGGTGATCGCGACGGCGACGTCGGCGTCGGACGCGGCGAGCGCTCCTCGAGCCATCGCCCATGCGGTCGCGACGCTGACCGCGCCGAAGGTCTCGACCACTTCCTCGCTGACCTTGAGTTCGGCGATCTTGGCGGCGTTCGAATATGTCACATAGCCCGCTTCGAAAACGTCGGACGAGCCGGCAAGCTCGGTCAGCGCAGCACTGACGAGCCCGCCGGTGCAGCTTTCCGCAATCGCGACCCGGCGGCCGGCAGCGCGATTCGCATCGACGACTTCGCGCGCCTTGTTCACCAGCACGTCCGGAAGCAGGAACTCGCTCACGTCAATGATCCCATTCGAATGCTCGCCACCGCCTGCGCGGCAATGCCCTCGCGACGGCCCGCGAACCCGAGCCCTTCGGTAGTTGTTGCCTTGATGCTCACCTGGTCGATGCTCAGCCCCGCAATCTGGGCGATGCGCGCACGCATGGCGTCGCGATGAGGGCCGACCTTCGGCGCCTCCGCGATGATAGTACAATCCACATGGTCGATAATTGCTCCGCGAGAACGCAGCAGCTCGACCGCATGAGCAAGGAACAGAGAGGAATCGGCGCCTTTCCACCGCGGCTCCGAAGGCGGGAAATGTTCACCGATATCGCCCAGGCCCGCCGCACCGAGCAGGGCATCGGTGATTGCGTGGAGGACGACGTCCGCGTCGCTGTAGCCGGCGAGGCCGCGTTCGTGCGGAACCTCGACGCCGCCTAGCATGATCGGACCCTCACCCGCGAAGGCGTGGACGTCGAAGCCCATGCCGGTGCGCGGCGCGAGGCTGCCGGCGAGCCAGCACTCCGCGCGGTCGAAGTCCGCCTGGCGGGTCAGTTTCTCGAGCGCGGGGTCGCCTTCGACAGCTGCGACTTTCATGCCCGCTGCGCGGACGACCGTGGTTTCATCGGTCGGGGAGGGACCGGACCAGCGCTCGTAAGCGGCTTTGAGGTCGGCGAGGCGGAATGCCTGGGGAGTCTGTACCCGGACGAGACCGGTACGGTCCACGGGATCTTCGAGCGCATCGCCGAGGCGCGCGAGCGTGTCGCCGACGGGCAGCACAGGCGCCGCGCCTTCATAGAATTCGAGCGGAGCGAGGAGGCGGTCGAGAAGCGATTCGGGGCAGAATGGCCGTGCGGCATCATGAACCAGCACGGCGTCGCCCTCGATCTGTCCGAGGCCGGCTCGGACGGAATCCGCACGTTCAGCCCCGCCTTGGATGAGAGCGCCGACGTCGAGCCCGGCGAGCGAGGCTTCGGCGAGCTCCTGTTGTCCGCCACCGACGACCACCCGAACGGCTTTGATCGCGCGATGGCGCATCAGCGATTCGACAGCCCAGCGAACCACCGGCTTGCCGCCCAGGAGACGATATTGCTTGGGTACGCCTCCGCCGAGGCGCTCGCCTTTGCCGGCGGCGACGATGAGGGCGGTGACGGTCATTCGCGCGGGCATCTAGGGCGGCTTGCCTTGTCCGCCAAGGGCTCTTCCCCTATCTCCCGCCCTTCCATGAGCATGCTGAAGCCCATCAGGATCGGCCCGGTCGAGGTCGCGTCGCCGGTGATCCTGGCGCCGATGACGGCCGTCACCGACCTGCCGTTCCGGCGCGCGGTGAAGCGGTTCGGCGCCGGGCTGACGGTCAGCGAGATGATCGCCAGCCAGGCGATGGTGCGCGAAACCCGCCAGTCGCTGCAGAAATCGCTGTGGGACCCGTGCGAGGAGCCGGTCTCGATGCAGCTTGCGGGATGCGAGCCCGAGGTCATGGCCGAAGCGGCCAAGCTCAACGAGCAGCGCGGCGCAGCGATCATCGACATCAACATGGGCTGCCCGGTGAAGAAGGTCGTGAACGGCTGGGCAGGGTCCGCGCTGATGCGCGATCTGACGACGGCCGCGGCGATCATCGAGGCGACCGTGAAGGCGGTGAAGGTGCCGGTGACGCTCAAAACGCGGATGGGCTGGGACCACAATAGCCTCAACGCGCCCGAGCTTGCGCGCATCGCCGAGGACCTCGGCGTGAAGATGATCACCATCCACGGGCGTACCCGCTGCCAGCTGTACAAGGGCGAGGCGGATTGGGCGTTCGTGCGCAAGGTGAAGGACGCTGTATCGATCCCGGTGATCGTCAACGGCGACATCAACTCGGTCGACGATGCACGCATAGCCCTGCGCCAGTCGGGCGCCGACGGCGTGATGATCGGCCGCGGCGCCTATGGGAAGCCGTGGTTCGTCGCGCAGGTGATGAGCGATTTGGGGAGCGGCGGGCAACGGCCCGAGCCGAGCCTCGACGAGCAGCTCACGACCATGCTCGAGCAATATGACGAAATGCTCGCGCTCTACGGTACCCACACCGGCGTGAACCTCGCACGCAAGCATATCGGCTGGTACACCAAGGGGCTTCCCGGCTCGGCGGAGCTCAGGAACCGGGTCAACAGCCAGGACGATCCGGCGGTCGTGGTCCGGATGTTGCAGGAATTCTATTCACCGTGGCTCGCGCGCTCGGCGGCCTGACCTAATCACCCCCACACAAGTGTGTTGATTCTGCAACGCCCATGCTAGGCCGAGGCGAATGGATGCGCGTACGGCCGAATCGCCCGTGACATTGCAGCAAGAGAGCTGGCTCCGGCGGGAGCGAGCGAGCGGACGGTTCTACGACCGGCTGATGGTCCTGCTCGGCTTCGTCCTCATCGCCATTTTGGCGCTCAGCGGCTGGTTGCTGAGCCGCAGCGCTGAACCTGGAACGCTGCTGTCGCCACCGCTGATTGCGATGTTGCTTATTGCAATCCTGCTCCCCGCGATCGCGCTGATGGCGCTCTACGCGCGAAAGGTCGCGGTTCGGCGGGCCGAGCAGGGGGGCCTGGGAAGCGGCCGCCTTCACGTGCGGCTGGTGGCGCTGTTCACCGCCATTGCCGCCGTGCCGACGGTCCTCGTCGCGATCTTTGCCTCGGTGCTGTTCCAGAGCGGACTCGAATTCTGGTTCTCTAACCGCGCGCGCAACATGCTCGAGAACACGGTCCAGGTCGCCCAAGGCGTCTACCGCTATGAGCTGAGCCAAATCGGCGCGCAGGCGACCACCATGGCGGGCGACCTGACGAGCTACCTGCAGAAGGTGCCGATGGACGACCCGCAGTTCCAAACGGGCCTCGCGTTCCAGACCTACCAGCGGGCGCTCAACGAAGCGGCAATCCTCAAGGTCGGACCGGGCGGAGAAGTGCAGACGCTTGGCGTCGCCACGGGGAGCAAGGACCTCGACGTCGACAATGCACTCATCAGGACCGCCATCGCGAAGCTCAACCGCCTCCCGGACAACGCGAGCGTTGATGTGGGCACCAAAAATCGAGTGTCCGTCATCACCCGGCTGATCCCCGGGACGAATACCTATTTGTACGTCGGAAGGCTCGTCGACCCAGAAATTGCGGCTCAAACTAACCGCGCGAACGAGGTGCTGAGCGATTATCACGCGCTGCTGAAGCGATCGCGGGCGAACCAGCTCCGGTTCAATGCCGCGCTACTCCTCGGCTCGTTGATCATCGTCGCGCTTTCGATATTGACCGCGCTCAAGCTCGCCGACCGGCTGGTGAGACCGGTGGGAGAGCTCGTCAGCGCCGCCGGGAGGATCGAAGCGGGTGACTTCTCGGCGCGGGTTCCCGTCGCGAACACGGAGGACGAGGTCCAGACGCTCGCCACCGCCTTCAATCAGATGACCGAGCGGCTGCAGGAGCAGACCGACGAGCTGCGCAGCGCCAACACCCAGCTGGAGACTCGCCGCGCATTCATCGAGGCGGTGCTGTCGAGCGTCACAGCGGGCGTCATCGCGGTTGACGCCAAGCACCGAATCCTCCTCCTTAACCGGTCCGCAGAAACGCTCCTGGAGCAAGGGGAGGCGATCGAGGGTAAGCCGCTGGCTTCGGTTTCTCCCGAGCTCGAGGAATTCATGCGGGGCCAGCAATCGGACGCGAACGTGCTCATCACCGCCGACGCGATCCAGCGCACGCTCGCCGTCAAGCGCGTGCGCTACCAGGACGGGTCGGTGCTGACCTTCGACGACATCACCGACCAGCTCACCGACCAGCGGCGCGCCGCCTGGTCCGATATCGCGCGTCGAATCGCCCACGAGATCAAGAATCCGCTGACGCCGATCCAGCTCGCTGCCGAGCGCTTGCAGCGACGCTTTGCCGGCGAAGTTCAATCGGACAAGGAGACGTTCGAGCGGCTCACAGGCACGATCGTCCGCCAGGTCGGCGATCTCCGGCGGATGGTCGACGAATTCTCCAACTTCGCGCGCATGCCCAAGCCGGTGTTCCGCGACGAGAATGTGCATGAGATCGCGCGCCAGGCGCTGTTCCTGCACGAGGTGGCGCACCCGGCGATCAGCTTTACGCTCGAGCCGCCGACCGGCGATTTCCGCATGGTATCCGACCGCCGCCAGCTTGCTCAAGCATTAACGAATGTGGTGAAAAACGCGGTTGAAGCCATTGAAAGCAGGCGTAATCGCGGTGAGCACAGCCTTGCGGGTGACCGCGTCGAGCTCAAGCTCCACAAGGAAGACGAAGCGCTAGTGATCGATGTGCTCGATACCGGAATCGGACTGCCGGAGGATCGCGAGCACCTGACCGAGCCGTATATAACGACGCGCGTCCGGGGCACCGGCCTCGGGCTCGCCATCGTCAAGAAGATCGTCGAGGAACATATGGGCGAAATCGCCTTTCTCGACCGACCGGGGGGAGGAACGCACGTCCGCATCTCCTTCGACACCGCCAAGCTCGCATCGCTCACAAGCGACGAGGAGCAGGCCGACAAACAAGAGGACGACATCCAGGATGAGGACGGCTGATGGCGCTTGAAGTGCTCGTTGTTGACGACGAAGCCGATATCCGTGAGCTGGTCAGCGGAGTCCTGGAGGACGAGGGCTATGCCGTAAGGACCGCGGCCGATAGCGATTCGACGCTGGAGGCGATCGAGGAGCGACGGCCCTCGATGGTCCTGCTCGACGTCTGGCTCCAGGGCTCCAAGCTCGACGGCCTCCAGCTGCTGCAGGAGATCAAGCGGCGCGATTCGACGCTTCCCGTGCTGATGATCTCCGGCCACGGAAACCTCGACACCGCCGTCGCGGCAGTGAGGGAAGGGGCCGTCGACTTCATCGAGAAGCCCTTCGAGGCCGAGCGCCTCATCTACCTCGTCGACCGGGCGACCGAGACGGACCGGCTGCGGCGCGAGAATGAGGCGCTGAGGCGCAAGGCCGGCGACGAGGACCAGCTCCACGGAAGCTCGGTCGCAATCAATACCGTCCGAGCGACGCTGAAGCGCGTCGCGCCGACCGGCAGCCGCGTGCTGATTTCCGGCCCGCCCGGCGTCGGCAAGGAGATTGCGGCGCGGATGATCCATTTGTGGAGCCCGCGCGCCAAGGCACCGTTCATCGTGCTTTCGGCCGCGACGATGAGCCCGGAGCGAGTGGAAGAGGAGCTGTTCGGAAGCGAGGCCGACGGGGCGATGCGCCCGGGGCTGCTCGAACATGCCCATGGCGGGACGCTGTTCCTCGACGAAATCGCCGACATGCCGCTGACGACTCAGGCGAAGATCCTGCGCGTGCTCACCGACCAGAGTTATCACCGGATCGGCGGCCAGCGGGCGGTGAAGGTCGACGTCCGGGTCCTGTCGGCAACCTCGCGCAACCTGCAGGACGAAATCGATTCGGGCACGTTCCGGGAGGATTTGTTCTATCGGCTGAACGTCGTTCCCGTTCGCCTGCCGCCGCTGCGCGAGCGGCGTGAAGACATACCCGAGCTGGTCAGCCACTTCCTCGCGCGTTTCGCCGCCGAGCGGAGGATGCCGCCGCCACGGATTTCCGAGGAAGCGATGGCGGCGCTCCAGGCGCACGATTGGCCCGGCAACGTCCGCCAGCTGCGCAACATCATCGAGCGGACTTTGATCCTCGCGCCGGGGGACCGGGTGTCGTGCATCGAAGTGGACCTGCTGCCCGCCGAAATCCTCGACAGCCACAACGTCATGGGGGGCGCCGCGACGGCCATGGCGATCATGGGCAGCCCGCTGCGCGAGGCGCGCGAATCGTTCGAGCGCGAGTATCTGAAAATTCAGATCCGGCGCTTTTCCGGCAACATCTCGCGCACCGCATCGTTCATCGGCATGGAGCGCTCGGCATTGCACCGCAAGCTGAAGGCGCTGGGTATCGGCGATAAGAGGGAGGGGGACGAGTAGGATTGCGTCATGGCCGCTCGATCGCTGAGCTTGCAGGATCATTTCCTCAACAGCGTGCGGCGCGCCAAGCTTCCCGTGACGATCTTCCTCGTCAAAGGCGTGAAGCTTCAGGGCGTGATCACCTGGTTCGACGCCTTTTCGCTGCTGCTCAGGCGCGAGGGCACCTCACAGCTGGTCTACAAGCATTCAATCTCGACCATTATGCCGTCGGAACCGCCGCCGGACCTCGTACCGACGATCGCAGCTGAGGGCGCGAAGGCGCAGCTCCAGGACCGGTTTCTCGCCGCGGCCGCGCGGGAGAATGAGCGGATGACGTTGTTCCTGGTGAATGGCGTGATGCTCCAGGGAGCAGTCACCGGCTTCGACCAGTTCAGCCTGTTGCTCGAGCGCGGCGGGCAGGTGCAGCTCGTCTACAAGCACGCAATTTCGACGCTTCAGCCCTCCCACGCGCTCGATCTCGGCGGCGAGGAGGGCGAAGAGGAGGGGGACAAGTCCTGAACGCTTTCGACGGCAATGGGGCGATCGACGTTGCGCGGGGCGAACGGGCGATCGTCGCCGTTCCCGAACTTCCACGCGAGGGCGCGCGGCGTTCCGCCGAGGCGCGGGTGGAGGAGGCGGAGGGTCTTGCGGCGGCGATCGGGATCGACGTTGTCGAGGCCCGGCCGCTGCGTGTCCGCACCGTCAGGCCGGCAACCTTGCTCGGCAAAGGACAGGTCGAGGAGATCGCAGAGCTGGCCAAGGACAGGAAGGCCGCGCTGTTGATCGTCGATGCGGCCCTGACGCCGATCCAGCAGAAGAACCTCGAGGATGAGGTTGGCACCAAGGTCATCGACCGGACCGGGCTGATCCTCGAGATATTTGGTGAGAGGGCGGCGACCGCCGAAGGTCGGCTGCAGGTCGAGCTTGCGCATCTCGACTACCAGGCCGGCCGGCTGGTGCGCAGCTGGACCCACCTCGAGCGCCAGCGCGGCGGCTTTGGTTTCCTCGGCGGTCCGGGCGAAACCCAGATCGAAGCCGACCGGCGAATGATCCGCGACCGGATGGCGAAGATCCGGCGCGAGCTCGACCAGGTGACGCGGACGCGCGGCCTGCACCGCGACCGGAGGCAGCGGGCGCCTTGGCCAGTGGTTGCGCTGGTCGGCTATACCAACGCCGGAAAATCCACGCTTTTCAATCGGCTGACGGGCGAAGCGGTGTTCGCGGAGAACCTGCTGTTCGCAACACTGGACCCGACGATGCGAGACATCAGGCTGCCGGGCTTCGACAAGGTGATCCTGTCGGACACGGTCGGGTTCGTGTCGGACCTGCCGACGCAGCTGATCGCGGCGTTCCGCGCGACTCTCGAAGAGGTCCGCGAAGCCGACCTACTCGTCCACGTCCGCAACATGGCGCATCCCGACCGGGAAGCGCAGCGGGAGGACGTCGAGGACGTGCTGGCCTCGCTCGGGCTGGCGGAGGAGGGCGCGCCGCCGCGGATCGAGGCCTGGAACAAGGTTGATCTCCTCTCAGGGGAGGAGCGCGAGCGCCTCCTTGAGGAAGCGCGTCGCCGTGAGGACGTGGTCCCAATTTCAGCGGTCACCGGCGAGGGGCTGGACAATCTTCGCGAGCGGATGGCAGAGTGCCTGAGGAGCGGGGAGCAAATCCACCAGATCCGGCTGCCGGCGAGCGCCGGGAGCAAGATCGCGTGGCTTCACTCTCGGGGCGAAGTGCTCAATCAGAAGGTCGAGCAGGACCAGGTCGAGCTATCTGTCAGGCTTTCGCCGGACAACTGGGCGCGTTTTCAGGCGATGGAGCCCGCCTGAGCCTTCTTGGCGGCGACCCACAGCGCTTCCTTTTCCTCCAGGCTCAAGCCGTCGAAACCCGGAGTATTCTCGATCGCGCGGAAGCGCTGCTCGAACTTGGCATTAGCTTCGCGCAGCGCAGCTTCGGGCTCAATGTTGAGATGCCGTGCGAGGTTCACGACGGCGAAAAGAAGATCGCCCAGCTCGTCGAGCATGCGGTGATGGTCGCTTTCGGCGTCGAGCTCCTCAAGCTCCTCGTCGATCTTGGCCCGCGGGCCGGCCTTGTCCGGCCAGTCGAAGCCGACGCGGGCGGCACGGCGCTGCAGCTTGGCGGCGCGTTCGAGCGCTGGGAGCGCCAGCGCAACGCCGGCTAAGGCGCTGTCATCGGGCGATTTCTTGCGCTCGGCAGCCTTCAATTCTTCCCATCCGGGGCTGTGCTCGGCGTCGCCGAAGATGTGCGGGTGGCGGCGCTCGAGCTTGTCGCAGATGCGGCCGATCACGTCCTCGAGCGTGAACGCGCCGGCTTCGTCGGCCATTTGCGCATGGAAGACGACCTGGAGCTGCAAATCGCCAAGCTCGTCGGCGAGCGCATCCATGTCGTCACGGGCGATGGCGTCCGCGACCTCGTAGGCTTCCTCGATCGAATAAGGGGCGATGGTCGCGAACGTCTGCTCGCGATCCCATTCGCAGCCATGCTCCGGATCGCGGAGGCGGCGCATGATAGCGACGAGCCGCTCAAGAGGCATGAGGGGCCCCTCCGCTCCGGCAATCTGTAAGTATGATAATATGCATTATGTAAAGTGCAGCATGGATCAGGAGACCAGGATGAGCCAGCGCCCTTCCACGCCCCAGCGGCTCAAGGAAGACAAATAATTCATCCCAAGGACGTTGAGGTCGTCGTTGTCGGCGACCTGCAGGCCGACTCCGCGGCGGACAATGCCGCCGACGCTGAGCTCCTCGGCCCTTCCGCTCGAGACCCGGATGATCCCGTTGCCGGTGCGGACATATTCATCGGCCTTGGCCGAAACCCTTACTCCGGCCGCATTGGCAGTCTCGCGATCGATCGTGGTCATGGTCGCGCCGCTGTCGACCAGGAACTTGACGTCACGTCCGTTGAGCTTCGCGTTGACCCAGAAATGGCCGTCGATCGCCATTGGGATGCGGGTCTCACGCCCCTCCGTCACCGGAGAGCCGACCGCTTCGGCCTTGAGGCGCTGCGCGAGATAGCCGAAGTCGTCGCGAAAGGTGAACAGGACAAAGCCGGCGGCGAAGATCACGGTCCAGGCTAGCGCCGTCGTCACTTGCTTCGCGAGCGGCTCGCGGCGCGCCATCAGCGACCCGAGCACGAGCATGATCGCCATCAGGATGTAGACGCCGCCGAGCATCAGGTCGTTGGTCATCATTGGCTCAGCACCAGATAATTGCCCTCGACGCGCCATCCGCGCAGCGATGAGAGGAAATTCATCCCCAAAACATTGGTTTGGTCGCGATCGTTGATCTCCACCGGAAAGTCCGTCCGGCTGATCGACTGGACATCGAGACGGTCTGCGTAGGCCTCGGTCGCGGGCGCCGGTCCATTGGCGGTGTTGACGACGATATGCTGGCCGGTGTCGGGGACTTGCGCCCGCTGCGCCATCTGACGGGAGATGGTGGTCACCGAGGCGCCGCTGTCGACCAGGAAGCGCCCCGGCTGGCCGTTGACGGTCGCGTCGACCCAGAAATGGCCGTCTTCGCCGATCGGAATACGGACTTCGCGGCCGTTGACGATCGCCGAGCCGAACGCTTCGGCCTTGAGCCGCTGTCCCAGGGCGAGAAAATCGCCGCGAAAGGCGAAGACCACGAACACGATCGCGAAAATGAGGATCCAGGCAGTCGCCATCTTGAGCGCCTTGCCGAGTGACAGCCGCATCGCCAGCACGGAGCTCAGGACAAGGACGATCGCCATCACATAATAAACGGCGGTGCCCGCGGTGTCGGTCATCGAAGCTCGATCTCCAGCCCGTCGTAGGCCGGCGCGGCCCAATCGGGCAGCTCGGCCACAAGGGTTTGATAATCGAGGCCGTTGCCCATGTGAACGAGATAGAGCTGGCCGATGCGCAAGTCCCTCGCCCAGCCGAGCACGCCGTCGAGATGTGCGTGGGTCGGATGCGGGCGGCGCGTCAGGCAATCGGCGATCCACACGTCGACGCCGTCGTAGAGCCGCGCCATTTCGTCGGTAAGGTCGCTGAAGTCGATCGCGTAAGCCGCGGAATGGGCGCCTTCGTCGAAGCGCAAGCCGAGCGACGTCGGGCCGCCGTGCGGCTGATCGGCGAAGCGCACGCGCGCATTGCCGAAGGCGAACGCCTCCCCCAGATCCCGAGCCGCGACGATCGGCCGATAGAAATCCGACTGAGCGAAGGCATAGCCGAAGCGTTGCTTCAGCTCCTCGATCACGTCCGCACGAGCGTGGAGCGGCACGGGGCCGCCGATCGCCTGCGCGACCGGCCTGAGCTCATCGATGCCGTGACAATGATCGCCGTGCGTATGGGTGACGATCAATCCATCGAGGCGGCCGAAGCCGGCTGCAAGCAATTGCTGGCGGAGGTCGGGTCCGCAATCGACCAGCATGCGTTCGCCGGCGCTTTCGACCAGGATCGAGCTCCTCAGGCGGGAATTTCTCGGCTCTTGCGGGTCGCACTGGCCCCATTCGTTGCCGATCTTTGGAACGCCGGTTGACGTGCCGCAGCCGAGGATCCGGATTTTCACGCCGCTTTTTTGAACAATCTGAAGAAGTTGGCGGTGGTCGCCGCGGCCAGCTGCTCGGGATCCTCTCCCCTCAGCCCGGCGACGAAGCTCGCCGTGTCGGCGACGAAGGCGGGCTCGCATTTCTGGCCCCGGTGCGGGACCGGTGCGAGGAAGGGCGAATCGGTCTCCACCAGCATCTGGTCGGCGGGAAGCCATTTGGCGGTCGACTGGAGGTCCTGGGCGTTCTTGAAGGTCACGATCCCGGAGAGCGAGACGTAGAAGCCAAGGTCGAGGCCCTTGCGGGCGAGCTCGGCCGAGCCGGTGAAGCAGTGGAGGACGCCGGTGACGCCCCCCTCCTTGACCGCGCGATCGAGGATTTCGGCCGTGTCCTCCTCCGCGTCGCGGGTGTGGACGACCAGCGGAAGGCCCGTCTGGCGAGCTGCGTCGATATGCGCCTGGAAGCGCTCCCGCTGCGCTGCGCGGTCGGACTTATCGTAATAATAATCGAGCCCGCACTCGCCGATGGCGATGACCCGCGGATGATCGGATGATTCCACCAGCGCCGCGGCGCCGAGATCCGGATGGGCATCGGCCTCGTGCGGGTGGACCCCGACGCTCGCCCAGACGTCGGGCTCGCGCTCGGCAACGGCGATGATGTCGCCCCATTCGCGCTGGCGGGTCGAGATGTTGAGGAAGCCGGTGACTCCGCGGGCCCGCGCGTTGTCGAGCACTTGCGCCTGGCGCTCGACCAGGCCCTCGTAATTGAGGTGGCAATGGCTATCGATCAGCCTCACGCTGCTTCGTCCTCTTCGAGCTCGAGCCGCGGGAACAACGGCGTCGGCGCGGCGATGGGCGTGCCCCCCTCGCCGGCGTCGATCAGGCTGAGCAGCTTGTCGGCGGACGCCGGGATGATCGGCGAGATCGCACGGGCAAGATCGCGAACCGCCACCACCAATGTTCCGAGGACAGCCGCCATGCGCTGAGGATCGGTCTTGCGAAGCGTCCATGGCGCCTGCGCGTCGACATAGGCGTTGCAGGCGAACACCGCCTTCAACCACGCTTCGATGCCGACCGAGAAAGCGAGGCGTTCGAAGGCTTGGGGCAGTTCGGTCTCGGTCGCCGCCCTCACCTGCCCGAGCAGTTCGCGATCCTCGGAAGCCTCGCCTGGCGCAGGAATAACGCCATCCAAATTCTTGTAGATCATCGATAATGTGCGCTGCGCGAGATTGCCGAAGCTGTTCGCGAGCTCGGCATTGGCGCGGTTGACGATCGCCTCGGCGCTGTAGCTCCCGTCCTGGCCAAAGGAGACCTCGCGCAGCAGGAAATAGCGCAGCGCATCGACCCCGAAGCGGTCGGCGAGGACCATCGGGTCGACGACATTGCCGATGCTCTTCGACATCTTCTCGCCGCGGCTGAGCAGGAAGCCGTGGCCGTAGACCTGCTTCGGGAGAGCGATCCCGGCACTCATCAGGAAGGCGGGCCAGT
>Ga0157369_10006782_pt1 | contig 13208 bp, 12 predicted proteins | sample C25metaG_FD_113461 | JGI IMG/M metagenome (GOLD analysis project Ga0157369, IMG submission 113461) | Corn rhizosphere microbial communities from Kellogg Biological Station, Michigan, USA - C2-5 metaG | ecosystem: Host-associated > Plants > Roots > Rhizosphere > Soil | place: USA: Michigan...
TGTCGCTTCCGGCGCTGCAATTGATCGCTGGCGCGGCCTGACCGCCTGAACGCTTGCCCTTTCGAACACGACCTCGCCGCAGACACCATCCATGAGTCATAGCGAACTTCCCAATCTCTCGCAGTTGCGCGCGTTTCGACTTGTCGCCGATACCGGCAGCGCGACCCGCGCAGCCGCCACGCTGTTTCGCGCTCAATCCGCCGTCACGCGCTCGGTGCAGGAACTCGAGTCCGCTCTCGGGGAGCCGCTTTTCGTGCGCAGTCCGTCGGGCATGCTGCCCACGCCGGTCGGACGCGCTGTGCTTAAGCGTTGCGAACGCATCTTCGCCGAACTGGAAGAACTCGCGCAGTGGTGTTCGACGCGACAGGGGCGCCGCCGTCCCGCAACCGACGGAATTTTGCCGGCTTATCTGCTCAACACCCGGCGGCTTCAATTATTCGCCGCGCTCGCCCGCCACCGGCACATGCCTAGCGCGGCGAGGACCTTCGGCATCAGCCAGCCTGCGGTGAGCACCGCCATTCGGGTGCTGGAAAGCGGCTCCGGGCTTACGCTGTTTCATCGCAGCCCGCGCGGTATTCTGCTGACGACGGAAGGCGAGACGTTCGTGCTGCGCGTGCGCCGCGCGCTGAACGAATTGAAGCACATACCCGATGATATTGCGGCGACCCACGGTCAGATTCAGGGCACCGTAACCGTCGGCGCGTTGCCGCTCGGACGTACCCTGATCTTGCCCCGCGCGATCACGCGCACGATTAGAGAGCATCCCGGCGTCAGAACCGTCACGAACGAGAGCGCCTACGACGCACTCGTGGCGGACCTGCGGGCGGGTGATGTCGATTTCATTCTGGGCGCCCTACGGGATAACGACGCCGCGAGCGGCCTCAAGAATGAACGCCTGATGTCGTCCCAAATGGCGCTGCTGGTGCGCCGGGATCATCCGCTCGCACAGGCGCGCGACCTGAACCTCATGGACCTGCGCAACGCGCGGTGGATCCTTCCGCGCAGCAATGCACCGGCTCTTGCACTCTTCGAAGCGCAGTTCAAGCGGATGAAAGTGAAGCCACCGGTGCCGACGGTCGAAACCGCCGACCTGGCTGTGATTCGCGGGATACTGTTCGAGACCGATATGATCGCCGCGTTGTCGGCGCATCAACTGCACCACGAGATTCAATCCGGGCAGCTCGCGGTTCTCGACGTGAAGTTGCTCAACACGCGACGCGAGATCGGACTGACCATGCGCGCCGCAGGCGCGCCCTCTCCTGCTGCACGCGCGTTGATCGATGCGATCCGTTTATCGGTTGTCGACGTTGCGCGCGAAGTCAACAACCGCGTTCCCCCTGATCAATCGATATAGCGCAGGCCCAGTTCCTTCAGCGGCTCACGCATCTTGTACATGTCGAGGCCGAGCACGCCGGAGGCGAGTGTAGCCCTCTTCGCTGCTTCGTTGGCCTCGCGGGCGCTGGCCTTCTCCAGCGTCTCGAGCGCCTTGGCCGCCGGCACCACGGCCACACCGTCCTCGTCGGCCACTACGACGTCGCCCGGCGCCACCAGCTCGCCCGCACAGACCACCGGAATGTTCACCGAGCCGAGCGTCGCCTTGATCGTGCCCTTCGCGGAGATCGCTCGACTCCAGACCGGAAAGCCCATTTCCCTGAGCACGCTCACGTCGCGCACACCCGCGTCGATGATGAGTGCCCGCGCGCCGCGCGCCTGGAAACTGGTGGCCAGCAGGTCGCCGAAATAGCCGTCGGTGCAATCGGCCGTCACGGCGGCTACGACCACATCGCCTGGCTGGATCTGTTCCGCGGCGACATGCATCATCCAGTTATCGCCCGGGTGCAGCAGCACCGTGACTGCGGTGCCCCATGCGTGCGCGCCGGTGTAAATCGGCCGCATGTAGGGTTTGAGCAGACCCGTGCGTCCCATGGCCTCATGCACGGTCGCGCTGCCGAGTGCGCCGAGACCATCCGCGACACGGCTGTCGGCGCGCGCGATGTTGCGATATACCACTCCGAGTTCGTACATGTTCAACGTCCTTGTGACTTGAGGGTTGCGTCGAGACGCGGATAGACGCGCCGAGCATTGCCTTCGTAGATTTGGTAGCGTTGTTCCGGGTTCATATCCGCGGCTTCGACGTAGCGCTTCGTGTCGTCGAAGTAGTGCCCCGTTTGCGGATCGATGCCGCGCACGGCGCCGATCATCTCGCTGGCGAACAGAATGTTGTCCACCGGAATCACGTTCGTCAGCAGGTCGATGCCCGGCTGGTGATACACGCAAGTGTCGAAGAAGATGTTGTTGAGCAGATGCTCCTGCAACGGCGGCTTTTTCATTTCCTGCGCGAGACCGCGGAAACGTCCCCAGTGATACGGCACCGCGCCGCCGCCATGCGGAATCACGAAGCGCAACGTCGGAAAATCGCTGAACAGGTCCGACGTGAGACATTGCATGAACGCCGTGGTATCGGCATTCAGATAGTGCGCACCGGTGGTGTGAAAGCACGCGTTGCAACTCGTGCTAACGTGAACCATGGCAGGAATGTCGTACTCCACCATCTTTTCGTAGATGGGATACCAATAGCGATCCGAAAGCGGCGGGCTCGTCCAATGGCCGCCGGATGGATCAGGATTCAGATTGATCGCGACGTTGCCGTACTGCTCGACGCATTTCACGAGTTCGGGAATACAGGTGGCGATATCCACGCCGGGGCTCTGCGGAAGCATCGCAGCCGGAACGAAGTTCTCCGGAAAGAGCTGACTCACCCGATAGCAGAGTTCATTGCAGATCGCGGCCCATGTGCTCGACACTTCGAAGTCGCCGATATGGTGCGCCATGAAGCTGGCTCGCGGGCTGAACACCGTGAGGTCGAGGCCGCGCTCGCGCATCAGACGCAACTGGTTGGTCTCGATCGATTCGCGCAACTCGTCGTCGCTGATATGCAACTCCGACACCTTGGGCACTTCCGAAGGATTCGCGATGCCGGCTATCTGACGATTGCGCCAGTTTTCCAGCGCTTTGGGAGCGGTCGTGTAGTGACCGTGAATATCGATGATCATCGTTGTTCCTTGATCCAGCCTCAGCAAAAAGTGTCCTGCCTCGAGGGCAGCGTTTCAGCGGCCCGCCGCGCTATCGGCGCGTTTGGCCGCCAGCGTGCTGTCGCCGTCCGGCGTGCTGGCTTCTTCGACATGCGTTAGATCGCGACCGCGCGTTTCAGGGAGCATCAACGCGGCCGTGACCACGAGCAGATAAGAGAGGCAAGCGCACAACCCCATCGCCGCACCGAGTTCGAACTTTGCACTCAGCACGCCGACCATCGCCGGCATGATGGCGCCGATCGCACGCCCCGCGTTGCCGCACAAGCCCTGTGCAGATGCGCGAATGCGGGTTGGAAACAGCTCCGCGATATAGGCGCCCGTGCCCGCAGCCGTGCCCGATTGCAGCGTTCCGAGCACGAAGCCCAATACCAGGGTGATCGGCAAGGTGATGGGCGCCAACGTGTAAATCGCCACGGCGATTGCCTGCAGGCACGCAATCACGATGAAAGTTCGGCGGCGCCCGAAGCGGTCCGCCATCCAGCCGTTGAGAAACGCACCGGCGAAGGAACCGAGGATGTTGATGGCCAGGTAGCCGCCGACGTTCGTGATCGACAGATGCAGCGCGAGCTTCAGATACGCCGGCAGCCACGTGATCATTACGTAGTTTCCGCCATAAATGCCGAAGGTCAGCAGAATTGCCTTGAACGTGGTGACGCGCGTCGAGCGGTCGAAAACGGCCCAGATGCTGGGGCGCTCGGCGGCGTGTTCGCGAAGATTCTGCGCGAAAACCGGCGCCTCTTCGATATGCCGGCGAATCCATAACACGAGCAGCGTGGGCGCGAGACCGATTGCAAAGAGCACGCGCCACGCGAGCGAGGGCTCCAGTGAGTTGAAGAGCAACGTCGAGAGCAGAACAGCCACACCGTATCCGATTGCCCAGCCTGCCTGCAGCGAACCGACCGCGCGGCCGCGCACCTGCGGGCGAATCGTCTCGCTGATCAGTACGGCGCCCACCGCCCACTCGCCGCCGAAACCCAGTCCTTGCAGGCCGCGCGTGATCATCAACTGCCAGAATGAATTCGTGAATGCGGACAGCAGCGTGAAGGCCGAGAACCACAGAATGGTGATCTGCAGGATGCGCACGCGGCCGTAGCGGTCGGCGAGAATACCCGCGATCCACCCGCCGAGCGACGCCATGATCAGCACGGTCGTCCCGAGAATGCCTGCCTCGCCGCGCGTCATGCCCCATAGCGCGATCAACGTGGGAATCGCGAGCGCATACATCTGCGTGTCCATCGCGTCCAGTCCCCAGCCGCTGAAACATGCCCAGTATGTGCGCTTTTCCGATTTCGTTAAGTCGTTGTACCAACTAAACATGCTCTTTGTCCTCTGGCTTTCCACGTGATGCAGTTCGTTTCGCCTGCGCCGCAGGCCGGCCGCGTTGCGGCTTAGGCGGCGCTTCCGCGGCAGCAGCGAGCAGACGCGCGGCGTTTCCACCCAAAGCGGCCGTTACCTGAGCCGCGACCTCCAGCAGCCGCGGCCGGTAGCGCTCCATTTCGTCCATGCCCATCCGGGCTGCCGGACCGACGATTCCGAGCGCGCCGACGAGCTCCTGGCCGACACGGAACACCGGCGCCGAAATGCCCGAGGTCTCCGGATCGCGCTCGCCCATGGACAGGTACACGTAGCGCTCGCGGATTTCGTCGTACGGCGCCCCGACCCCGCCCGAGAACGCGAGCAGCACACGACCGCCGGCGCCGCGTTCGAGCGGTTGCACATCGCCCTGCTGAACCTCGGCGCGGATCGAATGGCGCGACGCGATGCGATACAGGCACACCCGATGGTCGTGTTCGCGCACATGAAACGAGACAGCCTCGCCGAACTCGTCGGTGAGCGATTTCATTGCCGGCAGCAGAATGTCGCGCAGATCGAAGCCCGCCTCATAGACCGCGCCCAGGTGCATGGCAGACGACCCGATCCGGTAGCGGCCGTCGTCCAGGCGGATCAGAAGCTTGTGATGACAGAGCGCCTGGGCGAGCCTCGACAAGGTGCTTTTGTAGAGGCCAGTACGAACGGAAAGCTCGGTCAGCGTGAGCGGCGGGTCGTCGCGGCGGAACGCGAAAAGAATCGACGCGGCGCGATCGAGAACGTCGATCCCGCTTGGCGTCACGCCATGCGGGGTGCGAACGCTGTCGGCAGTGCGAGTCACAATTTGTCTCCTAGTTGTTCTATCTGATAGAACTGATATCCACTGGATGGAACAATACTATTACGGCCCGGCGGAGACTGTCAAATTGAAGAGCGAACGCGTCGCGTCGTCGATGCGAGGCGGTGAGCGCGGCTACCGCGCACCGGCTGTGTAAGCGTGGGCGAATTGATGGTTAAGCTGGTGCGTCTCTCAGGGCAAGCCTGGCAGCCTGCTGACAGGCACGTGATCCCGTGCCTGCTCGATTGCCTGCAGCGCGCTTAGCACGATCGAGCCGTTCAGCGCCGCGGCAAGCACCGCGATCTTCAATGATGGAAGGAACAATGCATCGCTCGATATGGCGAAGGCCGAGAAGCAGATCGAAGTCGCCGACTATGAAAACACGATTCAGACGGCGTTCGGGGAAGTATCGAATGCGCTGACCGAAGCGCCTTACAAGGCGGGCACGGACAGCATTCTGACCTTCCTCGATGCGCAGCGCACGCTCTACACGGCGCAGCAGCAACACGCGACCGATACGCTGTCGCGACAAGCCAATCTCGTGACGTTATACAAGATCCTGGCTATCAAAGTGCACATCAGACAAATGCGTGCAGACGAGCAAAAATTCATTGGTTAAGCGATCGACAATTCCTTTCGCATCATCTAACCGCAGCCAAAATTCAAAGGAGTGTTCGATGACTCAAGTACGCAATGATCTCGTCCTGTCGCAGTCCGCATTCAGCCATGTGATCGACGTCCCTCATGACCAGGTGAACATTGCTGACTGGCTTTTTTCATTGCCGGACGCGGAATACCAGCGTTGCGCGCCGCCGGATCACATCGCAGCCGGAGCAACGTGGACGGATGACGGCAAGCGCATGTCAATTAACGTCGAGATGATTGGAAGTGGCCTCGTGGTCCAGCACTACGTCGGAGAGGTCACTGATAAAGATTACTGCCGCATGGTGTCCATTTCGGACGTCTTCACGCCGAAGGGTCGGACAAAGGTTCAGGTGATTTGGGAATTGAGTGCGAAAGCGCTCGAGTCCGGCAAGACAGAGTATACGAACCGCGTCACGTCCCATCCAACCGACGATTTCCTGTCGTTCATCGAAGCTAATGGCACTTCGTTTGAGCAGGCTGCAAAGGACCGTCAGGACGCCTCGGGCGATCATAACCGGCGAGAAACGCCGCTCTTCGCCGAGAGCATCGCTCGGGCGGCGATCGCAAATGGAAGGAAGAAGGCTGCGTAGGTCCAGTTCGAATCAAAAGCGGGGAATGCGTCGCAAATGACGATAGCGTGATCGTGGTGCCCCCGGCCACGGCGCGGCAGGTGCTCGCAAAGGCCGCCGCGCGGTTGGCGTGCGAAGGCGAAAAGCACGCGAATCCGGCTTCCGGGGTGGTCGGCCTCGATGTGTACAACATGCGCAAACCGTTGCAAAAAACCGGACTGCGCTATGTCGATTGAAAGCAGATGGAACCATGAGCTCAAAGATCACCGGCATCTCGTCGGTGACGACGCGCCAGATGCTGACAGACCTGGTTAAGATGCAAGATCAGCGCGCTCCGCGCCAATCCGCGAATATGCCACCTCGACGCGAGCGAGGCTCGGGTCGCTCGATCCTCTTAGCCAACGCATGAAACACCTGATTCGTTCGACACCGGAAACGCAAGCTACACCGCGACCCGCACTTGGGCTGCGCGTTCTCTTCAGTTTTCGCAAGTCGGGCAGACGATTACCTATCGCCTGCCGTGCGGCGCTCAGTGTCGGGGTGCCGGTCACCGTCGGATGGGCCGTGGGTGACGTGTCGGCGGGACTGATGGCGACCATCGGTGCGTTCACATCCTTGTACGGGTCAGAGCGGCCGTATTTGAATCGCGCATGGCTACTCGCGGGTATAGCGCTTTCGTTCAGCGTGATCGTCACGCTCGGCGTATGGGCGCAACAATGGGCATTGCTGGCTGTTCCGCTCGTCGTCGTGATCGCGATGGCTGCGACTTTCGTCTGCAATTCGCTTCGGATTGGGCCACCGGGCGCCTACATGTTCGCGCTGGCGTGTGCCGCCGGTACCGCGCTACCGGTTCCCGCCGATCGCGTCTTTTGGCTCGTGCTCGGCGGAGGCGCGGTGTCATGGCTCGCCCACATGTTCGGGGCACTCATCCTGCCAAGAGGACCGGAAACGAGGGCTGTCGGCGCCGCTGCCCGTGCAGTGGTTGAGTTTGCGCAGGCGACGGGCGCCGAAGCACGCGATCGCACCTGTCATGAGGCGGCTCTCGCGCTCCATGACGCCTGGACGGTGCTCGTCACATTTCAGCCGTCCACCCCGCGCTCCGATAGCGTCCTCACCCGTTTGCGGGAGATGAATCGCGAATTGCATCTGATCTTTGCGGCGTGTGTCAACGTCACCGATTCGACGGCCGGGAGACTGGATGCCCTGGCGAGTCGAGCACACGAAATCGGCCAAGCGACGACATCGTCCGGCGAAAACCGTGAGGCGCGCGCAAATCGGTTACATGTCCCGCTGGGTCGACTTCCAACATTGCAGTTGTTGCTTGACAACCTGACACCAGGTTCCCCCGCGTCGATGGTTACGATACGCGTGGGTATAGCCGTGGCCGTCGCCGGTGCAGCGGCCGCAACCTTGAGCCTTGAGCGTGCTTATTGGGCTATGGCCGCCGCCGTGCTCGTGTTGCATATGGGACAGGATTGGGCGCGAACCTTGCAACGAGGCATGGAGCGTACCGTCGGCACATTCGTCGGCCTCGGCGTCGCTGCTGCGATCCTCGCTGTTCACCCCACAGGTCTGTGGCTCGTCGCAACTGTAATGAGCCTTCAGTTTCTGACCGAAATTCTAGTCACACGCAATTATGCATTCGCCGTCGTTTTCGTTACCACGGTCGCCCTGGTGATCGCTTCCGGTGGTCGATCCATTTCCCACCCGGGCGTGCTGCTCTCGGCGCGCGCAATCGACACCGTCATCGGTTGTGGGATCGGGCTGCTCATTCATGCACTTGTCGGGCCGCGCAGCGCCCCTGCTTCATTGCGCCACGCCATCGTCAAAACACTGGTCACTGCGCAAGCCGCTCTCGGGGCACGTGGCCGCCGGCACCGTGACCACGAATGCAGCATTGCGAGTGCGGCGCGAGCTTCAGCACCGCATTTTTGCGCTCCTGACCTTGTATGAAACTGCCACAGCCGTTGGCACTTCACGCCACCCAGGCGTCTCCGAACGGATGTGGCCAACCGTCGTCGGAACTCAAAGGCTCGGCTACAAGATTTTGGCTGCGTGCTGGTCGCTCGAATCAATTGACGATGATCCAGAAATTGACTCTGCTCCCGGATCCCTCACGTTGGATGAGCTTGCAACCGTCAACACGGCCCTATTGGAACTCATCGTCTTGGTACGCACGGGTGCTGGCTCGATAGCGCTTCACGGCTTGCCCGATCTGTTACGAGACGAAATCCGTGATTTGCGCGACTCGCTTGCTTCCGACGCGTAGTGAGGGTACGGGGCGTCGCGGCTACCCGGCGGTGGACGAGACACCCCTCGCGTACGTTGCGCGCCGACATCCGCTTGACGAATGGCTTGCGCTGCGGCGACACGTGCAGCACGCAAGCTCCAGCCGAGGGTCAGGGTGCAATGCTTGCATTAACGTGATCGTTGTAGATCGTGAGAAGCACGTCCGGCTTTTTCTCCGCGGTCCAGTCGGCGAGCGGTACGAAGCATTCAAGAACCGGGGGCCCACACAGGATAGTCGCGTCGATTCCCGTCAAATGCGAATCCGATCGACGGGGTATGCAAGGCGACGATGCCACCGATGATCCGTGCCATGCGGATACTCCTTCAGGTGCATAGGGACCGACAGACCAACTGCCCCCGTCGGTCCCTATGCAATCCACCCTTTAGCGAGAGAGGCACGCCGCGAGAGCATCACGGCGTTACTCATCCACACAACAGCGCCTGTCAGAACAGGTGGCGAATGCCAATTTGCACGGCCGTTTCACTCTGTCCACCGTCTGGCGTTAGAAAGGACCCCGTCGTGATGCTCGCGCCCGCCATCTTGAACTGCGCGGAGTTGCGATTGTTCAGCCGCGAAACGACGCCATACAGCCGCGTGCCCTTTGAAAGGTCGTAATTGACGATCCCGCTCATCTGGCTCGCGTCATTGCTTAACGACGAACTGTCCTTGATGTAAGCGTATCCCGCACCGACAGTGAGAAATGGAGTGAAGCGGTAATCGGCCGAAAGCGAGTAGGTGTTATGGTAATTTCCGCGAGTATTCCCCACCGGGCCAACGGCCGGGTCATATTTTCCCGCCGGATTCGACAAGGCATTTCCGGTCGTGGCGGAGATCACTTCATTCGCCCGGAAAAAGCCGAGGTAGATCTTTCCCCAGCCATAGTCCACATTTCCGCCCGCCATGATTTCCTGCACGCGATTGGTGTTCGTGGCGTTGGCTGCATTCAGATAGGCGAGCGCGAGGTAAACCGGGCCCTGGACCGTTTGCACACCGGCCTGATAAACCGCGTTGCCAGCCAGCGTGCCAGGCTGCCCGCCGACCGAATAATGAAGTTCCAGCTGTGTGTTGGCCAGTTTGGGGGAAATGTAGCTAATATCGTTGTCGACCCGAGCCAGCCAATTGGCGAAATTGTTATAGCCGGATCCATACGTCGCAGCACTGAACGCATCCATGTTGCCGCTCCACGCGAACATTGGCGTGTTCTGGCGACCGAACCTCATCTCGCCGTAAGGCGCCGACACACCAATCCATGCTTGCCGGTCAAAAAAGCGGTACGGATTTTGTAGCTTGCCTGTGCCCGGGTCGAAGCCGTTCTCGAGAGCGAAGGTAGTGCGATATCCTCCGCCAAGATCTTCGGTCCCGCGCAGCCCCCAGCGGCTAGTCAGTTCGCCGTTGTTCCCCAGCACATAGAGAGACGTATTCTTTCCGCCAACCTTGGCTGACTGATACCCCGCGAAAACGTCGAGAATCCCATATAAGGTCAGCGATGACTGCGCGTGAGCCGGCCCTGCGGCTGTCACGATCGCCGATGCGATTAGTAGAGCTACTTTGTTGGATTTATGCATTCCCCTCACCCGGTCTCATTTCGTCAAACTATCAAATGGCGACTACTTTTTGTTAGCGATACGACTGCGGAGCCAGCATCCTCTTCACAATCAATGCAAGAGGAACCGTAAAGCAGAAGTGGGACATGAACCCGCCGATGATCACGACTGGGTCGAAGTAGTTCGGATGGTTGTTGGACGCAATCGAGATCGCTACATGCATGACGATCCACGCGAAAAGGGCGTAGAACAATGCAACAAAAGTCGCCTCATACCCGCGCCGACGGAAGTAAGGCCAGATGGCCGCAAACAGGATGCCCCAGCCGATCGAAAAGAAGAAATGAATCCCTGTGCCGAGGATATATGCCCCTATACCGAGTGAATCCTGTACCGCCTTGCCGAACACCAGCCCAGTTGCGTTGCGTGGAATGCCCGCGAGCGGCATTAAATGCTGCACCCCGACCCAGATAAGCGCTTCGTAGATCCAGATGATGACCGCCCCGGCCAGGCCGCCTGCGACTCCGGCGCGAACGACCGCCGTGAAACTCGGTCTATCCGAAACCGGCAATGCCGAACCGTTTTTGAGTTCATTACCGCTAGCGCTTAAATTGCTACCCATGTCTCTTCTCCTCAAGTGATATATCTGGCGGATGCCATACCGCTGTTGATCCAACCGATTGCGTGTACCGCAATTCTCTGAACCAACTTCCGCGACAATCGTCGTATTGGAGGCGCGCCAGTCACCCGTCCCGGCGTCGATGAAGCGCCTGGAAGGGATGCCGCGTGGATGGGGTACTTCGTCTCTGCAGACGTGGCTCCCCGCTCCGCCTCTTGGGATACGAAGATACAAATGCGGGTTGGCCGCAGAAAGAAAGGGTAAACCTCATCTCCCCCCCAAAAACATCTGCAAACCAAGGAGACGCCGAGATTTTCACTCTCGCATGAAGCAACGGAGGCCGCACCAGCTCTGGCTCCAACGGGATCCCAAGTGTTTGTTGAGAACCTGGGATAAGTTTGCTGCGCCCGCCAAGCTGGATAAACAAATTAGATGGCATCCAAACGAAGTCGCAACCTAGGTTTGGAGCTTTGAGCACAGGGTCGCCGTCGCTATCCCAGACACCGCCGAAACATGAAAACCATGAACGAGACCACGCAGCAGGCGATCGTTCAGACGTTGCGCGCGGCTTTCGCACAGCCAGTGCGACGCGCAAACGCTGAATGCGCGACACGACCAACGCGATATAAAAACAGTATCGACTCGCACGCGCATCGGTATTGGACGAAATGCGCGCGAGCTTCGTAACATGAGTGCAAGAACTCAATACATGCCTTCGATGGAGCAGACGCCATGGCAGTCACTGGCGTATTGCGTCCGGCGCGCACGGTCCGCTTTCGAACCGGGTCACGAAAGCTTTTGGGAGCGAGCCGGTCTCAGCTCAGTGAGTGGCACCGCCCTTCGCGTAAGCAATGCATTGCCTCGCGAGGACTTCAGTCGGGTCAACCAGTTGCACGCGCCCGCCGTTACGGTCCACGAATTCGCCGGCAGGAAGGAGGATTGGGAGCTCTGTGCATCCAAGGATAATCACTTCAACGCCCTCTGCAATCAGTCCTTCGACTGCTGCGATGATGTCTTCCTGACATTGACCGGTCTTGAAACCTGCCTTGACGCCGTTCTTTCCGTAGATGGCGTCCATCACACGCGCCTGCAAACCGGCGCCAGGGGCAATCTGGTGCAGGCCCTGCGATTCGAGAGCCTTCTGGTAGACGCCGCTTTCGATCGTGCCCGATGTGGCCAGCACGCCGATATCGCGCAAGCCGGGAAAGGAATCACGCAGGTGGTTCACCGTGACGGTGAGCATGTTGACGATAGGTACGCCGAGATACGGCTGGATCCGGTCAACGAACGCATGGGCAGTGTTGCAGGGGATTGCGATGATGTCTGCGCCACCGTCTTCCAGTTTTTTGCACGTGGCGTAAAGGGAGACGGTCGGGTCCACCCCTTCGCTGATCAGGTTTTCTGTTCGGTCCGGAATCTGCGGATTCTGCTCAACCAGAAGCTTGATGTGCTCCTGGTCGCGCGACGCCGGCGTATGACGGACGACCTTGTTAAGGAAATCGACCGTCGCAGCAGGGCCTACGCCACCCACCACGCCGACCTTGAAGACCGGTGCGGGTGAACCGGGACGACCCGAGACGACATACTGCGCATACGCCATGTTGGAATCGACAAGTGGCACATGCAACTGCCCGATTTCCTCGGCGACGAGCGCAATCTCCGTCATGCCCGGCACGATGACGTCGACGTCCTGATCCACGAGGCTCTCGCACGCAGCGCGTAACAGCGCCACCGGGCGGCCACGGAGATTACCGCTCTTGATACCCTCTGAGCCATAGATGGCTTCGGTTACCGTATCGGTATTGTCGGCAGTGCGCGGATACACCACCTCGAATTCGGGGGCGGCGAAATACCGTTCAAAGAGTCGCTTTTCACGGACGTAACCGGATGCGAGCACGCCGATACGCTTCGCGGCGGGAAACTTTCGCTGCACGTGGCCGTGAACTGCTTCGACGATATCGACAATGGGCAGGTTCGTATTCGCTCTCAGTTCGTCGATAAACGTGTGACTCAGAAAACACGGCAGCACAATCATCGTTACCCCGCGTTTCTCGAAATCCCGGATCATGTTGAAAATATACAGTTTGCGCTCCGTCGTCGCGGTACTCCCCGCCCCGGCTCCCTTGAACGGGTGCTGCTCGAAGATGACCTCCGCATGCTCGGCGTCGCAGGACGCCGGCGTCGCCTTCACGATCTTGAAGAACACATCGGCACTTGCCAGCGGGCCCAATCCTCCGACTACGCCCAGCTTGCGCCGGCTTTCCGCCACAGTCGCACTCATCGTGCACCGGCCTCAACCTGATCAA
>Ga0157369_10006785_pt1 | contig 13207 bp, 9 predicted proteins | sample C25metaG_FD_113461 | JGI IMG/M metagenome (GOLD analysis project Ga0157369, IMG submission 113461) | Corn rhizosphere microbial communities from Kellogg Biological Station, Michigan, USA - C2-5 metaG | ecosystem: Host-associated > Plants > Roots > Rhizosphere > Soil | place: USA: Michigan...
ACCGTCTCGACGACGAGCGCGGGGTCGCGAAGCGACGCCAGCCCGATCCAGAACACTCCCGCCCTGAACTCGCCGACGAGCTCGGCGGCCGCCTCGATCGACAGGCGCGTCTTGCCCGAGCCTCCCGGGCCCGACAAGGTGACGAGCCGGGCGCCGCCCCGCACGAGCGCGACCACCTCGTCGACCTCGCGCTCACGGCCGACGAAGCTCGATACGGGTCGCGGGAGGTTGGTGTTCGAGATCGTCTTCAGCGGCGGAAACCGCTCCGAACCGAGCTGGAAGATCGCCACCGGCTCGTCGAAGTCCTTCAAGCGGTGCTCGCCCAGATCGGTCGAGAACACTGCGTCACCGGCGCCGGCCTTCGTCGCTGCGGACAGCAGCACCTGGCCGCCGTGGCCGGCCGCACCGATTCGGGCGCCGAGGTGCACGTCCTCGCCGACGTAGCCCTCCGCGCTCAGATGCGGCGACCCGGTGTGCAACCCCATTCGCACCCGGATCGGCCCCGAGCGCAGCTTCTCGGTCGCCTCTGCGGCAGCGGCGACCGCGCCGGCCGGATCGGGGAACGCGACGAAGAACGCGTCCCCCTGCGTGTCCACCTCCACCCCGCCGTGTGCGGCGAACGCCTCCCGCAGCAGCCGCCGGTGTCCCGCCAGAGCAGCCGCGTATCCCTCAGCCCCCAGCTCGTGCAGCAGCCGCGTCGATCCCTCCACGTCGGTGAAGAGAAACGTCACCCTCCCTGCGGGGAGATCGCGTCGCACAGGCGCCATCATGCGCCGACGCAAGGCCGAGGTCACGTAGAGGAGTGGCTTGCGCGGACGGTCGCGGCGCCGATTCCGCGCTAGATCCGGAAGCGGTACACGCGGGCGTTGTGGGGCGCGAACGGGCTCGGGTCGGTGAACGCGCCGTGTGCGACCGCGATGTGGCGTGCGGGGTTCCCGCCGGGATGCGCGAGCACCGTCGTTTCGGTGACGGTCGGCGGAAGGCCCGCGAAGTGCACCCGCCCTTCGGCCGTCGGGCTTTTCCTGATCGCGATCAGGTAGAGGAAGTCCGGCGTGACGCGTGCGCTGATGCCGATGTCGGCGGCGCTCGCCGTGATCGAGGTGTGCGCGGGCGGCGCAATGAGCGCACGCGTGTGGTCGGCGTCGGTCAGCTCTTCGAGCAGCGGGCGTTGCACGCGGTGCCAGTAGGTCCAGTTCCAGCCGAGCGCACGGTCGCGCGCATTCATCACCTGCTTCAGGTGGCCACCGAAGAAGAAGAGACCGCGCGCGCCGGCGACGATCGCGTCGTAGGCCATGAACCGGGCCTGCGGCAGCGTCGGAAAGACGATCGGGTGCGGCGGGAGGACGCCGCTCCACGCGATCTGCAGCGTCGTCCAGATCGGCTTGCCCGGGCTCGCCTCGACGAGGATCCGCGTCATGTCCCCGACGACGCTGATGTCGGTGTTCACCGGCGGTCCGCCCGCATGCGCGCCGGCCGGAATCGGATAGACGTCGACGCCGTGGATGTCGCACGCCGCTGCGTACGGTCGCACCGCCGCGACGGTCAGCGGCTCATCGGGGCTGCCCGGCTTCGGCCCGCGGCGACGCGGCGCCTCGATGATCGCGACCGGATGGTTCCGGTCGAGCGTCTTGAGATGCTCGTAGACCTCGACCATCCCCTGCGCCGGAACACGCGCGTGCGCCGGCTCGTCGACGCCCTTCCAGGCTCCGAGCCCCGGGTGCTGCTCGAAGGCATTCACGATCTTGTCGAGCAGCGGTTGCCGGTCGAGATCGGCGTCGACGCCGGCGAGCGCGAGCCACACGCGGAGGCCGTGTTGTTCGGCAGCGTCGAGCTCGGCCGCCACGGGGATCATCTGCCGATCGACCGCCGCCGCCGTCCACACGGTGTAGTTCCTGACGAAGTTGACGCCGGCACGTGCGATCTCGGTCCACGCATCGAGACCGCTGTCGGGCGCCTTCGTGTCGAGCGGCGGCGGGTCCGACAGCCCGATCGGAAAAGAGGCCGCGGGCGTCGTCAGAGCCACTCGGTACAGAAGGTCGGGCTGACGTGGATGTCGATCTGCCGCAGTTGACCGTCGCCGGTGTTCGTAAAGGCGTGCGGCGTCTCGGCCGGCACGATCACGACCTCGCCGGGACCTGCCCGCAGCTGCTCGTCGCCGATGGTGAACGTCGCTGTCCCCTCGAGCGAGATGAAGATTTCTTCGTACGGGTGCTTGTGCAACCTCGGCCCGCAACCGGGTGGCGCGTCGACGAAGATGAGGCAAATCCGCGTGCCGTAGTCGGCTCCGATCAGCTCGTGCGCGATCTCCGACCACGGCAGGTCGTCGCGCTTCAGGACCCGTGCGTCCATGCCGGAGAGATTGCAACACAAAGGGCCGCCCCGGAGGCGGCCCCTTGCCAGTCGCATGCTGCGGACGGCTAGATGCTGAGCCTGAAGCCGCCGCGGACGACCCGGCCGCTCGCCTCGAGGCGCGACGACCTGATCGCGATGTGATCGTTCGAACCACGGTCGACGAGGCCGAGGACGATCCCGTGACCGGTGATGCGCACGCTCGCTGCACCGAACGATGCCTTCATGCCGCTCGTGAAGTGGAGATGGATCCGACGGCTCGCGTCGTCGAGGCGCACACGGACATGGCCGGCGTTGTCGGCGCGCACGGTCACCCAGGCGAGGCCGGAACGGGTCATGATCGCGCCGTGGCCGACGAACGTCGACGTGATCGACGTCGTCGTGCCGAGGACGCCGAACGAGAACTGCGCCTGCTGGTTCGGGAGCGCCGGCCGGCCGGCCGGGCCGGTGCCGATCTCACCGCTGTACTGCATCGGGTTCGGGTCCTGCAGGTCGCCGGGCGAGCACACGCGCACGCCGTACGTGCCGCCGGACGTCGTGTCGTACGAGCCGTTCGCAGAACGAACCTTGCCGCTGCCGTCGAGGATCTCGATCCAGTAGCGATTGCTCGCCGACGTCGTCGACACCGCTGCATCGATCCGTGACGGCCCGTTGACCGTGACGCTGTGCGTCTGGCCACAGCCGCCGTTCGGGAACGTGCCGCTGAACACTGTCGTGGCGGCGAGCGCGGAGCCCGTCCACACGAGGAACGCGAGCCCCGCTGCCAAAGGCAGCACGAGGGCTACGAGACGCTGTCTCATCCTTATCCCCTCCTGCCGAATACGATTTACGAGTAGTAAACGTTTGCTGAGCGGAATCCGATACTCATCGGGACGCGGCCTATCGGTCGTCCCGTGCGACGCGTACATTTCGCCCGGTTAACCGCGGTCCGCCTGCTGGGGGGCAGCAGTGCACTACGCATTACGAACGTTCCACACGATCAACCTCGTCGCATTTCTTGCGCTCGGGGTCGTCGCGCTCGTCACATGGCGGCGGCGGCGCGACCGCGCGAGCGTGTGGGCGGCGGCCGCGTTCGGATCGCTCGCGGCGATCGAGTTGCTCAGCCTCATCCCGGCGCACGAGCACAACGTCGGCGAAAAGATCGTCGTGCGCGTCGCGATCGCGCTCCTCGTCGTCTTCCCGTACCTGCTCTTCCGCTTCACGAACGCGTTCCGCCGGCCGGGACGCCCGCTCGCGCGCGCCCTCTTCGGCCTGACGGCCGTGCTCATCGTCTGGAGCGCCGCGATTCCCCGCTATCCACAGCCGGGGGAGTCGCGGAACACGGACTTCCAGGCGTTCCTCATCCTCTTCCTCGTCCACTGGACGGCCCTGTCGATCGCCTCGGCCGCCAGCCTCTGGCGCGCCGGCCGCGAACAGCCGACGGTCGCGCGGCGGCGGATGCAGTTCCTCGCGTTCGCGAGCGCAGCGCTGACGGTCGCGCTGATCCTCATCCTGCCGACCTCGAACTCGGATACCTGGTGGGCGCTCGGCACGCAGGTCCTGGGGCTGGTGGCCGTGGTGGCGTTCCTCATCGGCTTCGCGCCGCCGCAGGTCGTCCGTCTGCTCTGGCGTGCACCGGAGACCGAGCGGTTCCAGGCGGCGATGGCGAGCCTCATGACCTTTGCCGAGACGCAGGAGGAGGTGGCGAGCCGCGTGCTCGAGCCGGCGGCCGGGCTCGTCGGGGCGAGAGCGGCGACGATCCGCAACGCCGAAGGGAAGCTCGTGGCGTCGTGGAACGTCCCGGCCGGCGGGCCCGCCTGGGAGGACGCCAAGCTGATCGAAGCGGAGGCGCCGGGCGCGACGATCGCCGTCTGGACAACGCCCGAGGCCCCGTTCTTCGGCGAGGAGGAGCTTGCGATCCTTCGCGCGCTCGGCGCCGTCACCGGCCTCGCGCTCGACCGGGTCCGCCTGTACCAGGCGGAGCACGAAGCCCGGCTGCAGCTCGAGCGGGCGAACGAGCTGAAGGCGAACTTCATCGCCCTCGCCGCGCACGAGCTGCGCACGCCGATGACGACGATCCACGGGTTCGTGACGACGCTGCACCATCTCGGCGACCGGCTCGACCCGGAGCAGCGCGAGCACGTGCGCGAGGCGCTGATCCAGCAGACGAACCGCATGGCGCGCCTCGTCGAGCAGCTCCTCGACCTCTCGCGGCTCGACGCCGACGCGATCGAGATCGTCCGCGAGCGCGTCGACGTGCGGGCACAGGTCGAGGAGATCATCCAGACCGTCGCCGCCGACCCCGAAGCGGTCGAGGTGGCCGTGCCCGACGACACGGAGGCGACGGTCGACCGCAACGTGCTCGACCGTGTCATAGGCAATCTGCTCACCAATGCCTTCCGCTACGGAACGCCGCCCGTGATCGTCAGCGCCGAGCGCACCGACCGCCACCTTCGGATCACGGTCGAGGACCGCGGCCGCGGCGTTCCGCCGGAGTTCATCCCCGACCTGTTCGAGCGCTTCTCGCGCAGCGAAGGATCGCGCGCGAGCGCCGTCGGCACCGGCCTCGGGCTCGCGATCGCGCGATCGTACGCGCGCGCACACGGAGGCGACCTCGTCTACGAGGACGCGATCCCGAGCGGGGCGAAGTTCCGATTGGTGCTTCCCGCATGAGCGGCCGCGAGGCGATGGACCTGACGCAGCTCGCGCTGCTCGGCGAAGCGGTCGAGTTCCTCGGAGACGTCGCCGTGCTCGTCTGGGACGAGGACCGCAACTACGTCGCTGCAAACCAGGCGGCGTGCAAGCTCGTCGGCAGGACGCGCGACGAGATCCTCAGGATGAAGGTCGGCGATCTCGCCGCGGACCGCGCCTCGCCGCTCTTCGAGGAGGTGCAGCGTGCCGGCGTCCACACCGGCACGCTGACCGCGCCGAGCGGCGAGATCGACTTCATGACCTGCCAGACGCGTGTCGCGGGACTTCCCTACATGGTCAGCGTCTGCTGGCCGAGCAAAGCTGCATGAGCGAGCCCTGGGAAGACGGCTTCGACACGTGGAAACCGCGCAGCGGTGCCGCAGCCGAGACCGATACGGACACCGATCTCGATCGCGCCGAGCTCCTTCGGCTCGCGCGCGAGCTGGCCGCGCAGCGAAACGCCGAGCAGGAGCAGTCCCGTCGCGAGCTCGAGGCGCTGAAGGAGTCGCTACGTGAGCGCGCGAGCGCAGTCGCCGAGCGCGAGCGCGAGCTCGCCGAGCTGCAGAGGCAGCTGGAGAAGGGCAAGCCTGCGAAGACGGTGAGACAGTCACAGGCCGCTCCGGACGCCGAGGCGCTGGCCGCACGCGAGCGTGCGGCGCTCGAGCGCCTGCAGGCGGTGGAGGCGCGCGAGCAGGAGCTCCAGGCGCGCGCCGCCGAGCTCGCCGCCGAGTCGGCGCAGCTCGAGGCGCTGCAGAGCGAGCTCGACGCGGCGCGCGAGGAGCTCGAACGCTCGGCGTCCGACCGCCGGCTCGCGACCGCGGAGCGGGAGCGGCTCGAGGAGCGGTTGGAAGAGGCGCGCCGCGCGGAAAAGGAGCTCGCGACGACGCGGCTCGAGCTGGAGCGGCAACGCGAGGAGATCGAAGCGCGCGAGCGCCGTGTGGCGGCGATGGCCGGAAGCGCCGGCGACCCGTACGAGGAGCGCGAGGCCGAGCTGCGCAGGCTCGAGGCGAGGCTCGAAGCGCGCGAGCGTGAGCTCGCGCTGCTGCGGCAGGGCCTCGATGCGCAACGGATCGAGTTGCGCGAGCGCGAGCGGACGCTGCGGCGCCGCGAGGTCGCAGACGTGCGGCAGACGTTCGAACAGCCGCTGGCGCCTCCGTCGTTTGCGGACGGCCTCGCTGCGTTCGTCTCGTCCCGCGGCCGCCGTTAGCTACCGTCAGGGCACTGCCCGCGCGGGGAAGCGGGTCATTCGCCATGTCCTCGTACGTGAACACCGTCGATCCGCCGGATCTCGGCCTTCTGCCGACGTTCGGCAGGCTGCTCCGGCTCTGGCGCCGCGAGTGGCGGCTCGGCGTGCTCGGGCTCACGCTCGCACTCGTCTACACACTCATCTCGATCGCGATTCCGCTGCTGACGCAGCGCGCAGTCGACGACTCGATCGTCCATCACCGCAAGCCGTTGTGGCCGTACCTCGTCGCGATCGTCCTGCTCGCAGGAGTCCGCTTCGCCGGCAACTTCACGCGCCGATTCGCGACCGCGCGTATCGGCATCCGCATCGAGGCGCGCATGCGCGAGCTGCTGTACACCGCATACCTGCGCTACCCGCGCGCGTTCTACGACCGGCACGCGACCGGTCAGGTGCTGTCGCGCGCGACGAACGACCTCTACCCGATCCGCTACTTCATCGGCTGGGGGCTCGTGCAGGGGATGCAAAGCGTGATGATGATCGTCGGCGCGTCGATCGTGCTCATCCTCGTCGACCCGCGCCTCGCGCTGTACACGGCAGTTGCGATGCCGCCGATCACCGTGCTGGCGCTCCGCTTCGCGCGCCGCGTCTCACCGCTGTCGCGGCAGGTGCAGGAGCGCAAGGGCGACGTCACCGAGGCCGCGGACGAGGCCGTCGTCGGCATCGAGATGGTGCAGGCGTTCGGCCGCGAGGACGACGTGCGCGGCAGGTTCGGCACGAAGGCGGAGGCCGTGCGCGACACGGTGCTCAAGCAGGCGGGCGTCGAGGCGCGGCACCTGCCGGGCCTCTACTACCTGCCGTCGCTCTCGATCGCGGCGGTCGTGTTCTTCGGCGGGCGCGAAGTGATTCGCGGCCACCTCTCGATCGGCCACTTCGTCCTGTTCGAGACGCTGCTGCTGCAGCTCGTGTGGCCGCTCGAAGCGCTCGGCTGGATCACGAATCTCGCACAGCGTGCGCTCGCGTCGGCGGGCCGGTCGTTCGCGTGGCTCGAGGGAATCGATGCCCTGCCCGAGCCGTCGGCGCCGCGGTCGCTGCCCTCCGGCCCGCTCGATGTCCGTTACGAGAGCGTCGACTTCGCGTACGGCGGCGAGCACGACGTGCTGCACGGTCTCGACCTGACGATCGCGGCGGGAGAGATCGTCGCAGTGTGCGGCTCGACCGGCGCGGGCAAGACGTCGCTGCTCAATCTGCTACCGCGCTTCTACGATCCGACGAGCGGGCACGTGCGCGTCGGAGGCGTCGACACGCGGGATCTTCCGATCGCGGAGTTGCGCGCCGACGTCGCGCTCGTGACGCAGCGGCCGGTGCTCTTCTCGGTGCCGCTGCGCGAGAACCTGACCGCCGGCCGGGAGGACGCGGACTGGGCCGACGTGCTGGCCGCATGCGAGGCGGCAGGCGTGGACGCGTTCGTCGACGAGCTGCCGGACGGCTACGACACCCTGATCGGGGAACGCGGGATCAACCTGTCCGGCGGGCAGCGCCAGCGTGTCGCGCTCGCGCGCGCGCTCGTGACCGGCGCGCGCGTCGTCGTGCTCGACGACCCGCTCTCCGCGGTCGACACGCTCACCGAGCGCCGTCTCGTGCAGCGCCTGCGACCCGCGCTCGAGGGCCGCACCGTCCTGATCGCGACCCAGCGGCTCTCGACGGTGGAGCTCGCAGACCGCGCCGTCGTCCTCGTCGACGGCCGCATCGTCGAATCCGGCACGCCCGCGGAGCTGATCCGCGCCGGCGGCCCCTTTGCGGCCCTGTTCGGCGACGAGGTCGTGGCCGCATGAAACGGCTGTGGCGGTATCTCGAGGGGCGGAAGCTGTTGGCCGCGATCCTCCTGCTCGTCGGCACCGGCAACGCCGCCGCGCAGACGGGCGGCTGGCTGCTGGTGCGCAACGCGATCGACAAGGGAATCAGCGCGCGCAACGAGCACCACCTGACCGTCGTCGTCCTCATCTATCTCGGCGTCGCCGCCTGCGGCTGGCTCCTGCAGGCCGTGCTGATCCGCGGCCTTGCCGGTCTCGGCCAGCGAATGGTGCTCGGGCTGCGTCGCGATCTCTTCGACCACCTGACCGGGCTGTCGCTGCGGTACTTCTCGCAGCAGAAGGCAGGCTGGATCATCGCGCGGTTGACGAGCGACGTCGACTCCGTCTCCGACGTCCTGTCACAGGGCATGCCGACGCTCGTCGCGAACGTCATCCTGCTCCCGGCGGCCGTGGCGGCGATGCTGATCGCCGACTGGCATCTGGGGCTCGTCGTGGTCGCGATCGTCCCCCCTGCGCTCGTTCTGACCCGCTGGTTCCAGCGCGTGTCGCACGTCGCGCTCGTCGAGTCGCGCGAGCGGATCGGCGCGGTGACCGCTCAGATAGCGGAGTCGGTGTCCGGGATGGCGGTCGTGCAGGCGTTCAACCGCGAGCGTGCGTTCCAGGCGGAGTTCGACGCGCTGAACACGGCGAACCTCGAGCAGCACGTCAGGGTGCAGAAGATCTTCTCGATCTTCTTCCCGTCGATCGAGTTCATGGGGATGATCGCGACCGGTGCGGTGCTCTACACGGGCAACCATCTGTACGCGCACCACACGATCACGATCGGAACGGTGATCACGGCGCTCTATCTCCTCCAGCTCGTCTTCCAGCCGCTGCAGGAGCTGTCGGACGTGTACGGGCAGCTGCAATCGGGAGCCGCGGCGATGGTGAAGATCGCGGGGATCCTCGACGAGGAGCCCGACATCCGCGACCGCCGCCATGCGGAGGAGCTGCCCCGCGTCGCCGGCAAGATCGACATCGACCATGTGGTCTTCTCGTACGGCGCCGAGCCCGTGCTGCACGGGATCGACATCCTCATCCCGCCGGGCGGCTGCCTGGCGCTCGTCGGCGAGTCGGGCGGCGGCAAGTCGACGCTCGCTCGCCTGGTCGGGCGCTTCTACGACCCCGACATCGGCGCGGTGCGCGTCGACGACGTCGACCTGCGCGAGGTCGCGCTGCGCTCGTACCGCCGGCAGCTCGGCGTCGTGCTCCAGGACCCCTTCCTGTTCAGCGGCACGATCGCGTCGAACATCCGCTTTGCGAAGCCGGATGCCACGGACGACGAGGTCGTTCGCGCTGCGCGCGCAGTCGGCGTCGACAGGATCGCCGCGCGGCTGAGCGGCGGGCTCGAGCATGCCGTGCGCGAGGGCGGGTCGGGCCTGTCGTCGGGCGAGCGCCAGCTGATCTCGATCGCCCGCGCACTGCTTGCCGATCCCAGGATCCTGATCCTCGACGAGGCAACGTCGAACATCGACCGGCCGACAGAGGTGCTGATCGAGCGCGCGCTCGACCGGCTGTTGCACGGGCGGACGTCGATCATCATCGCGCACCGCCTCTCGACCGTTCGCCGTGCGGATCAAATCCTCGTCATCGAGCACGGCCGGATCGTGCAGCACGGGACCTACGACGAGCTGCTCGCCGCACCCGGCGTCTTCCGCCGGCTCGCCCACGATCTCGAGAACGCGGCGTAGAGCGCTTCGCGCTTACGCCGGTGAGGCGGAACTGCGCGCACCGGAGAGCGCGGTCTCCGGTGCGCTTCGTGCGATCGATCCTCGTCAGGTGCACGGTATGCGCGATCGCTCTGTCCTCGTGCGTGCGCGGCGTCGCTTCGCGCCGGCGCGCACGCACGGGTGCGCTCGCTACGCCTTCGGCGTAGCTTGCGCTGCTTACGCGGAGCGAAGCTCGCTCAGGACCCGGAGGGCCACTTCGACCACACTGGGGTCGAACTGGGTGCCCGCGGCCTCGCGCAGCCGGCGCGCGGCCTCGGGATGCGACAGGCGCTTGCGGTACGGCCGGTCGGTCGTCATCGCGTGGTACGCGTCGCAGACGAAGATGATCCTCGACTCGAGCGGGATCTCGGCGCCGGAGAGGCCGTCCGGGTAGCCGCGGCCGTCCCAGCGCTCGTGGCAGTGGCGGACGATCTCGCGCACCTCCTGGAGGCGGTCGATCGGCGAGATGATCCGCTCACCGAGCTCCGGATGGGTCTCGATGATGCCGCGCTCGTCCGCCGTGAGCCGCCCGGGCTTGGAGAGGATCGCCCCGGGGACGCCGATCTTGCCGATGTCGTGCAGGAGCGAGCCGAGCTCGAGTCGCTTCAGGCAGGGGTCGCCGAGGCCGAGGTCGCGCCCGACGCGGAGCGCCAGGTCGGCGATCCAGCGCGCGTGCGTCGACGTGTAGTGGTCCTTCGCCTCGAGCGCGTTCGCGAGCGCCTCGACGGTCGACACGAACGTCCGCTCGAGGCCTTCGAAATTGCTCGCGTTCGCGAGCGCGAGCTTCGCCTGATGCGCGAGGCCTCCGAGCAGCCGCAGTTCGCGCTCGCCGAATTCTCCGTGGGGGAGGGCGGCCACGATGCAGCCCCAACGTTCCTCGACCTCGATCGGCGCGATCGCGTACGACGCGTCGGGATCCGGCGGGTCGTGCACCGGCGACTCGTCGGGACCGAGGATGAACGGCTCGGTCCGGTCGCGATGGATCGGCTCGAAGCGGCGCACCGAGATGCTCGCGCGCTCTTCGTCGGTATGACCGTGCAGCTTGCGCGCGCTGATCAACCCGTCCTCGTCCTCGAACCAGACCGACGTGCGCGACGACTGGAGCAGCGACGCGGTCAGCTCGACCACACGGCCGAAGATCTGGTCGACACTCGGGGCGGTTGCGAGCTCGCGCCCGAACTCGAGCAGCGCGGTCGCGCTCTCTGCCTCGCGCCGAGCCGCGTCGTACAGGCGCGCATTCTCGACGGCGACCGCGGCGTGGCCGGCGAGCACGTCGAGCAGCCGCTCGTCGTCCTCGTCGAACTGGTTCAGCCCGAGCTTCGAGAGCACGATGACGCCGACGACGTTCGGGCCGTAACGGAGCGGGACGGCGAGCAAGGACTCCTCGATGATGGGCGTGCCGGGAATGCGATGCGCGAACTCGCAGTTCGCCGCGTCTCCGATCAGCAACGACTCTCCGAGCTCTGCGCACCGCCCGGTGATGCCGCGGCCGATCCGGCCGCGCAGCACCTCGAGCGGCAGTGCCGCCGTCTCGGCGGAGAACTCGCCGCGGAACGAGATCGGCACGAGCTCCTCGCCGTCGACGATGAACACGCGACAGTTGTGGTAATCGATCAGTGACCGCAGCTCGATCGCGATCTCGTCGCCGATGCGGCGAACGTCGTTCGAACGATTGAGCTTTCCGCTCAGCGACTGCAGCATCTTCATGTGTGCGAGCGAGCGCACGTCACGCGCGGTCGCGGATGCGTCCGGGCGGGCCTGCTCGCCTTCCGCGTACAGAACGATGCGATTCTTGCCGTGCGCCTTCGCGGTCATCATCGCTGCTTCCGCACATGCCGCCAGCTCACGCGGGTTCATCGCGTGCTCGGGCCCGAGCGCGAGGCCGAGCGAGACTTTGAGCGGGCCGACCCCCGCGAAGTCGGCGCTACCGAGCCGCTCGACGACGCGCTCTGCGACACGTTGAGCGTCGACGTGGTCGCAGGAGCTCATGATGACGCCGAACTCCTCGCCGCCGAGCCGGCAGACGACGTCGTTCGGACGGACTGAGCCGCGCAGCGCTTCGGCAAGCACGCGCAGCACCTCGTCCCCCACGCCGTGCCCGTGCACGTCGTTGATCAGCTTGAAGTCGTCGATGTCGAGCATCAGCACCGCGACGGGGCGGTGCGTCCTGCTTGCGAGTTGGAGCGCACCGAGCAGGTTTTCGTGGAAGCTGCGGTGGTTGAGCAATCCGGTCAGCGAATCGGTGCGCGCCTGGCGCTCGAGCCGCTCGCGAATCTGAGCGTTGTCCAGAGCAAGCGCGGCTGCGTCGCCGAAGCGCTTGGCAAGCTCGAGCTCGGCCTCGGAGAACACGCTGTCTCCGACGCGGTAGATGTTGAGCACTCCCTTGATCCTCGCGCGTGCGACGAGCGGGACCGAGATGAGCGCCTCCGGGTCGATCGGCGTGCCGGGGACGAACCGGACCCGCGGATCGAGGTGCGCCTCGTTGACGAGCGCGGCTTCCCGGTTGCGCGCCGCCCAGCCGGTGATCCCTTCCTCGAAGCGAATCGGGTTGCGCATGATCTCGTCGGCGTAGTCGTCGCGCGCGAGGACCGGGTTCAGGACCTGCTGCACCTCGTCGGCTTCGTAGATCGTCAGCGTGTCGTGCGGGATCAGCTCGGCGAGCGTGTCCGCGATCAGAACGAGCAGGGCGTCGAGGCTCTGCTCTGCAAGCACCTCGTGGAAGACGTCCGCGAGGCGCCGGTACGACTCGACGATCTCGCCGGCGCCCGGTGCGGGCGCGGCAGACGGCTCCGGGAGGACCCGGAGGAGCTGTTCCGAACGTCTTGCCACAGTTTCCTCAGCATCGCCCGGATCCGCGTCGGTGACCCTCCCCCGAGTGAGGGAACCTCATTGGGGGAAGGTCACGGCCCGTGGACGAGCTCGAGACGCTGCGGCGCGACGCCGCCGACTGCCGGGCGTGCCCGCTGTGGCAGACCGGCACGCAAACGGTGTTCGGCGAGGGCGCCGCGAGTGCGCAGGTCGTGTTCGTCGGCGAGCAGCCGGGCGACCAGGAGGACAAGCAGGGACGGCCCTTCGTCGGGCCGGCCGGGCGCGTTCTCGACGAGGCGCTCGAGCTCGCGGGCATCGACCGCTCGACGACGTACGTGACGAACGCTGTCAAGCACTTCAAGTGGACGGCGCGCGGCAAGCGGCGCATCCATGCGAAGCCGAATTGGTCGGAGATCGCGGCGTGCAATCCATGGCTGCAGTCGGAGCTCGAGGTGGTCGAGCCCTCCGTCGTCGTCTGCCTCGGCGCGACCGCGGCGCAGGCGTTGCTCGGCCGCCAGTTTCGCGTGACGCAGGACCGCGGCAAATGGGTCGAATCCACCCTCGCCCCGTATGTCATGGCCACCGTGCATCCGTCGTCGATTTTGCGGTCGCCCGACGCCGAAACCCGTCACGCC
>Ga0157369_10006786_pt1 | contig 13207 bp, 10 predicted proteins | sample C25metaG_FD_113461 | JGI IMG/M metagenome (GOLD analysis project Ga0157369, IMG submission 113461) | Corn rhizosphere microbial communities from Kellogg Biological Station, Michigan, USA - C2-5 metaG | ecosystem: Host-associated > Plants > Roots > Rhizosphere > Soil | place: USA: Michigan...
AAGACGCAGCGCGCCGTCTTCGTCCGGCTGTGCCTGCGCATAGCCGGCCAGCGCCTTCGCGTAACGGTCGACCAGATCCGGACGATGCGCGGCGCGCGCCAGGTTCAGCAGGACGACGAGCGTCTCGTGATCGTGAGCAAACGCGGCGCCGTGTTCGTTGGCGGCGGCCAGCGCTTCGTCGAGCAGATTGCCCGATTGCAAGGCCCGAATGCCGGCGATGAAGCACTGACGCTGCGCATCGAAGGTCGCCGCGGCCGCTTGCAGGCGGAACCAGGCGTTCGCCGCGCCGCGATAGTCGCCGCCGTACATGGCGAAGCGCACCACTTCGCGGTTCCAGCGCGTTTGCTGCGCCGGGTCCTGCACGGCGAGGCGCGCATAGAGTTGGCCGGCGAGTTGTTGCGCGTTCACCGAGGCGGCTGCCTCAGCCAGCATCTGCAGATCGGCATTCGACCACGACAGGGCCGCCGCATTCGTGAGCTGGGTACGCAAGCGCGCGAGCGCGGCCTCGCGGCCCGGATCATTGGCGGGCAGCGCGAACGTCTCGCGCGTGTCGACGCTCAGGCGCAGCAACTGGGCCGCGCGATGCATCGGTTCGCTGGGAATCGCCTCCATGCGGGTGGCGATACGGCGCGCGTCCTCGTTGCGCCCCAGACGCACATATTGCGTGCCGAGCACCGAGAGGATTTCCGTGTTGTCGGGCTGCACGCGCAGCCATGCTTCGAGATAGGCAATGCTGAGATCGCTCGGCGCGTCGGTCGACGTCATCCGGCTGCGCAGGCCGCCGCGCGGATGCACGAGGTACAGCGTGATCAACACCACACCGGCGAGCAGCAGAACGAGCCACGTGGGCGCGATGCGAGGACGATTATCGGCCACAGGCGACCTCGACTGACTTGTAGTTCAGCTTGTGGCCGATATCGGCCTGCGTATCGAAACGCAGGAAATCACCGTCGCGACGCGTGGCGACAGCCTGGTTGTTGACACTGACCTTGCACTGCTGCGCGTTGGCCAGCTTGACGAACGGCTGGTAATGGCCGGCGAATTCGAAACGCATGCCCTGCGGCGTGCGCCGGAAGTTGCGCACGAAACCGTTGGCTTCGCCGATATACGGCGACGCACTCTGGGTCGCGGCGCCGCCGATCGCAAAGCGGGCGCTGCCCCCGTCGATATGGATATAGGTGCCGTCGGGGCCGTTCGCGAAACCGGTCACGCCCGAAGCGTTATCCAGCGACGGTTTGGCCGCCTGCGGCCAGTGCAGCTCGCGCACTTCGCCGTTGCCGCGCACGATCCAGTCGCCCGCCTGCGGGCCCACCTCTTTCGCCACCGCGAACGTGTGCCAGTCGAGCACCTTGCGGATGTACTCGCTCACGTAGACCGGCATGACCGGCTGCTTGAGCACCGTCGAAAAGATCTGGTCGAGCGCGCGCAACGAGGCCACCTTGGTGCCGCTGTACATGTGGTAATAGATGTCGATCGGCTTGAAGCGCAGCGGCCGGTCGGTCATGGAAAAAGTTTCGAGCACGCGCGTGAAGCCATAGAACGGGCCTTGCCAGTCGTTCGTGTAGACGTTCTCGTCCTGGTTCGGCGCATACACCTGATAGGCGCCAGGGCCCTTGTCCACGCCGATCGGCGCGATATTGGTCCAGCTATTGGCCGACTTCGTGATGACCGTGTCGCCGCCGTTGAAGTTGTAGACGCCCGCCTCGTACACCTTGCGCACGACGAAACCCGGCGGCCGGCAGTCGCCCGACCACTGCAGGATCACGGTCTTCTTGCCGGCCGGCGCGAGACGCGTGTTGATATAGTCGATCGAACCGGTGATCTCACGGTCGATATTGAAGTGATAACCCGGAATGTTCAGCGAGAACGCCGCGTCGCCGCCTCCGCGGTCCACTTGCGCGCCGGTCTTGCTGTCCACCTGCTCCCATTGGAACGGATGCGAATACGTGTGCGTGCCGATCTCGACGTGCGGCAGCGCGAACATCTTGCGGGCGATCTCTTCCAGACGCGGCGAGATCTCCGGATGCAGGCCCTTCGGACCGACCTCGCCTTCGATCACCGAGAGTGTCATCGGCACCTGATAGCGGGTGAAGATCTGCTGATACAGCGCTTCGCCCGAATAGTCGGGGCCGGGGAACTCGGCGCGCGAGGCGAAACCGTCGCCGTCCACGTGCGACATGAACAGACGCCGGCCGTTTTCGGTCGTGACGCTCGGCGACGGCATGTCCTGCAAATGCAGCGCCGCTTTCATGAACGCCATCGGCTGGATGGCCCAACGCTCCTGCTCGATGCTGTCGAGCGAGGTCACCGTGTAGGGACTCAGCGCATAGCCGCCCCACGGCGTGAGCGCGACCTGATCGAGCAGCACGCCGTTGGCCGACACGCGCAGCAACGGCTGGCTGCGCGAACCCACGCGCACGCCTTGCAGATCGCGCGGCTCCGGCTTCGGACTGATTTCGAAACCGACCATCGGGTCGCTCTTGACCACCGTGACCGGCGCGGCCAGCGTGCCGCCCACCGCTTGCAGATCGAGCGCCGCGCCGGCCGAACCGGCGGCGTCGAAGCCGAACTGGCCGAGGAAGGCGACCGGAATGTGATCCGCCATGCGGGCGGCGACCCAGCGTTGCCACGCCTCGGGATCGGGCACCGCGCCGCGCTGGATCCACGCGACCACGCCCGCATAACGGTCTGCCGTGATGGCGTCCGGCAGACGCGACGAGAAGTCGGCGTACTCGACGTCGTAGCCCATATAGTTGAGCGGCGTGGCCAGATCGCGCACGCCGGCGCTCAGGTCGAGCGGGTCTTTGGTGTCGCGGTCCTGCACGACGAGAATCTTGCGCGGCAGCACTTCGATCTTGCCGATGCCGACCACGTCGCGGGCCTTGCTCGTGACATACGGCAGCATGCCGGCCGACACGACGCGCGCGGCCGTATCACGGGCGCATTGCCGGTCGTTGCGGGCGCAATACTCCAGCGACACGACAGGCACGCGGGTTTGCTGCGTGAACGCGCGGGCCGCCGCAATGCGTTGCGCGCGCAACGATTCCGCGACTTCGAGAAGCTGGCCGCTGTCGTCCACGCCGCGAATCAGCGAATCGCCGACCACCGCGTAGAGCGACTTCGCATACGGCAGCGCGTTGCGCATGACGTCGGCGCCGCCCGCCACGAGCCGCGCGTCCGGATGCGCATCATGAATACGCCCGGCGGCGGCGATGGCCGCGGGCGTGTCGAGCAGGAAGCCGCGATAGCCGCGCTGCCACAGCGGCTCAATCTGACTGGAGAGGAAAGCCTCGGCCGAACCGGCGGACTCCGCACCGTTAGTGCGCGCGATCCACGTGGTATGAGCCAGCGGATGGGCCGCCGGATCAAAGCCGGTAGCCGGATCGACCACGACGGCGTCGAATGCCTGCAATTCGCCGACTGGCGGATTGGCCGCGTAAAAGAAAGCCAGGTTGGGCTGGGAGGAAGCAGAACTGGCGGCCGCGGCAGCGGACTGCAACGGCGCAACCTCCGCATGCGTCACGAGCGGTGCGATACCGGCCGCGCCGAGCATGACCGCAATCAAGGTGCGTGTAAGAAATCGTTCGCCCGCACTTTCGACAACCCCGCAAGAGTCCCAGCCGGCGCGCGCCCGGGTCCGCTTCTTCATCGCCAAAATCTTTTCCCCGTTCAGTCTGAACGCGAGCGGCGTTAACTCCGTATGGAGAAAATTTCCGCTAGCTGATTTTAAAGCCGGCCCAATCTGCATTATTTACTCGGCGCAAATTCGACGTTGCGACGGATGCGAAACCGACTCTTTGTTTGTTTCCTGCTAAGGCCGAGCAAGATAGCACATCAGATAGGGCCGTCTCAAGCTCGCATACGCCAATGTCTGACGCCGGACAGTTAAACAATGAAAAGCGCATCCACTTGAATTGAAAGGCAAACGATTGCGAGCCCAAGCGCGAACGTTATTGCCCGATCCGCCCCTCCAAAATCGATTCGTCAAGCGATTCGTGAATGTGTTGGTAAATCGCTGCAGCTAGTCTGATCGATACTCCGCCGAACTTCAATCTTCTGATCAATAATCGCAAAAAATTTGAACTGGCGTGCTTTTTCGTAAAGCGTTCGATTCTTTTAAATGATCTGGACAACGCACGTGTGGTACAAAAATACCGAAAAACAAATTTCCAAAAACGATTTCGGTACATCGGTCACACGCCTCTCGCTTCAAACGCGGCAAAAAAATCGAACGGCGCCCTAAAGAAATCCGAACGGATGCCGTTAGCGCAGTTGGGCAAACCCGGAGCGATCCGGCGACGCAAAACTATAGGGACTCCCCTGCGGGAGTTCGCCAGTTGCCCGCCGTATCCACGGCGGGCCAATCGACAGCGGTTTCAAAAGACCGCGTCAGGAGGCTACATGCAAAAAAATCGGGGAATGGGTGCGGTTGCGGTTGAATTTGCATTTGCATTTGCTGCTTCGGAATCGGCGGAGAAAACCCGCCTCCTGGGCCGAACCGGCAAATGTTTGAAACGGGCCGGATTGATCGCGGGCCTGTTAGTGGGATGCCTGAACGGCACTGCCTTCGCGGCCACCACCACAACCACGAGCGTCGTCGTCCCCTCCTACTTCAACGCCACCAGTAGCGTCGCGAACTGGAACAGTCTCACGACCACGGCGCGCAAGGTCCCGACCACCGCCATTCTGAATCCGAACAGCGGTCCCGGCGTCAAGGAAGATCCGAACTATGCCGCCGCCGTCGCCAAACTGCGCGCCGCGGGCGGCAAGGTACTGGGCTATGTGTCCACGTCTTACGGCAAGCGCTCGCTGTCGGCGGTCGTGACCGACATCAACACTTATGTGGCGCTGTATAAGGTGGACGGCTTCTTTATCGACGAGATGACGTCCGACAGCCAGATGTCGCACATCCAGTTCTACCAGTCGATCTACAACTACATCAAAGGGCTGAACGCCACCTATTCGGTGACGGCCAATCCGGGCACCAACATTCCCGAGCTCTACGCGAGCCTGCCGACGGCCGACCAGTTCGTCGTGTTCGAGAGCACCGCCAAGAGCTACGCGAAATATCAGCCGATGAGCTGGCAGGCCGCCTATCCGAAGAGTCGCTTCGTGCACATGGTGTATGGCGCGACCGCCGCGCAACTGCCGGGCGTCGTGCAATACGCGAAGACTCACGGCGCGGGCGGCGTGTATGTGACGTCGCTGTCCGGTGGCAATCCGTATAAGGCACTGCCGCCCTACTGGAACGATGAGGTGACGGACGCCGCCAAGCCTTGATGCGTCAACTCATGGCGGCATGACTCATGCCGCCATGATGCTGGCCGCGGCGGGCGCGGTGCGTTTCGTTTCAATGTCCGTCGGTTGAGAACTGTATGTGTTGAGCGCTTTGCCCTGCCGACGGTTTTCGTCTGCAGGGCTTTTGCGTTGCGCGCGGGGGCGCGTTTTATGGAAGTTTGCCGATAATCGCGCTGCACTCGTCCTTCGTAAAAGCGCGCAGCGTTCGTGTGCGGACGTTGCCGGCCGAGCCCAGCGCGTATCCGAATGACACAAAGCTTTGCTCGTCCGGTGCTTCGATCAGCGTGACAATGTCATATTCGCCCAACGTCCAGTAGATCTCTTTCATTTCACAGCCAAAGGTCTTGGCTAATTCCGCCGCTTGACCCGCACGCTGCGGGCTGTTTTTGATGTTACGGATTCCCTGATCGGTGAATTGTGCAAGTACCACATACGTCGCCATGACGATTCCCCTTACGATTGACACGAGACGGGATTCAGACGCGCAAGTCGGATCGCGAACGCTATTGCGCCGTTGATGCGCGAAAGCGTTCTGCGCGCAATCCAAGTGTAGGTAATGGCAACGCGCGCCACCGGATGTTTGCTGTGATGCGCGCGACAATCATCTCTCGTGCCGATTCCTCACACGCGAATGCAACGCCCGGTGAATACACCGGCGCGAGGTCGCGCCGGTTGATCACGGAGGTCGATTCAATGCGTGCGGGGCCGGATAACGATGTCATCTGGAGGCGCCCGGTCTGTCGGCGCCTGCGCGGGTAACTCCAGCGCATCGAGGCTCGTGTCGACCCTGTCGAGCATGGCGCGGGCGCGGTGCATATCGAGCGCACCTTCCCATCGCGCCACCACGATGGTCGCCACTCCGTTGCCGATCAGGTTCGTGACCGCTCGCGCCTCGTTGAGAAAGCGGTCGACACCTAACAGCAGCACCAGTCCGGACACGGGGATCTTGTGCATCGAGGCCAGCGTGGCGGCCAGTGCGACGAACCCGGCTCCCGCTACGCCCGCCGACCCTTTGGATGTCAGCAGCAGCACGCCGAGAAGCAGAAGCTGGTCCCAGATCGTCAGGTGGATGTTCAGCGCTTGCGCAACGAACATCGAAGCCATGGTCAGGTAAATCGCCGTACCGTCGGCATTGAACGTATAGCCTGTAGGCAGCACCATCCCGACCACAGGGCGCGAGCAACCCAGCTTCTCCATTTTGATCATCATCTGCGGCAGCACTGCTTCGGTCGAAGCCGTACCGAGCGTAATGAAGATTTCGTCCTTGATGTAGCGGAGATACTTCCACAGCGACAATCCGCTCATTCGCATGACCAGTCCAAGCACGACGACCACGAAGAAAATCGAGGTCAGGTAAAGGCACAACATCAACTGGCCGAACGATGCCAGCGTGCCGATTCCGTACTTCGCGATGGTAAATGCCATGCCGCCAAACGCGCCGACAGGCGCGATATACATCACGATTCGCACGACGCCGAACATGCCCTGAAGGAACATGTCGAGCATGTCGACGAACGGCGCGGTACGTGGACCCAGTTTGGCGAGAGCAATGGCGAACAGCAGCGAAAAGAAAATGATCGGCAGGATATCGCCATTCGCAAACGCGCCGACAACGCTGTTCGGCACGATGCTCATGAAGAACTCCAGCATCCCGTGCTGTTGCGCCGCATGGGTGTAGGTGGAAATCGACGAACTGTCGATATGGGCGGGATCGATATTCATACCGCTGCCCGGCTTGATCACGTTCACGACGGCGAGGCCAACGGCGAGAGCAATCGTCGAGGCAACCTCGAAGTACACGAGCGCCTTGACGCCCACGCGGCCGGCCTCATGAAGGTCGTTCATACGGGCAATGCCGACGACAACGGATGCGAAGATGATCGGCGCAAGCAGCATCCGGATCAGTTTGATGAACAGATCGCCCAGTGGTTTGAGTTGAGAACCGATGTCAGGGTAGAAATGGCCGACGAGGACACCGGCAACAATGCCAATCAGAACCTGTACGTAGAGCCTGGAAAGCGATCTTCCAATTTTTGAAACCCGCATGACTGTCTCCTATGCGTGGCATCTTCTAATGAAATTCAGGGTGAGCACTCGCAGCGGCATCCACCACCGCTGTGCGCACGGACCGAATTCTCCGGCGTTCTCTTTGTCTGTTTTTGTGAACGCCACGCCGACACACGTGCCGGCGTGTAGGTTTGCTAAAGACTTATGCGGACAGCTTTTGCATCTCGGCAAAGAGATCGGCCTTTCCCTCGAAGCCGATGCCCGGCAGATCGGGCATGGTGATATAGCCGTTGTCCACTTTCACGCCGTCCGGGAAACCGCCGTAGGGCTGGAAAAGGTCCGGATACGATTCGTTGCCGCCCAGCCCGAGGCCGGCGGCGATGTTCAACGACATCTGGTGTCCGCCGTGCGGAATGCAGCGGCTCGGCGACCAGCCGTGCTGATGCAGCATGTCGAGCGTGCGCAGATATTCGACGAGGCCATAGCTCAACGCGCAATCGAACTGCAGCCAGTCACGATCAGGACGCATGCCGCCGTAGCGAATGAGGTTGCGGGCATCCTGCATCGAGAACAGGTCTTCGCCGGTCGCCATGGGCTTGTCGTAGTAATTGCGAAGCGTGGCCTGCAATTCGTAGTCGAGCGGATCGCCCGGCTCTTCGTACCAGAACAGGTCGTATTGCGAGAGCGCTTTGGCGTACTGGATCGCCGTGTCGAGATCGAAGCGGCCATTGGCGTCGACAGCAAGTTTCTGTCCGTCACCCAGCACGCTCAGAATCGAGTCGATGCGGCGCAGATCTTCATCGAGCGAAGCACCGCCGATTTTCTTCTTCACGACCGTATAGCCCCGGTCAATGTAGCTGCGCATTTCGTCTTTCAGCTTCCCATGGTCCTGGCCGGGATAGTAGTAACCGCCCGCCGCATAAACGAAAATCTTGCGATCGGGTTGTCCATTACCGTAGCGGTCAGCCAGCAACTGAAACAACGGCTTGCCTTCGATCTTCGCCACTGCGTCCCAGATTGCCATGTCGATGGTGCCGATCGCCACCGAGCGTTCGCCATGGCCGCCCGGCTTTTCATTCGTGAACATGGTGGCCCAGATCCTGTGCGGATCGAGGTTGTCGCCAGCGTCGTTGACGAGCGTGGCGGGATCGGCTTCGAGAATGCGCGGAATGAACCGCTCGCGCATCAGCTTGCCCTGGCCGTAGCGGCCATTGGAATTGAAGCCGTAACCGACCACCGGCTTTCCGTCGCGCATGACATCGGTCACCACGGCGACGAGGCTCAACGTCATCTTGCTGAAGTCGATGTAAGCATTGCGGATCGGGGAACTGATCGGAACGGTTTTTTCGCGGATTTCAACGATTCTCATCGCGGGGTCTCCTGAGTTTTGGGCACGTATTGCATGCGTCAGGCTGCAATGGAAACTAGCTTATCCGCGAAACGCCGCGCTAGAATTCGCCTAAATTCATTTCATTTTTTACTTTAGGCGAATAACCAGAGTGGCCACTGACCCGGCATCCGATTTCGAGTTTTTCATCCTCCTTGCCAGACTGAAAAGCCTGTCGGGCGCGGCGCGCGCGCTCGACCTCACCCCGCCGGCGGCAACCAAACGTCTGGGTCTGATCGAACAGAAACTGGGCGCGCGACTGGTCAACAGGACCACGCGCAGCGTCAGCCTGACGCCGGAAGGCGAGACCTATCTGCACTATGCCGCGCAAATCGTCGGGCAGATCCGGCAGATGGAAGACGAGATATCCGGGACACGGTCGGACCCTCATGGCCTGTTACGGATCAATGCCACGCTGGGATTCGGGCGCACGACCATCGCGCCGCTCGTGTCTGACTTCGCGAAGCGCTTTCCGAATGTCGAAATCCAGTTTGAAGTCACCGACCGGCCCATCGACCTCGTGGAAGAAGCATTCGACATGGCGATCCGCTTCGGCGAGCTTCCCGACAGCCGGCTTAGCGCGCGGCGCATCATGAGCAATCGCCGTTTTCTTTGCGCGTCGCCCAAATACCTCGAACGCTTTGGGACACCGGAACGCGTTGAGGACCTCGTTCGGCACCGTTGCATCATTCATCGGCAGAACGACGATGCCTATGGCGTCTGGCGATATATGCAGGGTGACCACACCGAAGCGCTGAAAGTCAAAGGAGCGCTGTCGAGCAATGACGGCGATATCGTGCTGCGGTGGGCGCTCGACGGGCACGGCATATTGATCCGCTCCGAGTGGGATCTCGCGAAGTACGTTCAGAGCGGCAGATTGAAACTCGTCTTGCCGGAAACGGTACTGCCTTCGGCCGATCTGTTTGTCTACTATCCCAGCCAGCGGAACCAGACCGCGCGCGCACGGGCATTCATCGACTTTCTGATCGATCACTTTCAGGCGCCGTTTATCCCCGTCGAAACTGGCGCCTTGATCTACGCTCAAAAGAAGAAAACGGGCCGTAAGCCATGAGCCGTGCGTCGCAGCGGTGTGACTTTGTCTTTCAGAAAGGCTGAGGCACACGGAAGGATGATGCGCCAGAGGGCGCAACGCACCCACCCGCGATTCTGGGCGGCGCGCGAGATGCCGGGTCTGGGCACACCTATTGCTCTATTCCGCTCGCCGGCAAATAACCCGTCAAAGCACGCAGTGCCCACAACGAGTCGCCGTTTCTCATGATCAATCCAGCAATCCACCGGTGGGAGGCCCCATGCTTCGATACGCTGCAATCTTCTTTGTCATCGCCATCATCGCGGCTGTGTTTGGCTTTGGCGGCATTGCCGCAGGCGCGACGGAAATCGCCAAGATCCTGTTCTTCATCTTCGTGGTGATCTTCCTCGTCACCTTGCTGATGGGCGTGATGCGACGCTGATGAGCGCCTAGTCCGTTTCGGCGGAAACACCCCTGCCCCGGCGCGAGAATCAGCACTACGTTGCAATACTTGCCACACGGTATTGCAATTATTGCTGCCCGTGCCGGGGTTCTTCCCCAGGTTTCTTCCCCGAGTTTGTTCCCTCCTCACACCGTCCACCGCCCACCACCCCTGCTCTGCAATAGCGCCATAACTGCTTTGATTCTGAACTTTAATTGGTTCGCTTACGTGAGCGCTTTCGCTACATTGAACGTCCAGATCAAGATCGATCACAAGGACAATCAATGGCACTGGTTCGGGGTTTGGCATTCTTCGCGGCGGCACACCAATCGCCCGCACGCCGCGCGCGCGTCCTGCGCGAGTTCATCACGGCAGCAGCGGCCGCGCTCGCGCTGTGCTTCGTTGGCAGCACGCAGGCTGCGCCGCTTGCCGAACTGAAGCTCGACTACGCGTATTACTCGCCGGAAAGCCTCGTCATCAAGCGCAACGGCTGGCTGGAACAGGAGTTCGCCGCCGACCATACCCCGGTCAAATGGGTGCTCAGCCTCGGCAGCAACCGCGCGCTCGAGTATCTAAACAGCGGCGCGATCGATATCGGCTCGACGGCAGGTCTGGCCGCCGTTCTCGGCAAGGCGAACGGCAATCCGATCCGCGCCGTCTATATTTTTTCGCGCCCCGAGTGGACCGCGCTCGTCGTGCGCAAGGACTCTTCGATCAAGAGTCTCGCCGACCTGAAAGGCAAGAAAATCGCCGCAACCAAGGGCACCGACCCGTTCCTCTTCACGTTGCGCGCGCTGCATACGGCGGGACTGTCGCGCGACGACGTCGAACTCGTGAATCTCCAGCATCCGGATGGCCGCACCGCCCTTGCCAATGGACAGGTCGACGCATGGGCCGGTCTCGATCCGCACATGGCCGCCGCGCAGGTGGACGACGGCGCGCGCCTCTTGTACCGCAACGTCGACTTCAATACGTGGGGCTTCCTGAACGCGCGCGAGGACTTCATCCGCGAGCATGCGGACGCGCTCGCCCGCGTGCTGAAGGTGTATGAGAAGGCGCGCGTGTGGATCGCCGCGCATCCCGACGACACGGCGAAGATCGTCTCCGAAGAATCGAAGGTGTCGCTCGCGGTCGCGAAGCTGCAACTCAGCCGTAACGACTTCAGCCACCCGCAGCCCGGCGCGCAGCAGATCGCCGCGCTCAAAGCCGCGGCGCCGATTCTCGTCGATGAGCAACTGGTGAAGAGCGGCACGGATCTCAACCACGTCATCGACGCGTTGATCGATCCGAAAATCGCCCAACCTGTCATCGCGTCCGCTAACACCAACGCGAAATAATGCGCTCAATACGAATCTCCCAAGCAGTCAGTGCATGCACCGGCGGTGGCAACCATGGCCACCACTGAAGAGACGCTCGCGCTTGCGAGCCGCGCGTCGCAACGGCTGTCCGCGAACGAGCCAGTGCTGGATCAGCGCACCCGCGACCCGTTGCGCCCGTGGCGCTATGCCGGGCTTGCGCTGCCGGTTTTATTTCTCGCAGCGATCGAAGCGCTGGTCCGGTCGTCCGTGTTGCCGGCGCATCTCGTGCCCGCGCCGAGTTCTATCGTAGAAACGCTGTGGGAACTCGGCGGCACACGCCTCGCGCGGCATGTCGGCGCGAGCGTCGCGCGCGTGTGCGCAGGCTTTGCACTCGGCTCCGTGTTCGCATTGCTGATCGGCGCGGCCATGGGGCTGAGCCGCCGCGTCGATGCACTGCTCGACCCCGCGTTTCAGGCGCTGCGCGCGATTCCATCGCTCGCCTGGGTGCCGATCCTTTTGCTCTGGATGGGTATCGACGAAGCCCCCAAAATCACGCTGATCGCGATCGGCGCATTCTTTCCGGTGCAGCTTGGCGTCGTGGCCGGCATACAGGGCGTCGACCGCAAGCTGATCGAGTTCGGTGAAGTCAACCGGCTGACGCGACGCGCGCTGTTCACACGCATCCTCCTGCCCGCGTCGATGCCGCAGATTTTCACGGGCTTGCGTACCGGCTTGAGCCTCGCGTGGATGTTCATGGTTGCTGCGGAGCTGATCGCCGCGACGCGCGGACTCGGCTATCTGCTAAGCGACGGGCGCGAGACTGGCCGGCCTGATCTCGTCTTCGGCGCGATCCTGCTGCTCGCGCTGCTCGGCAAACTGAGCGACGGGGCCTTCAAGGCGATCGAGACGCGCATGCTGTCCTGGCGCGACGCACGCAATGGGCCGGGAGACGCGCAATGAGCCATGCTCCCGCCGCCATGCTCGAAGTGCGCGGGCTGACCCGGCGCTTCGGGCAACGCACGGTGTTCGAACAGGTATCGTTTGAAGTGGCTCGCGGTGAGATCGTCAGTCTGGTCGGCCCCAGCGGATGTGGAAAAAGCACGCTGCTTCGCGCGATTGCAGGCCTCGATCAGGACACCGCGGGTTCGGTGCTACTTGAGCAGCAACCGCAGCGCGGCCCTTCCGGGAGGATCGGCGTGATCTTTCAGGAGCCCCGGCTGCTGCCGTGGCTAAGCGTTGCCGACAATATCGCGTTCGCGGCCGGACCGCGACAGGGACACGATCCACGCGTCGATGCGCTGCTCGCCGAGGTCGGTCTGCCAGGCATTCGCGATGCGCTGCCCAAGCGGCTGTCGGGCGGCATGGCGCAACGTGTGGCGCTGGCGCGCGGCCTGTTCGCGGAGCCCGACCTGCTGCTGCTCGACGAGCCGTTCAGCGCCGTCGACGCGATCACGCGCTCACGCTTGCAACACGTCCTGCTTTCGTTGACGCATGCACACAGGACAGCCGCGCTGCTGGTCACGCACGATCTCGACGAAACGCTTTATCTTTCTGACCGCGTGCTGTTGTTGTCGCCGCCTGGTGATGGGCGCCCGAGCCGCATCACGCGTGAGATCCACATCGCTGCACCGCGCCCTCGAAACTTGCGCGATCCTGCGCTGGACGCGCTACGCGATGATTTGCTCGAAGGAATCGCGCACAGTGGGCTGACAGTCGACGATTGAAGCCGGATCAAATTGACGACC
>Ga0157369_10006787_pt1 | contig 13207 bp, 13 predicted proteins | sample C25metaG_FD_113461 | JGI IMG/M metagenome (GOLD analysis project Ga0157369, IMG submission 113461) | Corn rhizosphere microbial communities from Kellogg Biological Station, Michigan, USA - C2-5 metaG | ecosystem: Host-associated > Plants > Roots > Rhizosphere > Soil | place: USA: Michigan...
ACTTTCCAGCCGGTTCTTGACCCAAGCTTCTGGTTGAGCTCGTCGAAATCCGGAATTCCCGGCCGCGACAGCTCGAGGATTTCCAAATTCTCGTCGAATTCGTGGACGGCGCTGTCGTGGAGCAGCAGCTTCTGCCTGGCGAACAGCGTATCCCACACGCGGTGGTCCTCCTCGGTCAGCTCTTCCCATCGCTGCGGAACGGTCCAGTCGGCCGCCGCGCCGGGCGGCGGCACGGGAGACGCCAAGGCGCCGTGGCGTTCGGCTGCATTCGCTATCTTGCTTTGTTCGTTCACGCGTCGGTTCCTTCTTGCAAAAAGAAACCCCGCCAGGAGGACCGGGCGGGGTTTGGACTGGTTCAAGCTAATCGATTAGCGCGTCAGACCGTTTCCGCCCTCGGATCAGAGTAGCCGTAATAGAGGTAGGCCGCGCAGCAGCCCGAGCGGCGCAAAGCGTCGCTGGGAATCGAGCTGATGGGGCTGTCCACGATCATCTTGCCTCTAAGAACGCCTGAGAAACGGGTTGGTGTCAATGGGCTGAGCCTTATCGCGGTCATGCTTAATCGGAGCTTTCCATCGCCAAAAGGGCACGAAGCTGCTCGTCAGGCGGAGGTGGAGGGCGGCCGAAGAACAGCTCGAACGCCCTTGCCGCCTGGCCGATGAGCATGGTGAGGCCGTCCACGGTCTGTGCACCGGCGGCGCGCCCCACCGCCAGGAACCGCGTCTCGACCGGATGGTAAACCATTTCGAGCAAGGTCTTTCCGGCCGAGTGTCGAGCGACGGATTCAAGCAGCGCGTCGGGCATTTCCGCACAGCCGGCCATGCCGAGCGGACTCGCATTGACGATCGCCGCGCTGCCTTCCAGCAGCGCATCCGCCGCGCTCAACGAACCGATCGTGATCTCCGCGCGCGGATCGATCGAGCGGATGGTTTCGGCTTTGGCCGGATCGCGGACGATGATGGCGATCTTCGCCGCCTTCCGGGCGACGAGATAAGCGACCGCCGCCCGCGCGGCGCCGCCCGCGCCGATGATCGCCGCCTTGCATCCCTCCAACGTGGTCTCCTCGAGCGCGAGGGCGAAACCGTCCACATCGGTGTTCGTCCCTTCGAGAACACCCGAGCGCGGTACGATGCAATTGATCGAGCCGATTGTCCTCGCCCTCCCGTCGATCCGGTAGACCAGCGAAACAGCTGCCTCCTTGAGCGGCATCGTGAGGTTGCACCCGAGCCAGTCCGGATCCTGGCGCCGGTCGGCCAGAAAATCGGCCAGGTCCGCACCCGCAACCCGTGTGCGGCGATAGTCGCCGGCAATATCTAGCTGGGACAGCCAGTAGTTGTGGATCAGCGGCGATTTGGACTGGCCGATCGGATCGCCGATGACTTCCGCATAGCGCACCGCCGCTCAAGCCGCTCGGTCGAGAAAATCGGCGACGTCGGCGAGGTCGACATTCTTGTCGACGAACGCCTGGCCGATGCCGCGCGCGAGAATGAAGGCCGTTTGGCCTTGCTCCCGCTTCTTGTCGTGGCGCATATGCTCGACCAGTCGTTGACCGGCGCCGGCGAGCCCAAGATCGGCCAGCCGCGTCGGCAGCTTCGCGGCCGCGAAATGATCGCGGACCCTGTCCACGTCCTCGCTCGGGCACAGTCCTTTCGACAGCGAGAAGTCGAAGGCGAGGACGCAGCCCAGAGCGACGGCTTCTCCGTGCAACAGGCGATCCGAATAATCGGTCTCGGCCTCGAGCGCGTGACCGAAGGTGTGACCGAGGTTGAGCAAGGCTCGGCGACCCGCGGTCTCACGCTCGTCTTGCTCGACGATCCGCGCTTTTCCCGCGACGGCGGCAGCGATCGCTCGGGTGCGGGCCGCGGGATCGCCGGCAAGGACGCTCGCGCCATGCTCTTCCAGCCAGCCGAACAGCTGGGCGTCCTCGATCAGCGCATATTTCACGATCTCCGCATAGCCGGCGCGGACCTGCCGCGGATCGAGCGTGTCGAGCAGCGAGGGATCGATCAGGACCAGCACGGGCTGGTGGAACGCGCCGACGAGGTTCTTGCCCGCGGCGGCATTGATGGCGGTCTTGCCGCCGACCGAGCTGTCGACCTGGGCGAGGAGGGTCGTTGGAATCTGGACGTAATTGCATCCGCGGTTGACGATCGCCGCGGCGAAACCGGCCAGGTCTCCGACCACTCCCCCGCCGAAAGCGACGATATGGTCCGTTCGCTCGATGCCATGCTCGAGCAGCGCGTCGACGACCCGCTGGAGGGCCGCCCAGCCTTTGCTTTCCTCCCCGGCGGGGACGAGGATCGGAACCGCCTCGATCCCGCCGAGCCCGACGCGCAGGCGCTGTCCAAGCGCCGCCCACACCGTTTCGTCACTGACGACTAGGAGGAGCCGTCGGGCGCGCGAAAGCGGCGCGAGAACTTGGCCGGCACGATCGACCAGCCCACTTTCGATCAAGACATCATAGCTTCGGTCGCCGAGACCGACCGTGATCTTGTCCATCGGCTCAGCCGCACTGGGCGCGATGAAGCAGCTTCTGGTCGGCGAGGACCAGCGCCATCATCGCCTCGACCACCGGCGCTCCGCGAATACCGACGCAGGGATCGTGGCGCCCCTTGGTGACGATCTCGGTCTCATTGCCACTACGGTCGATGGTCGGGATCGCGGTCGGGATCGACGAGGTTGGCTTGAACGCGACCCTGACCACCACCGGCTGCCCGGTGGATATTCCCCCGAGAATTCCGCCGGCGTGGTTGGTCAGGAAGGTCGGCCCGGCGCGGATCGCATCGACATTTTCTTCGCCGCGCAGTCGTGCCGCAGCGAAGCCGTCGCCGATCTCGACTCCTTTAGCGGCGTTGATTGACATCATCGCTGCCGCAAGCTCGGCATCCAATTTGGCGTAGACGGGCGCACCCCAGCCGGCCGACACGCCGTCAGCGACACATTCGACGACCGCGCCGAGCGAGGAGCCCGACCGCCGGGCTTCATCGAGGTTCAGGGCCCAGCGCTCGGCGGCGGCCGCATCTGGGCAATTGAGCGGATTGGCTTCGATCGCCTGGTCGTCGAACGCGTCGCGATCGATCGCATCGCCGCCAAGCTCGACCAGATAGGCTCGAATCCGGACCTCTGGGATGATCAGCCGCGCAATGGCACCGGCGGCCACGCGCGCTGCGGTCTCGCGCGCGGAGCTGCGGCCGCCGCCCCGCCAGTCGCGAAAACCATATTTGCGGTCGTAGGTGAAATCGGCATGGCCTGGACGGTAGGCCCGAGCGATCTCGGCATAATCCTTCGACCGCTGATCCTCATTTTCGATCAGCAGGCTGATCGGCGTGCCGGTCGTCCGCCCTTCGAACGTGCCGGAGAGGATGCGCACTTGATCGCTTTCGCGGCGCTGACTCGTGAACTTGCTAGAGCCGGGCTTCCTTCGGTCGAGCCACGGCTGGATCTCGGCCTCGGACAGCCCAAGGGCCGGCGGGCAGCCGTCGACGATCGCGCCGATGGCGGGCCCGTGGCTCTCGCCCCAGGTCATGACGCGCAGCACCCGCCCGAAGCTGTTGAGGCTCATCTCAAGCTCATCCGATTCGCGCCCCGATCGATTGCATGAGCGGCGTGAAGTTGGGGAAGCTCGTAGCGATCATCTCCGCGCTATCAACCGAAACCGGCTTCTGCGAAGCGAGGCCCATCACCAGGAAACTCATCGCGATCCGGTGATCCCGCCCGGCACGGATTTCGGCTCCCCCCGGCGGCGCGGCGGCGCAACCTTCGACGATCAGGCTGTCGCCCTCTTCTCGCGCATGGACTCCGCAGGCCAGAAGCCCGGCGACAATTGCGGCCAGCCGGTTGCTTTCCTTCACCCTCAGCTCGGCAAGCCCGTGCATCACCGTCATTCCGCGGGCAAAGGCTGCGGCGATGGCGAGGATCGGATATTCGTCGATCATCGAGGGTGCCCGAAAAGCAGGAACCTCAACGCCGCGGAGCTCGGAGAAAGCCGCGGTGACGTCAGCAATCCTTTCGCCGCCGACGACATGTTCGCGCTCGAGCCGCAGGTTCGCGCCCATCTCGAGCAACGTCCCAAGCAGGCCTGTGCGAAGCGGGTTCACCATCACGTTGCGGACGGTCACGAGCGAGCCCGGCACGAGCAGCGCCGCGACGATCGGGAAAGCCGCCGAGGACGGGTCGCCCGGCACCCCGATTTGGGTGCCTCGAAGGGTGCGTCGCTCGCCGAGACGGACCACGCCCTCGCCACTTTCGATTTCGCACCCGAACGCACGGAGCATATTCTCGCTGTGGTCGCGACTGGGCCTGGGCTCGACCACCTCGACGGGTCCATAGGCTTTCAGTCCGGCAAGCAGGATCGCGGACTTGACTTGAGCCGAGGCCTTTTCGTTGACGAAGCGAATGCCGCGAAGCCTCCCGCCCTCGATTGTAACCGGCAACCTGCTACCCGTGGTTCGAGCACCCATTGCCCTCAAAGGGTCCAGCACGCGCTGCATCGGCCGGCTGCTCAGGGAGGAATCGCCGGTGAAGCTCGCGGTGATCGAAAAGCCTGCCGAGGCGCCCATCAGCAAGCGCGCGCCGGTGCCGCTATTGCCGCAATCCAGCGGGCCAGCCGGGCTTCGCCATTCGGCGCCGCGCACCCGCCATTCGCCCGGAGCTACTTGCTCGACCTCCGCTCCGAAGGCGCGGACTGCGTCGGCCGTATGGAGCACGTCATCGCCTTCGAGCAGCCCGCTTATCCTGGTCTCCCCGGCCGCCAGCGCCCCAAGGATGAGCGCCCGGTGCGAAATCGACTTGTCCCCCGGCACCTCGATGCTGCCTGTCAGCGCGTCCGACCGCAAGCTGGTCAGGAATGCCTCGGCGGTGTCGGGATAAGGGCTTCCAAAATCCTCTATCACTGCTCATCTCGTCGTTTGCCGCTTCCAAGCGCGGCCGGGGTACAGGGTCAATTCGCGCGCGAAATGCCCGGCCACCACAAGGAAAGCCGGCCCGTAATCGAGACAGGATAAAGGAGCCCACGAAGCGCAGTCGGTCGGATCGATCCGTTGCTTTTGCTCGTGGCCATGGTGCTGCTCCGTTACCCGCAAAGGCCGGCTGCTAGCAAGCCAAACTCAACGCAGGACGCAACTTGCGATCGGGAAGCCGGACGAGCCGATCAACGATTTAATCACTCGCGCGGTTGACCGCGCCGCCACCGCGTAGCATGCTGGTCGCGATGATTCAGGTTCGTTCCGCAACGACTTGGTGGTGGCGCTGGTCCCCAGCCATGGATGCGGCGCGCCTGTCGAACGGATAACCGGAAGAGCTTCACCCCTTCCGCCGAAGTTCAAGGACCCGCCGCAACCGGCGGGTTTTTTATTGCCCTCTCACCCCACGGAATTGTCCATGATTATCGTTTTGAAGCGCGAAGCGACTGAGGAGACTGCCAAGGAAATCCTCGCCCGGATCGAGGAAAAAGGGCTGAAGCCCCTCTACATGCCCGGCACCGAGCGGGTGGTGCTGGGAGCGCTCGGCGACGAGCGCGTGCTTGCCGAGCTCGGCCTCGACGGCCACCCCATGGTCGAATCGCTAAAACCGATCCTCTCGCCCTACAAGCTTGTCAGCCGCGACATGCATCCGCACGATACGGTCGTCCGCTTCGGGCGGGCGAATATCGGTGGCCCCCGGTTCGCCGTGATCGCCGGTCCGTGCGCGGTCGAGACCGAGGAGCGTCTTCGGAGCAGCGCGGTTGCGGTCCGCAATGCGGGCGCGATCGGCTTGCGGGCCGGCGCCTACAAGCCGCGCACCAGCCCGTATGCGTTCCAGGGACATGGTCCGGAGGGACTCACGACCCTCCGCAAGATCGGTGACGAGCTCGACCTGCCGGTGGTCACCGAGGTGATGGACACGGCCGATGTCGAGGCCGTGGCGGCCGAGGCCGATATGCTTCAGATCGGCGCCCGCAACATGCAGAATTATTCGCTGCTCAAGGTCGTGGGGCGGGCAGGAAAACCGGTGCTGCTGAAGCGCGGCCTTGCCGCCAAGGTCGACGATTTGTTGCTCGCCGCCGAATATCTGATGGCGGAAGGCAACGAGCAGGTCGTCCTGTGCGAGCGCGGTATCCGCACGTTCGAGACCGCGACCCGCAACACCCTCGACCTCAATGCCGTCGCCTACATGAAGCAGAAGACCCATCTGCCGGTGCTGGTCGACCCCTCACACGGGACGGGCATTCGCGACCTGGTGACGCCGATGGCGCTGGCCGCTGCCGCCTGCGGCGCCGACGGCCTCCTGGTCGAAGTGCACGACAATCCACCGGACGCCTGGTCGGACGGCGCGCAGTCGCTCTATCCGCACCAGTTCGAGAATCTGATGAGCGCGCTCGCGCCGGTCCTCGCCGCCGTGGGCCGGGAGCTGGCATGAACCTTTTCGCCGAAGTGACCGGCGGAAGCGCGCGGGGGATCGGGCGCCGGCTAGCTGCGCCGGTCGACCTGCTCGCGTTATACACCCAGCTCAGCGACCGCGGACGCCGGGCGGACACGATCCTGTTCGAGACGACCGCGGGCGCGAGCATCATCCTCGACCGGGCCGCGGTGCGGATAGAATGCCGCGGCGGCGAGGTGACCCTCGATGCCTTGAGCACAGGCGGTGAAGCGGTCCTCCGCCCGCTTGCGCGCGATCTCGCCGATCGAATCTCCCACAGTTCGGACCGGCGGCTGGTGGTGCAGTACGACCGTTCGAGCGAAGTCGATGCGCGCCGGCGTCTGCTGGCCCCCTCCCCCTTCGACGTGCTTCGCGCAATCAAACGGCTATTCCGCAGCGAAACGGCCGAGGAGCCGTTCACCGTCCTCCTCATCGGCGTGGTCGGGTTCGATCATGTCGACCTGTTCGAGGAGCTGCCGCAGCAGGCTGACGACCCGGCTGGTTTTCCCGATTTCATCTTCTGGCTCGCCGAAAGCGCGGTCGTGGCCGATTCGCGGCTGACTCCCCGCCTGATTTGCAGCGCCTTCAGCGACGCTTCGGAAGAAGAACGGAAACGCAGCCATTTCGCGGCGGTCGACCGCCTGTCCGACCTCGCCCACCGCGCTTCAAATCTCCAGCCGCTCAAGCTCACCGCGGCGGTCGGAGGTGAAGTCGAGATGGACCTGGACGACCCGGCGTTCGCGTCGGTGGTCGCCACGCTGAAGGAGCATATCCTCGCCGGTGACGTCTATCAGATCGTTGTATCGCGCACCTTCAGCGCCCCCTGCCCCGACCCGATCTCGGCCTTTGCCCGAGTGCGTTCGATCGACCGAAGCCCGTACATGTTCTTTGTCTCCTTGGAGAGTTGTACTTTGCTCGGCTGCTCGCCGGAGACGTCGGTCCGGGTCCTGAACGAGAACCGCGAGCCGATTGTCGAAGTGAAGCCGATCGCTGGCACCCGGCCGCGCGGCGCGAGCAGCGACGACGACGACCGAATGGAGGCCGACCTCCGTCTCGATGCCAAGGAAGCGGCCGAGCATATGATGCTTGTCGACCTCGCCCGGAACGACGTCGCCCGCGTCAGCGAACCCGGAACGCGCCACGTCGCGCAGCTCATGACGCTTGAGAAATATGCTCGCGTCATGCACCTGGTGAGTTCGGTCAAGGGCGTGCTCGCCGATGACCATGATGCGCTTCATGCGCTCGCCGCCTGCCTCAATCCGGGGACATTGTCCGGAGCGCCCAAGCTCAAGGCCACGGAGCTCTTGCGCAAATACGAACGGACCCGCCGCGGGCCTTACGGTGGGACGATCGGCTGGCTGGATGGCGAAGGATCGATGGATACCGGGATCGTTATCCGCTCGGCCCTGGTGAGAGATGGCACCGCCTTTGTCCGCGCCGGCGCGGGGATCGTGCACGATTCCGATCCCATGTCGGAAGCCGACGAGACCCGGCGCAAGGCCTCGGCGGTCCTGTCCGCGATTGTCGGGGAGCCCGCCCGATGAACCGCAACGTGCTGATGGTCGACAACCATGACAGCTTCACCTTCAATATCGTTGAAGCGCTCGAGCGGCTCGGTGCAACAGTTCGCACCGTTCGCAACGAGATCGATGCCCGGGCAGCGCTGCAGCAGGCGGTCGACACCAACGCGTTGATCCTGATCTCTCCGGGGCCGGGCACTCCCGAGGATGCCGGCTGCTGCCTCGATCTGATCGGCCTCGCCAAGGGCAAGGTGCCATTGTTCGGCGTGTGCCTCGGCCAGCAGGCCATGGTGCTCGAGGCCGGGGGCGAGGTGGTCCGCGCTCCCCAGGTCGTTCACGGCAAGGCCTCGCTTCTCGAACATGACGGCGCGGGGCCTTTTGACGGGGTTCCCAATCCCCTTCGGGTCGGCCGCTATCATTCGCTGTGCACGCCCAATCCGCCGCCGCGCTTTCGCGTGCACGCCGCAATCGACGGCATGGCGATGGCCATCAGCGATCCCGATGCGATGCAGGTCGGGGTGCAATTCCATCCGGAGTCCGTGCTGACTCCGGCCGGGCAGAAGATTTTCGCGAACGTGCTGGCCCTGCAGGGAGCGCCCGCGGCGGCCGGGGTAACCGTCAGCTGACCGAGGCGACGATCCGCTCGACCACTTCGAGCAGATCGGCATCGGCGACTGCGATGCGCAGATGCGCTTCGGCGTAGCTCGGGCGCCGCTCGTCCCACAGTTGTCGAAGATCTGCGGTCGACTTGCCGCTGGCTAGCGGCCGATCGGTCGATTCCGCCAGGCGCTCGAGGATCAGTTCGACGGGGGCATCCAGCCAGACGGTCGTCGCGGCGCGGCTCAGCCTCGATCGAAGTACCGGATCGGTGAACGCGCCGCCGCCAACGGCAATGACTCGCGGCTCGTGGCCGATAACACCGAGGATCAATGCACGCTCGAGTTCGCGGAATTCGGCTTCCCCTTGTCGGCCGAAAATCTCGGTCACGGACCGGCCGGTCTCCTGCTCGATCAACTGATCGGTGTCGACGAAACGCCAGCCAAGGCGTTCGGCCAGGGCCGCGCCGACGGTCGACTTGCCGGAAGCCATGAAGCCGACGAGGACGATCGGCCGGCGCGCGGCCGCCTTGGGCCTAGCGCCCCGCACTATTCAGAAGAAATCGAAGCGCCAGCTCATAGCCGGAGACGCCGAGGCCGGAAACGACTCCGACGGCGGCGGCGGTGGTCAGCGTCTCGGCGCGCCAGGCTTCGGCGCGGGCGTGGATGTTGCTGATATGCACTTCGACGATGGGCGCGCTGCAGGCCTTGAGCGCATCAAGCACTGACGCAGAATAAGAACAGCCCGCCGGATTGATGATGATTCCGCGCGAAGCCCGCGCCGACTGGATCCAGTCGATCAACGTCCCTTCGCTGTTGGTCTGCTTGAACTCCAGCCCCACGCCGGCGGCATCGCACAATTCGCGGCAGGCGCGCTCCGCGTCGGCAAGTGTGTCCGTGCCATAAATCTCCGGCTCGCGCTCGCCGAGCAGATTGAGATTGGGGCCGTTGAGGACGTGGATGCGTCCCGACCCGGATTTCGGAGCCTTCCGGCCAGTCCGCACCTGCCGTGCCACCTTGATCCCCTCTGCCGCCGTGATCGGAGATCTTTCTCCGGGATATGCCTGTTCTTGGCAATGCCCAAAGCCGCGCCCGTCGATCAGGGCAAAGGGCGCTTCATTTCGGTTCTCGATCCTCAGGTCGCGAGGTTAGTCGGCGAATTTGCTTTCGCGGCGACGGCCGATCATCAGCCCGGCCTCGAGGTGGGCGCAAAGCGCCGCATAATAATCCGCGAGGAAGCCGTAATCGTCGCCATCGTCAGGAAGATCGGCCTTGCTCCGGATCGTCCGCGCCACCGTCGCGACGGCATCCGGGTTCTCGTGGCGAAGCACGTCTTCGAGGGTCTGCAGCTCATAGACGCCGTAGAGCTTGAGTGCGGCCGGGGGAAACGTCCGTCGCCTGCGGTAGGTGCTTCCGACGAGGTCCTCCGACAGCCCCTCTTTCTCACATCGAACGACCCAGGTGCCGGCAACAAGATCGCCGACCCGAAGCCGGTCGCGGTTGAACAAGGGGAAAAAGAGGAAGATTCCGCTCCACACCAGCGCGAAAATGGTGAGAAACGTGTCGGCGGTGCCCTCGGCCGCCTGGGCGCCGAGGAAGGACAACGGCAAAAAGACTTCGATCTCGCGCATCGCGTTGCGCGCGATGACCGCGGCTCCGGTCAGCCGGGCCCCGTCGCGCGCGACGACGCGCAGACCCATGAGTCGCTTGCCCGGCGTGGCCCCGCGGCTGCCCATCTCGAACAGTGAGAACCAGCCGTTCCGCAAGACGAAAGAGCCGATGAGCCACAGGATCGCGAGGAATTGGGCGGGCGCGCTGCCGCTCTTGCTGTTTAGAGTCGCCCAGAAAAGGTAGAAAGTGAGGATCGTCACCGCGATGAGCATCAGCATCATCAGGATCAGGTCGATCATGAAGGCGCCGGCGCGGCTGCCGGCCGAACCGAGCTCGAGCCGCAAGTCCACTCCTTCCGGCGTGATGAAGGTCCGTTTGAGGTCCCGCACCTTCACGCTAGTCGCCACGCAAACGCCTCCGGTTCGGCCACGCGTAGAAATAAGCGAGCCAGGCGACCAGCACCGCCGAACCGATCAGCATCCGTAAGCCGTCATCGGTGATCACCTGCCGGCCGATGCCCTCAAGCAACCCGGCAACAGAGAGCATGATGACCGTTCCGGCCATGGCCGTCGCCCCGAGCCGGCCCGCCTCCACCGCCGAATCGACGCGCGATCGGCGGCCAGGGAAGGCGATCGCCATCCCAATCCGGATTCCCGCTGCGCCGGAAATGCAGATCGCGAATATCTCCGTGGTTCCATGAATCATCAACCAACCGGCGAGGTTTGGACCCAGGCCTTTCGCGGCAAAAACCGCATACAGCGCGCCGAGCGTCAAGCCGTTGTAGAGGATCAACAATACGCTCGGGACCGCGAACGCGAAGCCAAGTGCAAACGAGAAGATCGCGATCTGCGCGTTGTGCGTGAACAGGAAGGTCGCGAACACCGTAAGCCCATCGTCATTGTGGCCTTTGTCGTAGAGCGTCGAGCGAAGGAATTGAGCGGAAGCAGAGGGGTCGCGCCCTTCGGCCATGCCCTCGGGAAGGATGCTGTAGAACCAGCTGGGATCGGCGCGGATCAGCAGGTAGGCGAGCGCAGCGGCGCCGAACGTCAGGACGACGCAGAACAGGGTTTCCCGCCACAGGCTGCGCACCGCTTCCGGCCAACCGCGCGCGAAAAAGCGGGCGAGCTGGCGCCACGCCGGCGTTTGCACGCCGTAGATCTGGAAATATGCCCGGGTGCAAAGCCGCTCGAGGTAGGTGATGAGTCCGCGGTCGAGCGACGTATCGCGTGCTACGGACAGCGACGACAAAGTGGTTCGGTACAAAGCCGCGAGCTCGAGCAGATCCTCGTCGCTAAGCGAACGCATCGACCCCTTCTCGATCTTGGTAACGATCTGCTCGAGCCGCTGCCAGTCGGCTTCATGGGCCTGGCGGAAGCGGGTCGCGTTGACCAGCGGGACGTCGGTCCGGCCGACCAAAGGGGCGTTCACAGCAAGTCCCTCTTCTTGAGGTCCAGATAGCTCTGGGCCAGCCGCTCGTTGACCTTGTCATATTCGCTTTCGACGACATGCACGCCGAGGTGCTGGAGGCGGCCGATCACTACTCGGCGGTCCCTGAGAAGGTGGGAGGCGGTGACGGCGCGCGTGACGTCGTCCGCCGCGACGGGCTCGGCGGCGGCGATCGCTTCCAGCTCATCGTCGCGAAGAACGACGACGACGACGAGGTGCGTCTCGACCAATTTGCGGATCGCGCGAAGCATGAAATCGGCGGCGACTGTATCGGTGAATTCGGTGAACAGGACGATCATCGACCGCCGCACCAGCCGCGCGGCGAGCGTGGTCAAAGCGAATGTATAATTGGTCTCGTCGGCGCTATAGTCGATCGCCGCGGCGAGCCGCTCGAGCTCCGTGAACGCCCCTCCGCCCGACACGAAGCCGCTCGACAAGCGGGGCCGCGAGTCGAAGGCATTGATCGCCACCCGGTCGCCCAGCTTGAGCGCAATCCAGGCGGTGAGCAGCATGGCCGAGACGCAGCGGTCGACCCGTGCCAGGCCGGCGACCGGCTCGCACATCTGCCGCCCGGTATCGACCGCGAAAACGATCTGATTGTTGCGTTCGGTGCGATACTGCTTGGCAAGCAGCTTCAGGTGACGCGCCGACTGCTTCCAGTCGATCGCTCGCCGGTCCATGCCGGTGCGGAAATCGACCAGGGTGTCGAAGTCCGATCCTTCGCCCCGCGCGAGCTGGGCGATCAGTCCTTCGATCGCGTAACGCTGGAAAATGCGCGCGCCCTCATCGTGCACCGGGCGAAGATCGGGAAGCACCGGAAAGGACACTCCAACGTCGATGCTGCCCTGCTGCCAGGCAAGGCCGAGCGGCCCGGTCCAGCGGAGCCACAGGCGCTCGAAGCGCGCGATTCCGCGGCGGACCATTTCGAGCGACATCAGCACCGCGCCGCGCCCGCCTTCCAGCGGAACGCGAACGATTCCCTCATCCTCCGCCGCGACGAGCGGCGAATGCTGGAGCGCGACCCAGGCGCTGCGGGGGCGGCTTCCGACAAACACGGTCACGGTGCAATCACGCGTTTCGCCGACATAGGCGTGGCCTGGGAAATGAACCTGTGCCGTGGCCGTCGCGGTTCCGCGGATCGCATCGAACGCCGTCGCCAGGATCATCGCCAGAGGCCAGCTCAGGGCGACGAACCAGCGCCCCGGCTCGATCGCCGCGAATGCCAGCGCGACCGGTGCTCCTGCCGCGGTCGCAATCACCGCCGTCCGCGTCGGGTAGATCAACGCGGCGCCTCGATCGCATCGATGATCGCCAGAACGATCTCCTCGACCTTGCGGCCGTTGATCTCGGCGGCGGGCGACAGGATCACGCGGTGTCTCAGCAGCGCCGGTGCCAGCATCTTCACGTCGTCAGGTATGACGAAGTCGCGCCCGTCGAGCGCCGCGCGAGCGCGCGCCGCCCCCGCCAGCATCGCCCCGGCGCGCGGGCTTGCACCCGTTTCGAGCTCGGGGTTCTCGCGGGTCCCGCGGACAAGCGCAGCGATATAATCGACGATCTCGTCGACCAGCCGAATCTCGTTCACCGCGTTTAGTGCGGCGGTGATCGTTGCCCGGTCTCCCTTGCGCTCGACGCCCCAGGCGG
>Ga0157369_10006788_pt1 | contig 13206 bp, 16 predicted proteins | sample C25metaG_FD_113461 | JGI IMG/M metagenome (GOLD analysis project Ga0157369, IMG submission 113461) | Corn rhizosphere microbial communities from Kellogg Biological Station, Michigan, USA - C2-5 metaG | ecosystem: Host-associated > Plants > Roots > Rhizosphere > Soil | place: USA: Michigan...
ACGATCACGGCGGCAATCGTTTCCGCGCCGTGCAGTGCAACCAGCCCGTCGAGCGCATCGGCATAGTCCGCACCCGACTGGGGATGGCCGCGCGTGAATGCCATCGTCGCGCGGTCATAGGGCAGCGGCAGATGATCGTCCGTACCCGGAAGAAGTGGGCCATAGGGCTTGCGGTTGTTGGCGAGGCCGCCGACGGAGATGCCGCCGAAATTCACGCCGTGATAGGCCTTGTCGCGCCCGATCAGGCGGAAGCGCCCACCCTGCCCCTTCTTCTGCCAATAGGCGCGCGCCAGCTTGAGTGCAGCATCGGCCGCCTCCGATCCGGAATTGACGAAGAAAACGTGATCCATGCCTTCGGGCGCGAGCGCGGCGAGGCGATTGGCAAGCTCGAAGGCCGGCGGATGCGAGAACTGGAACGTCGGCGCGAAATCGAGTTCATGCGCGGCCTTCGAAATCGCGTCGGCAATCTCCTTGCGGCCGTGGCCGAGATTCGAACACCAGAGACCGGAACAGGCGTCGAGCAATGCCCGGCCGTCTTCGTCGTAGAAATACATGCCTTCCGCGCGCGCGAGCATGCGCGGGTTCGCCTTGAAATCGCGATTGGGCGTAAAGGGCAGCCAGAAGGCGCCGAGATCGTTGGGCCGCGGGCGATCCATACCAAAGCACTCTTTATGAAATCGAAACGCACGCTAGCAGGGCGCGTCCAACACATCAAAAGCAGAACAGCCCCGGCGGTTTTGGCGCCGGGGCTGCCTGCTATGCCACGTGTAAATCAGTGACGATTGTCACGACGGTCGTCGCGACGATCGTCGCGCCGGTCGTCGCGGGCTCTGTCTCGCGCATGTTCGCGTTCGCGGACGTCGACGCGATGATCTACGCGTTCATCGATACGGCGCACATTGTCGGGATGCGCCCAGCCGCCATTGCGCCAGCGATTGCGATCCCAGTCGCGGCCCACGCGCCAGTCATTGCCACGCCAGTAGCGGTCGCGATCGTGACGGAAGCCGTTCGCGCGATAGAAGTCGTAGCCGAGTGCGGGCCCGACGCGATAATTGCCTTTCCACCACGCGGGACGCGGTCCGCGCCATTGGTCTCTGCGCCATCCGCCGCGTACCCAGTACCAACGCTCACCGCCACGGTTGCGATAGTAGATCGGGCCCTGGAACCAGCGGCCGCCGTAGTAAACCGGGCCGTAGTAAACCGGCATATCCCAGTAAGCGTCAGGACAGCCATAGTCGTCGCAGTATCCGCCGCTGCCGTAGTCGATCGCCACGCCGCCCGGTATCGGCAGACCGATCGAGAGGCCAATATTGACGCCCGCCTCGGCCGGTACGGATGCAAAGCCGGCCACGCCCGCAAGCATGGCCAGTGATATCATCGCTTTAAAAATACCCTTCATTAGACCTCCTCTTCCCGCGGGAACCCGCAGGCACCTGTCGTTGTGATGAAGGAACTTTAACACAGAAACGGCCCCGGCGGTTTCGCACCGGGGCCGTTTTCAGAATAAAGCCGGATCAGTGGCCGGGCTGGCCGTTGTCCTTGGGCTTGTGCTTGTCACCAGTGCCCGTTCCGGGACCGGTCATCGTTCCGCCGGGCCCCTTCATCGAACCGCCGGGACCCGTCATGCTTCCGCCGGGACCGGTCATAGAACCACCAGGGCCTGTCATAGCGCCGCCGGGGCCTTTCATGCTGCCGCCCGGTCCGGTCATCGCTCCACCCGGACTCTTCATCGCGCCACCAGTGGCGTCGCCGCGCATCTTGTCATCCACGCGGATCTTGTTGCGGTCCCAATTGCGCGCGCGCTCGCGATCCCATTCGCGGCCTTGGCGCCAGTCGTTGCCGCGCCAGTAGCGGTCGCGATCGTGACGGAAGCCGTTCGCGCGATAGAAGTCGTAGCCGAGCGCAGGACCGATGCGATAATTGCCTTTCCACCATCCGGGACGCGGTCCGCGCCATTCATCTCTGCGCCATCCGCCGCGCACCCAGAACCAGCGCGAGCCGTCATAGTCGCGATAGTATATCGGTCCCTGGAACCAGCGGCCGCCGTAGTAAACCGGCCCGTAATAGACCGGCATATCCCAGTAAGCGTCAGGACAGCCATAGTCGTCACAGTATCCGCCGCTACCGTAATCGAACGCGACCGCGCCGGGAATCGGCAAACCGATCGACAGGTTGAAGCTGACGCCGGCCTCGGCCGGCGCTGCCGCGAGACTGGCTGCACAGCCAAAAGCCGCGGCGGCAATTGTCGTCATGAGAAATCGTTTCATGGAACCTCCTCTTTTGCCGGCAGGGAATCCCGGCCCACCCTCAACACGCACATCCTACACGGAACTCGCAGAGACGTTTGTGAACTAATGGCCGCGGCCATGCGGTCCGCCGCTGCCGGGATGACCACCACCAAATCCACCATGGGGAGCGGGCCCTCCGCCATAGGGTCGCACGCCGCGTGTCCATGGCCCCGGTCCGCCGTATGGACGTTCGCCGCCGCCCCAGCCGGGACCGCGATTGGGCCAAGGCGCGCCGCCGCTCGGCGGCAGACCTCGCCACCCACGCGGCACTGGCCGAAAGCCCGGACCAGGATGCATGCCCGGACGAAAACCGTTGTTCCATCCGCCGCGATTCTGCCAGGCGACATTTGGAGGCGGCGCGCCGCGCCATCCATTCGCGCGCCAGCCACCGTTCAGCCAGAACATGCGCTGACCGCGATACCAGCGGTAATAGATCGGGCCGCGATACCAGAAGCCATTGTAGTAGACCGGCTCGAAATAGACGGGATAGGCGCAATAGTCAGCGGGCAATCCCCACGGAGGCGGCTGGTTGTAATAGTCGTAGTAGTCGCAGGGATCGAACGTGGCGCCCGGCCCCATGAAGCCGAACGAGATGCCCGCATCGGCAGAGGCCGATACCGGCGCCGCGACAGCCGATACCGCCAAAAGCAAAAGCGCGCTGACGACAGATTTTGCGAATGCACGCATCGCGTCAGTCCTACTTCATACCTCCACAAAGAGAAACCCGGCGCGGCCAGAGGGACCGCGCCGGGCACGTGCATGCACCTAACTCAAGGTCATGCACTCAGGGGTTTAGTGACCTCTGTGGCCGCCGCCGCTCATGTGGCCGCCACCCATGTGGCCGCCGCTGAAGTGGCCGCCGCCGAAGCCGCCGCTATGCGTGGTCGGTCCACTGTGGAAGCCGACGCCGCCACCGAATGGGCCGTGCGGTCCTGTTCCAACAGCCGGGCCGTGTCCACCCCAACCGCCGCCGTGACCCCCGTTGCCGCCGTGGAAACCGGCGTTGTGCCAGCCCGTGCCGGTGTGCCAGTGGCCGCCGTGCCAGAACCAGCGCTGACCGTGCCAATAGCGCCACGGAACGTGGCCATTGACCCAAACGCCGCCGATGTACAAACCACCATCATAGTAGGGGTAGTAGCCGGCGCCGTAATATCCGCAGCCGTAGTACGGGTCCGAGTAGTACGGGTCGCAGCCACCATAGGGAGCTCCGTAGCCGCCATAATAGCCACCATAATACGGTCCCGGGATGCCGACGCCGATCCCGACGGAGACACCCGCGCTGGCAGGTGTCGTCACCGCCGTCGCAGCGCCCGCCAGCATCGCCACGCCGAGTGCGAGTTTCGCGAGTTTCTTCATGATCTTTCACTCCTCATCGATTCTTCCGGATGGGTTTGATCCATCCTCTGAAACGCACAATGAGGCTCTGCGGCTGAACCCAGCATGAATGGTTTTGTCAGGTTTCGGCCGTATTTCAGGCCGACTTTCCCCGCGCATCCACTGGCCAGATCGCTTCCAGCACATCCCCGCGCACGGCGTGATAGCGGTCGAAGAGGTTAACCGTCGGATCGCAGTGCGGAACCACGCAGGCGAGCGCGTGGCCGCGGTTCAGCTTGCCCGATTCTTCCGAATAGATGACGCCGCCCTGCTCGTCGCCGAAGAAGAAATAGGCCGCGCCCGCCGGGGCGCCATGCGCGATCACGGGCACGCCGTCGTCGGTGGCAAAGGATTTCAGCCCCGCATCGGTGGTGACGAGGCCCGTGCGATTGGCGCTGATGACGGTGGTCTGGACGAACAGAGACGTCTCGAACGGCGGACGATCGCCGGGCTTTGTCCAAACGTCATTATACTGACGATCCATGAAAACATACGAGCCGACCTGAAGTTCCGTCAGTACGCGGGCATCCGGATCGATGTCGAACGTGCCCGTACCGCCGCCGGACAATATCTTTGGCGCGAGGCTTTTCTTCGCAAGCTGATCGCGCAGACCGCCGAGATCCTTCAGCGCGGAGAGCGAAGCATCGCGGCGCTCGTTCGGCGATTCCATGTGCTGGACCTGGCCCGCGTAACACTGCAGGCCCGCGAATTCGAGATGCGACGCGCCTGCGACCTGCTCCACCAGCGCCACAGCGCCGTCCCCCGGGCGGATGCCGGTGCGGCCCATGCCGGGGTCGATGTCGACAAAAATCTTCAGGGTCTTTCCGGATTCGCGCGCGGCATCGTTGATGCGCCTCGCCGTTTCTGCATCGTCGCAGACCGCGATCAGCTCCTTGAGCTTTCCGTTCAACGCGATGAGCCGCGCGATGCCACCCTCCGTCACGACGGGAGATGTGATCAGGATCGATTCCACGCCGGCGTCGGCGAGCGCCTCGGCTTCGCCGAGCTTGGCGCAGCAGATACCGACCGCGCCGGCCGCCATCTGGCGCTTGGCGATCTCGGCGGATTTGTGGGTCTTGGCGTGGGGCCTCAGCGCAATGCCGTGGCGCTTCGCATGGGCCGCCATCGCCGCGATGTTGCGCTCCAGGATATCGAGATCGACAACAAGAGCGGGCGTCTGGAGTTTCCAGCGCCCGCCCGGCACACCGATCAGATCTTCGTTCAACATCGCCGCCGTCCGGAACCGCAAGGCGGTTTTGGACGAAAGCCGCGGAACAATCCAGACTCAGCCTTTCGTGGTCTGACCCGAGGGAACGTTCTTGCCGACACCCGGCGAGACAATCTCCGGCTCCCGCGCGACCGGCGCGTCGTCCGCCCGGTCCAGCACATCGGCACCGTAGGACGAATTGCCGCCATCATGTCCCGGCAGTCCGTTTCTCAGATCGGTCTTGGTTGCGTCTTTGGCCATGGTTTCCTCATCCCTGTTTTCAGTTCGCGCAATCGGTCAATGTGATAACGAACGTCCATTCGAAACGTTGCCATTGCCTCCACAATGACGATTGCACTGGGATTGATCCTGCTTTCGGCCGTCGTACACGCGGTCGTGAACATCCTGACCAAGCGCGCCGACGACAAATACGCGATGCGCCTTCTGATCGGCGTGTTCTCCGCGATCATCGTGACACCGGCGCTGTTCTTCGTGCCACTGCCGCATGGAAAGGCGGTGTGGTTTCTGGTGGGGACCGCCTTCGTCCATGCGCTTTACGAATTGCTGCTGGTGAAATCGTATGAGAGTGCGGCGTTCTCCGCCGTCTATCCGGTCGCGCGCGGCACGGGGCCTCTGTTCACCGCACTCGGCGCGATCTTTCTGCTGCACGAACATCCGCCGGTCCTCGAGCTTGTCGGGATCGTCCTCGTCTGCGGCGGCGTGATCGCCATCGGCATTTCGCATCGCGCCAGCGAAGGTGCGAAGGCGGGGCTGCTCTATGCCCTCGGCACAGGCCTCACCATCGGCTGCTACACGCTCATCGATGCCTCTGGTGTGCGCGCGGTGCCCATGCCGTTCACCTATGTACTCTGGTTTTTCGTCGCGCACGGCTTCTGCGTGCTCGTCACTGCGCCCGGCATCCGTGGACGCGCGGTCGTGATCGAGGCGCGGCGGCAATGGAAGCTCGGAGCTCTGTTGGGCCTTCTCTCGATCACCACTTATGGCTCGGCGATGCTCGCCTATCGCTTCGGCGCGACCGCACAGTTGGCGGCGCTGCGCGAAACCAGCGTGCTGTTCGGAACCGCGCTGGCAATGAGTTTCCTCGGCGAGCACATGACATGGCGGCGCTGGTGCGCGGCGGGCGCGATTGCGGCGGGCGCGATCCTGTTGCAGGCTGGCTAGATGAAAACGTTCTACTCGCCTGCCCATCTCGAACATGTTCCGGCCGAGGAATTCGAAGCCGGACGGCTCACGCCTGCGGTCGAACGGCCGGAACGCGCCGAAGCGGTGCGTGCGCGGCTGGAAGAGCGCAAGCTCGGACCCATCCTCACGCCGACGGAATTCAGCAACGAAGCGATTCTGCGCATCCACGATCCCAATCTGGTCGGCTTTCTCGGCGAGGCTTTTCAGGAATGGCAGGCGGCGTACGGCACCGATGCGCATGCGGCGCTGCCGTCGCGGTGGCCGGCGCGTGGGCTCGATGCGCGGCGCGCGCCTGACATCGAGTCGCGGCTCGGCACCTTCGTGTTCGATGCCGGCACGCCGATCATGAAGGGCACCTGGAGCGCCGCCCGTGCGGCAGCAAACGTCGCGCTCAGCGCGGCGGAGGCCATGCGCTCAGGTGAGAAGAGCGCGTTCGCGCTCACGCGTCCGCCGGGTCACCACGCGAGCGGGGATGTGTTCGGCGGATTCTGCTACCTGAACAATATCGCGGTCGCCACGCAGTATCTCGTCGATGCCGGCATGCGTCCGGCGATCCTCGACGTCGACTACCACCACGGCAACGGCACGCAGACGATCTTCTACGGCCGCGACGACGTGTTCTTCTGCTCCATCCACGCCGATCCGAACTATGCCTTCCCGCACTTCCTCGGTTTTGCGGATGAGCGCGGCGCCGGTGCAGGCGAAGAGAAGAACCTCAACCTGCCGATGCCGGCGGGCACCGACTGGCCGCATTATTCCGTTGCGCTGGCCAAGGCGCGCGAGCGCATCGAGGCCTTCGCACCCGATATCCTCCTCGTCTCCTTGGGCCTCGACACCTTCATCGCGGATCCGATCGCACGCTTCCGTCTGCGCAGCGACGATTACTTCCACATGGGCGAAGGGATCGCCGCATTGAAGCTTCCGACCCTGTTCGTGTTCGAAGGCGGCTACAACGTCGAGCACCTCGGCGTGAATACGGTGAATGTGCTCGAGGGGTTTCTGGAGAGCTAATTCCGATCATCATCCACGCTGAGAATTCCCGGGTGCGATTTTTCAGTGATCGAAGTCACCCTGGAAACGTCGCAGCGCTCAATGCACAATTTCGAACGCCACGCCGCTCGTGTTTCCGCCGCTAACCGTTGTGCCAAAAAGATTTCCAAAACCGTCCATGAGAAGGCCCCCTCCGGGCCCCTCGCCGTCACCACATAGGCCATCCCCACAGAAGGCGTACAGTACGGTCTCAGACCATGTGTCCTGGGCATATGACAGCGAGAATATCTCGCCGTGACCGAGGTAAAAATCATAATATTCGTCATTCGTACTTCCGTAGAGAGTGCCGGAAGCATCAACAATCAAACCTCCAAACGGCATGAGGCCATCGGCGCAATTCCGCTTGGAGCAGAAGCTGTGGATCACACTGTATGTTCCCGTCGACGAGTATTCGAAGGCAACTCCACAACCTGGAAAATTGAACCCCGTTTGACTGCAGACAAGCCCGCTTCCGCTGCCGCCCAGTACAGTTGTGCCAAAGATATTGCCGGCCGCGTCCATCGTCGGTCGTCCGGCGCCGATGGCGCCGTCGCTGCAATTGGCCTTTGCGCAGAATGCGTGCAGGATTTTTACATGCTGGTAGTCGCCTACCGGAGCCTTGTAGAGCGTGCCCGCATCGGTATCGCCGCCAGTCAGGCCGTAAAGGTTTCCGGAAGAATCAACGAAAAGTGGATTGTCGTTTATCCCCGGACTGCTTGTTTTAAAGTGGTGAAGGACCTTGTAGCTCCAGCCGGTAAAATTGGAATAGATCTCGAAGAGCGTACCTTTTCCGTATTTACCGCCAGTGCTGGTGACGCCGAAGAGCGGAGAGGATTTGTCCCACGGCGCCCCGGCCTTCTGACCCTTGTAGCTCAATCCCGCATAAGGTCGCCCACCATCCAAGCCGCCGCAGTGGAAAGTGTACATGACGCTAAGCGTCCAGCCCTTGTCGCTATGGGTTAGTTTGTATGCCACCCCGCACCCGCCAACGTCGCTGTTTCCCCCTTCAGAAGTCGTGCCATAGAGGTTGCCATCTGTATCAACGATCAGTTCACTTGTCGGAATCTCTCCATCTGCACAGTTCGCCTTGGCGCAGAAATTGTGAATGACCGTATAAGTGTGTGCGTTCAAATCGAGTCTGAAAACCACGCCACCATTCCGATAGAGCTTGGATTTGCCGCCGGCTTGCGTCGTTCCGAACAGGATTCCTGATTGGTTCATTACAAGGCCTGCGGTTGGGACCGCACCGTCGTCGCAGTTGGTTTTCTGGCAGAATGTGTACAGCACCTTCTCCGGGCTGGCTGCGAATGCGGTGCTGGCAGGCATCAGGGCGAGCAGGATCGTGGCGGCCGCCATTGCGCACGCGTTCAAGAATTTCGAGCGAGGTAACGCGCGCATAGGAATCTCCACAGAGTTTGACCGGAATCCGGCTTCTCGAGCCTATCGTTCTGTACCCTCTACTTCTTGGGCAGAAGCGAAGACCTGGGACGGAAACGAAGTGTTCTGGTAGTCTCATGGCACCGACGGGGATGGGATCGGTGCCGAAAGCCACACGACACATAGACGCTTCGGAAGCCTCCGCTTCGCAGGGCCCGGCGGGATTTCGGTTCTCTACCGACGCCTTGCCGGACGCGGACCGCGTCGGAATGTTCCGCGAGGTCTTCGGGCAAAAAATGCTCCGTCTCGATATGGAATCCCTCGTGGATCGGCAATTCCATACCGATGCGACCGTGCGATCGCTGGCTGACCTGGATGCAGTATGGTCCGCGAGTTCGCCGGTCCGTGTCAGCCGGACGAAGCATCTTCTCGCCGACGGCAACGACAATCTTGTGTTTCAGTGGGCGGACTCGGCCGGATATTGCAAACATCTGGGGCACGAGTTCGCGCTCGGTCCGCGCGACGCGGTTGTTCTGTCGTGCTGCGATCCCGGGAGCGTGATGTTCCGCTCTACGGTCAATCTCATAAGTTTCAGCGTTCCGCGAAGCGTTCTCGGGCCTTCGTTGCGCGATACACATGCCTGTTTGGCCCGGCCCGTACCCGCCGCCTCGAGCGCATTGCGGCTGCTGGTTCGCTATCTCGAATTCCTGCGCGAGGAATGCGCGACGGCGACGCCCGAACTGCAAAATCTTGCGGCCGCGCATGTTTGCGATCTTCTGGCCCTTACCCTCGGCGCGACGCGCGATGCCACCGAGATTGCGAAAGGGAGGGGGCTGCGAGCGGCGCGGCTCAGTGCGATCAAGACGGACATTGCCGAGAATCTGGTGGACGGCGATTTCTCGATCGGCAATGTCTCCATGCGGCACCAGCTGACGCCGCGCTACGTACAGATGTTGTTCGAGTTCGAAGGAACGACCTTCACGAAATTCGTTCGCGAGCAGCGGCTCGCCCGCGCCCACCAGATGCTGGCGAGCGTGCGATTCGACGATTGGCGGATCAGTGATATCGCGCTGGCTTGCGGCTTCGGCGACATTTCCTTTTTCAACCGTTCATTCCGCGCCCGCTACGGCGCCGCACCGTCGGATGTCCGCGCCGCGTCGGCACGCGTCTAGCAGATCAGCGTGAACACGTTGAATGCGTTGGAAGGGTTTTTGGGCACGGCCGCGTAGTTTGCTCCAATTGTCATCCCGGCCAAGCGGTGCGCAAGCACCGCGATGTGCCGGGACCCAGAGTGCGAACGGCGCAATGGGTCCCGGCCTTCGCTCCGCTCAGCCGGGATGACAAGTGAGCCGTGAACTAAGCCGCCGGTGGTGTCTCGTCCGGCTTCTTGCCGCGGAACTTGCCCGACACATCCTTGAGCGTGTCCGCAGCTTTCTCCGCCGCATCCTTGATCGTTTCCGCCGCTTTTTCCGTCGCGCCGGCCGCTCTCGCGGCGGCGGGGCCGGTGCGGGATTGCATTTCGTCGATGGCGCGGTCGAGTGCGTTCTTGATGCTCGCCGCAGTGCCGCCCTTGGCGTACTCCTTCACGATCACGCTCTCGACGCGCTTTACCACGGCATCGACGGAATAGTTCTTGTTCATCGCGCGTTCGCGGTCGTCGATGATGCTGTAGATGTCGATATGGTCGTCGATCAGGCGCCCCTGCTCCACCGTCCAGTAGAAGCGCGAACCCTCCTCGCCGTGCTTGAAAATCAGGTCGAACAGCGCGATGCCCAGGGTCAGCGGCACCTGGAAGAAATTGTGGAAATTGTTGAGCGTGAGCTTGAGCTCGAACACCGCCACGTCGCGGATGAATTTCCAGCGGGCGTCGCGGCCGGACAGCGGCGGCAGGACCTGGCCTTCGACCTTCCTCGGCTCCAACGCGTTCTGCTCACCGTCCATGCCGTCAATCCTTGAAGTCGAACAGCGCCTTGATCGAGAAGTCGCCGCTCTTGGTAGAGGTTGCCGAGGTGATCTTGAAGATACCATTGGCCCTTAGGCAAGGCTCTCCGTCGGCCGTGGCTAATCCTTGCGCGAACAACAGGTTGCGGGTGATGCGCACGACTTCGGCGCGGCCTTCGACCCAGGCGCCGAGCGGCGCGGGGGCGAGATAGTCGCAGCTCAGATTGATCGTCGGCAGGAAGCCCATATCGGTCTTGCTCTGAAAGCGCGAAGCGATGGGAAGAAGCATGTCGGCAAAGGTCGCGAGCATCCCGCCATGCGCGACCTGCCCCGGATTGCAATGCCGGGGCTCGACGCGAAAGCCGAGCAGAAGATGCGTGCCGTCCCATTTGCCATAGAGCGGACCGTTGGCTTCGAGGAAGCCGATCATGATTTTGAACGGCGCGAAGCCGGCGGGAATCTCGGACATAGGACCTTCACAAAATAGCGTCCCGATTGGCTCTAAAGGCGTTGCATGCGGCGCACAAGAGTGGCGCAATGTTCTTACGGGACGGAAAGGAACGCGCGGGCTGTCGAGCGGGTTATCCGATGAAAGGAGATTGTCATGAACGACGATAGGACCCTGGTTGCCGTTTTCGATGCCTCGCATGTCCGCTTTTTCGAATACAAGCAGGCGCATGGCAGGCTGGAGAATATCCTTGCCGATGTGAGTTCGGGACTGCATCACGACCGCCGCGATATCGAGTCCGACCGTCCGGGCCGCGGTTTCTCCAGCGCAGGCGGCCAGCATCACGCTTATGAGTCCGAGCACGATCCGCGCAAACTCGAGAAACACGATTTCGTCGTCGCTATCGCGCACGCGGTCGAAGCCGCGCTCGATCAGCACAAATTCAACCGTCTCGTCGTCGTGGCACCGTCACGCGCCGTCGGCGAATTCCGCAGCGTCGCCAGCGACAAGGTGAAGGCCGTCGTCTGGCGCGAAGTGCCAAAAGAATTCGCAAACCTCAGCGACAGCGAGTTGCACGATCACCTCGTGCCGATCCTGCAGAACCCGCCGAAATAGGCCGACGCGCTACTGCAGCTCACCCTCCGCTTCGATCAGGAGCGTGACATCGTCGGCGACGATGCCGGACCAGATCGTGTGGGTGAGGTCGAAATCGGAGCGCTTGATCGTCGCCGTCGCGTTGAAGCCGATGCGATAGGGCTGCAGCGGAATGGGCGGATTGCGCGCGCCTTTGAAAGTAACATTGAGCGTCACAGGCTTCGTGACGCCGGCGAGCGTGAGATCGCCGGTCACAGTCCCGGTGCTCTCACCCGTGCGGGTGATGCCTGTGGCCTTGAAGGTTGCGCTCGGAAATTTCGCGCCCTGAAAGAACTCGACCAACTCGGTGTCGAGCTTCGGCACATGGGTGTCGATCGTCGTCATATCGACCGCGGCATCGAGCGTGCTTTTCTCCGGCGCGTCGGGATCGAAGACCAGCGTCCCGCTCACGGGACCGAGGCGACCGTAGAAATCGCTCAGTTTCATATGCTGGATCTGGAAGAGCACCTGGCTGTGGCGCGGATCGATCTTGTAGGTGCCCTTCTTGGCCGGCACCGGCGCAAAGCCCGCGACGCTCGCGGCGAGAACCAGCAGGACCACCGCACGGATAATCGTTTGCATCTTTATCTCCACTGCCTATCGCCCGTTCGCGCGGACGCTATCACAGTTTCGACGAATCGGCCTGCGTCCAGACCTGCTCCAGAATCTTCCAGCCGCTCCGTTTGCTTTTACGCTGGAAAACAAAAAGGTAGTGGCCCTTCGCACGGATGGCCCTGCCGCCCTTCGCCGGCGCCAGCACTTCGTCGAAGCTGCCGCTGTCGTATGCGAGATTGCCCGACGCCTCGCTTTTGATGCTTTGCATGGTCAGCCGCGGATCGAAGCGCTTCAGAAGCCTTGCGAAGTTCTTACGGATCGCGGGCATGCCCTCCCAGCGCTCGCCGGACGTCGGAAGGAAGGTCGGCTCCGGCGCATAAAGCGTCAGCGTCGCCTCCAGGTTCTTCGCGTTCCAGTACCCCACCCATTGCTGGGTGAGATCGACGACGGGCGTTGCATGTCCGATTTGGGCCAGGACCTTGCCCGAGGGCAGAGCCAATAGAAGAAGGAGAATTGGAAGAGTTCCGCGCCGCATGGTTCCTCCCCGGGACGGGAATTCTTGCCAAATTTGGCGGCAGACCGCGATAGCCGGCCCTTGACACTCCCATCCCTCGAAACTACATCCCGGCCAGCCTTTGGCACTCGCCTTAGGGGAGTGCTGCTCTGTGAGCACAAGGCACTGGAAAAGCTAGCTTTTTAGGAGACGAGACAATGAAATTCCGTCCGCTCGGCGACCGCGTGGTCGTCCGCCGCGTCAAGGAGGATCAGAAGACCCCCGGTGGGATCATCATCCCCGATACCGCCCAGGAGAAGCCGCAGGAAGGCGAAGTGATCTCCGTTGGCCCGGGCGCCCTGGATGACAGCGGAAAGCGCGTCGCCCCGGAAGTGAAGGCCGGCGACTTCGTGCTGTTCGGCAAATGGTCGGGCACCGAAGTGAAGATCGACGGCGAGGAGCTCCTGATCATGAAGGAGTCCGACATCATGGGCGTTCTCGAAGGCCGCAAGGCTTCGAAGAAGGCCGCCTAACTTTTTTAGATTCAGGAGAACAGACACATGGCAGCCAAAGACGTACGCTTCGGCGCCGACGCGCGTGAGAAAATGCTCCGCGGCGTCGACATTCTCGCCGATGCAGTGAAGGTGACGCTGGGTCC
>Ga0157369_10006791_pt1 | contig 13201 bp, 14 predicted proteins | sample C25metaG_FD_113461 | JGI IMG/M metagenome (GOLD analysis project Ga0157369, IMG submission 113461) | Corn rhizosphere microbial communities from Kellogg Biological Station, Michigan, USA - C2-5 metaG | ecosystem: Host-associated > Plants > Roots > Rhizosphere > Soil | place: USA: Michigan...
AAGCAAGGTAAAACAATCACGTCTTCGGCCAATCCCGTTGGCCGGTTTTGAACTGATAACGTATGGCCGGTTTTAAGGTGATAACCGAGGGCGTAACCAATGCGGATGTCGCCCTTGGGGGCTGGTTTGTCGGTTCGGTCCCCGTTCTCATCGAGGTCGTCATCAACCAGTCCGAGGTGCTGCGAATTGTAATCTCGCTGCTTACGAAGTCGCTCCATCATGTGTGTCTCGAAGACGCCGTTTACGAAACGGTCCACAGTGGTTGGATTGCCGTCTTTTCCAACTCCCCGGAACTTGGCCAAGTTCGCACTGCTGCGGCTTTCTGGATCTGCCATCTTGAGATACAGGTCCGATAACACATCCTCACGGTGCTGGGCCAACTCTTCGTGCGAACGCAGATACCAGTTCGCGTTTAAAACCTCTAAGTATTCAAATAGGTGTCCGTTCAACATATCACTGCCTACACCGTGTTGTTCGTATGCAGACTGAAGTCTGCGAGCAGCACGCCTTAGGTGCAACTTGCCTGCAGTGAACTTCAGACTTCCGAATTTAAGGCTGGTGCCATCATTGTTTATTCCTTCTTCTTCCAAAAGATCGGCAATCAAATCACCTCTCTCGACTGCTGCTGCGTAATGGGCCTCAACTTCAGCCCTTTGTTGTTTCTTCTTTCTGCTTCCACTCATGCCAGTTCCTGTGTTCCTCCTAGTGGTTCGGTTGATGTGTTGATGGTTGTGCAGTACAGAGACTTCGTGTCGGCGCAAGGGCGCACCAACGCTGAGACAGCCTTGTCGCAGTCCTGTGAGAGAGTTGTTGCTGGTGAAGCGAAATATCGAAAAGTCAGAGAGCTACTTCAGGACCTGCATCACTGAAAAGCCAAGCATCTGTCTGTATAAGAAGAAAGGAACATATATCTTCCGAACAACTACTCTATTCATCAGCAAGTTAGGTTCATAATCTGTTCAACGATTGAACACCTTCTCTGATTCGCTGTTCATTCGTTGCACAGTTCCATACTCGTGCTCTAGATATGCGCTATGGGCTCTGGTTCATCTTGATTCAATGACGTGAACACCGGTGAGATGTTCATTGGCATCGGCCCTGGGACTGCTGGCGGTTCATGTGTGATATCGGCGTTGCGAACCTGCCTCTCTCGCCAGCGGATAATGAAGTTCCTAACCGCTCTTGCCGCATCAGAGCGCGAGAGTGCAGGCTGCTTCGTCCTCTCGGCTATCAGCTGCTCAAACTCGATCAGGCCCCCATTCTTGGCACAACGCCTGCTCGTGCAGAAATAGCGTCCATGAAACTCGCCACCTATGGTGACCTTCATCGCTGGCTTCCTCTTCATCTGAACGTGGAATGGACAATCGAAGAATAGGTCATCGGACGCGTGACGGCCGCCAGCTCCCGGGACTTGGAGTCTGTCGCAGTAGTAGGCTTCGATCTCGGCAGGCGTCGTTTCGCTGAACCGCAGATATTGGCCGTCGAAGGTCGGCAGCAAGCAGCCATCCTCACCAAGCAACTCGATTTCCCACACACCCTTTCTCCTAGTGTCCTTGAACCTGAATAGGCGCAACTCGTCCTGTAGCTGATCTCTGGCCTTCAGGTAGGTTCCTCTGGACACGCCAGTGCTCTCCAGAATGTCGCCAACGTGAAGACGGTACAGTGGACCAGGCGCACGTCGTAACAAAAACAGATAAATGATCACAGTGCTGTGCTCAACTTCTGGTGACGTGAGCAGCCGGTCAAATATGGATTGAGGCACGGCAAATGTGGGATCACCACCGGCCTTAAAAACGTTCTGGCTGCGGATAGGAAAACTCTCCTTTTCTCTGCCGGTTAGGCAGGGTTGTGGGCAGCACGTGAGCACACGTGTAGCCAGTGAATGACACCAGCCAAATGCCATTCGAGGCACCAGGACTGTCGCCAAAGGCCGCAGACAGGGCTGAAGACACAACTTTCTGGTCAGCGTTGGCTGCAGATAGAATTCAAAACTGTTAGAGGAACGTGCTCGCCAACAGGACGAAGGCGGATGTTCAAGTTGAGACTAGGGCCGATATATAAATCTAAGGTGCGTATTTGCTGATATTCAGAGTATTCCACGCAGGGATGCCGAGTCTAGATTACGTCCGGTTGGATCGAAGGAGAGTTTTCTTGCATCCGTCAGTTCGCCATAAACATCGCAAGCCTAATGCGACGTCCTGGTGGGTGTTCCGTTGCCATCGCTCCTGCACAATAGCAAAGAAGTGGCGCGGTCAACAACGTGATTCGCGAAAAAATCGTGACTCAGTCGCTTAAAATTGCAGGGCGATGAACTCAGTCTTGTGATCAAGCTCTGGAAGCCGGAAAGTCCATATCTCGGCTTCGCTTTTGCTTCCGGCGACCGACTTCAGCTTCAACTATCGTGATCCTTGCTGCACGCGTCTCGGCTGCCAATATCCTGAGGACATCCATTGCGAGCACGGGATCAGCTGCCAACAGATCACACAACTTGTCACGGCTCATCACGGCGACTTCTGTGTCTTTGCCAGCGACTGCTGTCATTGAATAGCGCGAGTCGCTGAATGCAGCAGGCAGGCCGACGAATGCACCAGACAGGGCTTGGAACCCCATCCCGTCTATTAGTGTGAGCGGCAGGAACAGATCGACCCGCCCGGCCAACACGAGGTAAACGCAGTCGCCCTGCTCGCCTTGTTTGAACAATACTTGGCTTTCTGGGCAAACAATCTTGGTTGCTCTGCGCTCAAATGCTTTTGCCAGTTCCGGGCTTGCTTTGCAGTCATACAGGGAGGCATCAACGGAAATGGTTGGGCTTGAATCGAGCATGATCAGCGACTCCGCTCAATAAGAATGAGCGAATTCGAGCTACCCATGGTGTGACGCAAATCACACCCGTCCGAGCAAGTCTGCCCTAATCTAGCCACACAAATTCACAACGACTAAGGGGTCCTGAACCTGAGGTGGTTTCCCCCATCTCACCTCCGCTTCCTCATCCACTGGAGGCCCTGTGTCCAATTCCATACGTGAAGCAGTGTTGCTAGATGCGGTTTTACGCGGCATGAACTTTGAAGCTCATTGCACCGTGAGAGCCGTCAAGGTTTCGCTGACCAACCTCGACGACTGGGAATATGTCTCTGCAGACGTTGTGCAGGCACCTCACGAACTTCCAACTGGCGACTACGAAGTGTTGTTCGAGGGCAGAAGACTCAAGGTTCACAAGACTGAACGTGGATGGACGTCGGAGCAGGGGTGATGTACAGAGCCGAACTGAGCTTCGATTTTGACGCCGAGGCAAAACCTGCCTCAGCCTCCTGCACGATCTGTGGTGAGAAGATGCTGTTGCCGCCTACAGACCTGAGAGACACAGCTGAGATCATCATGTGGCTCTCAATGGTGTATCTCGAACATCGGATGCAAAAGCACTTGAACGAGGAGAGAAGGCGAGTTCCGAGGGATTAGAGTGTTTTGCTTGTCAGGGTCTCAAGAGAGCTATGTTTTGTATACCTACGCTCCGAGACCCTGTGACTGGCTCCTGCTAATGGGGGAGGGCTTCAGGAGCCGTGCTCTCGCAACGGGAGCTTCAGGTTGGATGCAAATTCGCCGGGCTAACGTTCGCCAGGCAAGACAAATTGCTTTCTGGCTAACTGAATCAGCCCCACAGCAGGCATCTTAGTCTAGCAACTTTGGCCCTTTTCTCCACACTTTGGCTGACGTGCACTCAGGCTTGTCCAGTTAGGGGCAATGTCGTAGCCGATGGCTAGTCGTCCACCATGGCCTGGCAAGTGAAGTTCGTCATACGATAGAGACTTGAAAGCGATTCGTAGTTCGATGTACTGGTCTGATGTCGAATTGACATCGATATCTCTGATGAAGCAGGATGAAGGGTTTTCTGGTGATGGATAGACTGTCGCCATTTCCATGGCAAAGCCCCCAACCACGGTGTCCCTAGAGTTCACGATAGAGTATCGATATTGATATGGAATTAGATTGCTTGAATGTACACATACATTGACTTTGCCGGGCGCGAGGAGCACGAGGCTGGGGACGATTGAAGGAGCAGTGCGCCGCTTGATTTCCGCTTCCTCCTCTCGCGTCTTCTTATCGGCAAGTTCTTTTTCTATGGATGACACTCCATGCTGAATCTCATCAAGCTTGATCATGACCAGATCTGGATTGATCTGGTTCGCGAGAATGCGATTGAGGATGGCAAGCATCTTCCTCCCATCTTCCTTCGTCATGCCCGGACAGTTGATTGTGATTGAGCCGTTGTTGTCGGGTGCGATGGGACTGCACGGAGCAGTAGTTGTCACCGACTGCTGAGCAATAGCTGCGGAGGCGAACAGGAGAAATATGAGCGATTTCATTTCGACTTGCCAGTGGGGGTAGGTGGAGTAGGTTGGCCGTCGGTAATCGTCACATCTCCCTGATTGCTGGGCATGATTGGACTCAGTTGACCGCTAGTAGCATTAACAGTGCTTCTTGGTTGCAGAGAGGTGTCTGCGTGGTTCTTATATATATGTTCCGCAAACTTCCATGCTGCTCCTCCGATAAAAGCCCCGAGCACTATGGCTGCACAGAGTGAAGCCTTCGGATAATCGGCCCCTAACCAGCCATAAATTGCTCTCATCCAATCGAGCGGATTCATAAGACGATCCTTCCCTGCTGATCTGACTTGTACAGAAATCTCAGAGTCAGGAAGTAACGTTCCCCTGATTCTGTTTTTCCAATCGTGCGAGGCCGTCTGGCTCTTCGTAACGCCCATGGACCCCAATGAAGGAGCCGTGTGGATGATAGCGTCCGTCGCTTCCCATAAATGATCCTTCCAAGTGATAACGGCCATCAGACCCTAGAAAAGAACCTGCAAAATGGTATCTGCCGTCATTGCCGAGGAAGCACCCCTTGGGATGATAGAGCCCATCAGATCCTAAGAACGATCCGGGCTCGTGATACCGTCCATCGCTCCCGACGAAGTGCCCAGATGGATGGTATCGTCCGTCACTTCCGATGAAGTGACCGGAAGGATGATATCTCCCGTCCGAGCCTAAGAACTCGCCGGACCTATGGTATTTCCCGTCAGAGCCAAGGAACGACCCTGCAGGATGATACTTACCGTCTGACCCGAGGAATGAACCAGCGGGGTGATACCTTCCATCCAAACCGAGGAATGAGCCAGCGGGATGGTATCTTCCATCCTGCCCTAGGAATTTGTGCATGAGACAATCATCTCCTGATACTGCTTGCAGCGCCGAGGCCGAGACGAGACCGGCAAGTTGATTTACAGGACTCGCCAAGGACAGGTTTTCTCTCCCATCTCCAGCATCAATCTATTCCTTGCGCTCCACTACTTATAAGCGAGTTCCATAGCGAGATACTTTCGAGATCGAATTGCACCGCGTTACTTAAAGTAGAACTAAAGAAGATGACACTACTCAAGATACGACTGTTTACTAGTCTGATACATTTCTGTGGATTTCGGTGGCAAGAACTTGTTGCGAGATGGTTAGCGTGAGAATACCTTAGGTTACTTAGGTATCGTACTCAGTTCGATTCGTCACAGACCTTCAGCAGGAATAGCCTCAGAATGAGTGCATTCACCTTATATCGGGGACCATTGTGGCGAAATCTGTACGCTCCAAGATCATTCAGCCGTCGTTGCCCCTACCCTTGGAACCGGGTCCGATCAGCATCCCTGGTTACGTAGACAAATGGGACGACTATTTCCTCAACATCGCAAAAGCTGTATCGATCAAATCTAAAGACGACAAATGCCCCGTAGGCGCAGTCATCGTTTCAGAGGGCAACGTCGTGCTCTCTACCGGCTTTAACGGACTTGCGCGAGGTGTTCACGACGATCTTTTAATCCTGACGAACGTGGACGAAAAGCTAAAGGTGATCTGCCATGCGGAGAACAACGCGATACTGAATGCCGCTCGTGTAGGCGGTCGCGCTCTAGATGGCACGACCATTTATGTCACGAAATTCCCATGCCTCGCATGCTGCAATGCCATCATTCAGGCCGGTATTAGGCACGTGTATACGCATGACGATTGCTATTGGAGAAATGATCCCTTCGATGATGAAAATGGTTCCCGCAAAAGACGGATTCTTCATGAAGCTCGGATACAAGTGATTGCGCCATACCATCCTGACTACATGCCGGGAAAACAGATCATCGTTGCTAAGAGACCGCCAGTTCGGGAAATGGCGGTTCAGCCATCAGCGAAGAAGGCTGTTGAATCCGCAGGCTGATGTTGCAGCAACTCCTGACATCAATAGGACCGTGCGTACGATGCGCCTTCTCGTGACATTGATTGCAAGCTCGATTCCGGATCTTGAACACCAGATGCGTCGGCGGTTTGAGGGGAAGTTAGAGATGAAAGATGAGATTGCGAATGTCAATGCTCTTCCCCCTGTCGTTCTCTCAGACGAGCAGAGCGAGAGATTTCGTGAGGACATCGCCCCTTCATTCAAAGAGAGAAAAGAAGCCGAACGCGACAGCCTTGAGTTCAGCGTCAGTTTCTTCGAAAAGCTTTCAACACTGAACGCTGGTTCGATGGCAGTTGCCGCTTCGATCATCGTTGCGGTCATGTTGAAAGCTGAACCGCGACCATGGTGGGTGACAAAAACACTGCACGAGACCCTGATCATCGTAGGGCTACTCTGGCTGTCCCTCGTTTGTGCAATCATGCACAACTACATCGCTACCAGGGTATTCTCAGCAGTCTCAGATTTGGCGGAGACTGAATTTGTCAGGAAGCTGACGGGGTACACAGTGAAGATGGCGAAAGATATGGATTCGTCGTCAGCCAGTGCGGAACTCTGGTCACAGGTAAAGAACAGCGTTCGAGAGCAACAGCTTAAGCGAGAACGAAAAGCCGTTGAATTGGAACAGCTACTTCGCAGAGTAGTTCTCTGGCTATCCCGAGTTGCCATCGCAGCTTTCATAGCCGCATACAGTCTGACTGCTTGGTTCCTGATTCGACTCTGGTGGGTTTGAAACGACATCCCTAACGGGCGCTGCGAGATGTTGACGTGCGCCGTGAAGGAATTCAGGAGCTGTAGCTGTGTAGTGGGAAGTGAAAGATGCCGATTGACAAGATCATCGTTGAGACATCGGACAGCCTGTCCCGACTTTGGCAAACGAAGCTCGAAGCAATCCGAGTTCCCACAAAAGAAGATGAGGGACGTTTCTACCACGTAATCATTTCACTCAGCCGTACTGCGCTGAAGAACTACTACATGCTGCGAGGAGCACTCGATGCCAACGATCAAGAGCACCTTGCGTGGGCATGTAGGAACCTGCTCGAACTGAATGTGTTCATGAAGAACATTCTGAAGTCGAAAGATCGTCTTCTCGAGTTCGCTCATTACAGGCACGCTGATGGTATTCAGATTGTTGAACGTCTCATCAAGCTGGAGGAGAAGCATCAGACGGAACAGGGACAGCAACCCGGAACTTCTGAAATCAATTCGAACCTTCGGGCACGTTTAGATGAATTCAACAAGGCAAGAATTGCCGATGGAGTGGTGAGCACAAAGCATCTACCGACGCGAGAATGGGCTGAAGTGGTAGGACTAGAGGACGATTATGACATCATCAACAAGGTTTGCTCGAAGCTGGTACACCCTACGTCGTGGTCGATTCTTACAGAAGACATCGGTACCGAGAGGTTCCCGGACGCCTATGAGTTGTTCTACCTGTTCGGAACTATGTACTTCGCAGAGATGTTCAACGACTTGGGAGAGCATATGAACAAGTGTGGCCTGTCGCATACCCCTAAGCAATGACGAGTGCATGCAGCATATTGAAGAAAATATTTTGTGCTAATTTGTGCTAACGATCTTGTATTTCGGTATTTTCACCGCGTTCATTCTTTTTTAGATTCTGTAACATACAGATTCCATTGACAGCGGAAGGGTTCGAATCCCACCCTCTCCGCCATCCCGTCAAGCAAATACCTGAAACACACGCAAACCCGCGTGATCATTGACGATTTGTGCGTTCATGATTTTCTCTAGTTTCTCCCTAGATCCCCTTTATAGCCCCTGATCCCCCGAAAGATTGTGCCAAACCGGATTCCCTATAATGAAGTGAAATGCCCACCCGCAAGTCTAAGCCTGACTCTGACTGCAACTACGTCTCACCGTCCGCCTGCACTACAACATCCAGTGCAGCAGCGGTGTGCTCTTCCATCTGGTATCAGCCTGGCACGACCGAGCTTCGTCCTGATGTCATTGAGTGAGCATACAACGTACTCGAGCGACGGAGTTGATAGAGAGGGAAAATCAGAAGGTGTGTGGTGGAAAATAATCGATGGCTAAGGCTCCCAATCCACATTGCCCTGTGGCTGGATGTAGGACTAGCCAGCCACATCTCAACAACCCTCTTGTGCGTTCAACTTATGACACGCCCCCGGCAGTGTACCTAGGATGGGTTCGGGATAGCCTTCGGGAGTTGCGGAAATCGATGTGCGATGACAACGACAAAGGTCGCCACCTGAGCTGGATGTCCCGAATACGGCTGGTAGATGAACTGTACTTCCGAACCTTGTACCTGTTCTTTATTGCGGATCAAAGCGAGATTCCGCATTTACTGTCAGGTGACACTCCGAACTCTTTGACACACCTCTATAGACGGGTAAACGAGGAGATTCTTCTTGGTCTAGGGACGCTCAACGTCAAACAGAACCATCCTCACTTCGGGGAGTTCAGCCACCTCACGTGGAGGCACGGTTCAGCACATGGGTCTTCGGTCGTTCTACTGTTCGTCAATTTTGACCGCGAACCACCAGCGTCGAACAACTTCAATGAATACCTCGCTGCATACCTAGATGTGTATTTGCAGAACATCAGCGTCTTCGCAAATGCGTTCTTTAATGGACTGAACCGAGATTCCGTGAAAGCACTCGCAATCGACTTGCACAGACCCAAGCCCGGTAGTTAGCTCAGAACTGACTACCATTCCGCCTCCGATCTCGCCTTGAGACACCGGTAATTTGCTTCCCGCCTGGCGTACTTCCGAAGCAGCGTGTGAATGCCCTTGTGGATCAGGTTCCCCGCTTCAGTTGGCCATACTCAAGAACCCACGCAGCGCCGGGTGCACCCAGCACCTCGCACTTGGGGGCTGGCTCACTGCGACTCAAACGCCCTTCACCGCCGGACCGCTCAAAAACGTATTCCCCTTGTTCCCCTGATGCCGGCCGATTGCAGAAACAGGCAAGAAAGATGCAAATACAGGCATGGATTCCCCGTTGCGTTCGTAGTTTAATGGTCCTCGAAAGCAGATTCGGCTATGACCAGCATGAATACTCGTCCCATGAAACGAGGTGCCATCTTGCAGAGACGATCGTTCCTCAAGATGACTTCCGCCGCGGCCGCAACTCTCGCCTGCTCCCGCCAACTAGTGAGTTCAACCGATCGCACGATCATGACCGTGCGCGGACCCGTTAGCGCCAGCCAGATGGGCTTCACTTTGTCTCACGAACACATACTGGCCAATTTCCAGCCTCTTACCGACCGCGAAAAGCAGCCCTGGACTTACGATCTGGAGGAAGTTGTCAAGGTCGCCCTTCCTTACCTGCAGCAGATAAAGAAGCTTGGTTGCCGAACCTTCGTTGATTGCACGGCCGTCGCGCTCGGACGAGATTCTCGCCTGTTAAAACGGCTCTCGGAAGAGAGCGGCCTCAATATTCTCACCGTGACCGGCAACTATGCGGCAATCGACGCGAAGTTCCTGCCACCCTACGTCTTCACCGATTCCGTCGATGCTCTCGCGCAACGCTGGACTCGCGAAGCGAAGAGCGGCATTGAGGGCACAAGCATTCGGCCCGGCCTCATCAAGCTAGGTTTCAACGGCGGCCCGCTTACGGACGCGGAACAGAAGCTGATTCGTGCAGCGGCGATCACACATCGTAAAACCGGCTTGACCATCGGCGCTCACACCGGGCCTGCGGTCTCCGCCTTCGAACAGCTATCGGAACTGGAGAAGGCTGGAATCCACCCATCGGCCTGGATCTGGATCCATGCACAAAACGAGCCGGATCACTCGCAACACATCAAGGCTGCTCGCATGGGCGCATGGGTCTCCTTCGACGGAGTAAGTCCTGAAACAACTCCGAAACACGTCGATCTTGTGAAGAAGATGAAGGACGAAAGCCTGCTGAATCGTGTGCTCGTTTCCCAGGACGCCGGTTGGTACCACGTCGGTGAGGCGCACGGCGGCAAGTTTCGCTCGTTTGAAACTGTCTTCACTGAGTTCCTCCCTGCCCTCCGCGCAGCCCAATTCACCGAGGCCGATATTCGCACTCTCTTCACCGACAACCCCACCAACGCGTTCTCCATCTCCACCCGGACAACTCACGCGTAAAACGCTGCCGATGATTAGCGCCCAAACCGGGTGCCTCGGCCCCTCGCTTTGGGCGCCGGCGGGGATGAATGGCCTCCGGATCCAGCCGCGATTCCCAAGCAAAAATTCCTGATCCGTTTTGCATATCAATTCACCAAATTCTTCACAATAGATCTACGAGCAGAAACGAACACTCGACGCTCTGAACTTCTCAAACAGGAGATCGGAAGGATGCAGCGTCCCACAACGCGGCACAAAAATCTAGACCTTTGCCGGCAACTCCTTTGTTTACCATGACTTGAATTCTAACTAACGCATTTTCAACGGTTTAGAGACAGGTGCGACCGTAAGCTGTTGAAAACACTAGAGACCCCCTGGGGGGAGGGGTATTCGGCTTCGGCTTGCCGCCAAACGGATACATCCGGCTTTGTAGGGAGAAAGTGCCGCCAAACCAAACAAGCGCCGGAAGCCTCTGCCGCCTCAATGCCGCAGCTGTTCACTCTGGCGCTTCATTCCACCCGCTGTAAACTTCCTCCTGTACGTTCAACGGAGACTTGAGCCATGGCCGCCATCGGATCTGACCTGAATCAAATGCTCGACACAACTTGGGTGCGCTCCCAGTTCCCTGCACTGCAGCAACAGATCGACGGCCACATCCCGGCATTCCTCGACGGCCCCGCAGGTACTCAGGTCCCCAGCTCTGTCATTGCAGCCATCCAGGACTACCTCACCCACTTCAACGCCAACCATGGCGGCGTTTTCTCCACCAGCCGGCGCAGCGATGAGATGATCGCCAACACACGCGCCGCGATGGCCGACTTCTTCCACTGCAGCCCCGATGAAGTCGTCTTCGGCCAGAACATGACCACCCTCACCTTTGCTCTTTCGCGAGCCATCGGCCGAGAGCTCGGATCCGGCGATGAGATCCTGCTCACCACCCTCGATCACGACGCAAACTTCTCGCCATGGAAGGCTCTCGAGGAAAAAGGAGTCAAGATCCGTGTCGTCGATATCCGCGAAGACGATTGCACGCTCGACATGGACGATCTGAAACGAAAGCTCAACACCAATACCCGCCTCGTCGCCGTAGGCCACGCTTCCAACTCTGTCGGAACCATCAACCCCGTCAAGGAAATCACCCGCCTCGCTCACGCCGTCGGCGCAAAAACGTACATCGACGCGGTCCACTACGCTCCTCACGGACTCATCGACGTCCAGGAACTCGACTGCGATTTTCTCGTCTGCTCCCCGTACAAGTTCTTCGGCCCTCATATGGGTACTCTCTACGGCAAGCGCGAACACCTCGAACGCCTTCGCCCCTACAAAGTGCGCCCTTCACACGACGAACCGCCCGATCGCTGGGAGACCGGAACGCTCATGCACGAGTTGATTGCGGGAGTTGGAGCAGCCGTCGAATACATCGCCGCCCTTGGCCGCCGCCTTGATCCCGCCGCAAAGACGCGGCGCGAAGCCCTCTCCACTGCTTATCGAACGACGGTTGCGTACGAGCGAAATTTGATCACCAGCCTCATCGAAGGCCTGCAGGCAATCCCGAACCTCCGCATCTACGGCATCACCGATCCTCAACGCTTCGAAGAGCGTTGTTCCACGCTTTCGCTCCGCATCGGCGATCATCACCCCACGGCGATTGCAAAGTTCCTCGCGGAGCGAGGCATCTTCACCTGGGATGGAAACTACTACGCGCTCAATCTATCCGAGCGTCTCGGCGTCGAAGAGAAAGGTGGAATGCTCCGCATCGGCCTCGTCCATTACAACACCATCGAAGAAGTAGAACGCCTGCAAGCCGCGCTAAGCGAATTCGCCTCGAGCAATCGAGTCCCTAACCCCTAATCACTGTCCACTGTCCACCGTCGTCAAACTCCCTCCACCGCCGGACACCCATCAAAGTGCGTCAAGAAAGTATTTCCCTTGTACCCGAGATACTTGATCCCGATCCTGCTGGTAAAGAAACCATCCGCTGTCATATTCCGCAGCAACGTGAAGAACTCCACCGCGCTTGCCAACGACTCATCCGTCTCCGCATTTTTGCGAAACGCAATCAGATCCAGGATCTCCTTCTGCTGACCTTGCGCGCACTCCAGATACGCTTTGCCGTATCGCGTCTTGCACGTCGCGTCCAGCCACTTCACTCCGCCGCCGAGCGTTTTCTGATACTCGTCATTTTCGCTCGTCAGTAGATCGATAAACTCCGGAGCGCCCGCCTCGATCGCTCCGCCCGAATCCGCATCCGCGGGAATGATGGTTTCGCAAAGCGTCTGCAGCGTCTTGTAATCGGCCGCATCGAAGAGCTTCGGCGCATATGCACCAGCTTTGTCCTTCTCCGCCTGGATCATCTCGTGCGCAGCTTCCGCTGCAGCCAGCGGAATCACCCGCATCGCCGAACCCGCTACCGCTCCGATCGTCAGCGACTTCAATACTGCGCGTCGTGTCACAGCATCCGCACTCATCGCTAAACCTCCATCTTCTTCGCTTGATCCAGCAGATACTCTGACGTTCTCCACGCTAGCGCCATGATTGTCAGCGTCGGATTCTTATCCGGATTCGTCACGAACGGCGCTGCATCCGCCACAAACAGGTTCTTCACCTCGTGCGCCTGGCAATGGCCATTCAGCACCGACGTCTTCGGATCGCTTCCCATTCGCACTGTCCCAAGCTCATGAATAATCGCGCCACCCGTCGAAATCGAGTTCGACTGCTGCTGTACATCTCCGCTCGGTTTCGAGTGCCTTCGCGCTCCAACCAGCACAGTTCCTCCCGCGGCTTCAATAATCTGCCGGAACGTCTGCTGCATGTCATCCGCCATCTTCAACTCGTTCTCGCCCCACTTCCAGTGGAAGC
>Ga0157369_10006794_pt1 | contig 13198 bp, 12 predicted proteins | sample C25metaG_FD_113461 | JGI IMG/M metagenome (GOLD analysis project Ga0157369, IMG submission 113461) | Corn rhizosphere microbial communities from Kellogg Biological Station, Michigan, USA - C2-5 metaG | ecosystem: Host-associated > Plants > Roots > Rhizosphere > Soil | place: USA: Michigan...
ACCGTCGTGCCGTCGTAGCCCGATGCGTTGGAGACGTCCATGCCGGTGAGCTCGCAGATCGCGGTCTGGTACTCGAAGATCGCCTGCAGCACGCCCTGGCTCATCTCGGGCTGGTACGGCGTGTACGCGGTCAAGAACTCGCCGCGCTGCAACACGGCGTCGACGACCGCCGGGACGTAATGGTCGTAGATGCCCGCGCCGAGGAACGAGATGTCGTCGACGACGTTCTTCGCAGCGAGCTCTTCGAGGTGGCGCTGGAGCTCGGCCTCGGACAGCGCGCGCGGCACGTCCAGCGTGCGCCCGTAGCGCATGCCGGACGGGATGTCGCGGAACAGCTCTTCGACGGTCGAGACGCCGATCGCGGCGAGCATCGCCTCGCGGTCGGCATCGGTCAGCGACAAATAGCTCACTGTTCGTCGAGGACTTTCTTGTACCCGGCGAGATCGAGCAACTGGTCGCGCTGCGACCGGTCGCTCAGACGGATGCGGATCAGCCAGCCGTCGCCGTAGGGATCTTCGTTCACCGTCTCGGGCGCGTCGACGACCTTCGCGTTCACTTCGAGCACCTCGCCCGAGAGCGGCGCGATCAGGTCGGAAACAGCCTTCACCGACTCGACCTCGCCGTACGACGCGTCGCGCGCGATCGTCGCGCCCTCCGCCGGCGGCTCGAAGTGCACGAGCTCGCCGAGCGAGTCCTGTGCGTACCACGTGATGCCGAGCACCGCCTCGTCGCCGTCGATGCGAGCCCAGTCATGCTCGTGGTGGTACAGGAGATCTTCGGGATACGACTCGCTGGCGGCCACTCACGCACCTTCCTTCTTGTAGATGGGTTTCTTCACGATCTTCGCGTGTCGCGGCTTGCCGCGTACGTCGATCACTATCTCGGTGCCTGACTTGCTCGCCGACGCGTCCACGTACCCCATGCCGATGCCGACGTCGAGCATCGGTGAATGCGAGCCCGACGTCACCTCGCCGAGACCGACGATGGGCATTCCTTGCCGCGGGATCGCCTTCTCTGTCATCACGAACGGAACGAGCTTGCGCGTCGGCCCGTGCTCCTTCACCGCGCGCAGCCCCTCGACGCCCGTGAACTCGGTGTCGAGCGCACACGCCCAGCCGAGGCCGGACGAGATGGCGTCCCATTGCGGCCCGATGTCGTTGCCGTGCAACGGGAAGCAGACCTCGAGGCGCAGCGTGTCGCGAGCGCCGAGGCCGCACGGCACGACGCCGCGTGCGAGCACCGCATCCCACAGCCGGCCGGCATCCTCTGCCATGCAGGCAAGCTCGACGCCCTGCTCACCGGTGTAGCCGGTGCGGTTGACCATCACCTCGACGCCGTCGATCTCGCCCATCGCGAACGTGAACGGCTTCGCCACGTCGAGGCCCAGCCGTTCGAGCGCGCGAGGCCCCTGCACTGCGAGCAATGCGTAGTCGTCGGAGACGTCGCGCACGTCGGAGCCCCGCAACTCGCGGTCCTTCAGCCACGCGTACGCAGCGTCGCGATTCGACGCGTTGACGACGAGCAGGTAGCGAAAACCCTCGAGGCGATACACGATCAGGTCGTCGACGATGCCGCCGTCCTCGGTGGTGAGCAGCGTGTACTGCGCGCCGCCCGGCTCGAGTGAGTCGATGTCGTTCGAGAGTGCCGCCTGCAGGAGGTCGCGCGCGGTCGGCCCCTCGACCTCGATCTCGCCCATGTGAGACACGTCGAAGACGCCCGCGTCGGTGCGGACCGCCCTGTGCTCCTCGATGACTCCCTCGTACTGGACCGGCATCTCCCAGCCCGCGAACGGGACCATCCGTGCCCCGAGGGCCACGTGGCGATCGAAGAGAGGGGTCCGGCGCAACGTTTGCATCCGCCGCGATGCTAACGACCGCCGTTCGACCGACTCCGAAAAAGGAGAAGCCCCGGCGCAAGGCCGGGGCTTCTGACCGGGTCGTGTGGGACTTCACTCAAGTCCCGAGAGGGCACCCACCTCCTAGCCGCCTCGCAGAGGGGCTAAACATCAAAACGGCGGGCTAGTCCTCCCGCAGGAAGGACGGGACGTCGAGATCCGAGCCCGTGTCGATCCGGGCGCCCACGGCGCCGGCCTCGATGCGGCCACGGCGGCGGCGCTGGGCGCCGAACCCCGTGGCAATCACGGTCACGCGCACCTCGTCGCGGGTCTGCTCGTCGATCACGGCGCCGAAGATGACGTTCGCATTCTGGTCGGCTGCGCTGGTGACGACCTCGGCCGCCTCGTTGACCTCGAACAGGCCGAGATCAGGAGGCCCGGTGATGTTGAGCAGGATCCCGGTGGCGCCTTCGATCGACGCCTCGAGCAGGGGCGAGGAGACAGCTGTGCGGGCGGCTTCGCTGGCACGGTTCTCGCCCTGGCCGATGCCGATGCCCATGAGCGCTGAGCCGGCGTCGCGCATGATCGTGCGCACGTCGGCGAAGTCGAGGTTGACGATGCCGGGCACCGTGATCAGGTCGGTGATGCCCTGCACGCCCTGGCGCAGGATGTCGTCCGCCATCTTGAACGCATCCGAGAGCGGCGTCCGTTTCTCGACCACCTGCAGCAGGCGGTCGTTCTCGATGACGATTAGCGTGTCGACCTTGTCCGCGAGCTCGAGGGTGCCGGTCTCTGCTTGCGTGAGCCGGCGGCGACCTTCGAACGAGAACGGCTTCGTGACGACGCCGACCGTGAGCGCCTCCAGCTCTCTGGCGATCTCGGCGACGATCGGCGCGCCACCGGTGCCGGTGCCGCCGCCTTCGCCGGCGGTGACGAAGATCATGTCGGCGCCCTTCAGCGCCTCCTTCAACTCGTCGCGCGATTCGAGCGCCGCGTCGCGACCCACCGACGGATCCGCGCCGGCGCCGAGCCCGCGCGTCGCCTTCGCACCGATGTGGATCTTCACGTCCGCCTCGCACATGAGGAGCGCCTGGGCGTCCGTGTTCACGGCGACGAACTCGACGCCGGTGAGGCCTGCGTCGACCATCCGGTTGACGGCGTTCGTACCGCCGCCGCCGACGCCGACGACCTTGATCACAGCCAGGTAGTTGCCTGAACGATCTCTCATGTGGACTCCGCTCGACCTAAAGCTTGACTGCAGGTTGGGGCCGTCGAGCGCCTCCTTCGCACAGCAGGGTAAGCACGGTTTCCTGCCCTGTCAACGCAAATTGCGAAACTCTCGACCCACCTCAGTCTAACCCTCAACCTCCGACTTTAGAGTTTTGAGCGAGCACCGGACGCTCTGGGACGCTGACGTCGAGGTACCCGGATCCGGCTGCTGCACCGGTCTCGTGGAGGATTCGGCGCGCGATCGCAAGCTTCAGCCGCAGGTCGCCGACGTCGCCGAGGCGGACTTGGAAACCGTGCCCGCCGATCACCACGTAGAGGCCCCCGGCCGTGGTGTCAGACACCAGCCGAACCCCTCCTGGCAGCGGCGTGGAGACGAGCGGCGCCACGACGGCGGCGCCCGCGGCGACCGGCGCGGCAAGGGTCTGTCCCACGCTGATGTCGACCGCCCCCTTCGACACGTACATGCGCGGCAGACCGGAGAGACGCGGCTGCGTCAGCTGGCGGATCACGCGGCTGGTCGCCGAGACGAGGTAGGCGCTCGAGCCCTGGCGCAGGACGAGCACCGGCCGTTCGGCATGCAGGGTGATGCGCAACGTGTGCGGGAACGAGCGGTCGAAGCGAAACGACTGCACCGCACTCACCGACGAGAGGCGGCTCTCGAGGTCGCCGTAACCGACCTTGAGCAAGCTCTGCCCGAGCTCCGGTTTGAGCGCCCCCTCCACCTCGGCGCGCGCCGCGGGTGTGCCGCCCCGAACGTCGAGCGACCGGACCGCAAAGAGAGAGGTGTCGAGCGCGGCCGCATACAGCGCGACCGCGCCCCCGACGATCAGCAGGGCGACGAGCAGCGACCGAGGAGTCGGGCGCAGGACCCCGAGCTGGAACACGGGGCGCCGCGCGGGCAACGCGGCTGTACGGGTCGTCGGCCTGCGCTGTGTTGGCCGGCTTTGGGCGGGCACGTGAACGATTTCGGCGCCCGGGCGGTCCCTCCTACAAGGGCGGGAGCTCGAGCGGCCCCAAAAACCTGACCTCGTGCTCGAGCTCGATGCCGTGCCGCTCGAAGACGCGGCGGCGTACCTCGGCCATCAACGCGATGCAGTCGGCGGACGTCGCGCCACCGGCGTTCTCGACGAAGTTGGCGTGGCGCGGCGAGATGAGTGCACCGCCGATCCGGTGCCCCTTCAAACCGGCTTCTTCGATCAGCTTCCCGGCGCCCGACCCCTCGGGGTTCTTGAACACGGACCCGAAGGTGCGCTTGTTCGTCGGCTGGGTCGCCTTCCGCCGGGCCAGGAGCTCGGAGGCGATCGCCTTGATCTCGTCCGGCGGCCGCGGATCGAGCGCGACGCGGACCCGCGCGACCACCTCGCCGGCGGCAAGCCCGGAGTGGCGGTAGGAAAGGTCGAGCTCGTCGACGGTCAGCGTGCGCGCACCCTCCGCGCTGACGACGACCGCGTCGATCAGGACGTCGCTCCAGTCGCGGCCGTAGGCGCCGGCGTTCATGCGCACGCCGCCGCCGGCCGTCCCCGGAATGGCCGCCGCAAATTCAAAGCCGCCGAGGCCCGCCGCGCGCGCACGATGGAGGCACACCGCATTCGCCGCCCCGCCGCCGGCGACAAGCACGCCGTCGACGACGTCGGCAGCGGCGAGCTCGCCCGCCAGTTTCAGGACGAGCGCGTCGACGCCGTCGTCGTGGACGAGCAGGTTCGAGCCGAGCCCGATCGCTTCGACAGCCTTGCCCGCAGCTCGGGCAATCGCAAGCGCGTGCTGTAGCTCGTCAATCGTCTCCGGCTGCGCGAACCAGCGCGCGGGCCCGCCTGTGCCGATCGTCGTGAACCGCGACAGCACGACGTTCTCATCCATTGAGCAATCCCACAGCGCGATCGACATCGCCGGCCCCGATGACGAGCACAACGTCACCGGTACGCGCTTGGCGGCGCACGTGCGTAGCGGCCTGCTCAACGGTCGGCATCCACGCGGCGAGCACACCGGTGTCGCTGAGCGCGTCGACGACGAGCTTGCCGCTGACGCCGTCGACCGGCTGCTCGCGCGCGGCGTAGATGTCCGTCACCGTGACGTCGTCGGCGGCGGCGAGCGCGGCGCCGAGCTCGGTCGCCAGGTGGCGCGTGCGCGAGTAGAGATGCGGCTGGAAGAGGACGCGGATACGGCGATCGGGGAAGCGCTCGCGCGCGGCCGCGATCGTCGCCGCGACCTCCGACGGATGGTGCCCGTAGTCGTCGACGACGGTAAGCCCGTCGAGCTCGTGCACCTCGAAGCGCCTGCCGGTGCCGGCGAAGCGAGCGACGGCGTCGCGACCGTCCACGCCAAGCAGCTCGAGCGCAGCGAGCGCTGCGCCGGCGTTGCGCCGGTTGTGCTCGCCTGGCACTGCGAGCTCGCCTCCGTACGCCGGGGCGTCGCGAACCACCTGCGGCACCGTCGCGAGCCACTTGTCGAAGGCGCCTTCGAGCTCCGCCAGCGACGCGAACTCGGAATGGTGGTCGAGCTCGATGTTCGTGATGACTGCGATCCGCGCCGGCAGCGTGAAGACGGTGCGGTCGGACTCGTCGCCTTCGACGACGAGGGTGCCCTCGCCCGCGCCGGCGTTCGAGCCGAGCTGCGGCACCGGCGCGCCGATCAGCCAGGCCGGGTCCTGGCCGTTCTCATGCAGCGCGTAGGCGATCATCGCCGCCGTCGTGCCCTTGCCATGCGTGCCGGCCACGACGACCGACGGGCGCACGGCGACGAGCTCGCGCAGGAACTCTGCGCGGCGAAGACCGGGTACCGACGGATACGCCGACGAGACGACGACCTCCCAGCCGTCCGGCACGACGGGCTCCGGCGAGATCTCCACCTGCACGCCGTCGAGCGGCGCGAGATACGGCGTGCGCACCTTGTCCCAGCCGCCGACCTCGGCTCCCCAGGCGCGCGCGAGCTGCGCGTACGCGCTCAGGCCGGCGCCGCCGATGCCGACGAACCACAGTTTTCTTCCCTTCACCGGCGCGCCAATGCGATCAACCCGTCCGCGATCTCGTCGGCCGCCTGCGGTCGCGCAGCGCGCAGCATGGCGTCGCTCATCTGCGCGAGCCGCTCGTCGTCGCCGAGCAGCGAACGCACGAGATCGGGCACGTCGTCGAGGTCGAGCTCGCGCACCATGATCGCGCCGCCGGCACGCACGAAGTGCTCTGCGTTCTTTGCCTGGTGGTCTCCGGTCGCAAACGGATAGGGAACGAGGATCGCGGGCCGGCCGGCGGCGGCGATCTCCCACACCGACCCGCCTGAGCGCGCAAGCACGAGGTCGCACGCGGTGAGCGCGGCAGCGAAGCGATCGGTCTCCGGGATCACGCGATAGTCGCTCCGCGTCACGCGGTGCTTCACGCGCTCGTAGTCGTTCACGCCGGTCTGGTGCAGGATCGCCGGGCCACTCGTTCCCCAGGTCTCGACGACCAGCTCGTTGAGCGCGGTCGCACCGGCGAGCGCACCGAAGACGCCGAGCACGCGACCCTCCTGCGGCAGCTCGAAGATCTCGCGCGCCTCTTGTTGCGACACCGCTTGCGACGGCGGCAACGGCCGTCCGACGACGAGCGACTTCGCGCGGAAGCGCGTCTCGATCGGATACGCGAGGAAGACGCGGTTCACGAACGGTACGGCGAGCCGGTTGGCGAGGCCGAGGTGCGCGTCGGCTTCGCTGAGTGCGCAGGGTATGCGCAGCGACTTGGCCGCGGCGAGCATCGGGCCGGCGACGAACCCACCACCGCCGAAGACGACATCCGGTTTGCGACGACGCAGGATACGACGGCACGCAATCGGCGCCGCGCTCGCGAGCATCAGCGCGCGCACGAGCTCGGGTGACAGCGAGCGCGAGAACCCGCGCACGCGGAAGGTGTCGAAGTCGTAGCCCGCCTCAGGGACGAGGCGCGCTTCGACCCGATCCGGCGACCCGGCGAACGTCACGTGTACGCCGCGCTCCGTCAGCGCTTCGGCGACCGCGAGCGCGGGTCGTACGTGCCCGGCCGTCCCGCCGGCCGCGATCAGACACCGCAGCTGCCGCTCGATCGCCATTGGCTGCGATGTTAAGGAGGATTCCGACTCCGCCGAGCAAGACCACGAGGCTCGAGCCGCCGTAGGAGATGAACGGCAGCGGAATACCGGTGAGCGGCGCCGCCCCCATCACGGCCGCGATGTTGATCACCGCCTGGCAGCAGACGAGCGCCGTAAGGCCCGTGGCGAGCCGCTTTCCGAACGGGTCGCGGCAGCGCAGCGCGATCTTCAGGCCCGCGTAGGCGAAGAGCGCGTACGCGGCGATCACCGCGGTCATGCCGACGAGCCCGAGCTCCTCGCCGATGATCGCGAGGATCATGTCGGTGTGGGCTTCCGGGAGATAGAAGATCTTCTGGACGCTCTGCCCGAGGCCGACGCCGAACAGGTGGCCCGATCCCATCCCGATCATCGCCTGCGCAATCTGGTAGCCGGCGCCTTGTGCGTCCTGCCACGGGTGGAGGAACGCGAAGAAGCGCGCGCGGCGGTACGGCTCCATCCAGATCGCAACGGTGCCGAGCGCACCGGCGATCGTCACCGCGAGGCCGAGCGTCCCGGCCGGCGTGCCGGCCACGAGCAGGATCGCCGCGAGCGTGAGCACAAGGGCGATCGCCGTGCCCATGTCCGGCTCGAGAATCAGCAGCACCGAGAACAGCGCGGCGAGCGCGCCGACCGGCCGCCACAGCTCGTGCAGCGTCCGCGGCGCAGGACGGAGCGCGAAATACGACGCCGCCCAGATGCACACGGCGAGCTTTGCCAGCTCGGACGGCTGGAACACCGCGGGGCCGAGCGAGATCCACCGGCGCGCACCGTTCACCGCCGACCCGGCCACGAGCACCGCGGCGAGCAGCGCGATCGACGCGATGACGAGCGTCGGCGCGATGTTCCTCAGGCGCTGGTAGTTCCAGCGCTGCGCCAGCGACATGACGAGGATGCCGAGCGCGGCGTAGATGCCCTGGCGCTCGAGGTAGTAGTTGGGGTTGCCGCCGCCGACCGTCGCCGAAGCCGAGGTCGCGCTGTACACCATCACCAGGCCGAAGGCGACGAGCGCCAGCGTGACCAGGATCAGGAGCCTCGCCTCGAGGTCCCCTTTCTTCATCCGTATCGGATTCGCTGGGCTTGGCTGATTTCCTAGGAAACCAGCCGGCGGAACGCATCCCCGCGGGCCTCGAAATTCTCGAACTGGTCGAAGCTCGCGCAGGCGGGGCTGAGGAGCACGACGTCTCCCGGCTCTGCGAGCTCGCGTGCGTGCGTAACCGCACGAGCGAGGGTCTCGTCGACGTCGCCGCCGACCAGCTCGCCGATTCGCGCTCCCTCCGCTCCGATCAGGTGCACCGACTTCACGTTCGGGCCGATCGCGGCCGCGAGCGGTGCGAAGTCCTCCCCTTTCGGCGAGCCTCCGAAAATGAGATGCACGGGCTCGTCGGCGTACGCGGCGAGCGCGCGCAGGGCGGCGGCGACGTTGGTCGCCTTCGAGTCGTTGACGTAGCGGATGCCGTCGCGCTCGGCGACGAGCTCGAGCCGGTGCGGCACGCCGGGGAAGGTGCGGAGCGCTTCCGCGATCGGGCCGTCGCCGATGCCCGCCGCGCGTGCGGCGGCGGTGGCCGCCGCTGCGTTCTCGCGGTTGTGCGCGCCCCGAATCAGCGGTTCGGCCGGCAGCGGGTCGGTTGGGCCGAACTCGATTCCGTCGAGCCCAAGTCCACGCGGGACGATCCAAGCGCGTGCACGCTCGAAGATGCGCAGCTTCGCCGCACGGTAGTCCTCGAAGGTGCCGTGTCGATCGAGATGGTCCGGTTCCAGGTTCAGCAGCACCGCCACGTCGCACGCGAGCTCGTGCACGTCCTCGAGCTGGAACGACGACAGCTCGCAGACGACCCAGTCGGCGCTGCCAATCGACGTCAGCGGAACGCCGACGTTCCCGGCGACGGCGACGTCACGACCGGCCGCACGGAAGATCGCTCCCAGCAGCTCGACCGTCGTCGTCTTCCCGTTGGTGCCGGTCACCCCGATCAGCTTCGCGTCGGGCAGCAACCGGGAGCCGAGCTCGACCTCCGACCACACCGGGACGCCCCGCTCGCGCGCCGCGGCCACGAGCGGCGCCTCGCGCGGAACGCCCGGAGACTTCACGACGAGCTCGACGCCGGCGAGCAAGTCGACATCGGATTCGTTGTCGAGCGAACGGTCGACGAGCACCACCTCGTCGCCGCGCGCGCGCAGCCGCTCGGCGGCGCTCCGGCCCGAGCGTGCGAGCCCGTAGACGAGCACCTTCAATGCGGCCGGATCTGCGGGTAGTACTTGTAGAAGAGCGCGAAGCCGGCCGCGCAGAAGATCGCCGTGACGATCCAGAAGCGCACCATGATCTTCGTGTCGGACCATGCCTTCATCTGGAAGTGGTGGTGTATCGGCGCGATCAGGAAGATGCGTCTGCCCCAGTACTTGAAGGACACCACTTGCAGCATCACCGAGATCGCCTCGATCGCGAAGATGCCGCCGACGAAAAGCAGCAACAACTCGACCTTCATCATGATCGCCATTGCTGCCATCGCGCCGCCGATCGCGAACGCACCCGTGTCGCCCATGATCACCTCGGCGGGGAACGCGTTGAACCACAGGAAGCCGACGATGGCCCCGACGAACGCTGCGCCGATGAATGCGGCGTCGATGCGGTTCTCGATGCGGCCGTGGTGCGCCGTTCCCGAACGGATGTAGATCGTCGCCGCCATTGCGGTCAGCGTGCCGAGCGCGATGATCGAGGTCCCGGCCGCGAGGCCGTCGACGCCGTCCGCGAGGTTCACGCCGTTCACGGTGCCCGCGATGATCAGGAACACGAGCACGTACCAGCCGTAGCTCAGGTTGATGGACTGGTCCGCGATCGGCACGAACACCGCGTGCGACAGATGCTGATGGTGCGCGGCGTAACCGACGGCGACCGTGATGCCGAGGAGCAGCGTCATCTTCCAGCGGCCGCTGAGCCCGAGAGAGCGCTTGTGGCGGATCTTGATGAAGTCGTCGAGGAACCCAATGCCGCCGCAGGCGAGCCCCGTGCCGAAGATCGTGAGCGCCGGCAGCGTGTAGTCGGAGAGCGGCAGGAACGCAATCGTCGCGGAGGCGATGATCAGCAGCCCGCCCATCGTCGGGATGCCTTGCTTGGCGGCGTGCAGCTCCGACAGATGCTCGCGGATGTGCTGGCCGAACTCGTTCCTGCGCAGGAACGAGATGAAGGTCGGCCCGCTCAGGATCGTGATGATCATGGCCACCAGCGCCGCAACGAGGACTCTCGCCATCAGACGCCTAGATTCTCCGCGACGGCGGCAAGTCCCACCGCCAGCGAGCCCTTGACGAGCACGATGTCGCCGGGCTGGATGATCTCCTTGAGGCGGGTGGCGGCCGCCGGCGCGTCCGGCACCCAATCACCGCCGTAGCCGCGGGCGAGGTCGCCGACCGCGATCACGTGCTCGATCCCGAGGTCGCGGACGAGCGCGCCGATCTCGTCGTGATACGCCGGCCCGGCGTCGCCCAACTCGCGCATGTCGCCGAGGACTGCGACTCGCCGCCGTCCGTCGGCGCGCGACACGAGGTTCTCGAGCGCAGCACGCATCGACACGGGGTTCGCGTTGTAACAGTCGTTCAGCAGCAGCCCGCCGCCCGGCAGCGGCAGCTCTTCTTCGCGGTGCTTCGTGAACTCGACGTCAAGTCGCTTCGGCAGCGGGATACCGAGCTCTTCCGCTATCGCGACGGCGGTGCGTGCGTTCTGCAGCTGGTGCTTCGACTGGAAGCTCGTCGCGAACGGCAACGGCTCGTCGCCGACGCGGCGGATATCGAGATCCTCGCGCAGGTACCGCGCGAGCAGAGGCTCGTCGGGGACGATGGCGACGCCGCCCGGCGGCAGAGCCGCCAGCAGCTCCGCCTTCGCCTTCGCGACGTTCTCGATCGTGCCGACGAACTCGAGGTGGGCCGGCCCGATGTTCGTGATCACGCCGATGTCGGGCTTCACGAACGCAGCAAGCCACGCGATCTGCCCCAGGCCGCGCATTGCGAGCTCGCTGATCACGAGCTCGGTGTCCTCTTCGATGCGACAGAGCGTGAGGGGCACGCCGATCTCCGTGTTGTAGTTGCCCTCGTTCGCGACGGTGCGTAGATGCCGCGCGCACAGCGCGAACAGGATGTCCTTGGTCGACGTCTTGCCGGTCGAGCCGGTGATGCCGACGACCCGCGCCTTCGAGCGGTCGCGCACAGCGCCGGCGATCGTCGCGAGCGCAGCGAACGCATCGTCGGGCACGAGAGTTGCCGCGGCGCCACGAGCGAGCGCATGCGCGACGAAGTCGGCGCCGCCGCCGACCGCGACGAAGAGATCGCCTTCCTCGATGCGCCGCGAGTCCACCTGCATGCCCGTGACCGCATCCGCCCACGGCCGCGCGATCAGCTTGCCGAGAGGGTCCACGACCGAAAGCTCGAGCGGGATCACGACAGCAGCTCCTTCGCGACTGCTCTGTCGTCAAACGGAATGTTCCCGCTTGCGATCTCCATCTCCGTGTCTGCGCCCTTGCCGGCGATCACGACGACATCTCCGTCGCGCGCGTCGCCGAGCGCCGACTCGATGGCGGCGCGGCGATCGAGCACGATCTCCAGCGTGCCATCGGCAACCTCGTGCGCGATCGCCGCGGGATCCTCGCTGCGCGGATTGTCGGTGGTCACGATTGCGCGATCGGCGAGGCTTGCAGCAACGCGCCCCATCAGCGGCCGCTTGTCGCGGTCGCGGTCGCCGCCGGCGCCGAAGACGACGATCAGCTTCCCGTTCGCGAGCTCCCGCGCCGCGCGCAGGACGTTGTCGAGCGAGTCGGGCGTGTGGGCGTAGTCGACGATCACCGCGAACGGCTGCCCCATCTCGACCGACTCGAACCGCCCCGGTACGCCGCCGACGGATTCGATGCCGGCGCGAATCTCGTTCTCGTCGACACCGAGCTCACGCGCACACCAGATCGCAGTCAGCGCATTCGCACGGTTGAAGCGGCCGCGCAGCTTGAGGTCGATACCGTCCAGGTCGTCGTCCGGCGTGAACGTGCGCGCGCGCGGGAGCTCGGCCGCCAGCCGCCTCCCCCACTCGTCGCCGACGTTGATCACCGCGCGCTCAGCCTGCGCAAAAAGCCGCGCCTTAGCGGCAAAGTACCGCTCCATATCGCCGTGGACGTCGAGGTGGTCCTGCGTGAGGTTCGTGAAGGCGAGCACTGCGAACCGCGTCCCGTCGAGGCGGCCCTTCGCCGAGGCGATCGACGTCGCCTCCATCACGCACGTGCGGTCGCCGGCGTCGAGCATCTCGCGCAGCAACCGCTGCAGATCGATCGCCTCGGGTGTGTTGAGGCCCAGCGACCGATCGGCCCCGCCGACGCGGCGCGCGATGTTCGTCAGCAATCCCCCGCCGAGGATGGCGTGCAGCAGGAACGCGCTGGTCGTCTTGCCATTCGTGCCGGTGATCCCGGCGACCTTGAGATCGCGCGACGGGTCGCCGAAGAACTCCACGGCGGCCTTCGGCATTGCCGCGCGTACCGACTCGACGCGCAACTGCGGCACTGCAGGCTCGAGCGGCCGCTCGACGACGAGCGCCGCGGCGCCCGCGGCCACTGCGTCAGCGGCGAGGTCGTGCCCGTCGACGCGGCTGCCCGGCACGCAGAAGAACAGCGAGCCCTCGCGCACGGCGCGCGTGTCGTACGCGAGATCGGAGATCTCGACGGGCTCCGAGATCCCCACAGCGGAGACGGCCCTGCTCAGGCGGTCGAGATCCATCCGCTGCAAGAGAGTAGCGGGGGCGGCCGCAACCGCCCCCGCATTCGGTGGCTCTAGGCAGTAGCCGCGTCGTGCGCGAGCAGCTCACCTTCGGGCGCCTCGACATGCGACGGCTTGCGCCGCTGCACGAGGGAGAAGTAGAGCGTGCCGACACCAGCGACCACCACGAACACCGTCCAGAGCACCGGACGATGGTTGAGCCAGTTCCAGTGGAAGTTCAGCAGCTTCCCGGTCTGCTCGGGCGTCGGGTTCGACGCGATGCGAGGCCATGCGAAGTTGATCAGCATGCCACCGCCCCACGCGAGGCCGAGCAGCGAGGCCGGC
>Ga0157369_10006797_pt1 | contig 13196 bp, 7 predicted proteins | sample C25metaG_FD_113461 | JGI IMG/M metagenome (GOLD analysis project Ga0157369, IMG submission 113461) | Corn rhizosphere microbial communities from Kellogg Biological Station, Michigan, USA - C2-5 metaG | ecosystem: Host-associated > Plants > Roots > Rhizosphere > Soil | place: USA: Michigan...
AGATCCACTTTGCTACGTTGGATGATTTTGCCAGAGCGGTGCTTGCAGAAAAACCCGATCTGCCAACTGTTAAGGGAGACTGTCCGGATACCTGGATCCAGGGGTTACAATCCAACCCGGAAGAAACAAAGATTGCCAGAAATGTTCGTCCACTGGAATCAGCATTAGATGGATTGCATACGCAAATGAAATCCTGGGGCATAGCCGTTGAACCGATTGCTACAAAGCTCGCCAAAGCGTATGAGCAAAGCCTTTTATACGGCGAACATACCTGGGGAATGAATGCAGAATATGGCCCCCGCTATTCTTACGGCGAAGCATGGAAGAAATGGTTGGCAGATGCCGCGGCAGAACCGCTTCCGCCAAACGGAGACTATGCGTCATTGAAAAACAGCGATGCCCATCATACCGAAGTTGGAAGTAAACGAAAATGGCTTCGTTCTTACGAAGATAAACGCCAATACATACGCAATACGAATGAGATTATAAGTTCTGAACTTAAAACAGATCTTGATTTATTAGCCGCATCAGTTAATAGGAATGGTAAACGTATGGTGGTATATAATCCACTGCCATGGAAAAGGTCGGGGATGATAGAAAATCCATGGAAGAAAGGGATTTTTTTTTATGCGAGAGATGTACCCGCTTCAGGTTACAAAACATTTTCGTTAGATGAACTAAATGATGTACCCGTTACAAAAGATGAGTCAACGATGCTTACCACACCTTATTTCAAAGTGGTTTTCGATTTGAAAAAAGGAGGTATTACATCATTAATTGAAAAGTCAACCGGGCGCGAGATGATTGACCAATCTTCGAAATATGTGATGGGTCAATTTTTGCATGAGCGTTTTAGTACAAACGAAGTGAATAAATGGTTCAATGCATATAGCCGTATAAAAGAAGGCTGGGGATTAAATGACCTCGGTAAACCCGGAATGCCAAATGCAACCGAATCTCCGTACCTGGCTTTTACACCCGCTCACTGGAAGATAAACGTTACACATACTGCCGTTGCAGATATTGCTGTATTAACTTCGAATTCTACAGATGGTTTTGCAAAGGGATATACACTAACATTTACTTTCCCCCACGATGCCGCTTACGTAGATGTTAAATGGTCTGTTGATTCAAAAACTCCCGAAAAAATTCCTGAGGGAGGATGGCTTTGTTTTCCTTTTAGTATAAAAAAACCAACTTTTACCGTAGGCCGTTTGGGAGGTCCTATCGACCCTGCAAAAGATATTGTGCCAGGCACCAGCAGGTATTTGATGGCAGTAACCACAGGTGTTTCGATAACAGAACCAGACAAATCGGGGATGGCGCTCACCTCTCAAGATGCACCCTTGCTAAGTCTTGGCGAGCCAGGTTTGTGGAAATTTTCTCTGGACCATGTACCTCCCGTTCCATCAGTATTTGTTAATCTATATAATAATATGTGGAATACCAATTACCCTTTATGGCAGAGTGGTTCCTGGACAGAAAGAGTTCGTATTTGGCCTGTCAGTAAAGGTTCTCAAACGATTCAGAACCTGACTCAAATTGGATGGGAAACACGATTGCCATTATTGGCGGGTGTAGCGGAAGGTGTGGCCGGAAAGTTACCGGTAAATAAAACCGGCATTAGTATTTCAAGAGTTGGGATTTTAATAACAGCTTACGGTAAAAATCCTGATGGCGATGGTACTATTTTACGCTTGTGGGAACAAGTAGGAATTTCAGGAAAGTGTTCGGTACAATTAGGTTTGACAAGTAATGTGAAAGCTGTTATTCCAATTGATTTGCGTGGCAATACAATAGGCAAAAAAATCTTGGTAAATAAAGGTCAACTTTCTTTTTATCTGGGAAAATATGCTCCGGCTTCGTTCCTTCTTGTTTATTAAAACTGCATGTACATCCCGGGTTTTTAATGATTAAAAAATGAGGTGTAAAAAATTTATAGCACTAGGTTTAGCATTGATATTTCTAGAGAATTTACAGTTGCATGGTCAAGCCAGGGTTAATAATTTTCTAAAACCTATCAAGGGGAATATGCATCCACAAGTATCATGGTACACCAATACAAAGCTAGATTCGGTTTATGAATTAGATAAGGGAATACTGTGGAACCAAACTTCCGAATGGGCGTGTACTTTGAATGTAACTCCGACTACCGATAATGATGCTATAGATGTAACAGCTCTGTTCAAACTGGAGAAAGGGAATGTTTCCTCTGCCGAAGTTTCGGTAGCATTTGATTTTAATGGTTGGAGTACCGAAAACTATGTTTTGGTTCCGGCTATCGTTTACAACGGCAACCGTTACCGCGTTATAGGAAATGGATACAATCCCGGTTATCCCAAAGACATGTATTACAATCCTGATGTACCGTTGACGATTTCCAACAATCCGGGTTTGGCTCTTAATCCGGGCGCTCCATCATTAATCGAACTTCAAACAACGAATGCGGCTACGCCCGCAGTTTGTTTTTTTTCGCCTTCTCTCAACAAAGGATTTATTCTTTTAACAGAACAGCAAACATCTTTGGGAAATTCAGGAATGACCATTTCGGAAAATCTGGCACGCACGAAAGCTACGATTGAAATCACTGCTCCTTCAGTCAGAAAGATGGCGCCTGGTTTTGGTGATTTTCATGCCAGTGGTGATAGGGCGGCTAACTGGAAAAAAGGTGATGAAGTTTCGCTTCGTTTTCGTTTATATTCTTTTGATGCCAACTCAATTCCTGATTTATTGAAAAAATTCATGGTGGAGCGCAAGTCGCTGACCAGGCCTAATCATCCACGAAACCTGGTGCCTGCAAGCAAAATTCTTGAATTGGGTACCGCTATTTGCAGTAACAATTGGATTACGGTTCCTGCGGGAAGTTATTATGCTCCTGAAAACAATAACGACTTCCAGCTGGGATGGGTCAGCGGGATGATGAATACCTTTCCCATGTTGTACCTGAACGATAAAAAAGAGAGAGAGCGGGTTGCAAAGGAACTGAACTTTGTGGTGGATAAATTGCAGGGAAAGAGCGGTTATTTTTATGGCGGCATCACTGCCGATGGAAAGATAAGGCCTGAAAAAATAAATCCGGAAATTCCGGAGGTACATGCTATGGTTCGAAAAAATTGCGATGCTTTATTTTGGATGATGAAACATATCTTATTGTTCAAAGCTCAGGGACATGCGAACCAGGTTAATAGAAAATGGGAAGAATCGGCCAAAAAATTAGCAGAGGCATTTGTAAAAACCTGGAAAAAATATGGCCAGTTCGGACAATATATTGACCCGGAGTCAGGTGAAATAGCTGTATTCAATTCAACCGCCGGTGCCGAAGCGCCTGCAGGTTTGGCACTGGCCGCTGATTATTTTCATGAAAAAGAGTTTTTGCAGGTGGCTAAAGAGGCCGCGAATTATTATTACAACAGGGATGTGGTTAAACAAGGATTAACAGGCGGCGATTGCGGTGATATTTCACAAGATGCTAATTCAGAATCTGCCTTTGGATTTTTGGAATCATTGATGGCTTTGTATTATTACACTCACGATGAACAATGGCTTGAAAAAGCCAAAGTGGAAGCAGCATTGTGCAGTACATGGACACTTTCGTATGATGAAATATTCCCAGCCGGCAGTGAAATTGCAAAACTGAAGTCGCACATGGCGGGGGCTGTGTTTGCGAGTATACAAAACAAACATGCAGCGCCCGGTATTTGTACCTCATCGGGTGATTATTTATTTAAACTATACAGGGCAACAGGCAACAAGCTGTATGCTGATTTGATAAATGATATTCAACATGCACATACAGAAGCTGTCGACATGCCACACCATCTTACTACCAATTATGGTTTTGGCACTTCAATGGAACGAATTCAACCCTCCGATGCAGAGGGTAAGGGAAGTATCGGAAATTTCATTCATACACGAAATTCATGGACGGAAACCAATGGAATGCTAATGGCTATGGAAATTCCAGGAATATATCTCCAAACCGATAAAAATGAATTATATGTATTTGACCAGGTGGAAGCAAAGGTCATAAATCGAAATCCAGGCCAGGTTAAACTTTCAATCAGTAATAAAACACCTTACGATGCTAAAGTTTCAATTTTTGCAGAAACTTCTGAACACACAAAGAAACCCTTAGGCTTTGTGGATTTTGACAAATGGCCAAGAGCGGCGGTAAAAGCAGGCACAACTGTAGTTGTGACGATTTTGAAGAATGGCGAGATAAAATAACTGATTGTGTTTAATTCTTTAAATTTTAAATGATAAATAATAATGTTCCAGTCGAAAAAAATTGTTGCGCCGGTTTTTTGTATTCTGTGCTTAAGCATTAGTTCGTCTTATGCTCAAATAGATTTGTCAACTAATTATTTTAAAATTCATATCAACGAGAAAGGCTTTATTACCAGCATGAAAAACATCACTGTAAAACCTGGCAGGGAGTTTAGTATCAATAACAATCCTTCTCCGCTGATGTGCCTTTACAACAGCATTAAAAAAAAATATTATGAACCGCAGAAAGCAAAATTTAAAAACAATAATACAACGATCCTACTTTCGTATGCCAACGGTTCAGTGGCTGAAATAGCCGTAAGTGTACAAAAAAAATATTTCAAATTCACACTACAATCTCTTACGCAACGCAAAGGGATAGACGATATTCAATGGGGTGCATTTAATACAAATATTACCAACTTGTTTGGTGAGGTAATTGGTGTCGCCAGAGATACTTCAGAAGCGGTTAATTATGCTATTGGCGCACTGGCTCTAAACGATATAACCATCGGTGGAAATTCAGCTACAGAGGGTGATGCGGCGCCTTTTCAATATGTGATACATACCCCGGATGCCAAACGATTCCCGCTTCCGGCCGGTCTGCACGAAGGGCAATTATTTCCCATTGGCGGCGATGGCATCAGTGATGTAGCCTTTTATTCTCATCCCGAAGAATACTATAGAATTCTATATGGGAATACAGCAACAATAGATGACAAAGGAAGAATTGCGGTTACTTATCACGCCAGAGACAGAAGCCAAAAAAGAGATATTTTATTTTCTCTGATCCCTTTCTTAAAAAATGATGAGCCTAATCATCAGCTCGTACAACCGTTACCGGGTATGGATTTTATCGGTTCTTCAATTGCTTTATGGGGAAGCCCTGATAGTACGGCGCTCTTAGATGTAATTGAAAATATTGTTTTATCAGAAGGCTTGCCACATCCAACCATCAATGGGAAATGGGTGAAAAATCCGGCAAGATACATTCCAGATGTAACTACCTCCGGGAATTTATTTGATAGTACCATTAGTTATGTTTCACAAATGGGTTTTAAGGCAATAGAAGCCAATGACCTGCCTTATTTCAAAGTGGACCGGGGAAACGAAGGATATATTGATGGAAAGAATTTTGAAAAAAAGCCTTTCAATTTTTCAGACGCAAATAAATCTCATAAAGAGTTTACAGACATGTCGAATCCGCTCGGCATCTTAATGGGAAGGCATACCATAACAACTGCATTGGCTCCAGGAACAAAAGACGCCAGCCCGGTGCCGAGCGATAGTTTATGCTATCAGCAAAAAAGAATTCTTGCAAAAAGCATCAATGAAACGGACACGAATATTGTAGTAAACGACCCAGCCTATTTAAACGAAGTAGCTTCGTGGGAAGCACATTCACCCAACCTTAATGTTATAAAAATCGGGAAGGAACTTATTCATTATTTGGGTGTCTCAGACACTCCTCCATATACACTAAAAAATGTAACACGCGGTTATTGGCAAACCAAGAAAGCGAATCACCAGGCTGGCGACACTTTATACAAATTGCAGGTTACTTTGGATTACGGGTATGAAGGTTTGATTCCAAATATCTATTTGCAGGATAAAATCGCTGAATACTATGCCGATGTGAGCAGAATTAACGGAATCAGGTTTCTAGATTTAGATGGCCAGGAATTTCTCTTTAATAACGGACACGGTTATTATGCGGTAAAGCGGTTTTTTAGAAAAATGTTTGAAAGGGCTTTGGTATATAATATTCCTTATGTGAGTATTACCGGCGCTACCTTATCAGAAGGTTCATGGCATTATCAAAGTGTTTGGAATGTAGGCGGCGGAAAAAATATGTATGACCTCAAAACCGACCAGTGGGGAAGTGCAACAAGTGAAGGAAAAGACTTGCGGGATGTGGCTTTCTCTAATTATTTTCCGGCGACCTTCGGTAGTAATTTTGGAATAGACTCTTCATCCACACCAGAAGAATATGAGCATATTGAAGCAATTTCAGTTGGCGTTGGGGTAACGTACTTAATGCCATTAAATCAAAAGTCAGTGGAAAGCTGCCCACTTAAATATGAGATTTTTGATGCGATTCGAACCTGGGAAAATGCAAGAGCCGCCAACGCATTCCCACGTAAAATAAAAAGGGAATTAGCCAATCCGGAAACGAACTGGCATTTGGAACAAATTGATAAGGATAATTGGAAACTATACCCGGTAATCAACAAAGCAAAAGGAAATGCTATTAACTTAACAAGGGATATCAAAGGTGGCTATTAATTAAAAGGCAATTGAGTTCCTCGCCTCATCCTCTAACAACAAATAAAAATGAATCTAATGGACATAAAAAGAATCTTTATCTCGGGCTTATTGCTTATTAGCGTAAACCTATTATTTGCCCAGCGAAAGTTTTTATCTAAAACCTTTTCTCTTTTCATCGATGGCAAAGGAAATATTACCGCGATTGAAATGTTGCCGGACGGCAAAAACCTGGTAGCAAAGGATAGCGCCGGGGTGTTATTACAACTTGTAAAAGAGGGGAAGCGGTATCAGCCTGAATCAGCCTCTTTTACTAAAAACATGATTACACTGCGTTATTCAAACGGACAATTTGCGCGAATCAGGGCAGTCTCTAAAAACACCTATCTCCGTTTGGAACTAACGGAAATGAGTGGCGATGCTGATGCCGTAATATGGGGGCCTTTAAATACATCTGTTGGCGATACTATCGGCAATACAATTGGAGTGGTTCGTTCTCCTGAATATGCTGTTGGTATTATTGCACTTAATACAAAAACTACCGGGGGCGAACTGCTTAATGAAGAAGGGGCAGTATATGATCGCGGTACTGCAGCAGTTAAGAAGAGTTTTGGTTCATCATTGCAGGCGTTTAGCGTTAATCGCTTCCAAGACAGGATTATCACTGTCTGGGACAGATGGAAAAACGTTCCGGTGAAAGGAATACCGGAAGGCAAATTGGAAGGCTCTGCTATCGCACTTTTTGGCAGCAAGCCTTCAAATGTGCTTCCTGTCATTTCCGATATTGAACAAACAGAAGGTTTACCTCATCCTGTATGGAAAAAGGAATGGATTAAACAATCGGAATATCCAGGACAGCCTTATATGATCACTTCTTTTTCTGAGCAGAACATTGATACCTTGCTGAGCTATGCCAAAAGGATGGGATTGGCGGGTGTATATCATGAAGGTCCTTTTGAAACGTGGGGCCATTTTGAGCTGAATAAAAAACAATTCCCAAATGGGATAAAAGGCTTTAAAGCGTGTGTCAATAAAGCGCGAGCAATGGGCTTGCGCCTCGGCTTTCACACACTTTCTAATTTTATTACTACGAATGATGCTTACGTAACTCCCAAAGCTAATCCACACCTGGCAACTGCCGGAAGCAGTATTTTGCAAGATGCTATTGATGAGAATGCTACAGTAATAACAGTTGAATCTCCGGAACATTTTGAAATGTCGAGCGATTTGAACAGTGTTCGTATAGATGATGAAATTATACGTTTCAGAGAAGTTACAAAAAATGCGCTTTATCAATTGGTTGATTGCGTGCGTGGAGCTTTTGGCACCAAAAAGGCAAACCACGCAAAAGGGGCACCTGTTAGCAGGCTTATAGACCATGGCTATAAGGTTTTTTTCCCGGACTGGATATTGCAAAAAGAGATCGCCGCCAATATCGCAAACTTTATAAATGAAACCGGCGCTGATCAAATGGATTTTGACGGGCATGAAGGAACGTATGCCACTGGAATGGGTAACATGTCTTTGTCTGGGTTTGCACAGGATGTATATAAGGCATTAAAGCATCCTGTTATTTTTGGATCAAGCAGGGCCGCGCATTATTTCTGGCACATGAACGATTATCTTAACTGGGGTGAACCATGGTATGGCGGCTTTAGGGAAAGCCAGTCGGATTACCGTATTGACAATCAAAAATTCTATGAAGACAATTATATGCCAAATATGCTGGGCTGGTTTTTGATCACGAGCCAGACAAAACCCGAAGATATTGACTGGATGCTGGCGAGAGCGGCGGGTTATAACGCAGGTTATGCTTTAGTAGTACGGTATGACGCCATAAAAAACAATCGTTTTATCAATGTAATTGTTGAGCAGGTGAATAGCTGGACAGAAGCACAACAGGAAAATGCATTTTCACCCTCTCAGAAACAATGGTTGAAGGCTCCGGAACATCATGTTCACCTGGAAAGAGATGGAATACATGCATGGAAAATGTATCGCTATAAAAAGATTGTTTTCAAGCATTCCCCGAAAGTATTACAACCAGGCGAACCCACTTCATCGGAATGGTCTTTTGAAAATACTACTGGTAAACAAAATGCACCAATAATATTGCTGGCTGAAGGTAACACAGGAGAAATCAGCAATCCTGTCGTTGAGTTGGACAATTCGTTGCGGATACAAATACCTGTAAGTTTAAAAGCAGGACAAAGTTTGGTTATTGATCGTTCGGATTCTGCAACTTTGTATGATCAAAAAGGAAAATTTATTAAGAAAGTGGCATTAACTCAGCATTTCCCTGAGCTGACCGAAGGTAACCACCATTTACTTTTCGATTGTACGTTTTCGGAAAACGCTGATATAACTGTAAAAATAACGGTTAAGCTTTTGGATGGGATAGAGAAAGTGCAGGCAAAATGAAAAGCTTACACAAGTAAACAAACAAATAATAGAGATTTGTATTTCCGGCTTTAAAAAGCAACTGAAAATGATAAAACCTTTCTGCTTTTTTCCTTTTAAATTAAAATACACCTTGAAACTATCCCGATTTTTAATGATGATTGTTTCTCGGATTGTGATAACAACAGTTCGCGCACGAAAGACGACCCCAAAACGTTATGGCGGTCAAAAAAAAGTAATACAAAAACCGCAGCTGGAATTTAAGAATATCTGGAACAAACCTCGTCGTCACATTCCAAATAATGTTTCAATTGATGCGCCGCTGATGGGTAATGGCGATGTAACCATGAGTACCGGGTATCAAAAAAATCAGTTGCGTTTTATCTATCTAAAAATGATTTTTGGCGTTTGCGTTCAAAAGCCGACGGCTTATCAGGCCCGCGGGTAGCGGGCTTTGTGGATATAAAAATTGAGGATTTTGACAATGCCGCGTTTACTGCCAGCCAGCTTATCAGAAACGGAATTACCACTTGTGTTCTGCAAAAAAATAATCAGAACTGCAATTCCACACGGAAACCTTATAGAAAATAATGTCTATGTTCAGGTGGGAAAAATTATTGATGGAAAAAAGAATGGTTGAATTTTAAATCGAACAATTGGGAAACGAACGATGACCCGGGGTTTGCTGATTGGAAGAACGCGAATTTTTCATTGAAAAGTCATTTGCATATTTTTAGAGAAATACCTTCATTTAAAGAAATCCCTTTTCAGGAAATAGGGCTATATGATAATCCGGATTTTGCAACGAATGAAAAAACGAATGGATTGCGTGAAACATCCATTAGTGAAAGGATTGTAATAAAACCTTTTGAATGAAACTGAATATAAACTAAACAGAATTCATAAACTAAGATTGCAATGCAAAAACTGATAACTTCTCTTCTCGTAATTTTTCTATTTTTTAATGCCAAAGCGCAGCATGGAACAGATAATTTTATTTCCACGCAGGCCGCTGCGCAACAATATGCACAAAAGTTTCAAGGCCGTTCATTAATTATTTTTCCCGAAGTAAGAGAGAAACCAATTAAATGGAATGATTCGCTCAGATCAAATTGGCTGGAAAATAATTACACAATTAAACCTTATGTTTTTCATGCGCAGCCCGGTGAATATTTTGTATTCCAGGTTGGTGCGTGGGCAATAGATAAGGATATAAAAAATGTGCAGGTCCATTTTTCAGATTTGAAAAGTGAAGACGGTAAAATAATTACTTCCCAAAAAATCACTTGTTTCAATGCAGGAGGAACTAACTATATGGGCAAGCCATTTACTGAAAATATCTGTATCTCTGCGGGGTACGTTCAGGCATTATGGGTAGGAATCAATCTGTCGGAAACAGCAAAAGGAATTTACTATGGCAGCGTCAATATTTCCGCAGACGGTGTTCATGAAAAAAACTTGAAAATAAAACTGGAGATAAGCGGTAAAATGGTTGCTGATGAAGGGTTTGATGAAGGGAAACGCCTCTCTCGTTTAGCATGGCTGAATTCAACTGATGGAATCAATAATAAAATCACCAAAGGATATATTCCTGTAAGCAGGGAAGATAAGATCATTAAAATATTAGGGCGTTCTACGGAAATAGCCGGTAATGGTTTACCAAAAAAAATCGTGTCTTATTTCACTTCTTCCAACCAATCCCTCTCTAAGCAGGGAGAAGATATTATTGATAAGCCATTTCAATTTATTATAGAAAAAGAAAACGGTGAAATTGTTCATTTACTGCCGGGCAAATTACAATTCACACAACAATCGCCTTCATTCATCACATGGAAAGTGATTAATACTTCTGATGAATGTGATGTTGTTTGTACCGGACGATTAGAGTTCGATGGTTTCGCGAGTTTTGGTTTGAAGGTAAAAGCCAAAAAAGCGATTTCCATAAAAGATATCCGGCTCGAAGTTTCGATGGATAAAGATAAAGCCACTTATATGATGGGGCTAAACAAAGAAGGTGGATTAAGGCCAAAAGACTGGCAATGGAAATGGGATACTACAAAGAACCAGGATGCTTTGTGGACGGGATCTGTAAATGGAGGATTACAAATAAAATGGAAGGCGGAAAATTATGTACTTCCTTTGGTAAATATTTATTATGATTTTGGCCGTTTGCATCTTCCACCTTCCTGGAGCAACGAAGGAAAAGGAGGAGTGAATGTTTATGAGAAGGGAAAAAGTGTGATTATCAATGCTTATTCAGGTGCGCGCGAAATGAAAAAAGGTGAAAAGTTGAATTATGATTTTGAGTTACTTGAAACACCTTTCAAAACCATGAATAAAGAAATTCAGTTTGGTGATCGTTATTATCATTCCGGCAAAAATGTAAGCGACGGTTTCATTCATGAAGCGGATTCATTAGGCGCAAATATTATTAATGTACATCAGGGTAATGACATTTATCCTTTTATTAATTATCCTTATGCTGATGTGAACATAGATGTATTGAAAAATTTCGTTCAGAAAGTTCACCAGGATCATAAAGAAGCAAAAGTGTATTATACCACGCGTGAATTAACGGTTAATCTTCCTGAGTTCTGGCCCTTTGTGAGTTTGAATGGCGAAGTAATTTACCCCGGCCCGGGAGCCCAAGCCAAAACCGTGATCAACGTTAAAGGCCCCGATTCCTGGCTGAAAACAAATCTACGTGGCAAAAAATATATTCCTGCATGGGTGTCCCATTTTACTGAAGGAAAATATGCAGGTATGCAGGATCTGTCTGTTATCACTACACCTGGCAGCCGCCTGAATAATTTCTACATATCAGGCTTAAACTGGATGGTAAATAATTTGAAAATAGACGGCATATACATAGATGATTGTTCTTTAGACAGATTTACGATACGCAGGGCAAGAAAAATATTAGATGACGGGCGTCCTTCTGCCAGGATAGATATGCATAGTTGGAACCATTTCAACAAATATGCAGGCTATGCCAGTTGTTTAAATCTGTATATGGATTTACTTCCCTATATAGATCAGCTATGGATTGGAGAAGGAAGAAATTATGATACGCCTCCGGATTACTGGCTTGTTGAAATTGCCGGAATACCTTTTGGATTGCCCAGCCAGATGCTGGAAGACGGTGGGAATCCGTGGAGGGGAATGATCTATGGCATGACTAACCGTGCGGGCTGGACAGGCACGCCGCCAGATAATATCTGGAAATTCTGGGATCAGTATCATATACAGCAGAAAGAAATGATCGGTTATTGGGATAAAAATTGCCCGGTTACATCCTCAAACGATTCCGTAAAAATAACAGTTTATAAAGGCAAAATTCAGACTATAATCGCAGTTGCCAATTTTGGTCAAACGGAAAAGTCCGCATTCTTAAAAATAAATTATCAACAGTTAGGTTTGGATAAAACAAGGGCATCATTTTCCATTCCATTTATTTTAAGATACCAGAATAAAAAACAATTTGCTTCGTTGGACAATTTAGTGATACCAGCAAAAAAGGGATATCTCATTGTTGTGGAAAATAAATAGAAAATATTTGTACGAAAAAAGTCTATGCTTTTTTAAAATTTCAGCATTAAAAGCCGCAAGCCAATCAATATTTGTTTGAATTATTTTCAGGTGCGGTTTACGAAGATTTTCATTTTCAAGGAATTTATTTCCCAAAAATGCCAGGGTTGGTTTCATATAAATTGAACTTGCTTTGATAGGAATCCCTGTTTTATTTTCCTGCGCATCCAGTATCCGATAAGTGAGTCCATTACCTTGTAGATTCTTGAATCTCGTTCACCTCTGTCAGCAGTAATATTATATAATTTCAAACCTGCATTCAATACCGAAAGCGAAACGAACTTATATTGAGGAATAACTTTCATAAGCACATTTGCAATTGCCCTTTTTTGTTTCCGATTTGCCATAAAAATTCTTGGAAAATTTACAGAATCAATCTTCAGTTTATTTGTTTGTTTACTGCTTTGAGCTTTACCAAACCGAATTCACTTTCGATTTCTTTCCTCGCTTTTTCTGATTGATTTTTCCCGAGGTTATGCATAGAGATTCGGAATCCACCGCTTTGAATATTTGTGGTTACTAGGTGGATATGTGGATGGCTGGCATCATGATGACGATAGGCTACATAAGGCTGATTTCCAAAGCCGATCCGTTGCATGTATTGCCTGGCGATTGCTTGTAGTTTTTCAGTATTTATTTTGTCAGAAGAATCGAAATTTAAGGACAGATGAAGAGTA
>Ga0157369_10006798_pt1 | contig 13195 bp, 10 predicted proteins | sample C25metaG_FD_113461 | JGI IMG/M metagenome (GOLD analysis project Ga0157369, IMG submission 113461) | Corn rhizosphere microbial communities from Kellogg Biological Station, Michigan, USA - C2-5 metaG | ecosystem: Host-associated > Plants > Roots > Rhizosphere > Soil | place: USA: Michigan...
CCGGCACCGTCGTCGTCCGGCGGTTCGACTCCGACGCCTACGCCCACGCCAACGTCGACGAGCCAGCCGATACTGCCGCTGCCAACCCCCAGCGGCACCCCCTTCGGCATCCACTGACGGCTTCAACCCCACGTCGAGTGCGACGTAGGTGCCCGAAAACGGGGCGTCAGACGGTCATCTACGTCGCACTCGGCGCAGTTCAGGCGAGAAGTTCAGGCGAGGCCGGGGTGACGGCTTCGGGTTCTTCCACGACTCCTCCGGTGTGCATCGCGATCGCGGTCTCGTAGACGCGGAGCACTTCGACTGCGACGACCGACCAGTCGTAGCGCTCGACGAGCGAACGGCCGGCCGCTGACAACGACGTACGACGGGAAGGCGAGTCGAGCAACGAACCGATCGCATACGCAAACGATCCTGCGTCGCCGACCGTCGCAAGCTGGCCGGCAGCGCCGTCGCCCAACACCCGACGGAACGCGTCGAGGTCCGACGCGACGATCGGTGTGCCGGCCGCCATCGCCTCGAGCAGGATGATGCCGAACGACTCTCCGCCGGTGTTGGGCGCGACGAAGACGTCGACACTGCGGTAGACCGACGCCTTCACCGCATCCGACACCTGGCCCAGCACCGTCAACCCCGGCAGCGTCGCATCGATCGACCCCGGACCCGCAACGAGCAGTCGGAGTCCAGGCCGGCTCGCCCGCAGCTCGGCGAAGGCCGACAGCAACACGTCGAGTCCCTTGCGCGGCTCGTCGACCCGACCGACAAAGCCAATGGCCCCACCAGTTCCCGGCCACTCCGGCAACGGAGAAGCCGACGCAAAACGCGAGACGTGTACGCCGTTGGGAATCAACACTGCGTCGCCACCGAGATGTTCGACGATCGTCTTGCGCGCGGCTGGTGACACAGCGATCGCGCCGTTGAGCTTCTCAAGCTGCACCTGCAACGGCGACTGCAACATCGCCAACACCCGGGAGCGCGGGTTCGCCGCATGAAACGTCGCGACGATCGGGCCGCGCGCGTTGAACAGCGCCAACAACGACAGCGACAACGTCTCCGGTGAATGTAGATGCAGCACGTCGAACCCACCGTCGTGGATCCACCGACGCACGCGCGTCGCGGACACGGGGCCGAAGACCAACCGCGACACCGACCCGTTGAAAGGAATCGGCACGGTGCGGCCGGCGCGCACGACGTACGGCGGCAACACCGCGTCCTCGTCGTCGACCGGCGAGATGACCGACACGTCGTGACCCAGCGACATGAGCGACGACGCAAGGTCGGCGATGTGCGCGACGACTCCGCCCGGGACGTCCCAGGGATACGGCGAGACGAGACCGATGCGCATCAACAAAGCAATCAGACAGCCACCGGCGGCGACGTGCCCGACGGGAGTCGCGATTGGTCCAGATCCTCGACCCACACCCGCTGGAGCATGTGCCAGTCAGCCGGGTGCTCGGCAATGCCGACGGCGAACGCGTCCGCCACGGATTGGGTCATCGCATGAATCTTGGTCGCCCGGTCCCCTTCCCCGCTAGGTACCTCGACGGCGGGGTGGATGCGCGCCGACCAGTCGTAGCGCGTCGGGTAGTGCAAGGTCACCGGCAGCAACACGGCGCCCGTGTCGTAGGCGAGCGCCGCCGGTCCCGCCGGCATTCGAGCCGCAGAGCCGAAGAACGACACAGACACCCCGGTCGCGGTCAGGTCACGATCGCCCAGCAAGCACAACGCACCGCCTGATCGAAGCCGCTCGGCGAGCAGCTCGAACGGCGGACGATCCCCGCCGGTCAGCGGGATGACCTCCATGCCCAGCGACTCGCGGAAGGCGACGAAGCGGGAAAACAGCGACTCCGGCTCGAGCCGCTCGGCGACGGTCGTGAACGGCACTCCGGTGCCGGCAAGCCATGCACCGGCGTGGTCCCAGTTGCCGGTGTGCGGCAGCACGAGGATCATGCCGCGACCCGATGCGACTGCTGCACGCAACCGCCACTCGTCCTCGCACTGCATGCGCGCGACGATGTCGTCGAGTCGCATCCGCGGAAGCTGGAAAACCTCGCACCAGTAACGGAAGTACGACCGCACACCGGCATGCGTCACCCGGCGCAGCTGCTCGGACGGCGCCGAGGGACCCAGCACTCTGCGCAGATTGGCCTGCAGCCGCTGCACCCCGTGGCCGTGCCGCATCCACACCGTGTCGGCGATCGCATCGAACTGCCGCCGCGCCAACGGTTCGGGCATGCCGCGGACAACCGCCCAGCCAGCGGCATAGGCGGTGTCGACCAGCCGCCCGCTGAAAGGTCCGCGCGAATCGCTCATGTCGGAGCCGCGAGCCGGCGCGATTGTCGTCGTACTTCGACGATGCGCTGCACGACGGTGATCGTCGTTGCAGCGGCGAGTCCCCACAACGCGATGTCGCGCAGCACCGACACGTGAAACAGCCCGGACAGCCCGGTCAACGCGAGGATGGCGATGAGCCGCTCACTGCGTTCGGCGATGCCGACGTTGCAGGTCATGCCCAGCGACTCCGCGCGTGCCTTGGCGTACGACGTGACCGCGCCCGCCACCAGGTCATAGATCGCGACCGCGCAGAGCACGTTGTTGTTGCCGCGTCCGGCGTACCACAGAGCGAGCGCGCCGAAGACCGCGCCGTCACCGATGCGGTCGAGCGTCGAGTCGAGGAACGCTCCCCATGGACCGCTCGTGCCGCGCACTCGCGCCACCGCTCCGTCCATCAGGTCGCTGAAGACGAACAGCGTGATGACGACTGTGCCCAGGAAGAACGATCCGCGCGGGTAGAAGCCGAGCGCCCCGCCGGACACGCCGATGGTGCCGATGATCGTGAGCGCGTCCGGTGTGACGCCCATCGCGACGAGGCGGCGGGCCACCGGCTCGGTGACCTTGCTGATCTGCGGCCGGGCGCGGATACCGAGCATGTCGGGGCCGAGGATAACGACGCCCACGCCGCAAACCCGCGATTCGCATGGGCAGGCTGAGCGTGGCGATGCTGTCGCAGCGGACTCGCCGATCGTCCTCGAAGATCCAATAGGAGCAAGCAACGAAGGGTCGTCGAACCGGATCCAGCGCCGAGGCGGTGGTGGATGACCGGCGTGTCGATGCTGATCCCGGAGATGAGTGTTGATCAGCGCGGGACTGGGATGCCCGGCCTGGCGCCGGCTTCGAGCCGCCGCTTTGTCGCCCGCAGCTGGGCGGCAGCCGCGGCCGAAGCGCAACGGTTGCCGGCGACCTGGAGCAGGAGCATGTCCTCGTCACTGAAGCGGCGGTCGTGGCTTCGCGCGAAGAGCACTCCGATGAGCACGCCCTCGCTGACGATCGCGACCGCGCCGGCACGGCCGTCGCGGTGCCGCATCTGGGTGTCGGCGACCAGAGCGACCAGGTCAGGAGCCGCGTCCACGTCGACGCCGTCGCCGACGCTGGCACGCACCTGCAGGATGCCGGTCTCGTCGGCGAGGTAGAGCACGACGCCCTCGGCGCCCAGCGCCTCGGCTGTCCGCTCGACCAGCGCCGGGAGCAGCGCGGTGAACGACAGCCGGTTGAGCGCCGGGTCGGCGATCTGGGTCAGACGCCCGACGACCGTCTGGTCGGCCTGCGCCTGATTCCGATGCATGCCTCAAGTGTCGGCTCGGCGACACGCGCGGAGGATCGTCCGAGCGGACAACTTCGCTCGCCCGAAACGGACGAGCGCTACCGGTCAGCGGTTTGCCGGAAATAGGCGAAAAGGTGCGGTCACGGTGATGACGCCCTTACCTGTCCGGGTCGAACAGTGCGCGGTGCCTTGTACGCCGGCCTCCTCGGCGCGGGTGTAGGTGACCGAGCAGCTGTCGCCTTGCGTGCTGTCAAGCGTCAGGCCGGTGGCCGTGTCGAGCAGTGAGATCTGGTCGGCCGTCTCCGTGCCGACCGCTGCCGGGCCGGCGATCGAGAAGACATCGCCGGAAGAGTTGGTCATCGACACCTGCACGATGATCCGGCCCCGCGGGTCGACGGCGAGCTGACCGGGTTGCCCTGCCGCGGCGGCGACGTCGAAGTGGCTGCCGGGGGTGAACTGCACGAGGGCCGTGCCGCCGACATCGTCCACCGCGTCGACGGCCACGTCGATCAACGGCGACGGCACCGGGGACTCTCGCGGGGACGCTGCCGAGTTCGGGCGCGGGGAGGCGGAGGCGTGCGGGGTTGTCGTCGTACCCCGTGATGCTGCTACGCCGATGGCAACGCCGACGAGTGCCAGAAGGACGCCCCCGGCAACCCACGGCAACCGCCGCCCCGCGGGCCCCACTAGTGGTGGGACTTGATGCCGAAGACCGTGCGCGACCGGCCTGCGGTGTTGGTGCTGTCCGCGCTCGTGTAGAGCGAGAGGTTGTAGGTCTTGTTGCACGCCACGGTGTGCGTCGTCGAATACTTTCCGCCGCTGCCGGTGGTGGTCGACCAAAGCGTCGTCCAGCCGTTGAAGTGGCCGGAAGGCCCGCGGTTCTGGATCAACAGCTTGCGGTTGGCCTTCGCCGGATAGTTGGAGCCGGTGATGTGTATCCGGCAGGCCGACTCAGCCGTCGGGTTGTTGCTGATGTGCTCGGCCACGTGGATGGTCACGACGTTGGAAACCGTGGTCGGGAAGCTGCCCGAGTGCGTGAAGACCGTGCGCTCCTGCTCGTTGGTGAGCGGCCGCCGGCTGGTCGAGTAGGAGCCGCTGGAGTTGGTGGTGAGAGTGCGCATCGTGTGCCACGTGCCGGACGGTTTGCCGTTGACCAAAGCGCGCCGCTGGTAGGCGATGTCGGCGCCGGTGATGCCGCAGTTGTTCTGCGTGAACTTGCCGTAGGCCCGCAGCGTCTGACCGGCGACGACGGTGGTGGCCGACGCGGTCAGCGTCAGCACCGGCTTGTTCGGCGGATAGGAGCAACCGCCGCTCGGCGCGGCCGCCCCGGGAAAGGCCGGGATGACGACGGCCGCTGCCGCGGCGACCGTCACGAGGCTGATGAGCCTGCGCGTAGACATCTCGCTTACTCCGGGTCCCGTCTCTGAGCCGTTTCGTCCAGTTTCCCCTATCTACGGGGATACGCCAGGAACGTTGCGGGTGACGGTCGTCCGTTCGACCGAATCCGCTCCGCCGTTTCGGCGGAGAAGGCATGTCCACGGGGCCGTCAACGGCTACGCCGTAGGCCGCGGGAGCGCGACCCGACGCTCGCGATTGTCCCCGAATGGCGCCGGTGGCGGCGCACCTGCTGCTTTCGGCGCCAGACAGTTCCTGGTGTGGAAGTTCAGGACGATGGTGCACGGCGCGGAACGCCAACACGCGATCATGCAGGAGGCCCACGACCGCGACGGTCATGTGCCCTTCAAGATGGAGGAGGATCCGCGCGTCACCCCGACTGCTGGTGAACCCGGGCCCGACCGGGCTGTTGCAGGTCAGCGGCCGTGCAGATCTGCCGTGGGACGAGTCAGTGCGGCTGGATCTGTACCTGGATCTGTACTACGTCGAGAACTGGTCGCTGGCGATGGACTTCATGATTCTCTGCAAGACGTTCGGCGCCGTCGTGCAAGGCGCCGGCTCCTACTGACTACTTGGTCAGCGTCGACAGCGACTTCGCGACCGTCGTGCGGTGCCAGCGCAGTCCCTCGGGGGAGCGGAAGCCCTCCGCGTTGAGAGCCGCGGCGATGGTCGTCGCGGACTTGCCGTCGCGGTGCAGCTCGAGCATGCGCATCAAGCCGTGCTCGCGACCGGCGACCGAGGGATCGTCGGACGAGCGGGGGCGCAACCGGGCCAACGTGGCGGCCGCCAACCCTCGCCTCGCGACGTCACGCAGGACGTCGTCGAGATCGTTCTTGGCCACCGGAGGGGACCAGAGGAATCCTTGGCCCTGCTCGCATTTGAGCTGGGCGAGCAGATGGCGCTGCGCGGGTGTCTCCACGCCTTCCGCGATGACCGTCAGGCCGAGGGCGTGCGCGAGGTCGATGAGGGCAGCGACGATGGCGAAGTCCTCGCCGTCTTCGGTGAGATTGCGAACGAAAGCGCGATCGATCTTGATGGCGTCGATCGGCAGCGCTCGCACGTGGGCGAGTGACGACGAACCGGTGCCGAAGTCGTCCACCACGACGAACATCCCCTGTGCCCGCAGCACGGTCAGCGCACGTCGGGCGATGTCGACGTCTTGCAGCACCGCGTTCTCGGTCACCTCGAGGATGATCTGTCCTGGGGTGACGCCCGCGTCGTACGCCGCTTGCAGGATGACCTCGGCGGCACCGAGTCGCTCGAGGTGAGCGGCGGCGATGTTGACCGAGATGCGCGTGTCGGCGCGGATGACGTGGTCGGCGAGGAGTCCGACGTAGTCGTCGAGAGCCCGTCGCATCGTGCGCAGGTCGAGCTCTGCCGCAAGCCCGGTGTGTTCGGCAACGTCGCAGAAGCGACCGGCCGGGATCGCACCGAGCTGCGGGTGGTGCCAGCGGGCCAACGCCTCAAGCGCGACGAGGCGATCCGTCGCGAACTCGAAGATCGGCTGATAGTGCGTCGCCAGCTCGTTGCTGTCCTCGCGAAGAGCTGTTCGCAGAGCGCCGGAAAGGTGCAGGAGAGTGGCGGCTCGCTCGGCCACGGACGCGTCGTACATGTGCAGCGTCGCGCGGCCCGCCTGCTTGGCTTCGTACATCGATGAGTCGGCACGCCGTAACGCCTCCGACACAGGTGTCGGCGGGCACAGCACGAGGCCGGCGCTCGCGGTCGCGTGCAGTGACTGGCCGTCGAGGAAGAACGGCTCGGAGATGGCCGTGAGCAGTCGCTCGGCCGCGGCCTGCGCGTGACCGACGTCGCGGAGCACGACGACGAACTCGTCGCCGCCGAACCTCGCAACGTAGTCCTGCGGAGCAAGCACGGTGCGCAGTCGTTCGGCGACCGTCGCAAGGACGACATCACCGGAGTCGTGGCCGTGCGTGTCGTTGATGAGGCTGAAGTCGTCGAGGTCGAGCAGCACGACGGCGACCGGACCGCGTTGCGGACCGTCAGCGAGCTCGCGCAGGTGGCGCTGCAATGCCTGGCGGTTGGGCAGCCGCGTCAGCGCGTCTTGCCAGGCGAGCCGTTCCAGCTCCGTGGTCGTGTGCCGCTCCCTGCGGCGGCGGTCGGTGACATCGTTGATCTCTGCGACGACGGCGACGATGTTGCCATCGTCGTCAGTGACCGAGGCAGCGCGAAGTTCGACCTCGACCCGGCTTCCGTCGCGCCGCTCGATCCAGTAGTCGGCGTGCACAGCGCCGCCGAGGACGACCGCGTCGACAATCGGCTGCAGCGAGCCAGGCTGATCGATCGCGAACAGTTCCGCCGCGGGACGCCCGTGTGCCTCTTGCGCGCCCCACAGCAGCAACCGCTCCGCGGATGGGTTCCAAACGCGCACGCGCTGATCGAGGTCGAGTGAAATCACGGCCGCTGGCGTCGAGCCCAGCAAAGCGGCCGCATCTCCGGCGTACGTCGTTGCCGTCGCCGCGTCGTGCATGGTGGTAGGCACCTCGTCCGTCGAGTGGCGGCCGTCGGCCGCGTCACATTGGCATCGACTCCCGCGAAGCCGGGCTGCATAGCTCATTACGGCTAGGCAGTCGCCACGTTTGCGACCGCAGCAGTGGTCGTTGCATCGAACGGAGCAGACGCGCGGACGACGTAGTCCCAGAAGGCCAGAAGGCGTGGTCGCGCGAGTCCGGCTGTCGCGACCAATTGGGACGATGTTGACGGGCAACGTTCAAGGTGCGCCGACCTAGCGACCGAGTGAGGTAATCGGCTGCTGGCGCCGGCAATCCCTTCGGCCACCGTCGGCCGCCACAGCGCGGGCGGCCGGTCGCGCTCATTGCCCGGATCCCTCGAGATTCCATGGCAACGGGCGCGACCGGCCTGTCTGACGTAGGGGCGAGCCCAGCAACAGCGAACATTGCGGTATGACGGCGAGCGGCGAAGCGATCTCATCGCGTCGCCGCTCGCTGTTGTTCTGGACGCTCGGCGTCGTATCTGTCCTGCTGCTGGCGATCGCGTGGTTGGCCTTTCGGGCGTGGCAGATCGAGACCAACCTGAAAAGCGCCAGGACCGTGCTGACCAACGCAGAGTCCTCGCTGCACGAGGCGAGGCCGGTGGACCAGGCGCTTCTTCACTCGGCGCAGGCGCACACTCGCACCGCCCTCGATGCGGCGCGCGATCCCGTCTGGTCAGCCGTCTCGCACGTCCCCTGGCTCGGCCGGCCGCTGCGCACGACCACGGGCATCGCAAAGGTGGGCGACCGCATCACGCATCAGAGCCTGCCGGCGCTGCTCGCCGTCGACGACCAGCTGCAGAAGCTCAAGACCGCCGATGCGTTGCACGCGCTGCCCCTGCCGGCGATGCGCACAGTCGGGCTGGGGCTGACGACGGTCGACGGTCAGCTGCGCGACGACGTCACCGAGGTGCGCCAGCTATCGGCGAGTTACGTCGGTCCTCTCAACGACGCCAGATCAAAGCTCCTCGTGCAGTTGTCGCGCGTCAGCGCACAAGTGCATTCGGTGGCTGTCGCGACAACCGTCGGTGTGCCCATGCTCGGCGGTGACGGTCCCCGCCGCTACTTCGTGATGTTCGAGAACCCCGCCGAGACGCGGCCCGACATGGGTCTCTTCGGTGGTTACGCCGAAGTACTGGCCGCCAACGGCCGCATCCACGTCGTCACGTCGGGCACCAACACCGAGCTGCCGCAGATGCGGGTCCCGGCGGGTGCACCTTCGATCGCTGCCGGCTACTCCGACCTCGGGGCCGACAAGGACTGGCGATCGAGCAATCTGTCGCCCGACTTCAGCGAGGACGCAGGCCTGATGGGCGCGGCGTACGCGACCGTGACCGGGCGAGCGATCGACGGGGTGATTGCGCTCGACCCGGTCGCGATGGGGCGCATCGAGCAAGTCGCCGGGCGATCGGTGACCGTCCCGAACGCCGGCACTTACACCGGCGGCAACCTCGCGATGTTTCTGGAGAACGGCGAGTACGGGCTGCCGCTCACTCGGGCACAGCGCAAGGTTCTGCTCCTTGCCGTCGGACGGCAGAGCATGGACGCACTGCTCGCGTCGCACGTGTCCGCGCTCAACCTTGCCCGGGCGCTCGGCGCACTCGCGGGTGGTGGTCACCTCCGGCTCTACAGCACGCATGCATCCGAGCAGGCGCAGCTCGCGGGACTGCCCATCGCCCGGACGCTGCCGACGACGAACCGGCCGTTCGTCGGCGTCTACCTCACCAACGCGTCAGCGACCAAGCTGGACTACTACCTCGATGAGTCGATCGCCTACGACGGCACCACGTGCAAACCGGCCACCGCGACGGTGCGAGTGACGCTGACCAACAGCGTGCCGGAGCATGGCGTGCCGGCCTTGGTGACTTCTGGCAACGTCGCCGCACCCGATGCAGCGCAGCGCGACATGAATCGCGTACTCGTGTCCGTCGTCGTCTCACCCGGCGCAAGCGTCCTCGACGCAACGCTTGCCGGGCAGCAGGTCGCCTGGACGCTGAAGACCGTTGAGCGGGGCGGCCATCCGACGTACCTCACCTATCTCGACCTGCCGCCGCGCACGCCCCAGACAGTCACCCTGTCCCTTGCGCAACCCGGCGTGCACGGCGTCGCCGTGATCGGCACGCAACCGCTCCCCCGGCAGCCGACAGCAACGGTTTCCGGCCGCACCTGCTGATCGGAGCAATGGCCGTGGCATCTCTTGATGCAACGGCGCTGAACACGTAGTCCGAGAGCGCCATATCCGCTGGCCGGTCGTGCGTGCCGGACGCGGCTCGATGGGATGAAGTTGCGCGCGGCGCTAATGATCGGCGCCCCTGTTTGCCGAATATTGTTCTGCGGCCAGGCAATGGGCGTTTCGGGCGCTTTGTCGCCGAGGGTCGCAGCGTCGGTGGCCGGTCACGGTTGCTGCGGCGGACCCGAAGCCGGGCCGGGGTGCAGCAACCGTGGCCGGCCCCACGTGCGGGCAGGAGCGCGGCGGTCGGCGCCGAAGCACCCCGTGGGGGCCGACAAGCGAGAGGTTGCCATGCACGTGCGCATCCTCGCCGCGGCCGGCGCGCTGGTTCTCGCCGCCGGCTGCGGCTCGACCGTGGAGCAGACGACCACATTGCACGGCACCGCTCCCGGAGCCGGTCAGCCTTCCGGCGGTGCTGGTCTCACGGCACCGAGCGGCGGCGCAATCGCTCCGGGCGGCGCGAGCCCCGGCGCGGGCGCATTGACTGGCGCTGCCGTCAGCAGCGCCCCGGGTGGCGCCAGCGCAGGCACGGGAGCCGGCGGTGCAGGTGGGTCGTACGGCGGGGCCGCTGCGTCCGGCGCGAGCGGGCGAAATGGGCCCGGCGTCACGGCGACGACCATCAACGTCGGCGTCACCTATTGCACGAGCTGCGCCGCCGCCGACCAGGCGGTCGGTGCCGCAGGAGCCGCGCCGAGCTACGACTACCGCAACGTGTTCGACGCCGTCGCCAACTATGCGAACGCGCACGGCGGGTTCGCCGGCCGGAAGCTCCAGCCGATCTACTACAACCAGAATGTCGCCCAGCCCGCGCAGCAGACGTCGGAAGCCGAGTGCGCGACCTGGACGCAGGACCACAAGGTGTTCGCACTGTTCGCTTCGCAGAACACCGACGACATCGTGCGCACATGTGCGGAGAAGGCCGGCGCGATCTCGGTCGGCGCGGAGTCGGCGGAGATCGGGCCGACGTTCACGAAGTATCCGCACTACGTCGACCTCGGCGGTGTCGGTCTCGACCAACTGGCCGGGATCACTGTGCGCGGACTGGCCCGGGCCCGCTACTTCACCGGAAAGTTCGGGCTCGTCACGTGGGACGACCCGGCGTACCACTACGCCGTTTCGCACGGCTACTACCCGGCGCTGCACGCCGTTGGCGTCAAGGTGCTGCAGACGGCGTACATCACAGTGCCGGCCGATGCCAACTCCCTCGCGGACAGCAATGCATCCGTGAGCAGCGCTGTGACGAAGTTCCGCGCGATGGGCATCGATCATGTGATCGTGCAGGACGGGGCGGCCGGTGTGTTCGGCGGCGGCGGACTGACGTTGGAGTGGATGAACCAGGCCAAGTCACAGCACTACTACCCGCGCTACGGCCAGAACTTCGAGAACGTGCCGGGATGGTCGATCTACCCGTCAGACGAGATGAACAACGCGATCGCGGTCGACCAGAACGACCTCGACCGCTCGCGTGATGCCGACTGGCACATCAATTCCACCCGTGAGCACTGCTACCAGATCGAGGCCTCCGCCGGCTACCCGGTGAAGCAGGACAACATCAACGACGAGCTCGCCGCGGCATCAGCCTGCGATCTGGTCTTCATGTTCCAGCGGTTGATGAAGACCATGTCGCTGATCACGGCGGACGCGTTCATGGCCGGCGTCAACGGGCTGGGCACGTCGTACCCGTCCTCGGAGGTCTACGGCACGAAGTTCGCGCCGTCCCTGCACGGCGGTGGAGGCATGGTGCGCACGGAGGAGTACTTCGCGTCGTGCCAATGCCTGCACTACCTGACGGCGCCCTACTACGCCGACTGACCTGGCGCTAGTTGCCGGCGGCTGGTTGCTTGGCCTCGGGCAGTTGCACGGGCATCGGGGCGGCCGCTGCGGCGATCGCCTCGGTGATCTCGTCAGCGATGAGCTCTTCGCGCTCGAGCAGCGTGTCACGAAGCCCTTCCACGACCGCGCGGTTGCGGGTCAGCATCGTGCGGACTTCGGCGCGCATGTCGCCGAGCAGCTTCTCGATGCGCTCCTTGCCGTCCTCGCCGGAGGCGACCTTCGCGACGATGTTGGCGTGCGGCGACTCGAGCGCTTCGTAGGAGAACAGCGATCCGTCCATGCCGAGCGAGCCGATCATCATCGCCGCCCAGCGCGTCGCGGCCTGCAGATCTGACGCGGGACCGGAGGTGATCTCACCGAAGAAGATCTCCTCCGCGACCATCCCGCCGAGTGCGATCTGGATGAGGGCGCGCAGCTCGCTCTCGGACATGAGGAAGCGTTCCTCGAGGTCGGAGTGCGCCAGCAGCCCGAGCGCCTCCTTGCGCTTGATGATCGAGAGCACTTCGAGCTTGCGGCTCTTGCCGACGAGCCACGCGACGATTGCGTGTCCCGACTCATGCGTCGCGATCGTGCGCCGCTCCGCGTCGGTGTATTCGACCGGCTGACCAAGACCGATCTCCTGCGTCATCTTGGCGCGCTGGATGTCGGCCCACGACATCGCTTCGCCACCCCGACGCAACGCCCACACGAGCGCCTCATCGAGCACGTGCTCGATCATCACCGGCGAATAACCGCTCGTCATCGCAGCAAGCCGGTCGCGCATGCCTTCGTCCTCGAGCTCGGGGACGTGCGCCTTCTTTGCGAGGTAGTAGTCGATGATCTCGCGGCGGCCGCTGCGCGAGGGCAGGTCGAAGTAGATCGACCGGTCGAATCGGCCCGGCCGCAGGAGGGCGGGATCGAGATCGCCGGCCCGGTTGGTCGCTCCGATGACGAGAATGTTGGCCGCCGCCGTACGCCGCTTGCGGATCTGCTGCGACATCGGCAGGAGGTTGTTGACGAACTCGATGCAGGCGTTGCGGAACCGCGTGCCCATTGTCGGCGTGTCGAAAGACTGCAGCTGGATCAGCAGCTCGTTGACGACACCGGTGATGCCCTCGCCACGACCGCCGCCCATGCCCGCCCGGGCCGCACCCACAGCGTCGATCTCCTCGATGAAGCCGATCGCGCCGCCTTCCTTGCGCGCGATCTTTCGCAGCACCTTGAAGTACGAGCGGATCTTGCGGTTGGTCTGGCCGTAGTACATCGACTGGAACGCCGACGACGAGACGAACAAGAACGGCACGCCGGCTTCCTTGGCCATCGCCTTGGCCATGTAGGTCTTGCCGGTGCCAGGCGGGCCTTCGAAGAGGATCGCGCGCCTGGCCGTGCCACCCATGCGTTCCTGGAACGTCTTGTGCGCGAGGAAGAGGTTGAGCGTCTTGACGACTTCCTCGACGAGGACGGGTGCGCCTTTGACATCGTCGATCGACACGTCGATCTCGCTGGCGCGGTAGAGCACGTGCGGCGAACGGCCGGCGAATAGCATCTGCACGAGCCCGGCGCCCCCGAGAATGAGCACGAGCAGCAGCAGCGGGATCATCTGCACGAGCCGGCCGGTGAGGTGCGGCGCGCCGGGATACGGCGAGTC
>Ga0157369_10006800_pt1 | contig 13192 bp, 13 predicted proteins | sample C25metaG_FD_113461 | JGI IMG/M metagenome (GOLD analysis project Ga0157369, IMG submission 113461) | Corn rhizosphere microbial communities from Kellogg Biological Station, Michigan, USA - C2-5 metaG | ecosystem: Host-associated > Plants > Roots > Rhizosphere > Soil | place: USA: Michigan...
CACTCGTCGTGCCACCCGTGCTCTCGCTGCTCGCGCACGTGGGCAACACGAGCACGGCGTATCTGACCCCGCGGCATCTGATGGCGGCGCTCGCGCTGTGGGCTGCGCTGATCGGCGTCGGCGCGGTTCATCTCGTTCGCGCCTGGCGCGTGAGCCGACGCATGCCTGCCGTTGCTGTCCTCGCGGCCGCCGTCCTCGTCACGAGCGCGCCGGCGACCGCCCGCGACCCGCGCACAGCCATCCCGTTCTGGTCGACGATCGGCGACGTCCGGCAGACGACGGCGATCGGAACCTGGCTGGGCGAACGGATCCAGCCCGGCGACCTGCTCTTCCCCTACGCCGTCCCCTACCTGCGGGCGCTCCCGCAGGCGCGCAAGGCCCGCACGCTCCCCCGCGGCGACGCGCCCACGCTGCTGGCGGCAATCGGCGACGGCCATGGCGCAAGAGAGCTGTGGGTGACGCTGCCGCTCGGGCCGGACGACGTGCTCCAGCCCGACGCCCTGGCCGCTCTGCGCCGCTCGTACGAGGTCACCGTCTTCTCACGCTGGTTCGTGATCCGCGTGCCCGGCCCGTTCACGACTCGGCGCTCGGCTGTCACCGTGCTCGCGCCCGTCGTCGATGAGGCGTCCGCCGCCATCTCGAAGGGGCTGCTGGACAGCCAGGCCTACGAGGCGGTCTCGACGAGCACGGTGGACAGGGCTCTGCGGATCGTCAACGACGGCCGCTGACGGCATTCGCCAGGCGCTCGAAGCGCGACCGCCGGCCGGTGCGCCGCTCGGCTGCGTCGGCGGCGCCGTAGAGCGCATGCACAGCACGGATCCCGAGATAGCGAAACGGCTCCGGCTCCCATGCCCTCGGAGGAGGGCCGACCCACGGCAGCTCGGTGAGCGAGGTGCGCTCGCCGAGCAGGAGGTCGCGCAGCGTCCGGGCGGCGAGGTTCGAGGCGGCCACGCCTTCGCCGGCGTACCCGACGGCCCATGCCAGGCCGGCTGCGGGATCGGCGCCGACGGAGGGAAGCCAGTCGCGCGTCACGCCCAGGACGCCGTGCCACGCGCCTGCGATCGGAACGTCCGCGGCCGAGCCGAACAGACCGCGCAGGCGACCCCGCAGCTCCGAGACGGTGCGCTCCGCCGGCGGGCCTTCGCGGTCGGTCTTCGAGCCGAATCGGTACGGGATGCCGCGACCGCCGATCGCGATCCGGTCGTCGGGAGTCCGCTGGAGATACGCATAGAGATGGCGGCCGTCGAGCATCGTCTCGGCTCGCTCCCAGCCGAGCTCGGCCCACGCGGCGGCGCCGAGCGGCTCGGTGACGATCATCGCGCTGTTGATCGGCGCAACTGTTCGACCGAGACCGGGCAACTCGGCGGTGTAGCCCTCGGTGGCCCGAACCACCCAGCGAGCCCGGACGTCGCCGAACGGCGTGCGGGCACGGTGCGGTTCGAGCGCCAGCACCGGTGTGCGCTCGTACAGGCGCGCGCCCGCGCGCTCCGCCGCCTCCGCGAGCCCGCGGACGAGGCGGGCCGGCTGCACGCGAGCGCAGTGCGGCGTGAAGCTGGCGCCGAGCGCCCCCTGCACACGCACGCGCTCGCCGAGCCGCCTGCCGTCGAGCAGCGCGCTGTCATGCTCGCCCAGCCCCCACGCACGGTCGGCCTCGACGTGCGCCCGCACACGTGCGAGCTCACGCTCGGTCTGCGCAACAACCAGCGAGCCACCCTTGACGAACGCGCAGTCGATCCGTTCGCGCTCGACCGCACGGCCGATCTCGTCGACGGTCTCCTGGATCGCCCGCTCGAGCGCGATCGCGCCCGCTCGCCCGCCCCGCTCCGCCCATTGCTCGCGCGCTCCTGACAGCGCACCGAAGACCCAGCCCCCGTTGCGGCCCGAGGCCCCGAACCCGGCGAACTCGCGCTCCAGCACGACGACCTCGAGGCTCGGGTCGGCGCGGCGCAGCTCATACGCGGTCCAGAGCCCGGTGAAGCCGCCTCCGACGATGCAGACGTCGACCTCGCACGGACCCGGCAGCGCCGGCCGGGGCTCGGGCACGCCTCCGAGCTGGTCGAACCAGAACGAGACCATGGGCGGCGATCGTAATTGAGAGAATGGCGCCGTGGACGTGCGCGGCCTTACCGATCTGCGCGAGCTCGCACGCCGGGACGACGCGCTCGCCGCGGACGCCGAACGGCTCCGCCGGCTCGACGCGGAGGTGGCGGCGATCCGCGCACGCGCCGAGCAGATCGACGGCTTCTTCCGGGCGCTCGCGGACGAGGAGGCAAAGCGAGACGACGCCGTCCGGCGGGCGGCGGAGGAGCTCGAGCGGCGCCGTGCGGAAGTCGCCCGCGCCGAAGCGGACGCCGCACGAGCCCGCGACGAACTGCAGCGAGAGCTCGCGGAACGCGCCGTCGCTCGCGCCACAGATCGGGGCTCGACCGCCGAGGCGCAGCTGACCCGCACCACCGCCGAGCGCGCCGAGCTTGCAGACGAGGCCGCCGCGCTCCCGGCAGAGGTGCCCGTGCTGCTGGCGCGGGCACGCTCGGTGAACGCCGAGCTTCCCGAGCTGTCGGTTTCCGCCGAGAGCCTCGACCGGCTGATCGAATGGTGCTCGCACGCACACGCCGAGCTCTTCGTGTTCACCGGGCACATCGATTCGTCCCGCGAGCAAATCGTGCGCGAGGCGAACGAGCTCGCCTCGATGCTGCTGGGCGACCCGACGTACGGCTCGACGGTCGCCCAGGCGCTCGCACGCGTCGAAGGGCACTGACCCGCTCTCTGCGCAATCCGCCATCAGAGGCCTGATCGGCTGCGGATTTCGTCGGTCGGCTGCCAGACCATTGACGGAATACGCAGAAACGTTGTAGAACCACGTCTGTGTCGTTGCCTGCCCACGAGGGTCGCGGTCCTGTCACACGCTCGCGCTCGCTCGACCGGATCGACCGCGGCATCATCGAGGCGCTGCAGGAGCACGGCCGCGACTCGTTCCGCGCGATCGCCGCAAAGACGGGCGTCGCCGAAGCGACCGTCCGCACCCGTTACGCACGGCTCGTCAAGGACGAGATCCTGCAGGTCACCGGCGTCACGAACCCGCTCGGCCTCGGCTTCGACGCGATGGCGCTGATCGGCATCAACACCACGGGCGCTCCGGGGCCGATCGCAGACGCGATCTCGGAGTGGGACGAGGCGAGCTACGTCGTCGTGACAGCGGGCCGCTACGACGTGCTCACCGAGCTCGTCTGCGTCGACCGTCCCCATCTGCTCGACGTGACAGATCGGATCCGCGCCGTGCCCGGCGTCGTCACGACCGAGACGTTCCTCTACCTGCAGCTGTGCAAGCAGATCTTCGCGTGGGGCACCCACGGCGAGGAGCAAGGAGCCGCGGCATGACCACGGACGTTCGGATCGAGAACGTGACGAAGGACTTCGACGGGGTGCTGGCCGTCGACAACCTGTCGCTCGAGGTGGAGAGCGGCAAGTTCTACGCGTTGCTCGGCCCGTCGGGCTGCGGCAAGACCACCACGCTACGCATGATCGGCGGCTTCGAAGAGCCCACCGCCGGCACGATCTATCTCGGCGACCGCCCGGTGACGGGCCTGCCGCCGCACAAGCGCGACGTCAACACGGTCTTCCAGAGCTACGCGCTGTTCCCGCATCTGACGATCTACGAGAACGTCGCCTTCGGGCTGCGCCGCAAGCGCGTGCGAGGCGACGAGCTGCGCAACCGCACCGAGGAGATGCTGCACATCGTCGGGCTCGACGGTTACGGCGGACGCAAGCCGCGACAGCTCTCGGGCGGCCAGCAGCAGCGGGTCGCGCTGGCGCGTGCGCTCGTCAACCGGCCGCGCGTGCTGCTGCTCGACGAGCCGCTCGGCGCGCTCGACCTGAAGCTCCGCAAGGAGATGCAGTTCGAGCTGAAGCGGATCCAGCACGACATGGGAATCACCTTCGTGCACGTCACGCACGACCAGGAGGAAGCGATGACGATGGCCGACTTCATCGTCGTCATGCACGACGGGCGGATCGAGCAGTTCGGCACCCCCGCCGATCTCTACGAGCGTCCGGCGACCGCGTTCGTCGCGAACTTCCTGGGTGTCTCGAATCTGCTGCCGGGAACGGTCGAGGGCACGGACACCGTCCGGCTCGACTCCGGCACCGTGCTGCGTGTCCCACCCGGGACGCTGAACGGGCACCAGGGCAAGGTCTCGGTCGGAATCCGGCCCGAGAAGCTGAGAGTCGGCGGCAACGAGGAGAACTCGCTGGCCGGAGAGATCATCGATCGCGCGTACGTCGGCGTGTCGACGCAATACCTGGTGCGCACCGCACTGGGCGAGGTGTCGGTGTACGTCCAGGGCTCGGGTTCACACACGCCCGGCGAGCAGCTCCAGCTGTCGTTCTCGCCGGACGCGACATTCGTCGTTTCACGACCGGAGGGAGATCTCGCATGAAAGAGTCGTTCTCGCGTGAAGAGCTGCTGCGCCGCGGTCTCGCAGGTGGCGCGTTCCTGTCGCTGCCGGCTCTGCTCGCGGCCTGCGGCGGCGGGTCGAAGAAGGCGGTCTCGACCGCCGCGGCGGCGGTCAAGAAGACGATGCCGAAGACGCTCACGTTCTCGAACTGGCCGCTCTACATCGACATCAACGAGAAGACGAAGTCGCATCCGTCGCTGGTCGCATTCGACAAGCACTACGGCGTCAACGTCAAGTACCTCGAGGACATCAACGACAACGACAGCTTCTTCGGGAAGATCGAGGGCCCGCTCTCACAGGGCCAGTCGATCAACCGCGACCTGATCGTGCTCACCGACTCCTCCGGGCTGCCGGGCCGCATGATCGAGCTCGGCTGGCTCGAGAAGCTCGACCGCTCGGCGATCCCGAACATCAAGAACCTGCAGCCGTCGCTCGCGCACCCGAACTGGGACCCGAACCGCGAGTACAGCCTGCCGTGGCAGTCGGGCATGACCGGGATCGGCTACGACCCGAAGCTCGTCGGCGGCGACATCAACTCGGTCGAGGAGCTCTTCACCAACCCGAAGCTGAAGGGGAAGGTGACGTTGCTGACGGAGATGTCGGACACGATGGGGATCGTCATGGCCGCGAACGGCGACGACCCGTCGCACGTGACCGACGCGACGTTCGACAAGGCCGTCACCCGCATCCAGAAGGCGGTCAACTCGGGCCAGATCCGTCAGTTCACCGGCAACGACTACTCCGGCATGCTCGCGAAGGGCGACGTCTACGCGTGCTTCGCCTGGTCGGGCGACATGGTGCAGCTGCAGATCGACCATCCGGGCCTCAAGTGGGTGATCCCGAGCACGGGCGGGATGATCTGGACCGACCAGATGCTGATCCCGAAGGGCGGCAACGTCTACGGGGCGTCGGTGCTGATGAACTGGTACTACCAGCCGTCGATCGCCGCCGAGGTCGAGGACTACGTCAACTACATCTGTCCGGTGGTCGGCGCCGACCGGGTGTTGCTGAAGACCGATCCCGCCGTCGCGAAGAACCCGCTGATCTTCCCGACCAAGCAGATGCTGGCGAACGTGCATGCGTTCGATTCGAAGGCGCTGAACAACGAGAAGTACAAGAAGAAGTTCAACCAGTTGATCGGCGGATGAAGAAGCCGGCCTCCCTGCGCCGGCCGAAGGGGACGATCCCCTACCTGCTGCTCGCGCCGGGCATGGCGTGGCTGCTCGTGTTCTTCGTCGTGCCGATGTGGTACCTCGGCAAGACGTCGCTGTCGCACGGGCTCTTCCCCACGTTCAGCTTCGGCTGGGCGTGGGGAAACTTCCACGACGCGGTCAGCGCGTACCGCGTGCAGTTCGTCCGCTCGGGCGAGTACGCGGCGATCGCGACGGCGATCGCGCTCGTGCTCAGCTACCCGCTCGCCTACTGGATCGCGTTCCGCGGCGGGCGCTGGAAGAACCTCTTCCTGCTGCTGGTGATCGCACCGTTCTTCGTCACCTACCTCATCCGCACGCTCGCGTGGGAGACGATCCTCACCGACAACGGGGTCGTCGTGCACACGCTGCAGCACCTCGGCGTGCTGTCGTCCGGCGGCCGGCTGCTCGCGACGTCGGCGGCGGTGATCGCCGGCATCACCTACAACTTCCTGCCGTTCATGGTGCTGCCGCTGTACGTCAGCCTCGAGCAGATCGACACCCGGCTGATCGAGGCCGCCACCGACCTCTACGCATCGCGGCCGAAGGCGTTCTTCCGCGTCACCCTGCCCCTTTCCCTGCCGGGCGTATTCGCCGGCGTGCTGCTGACGTTCATTCCCGCCTGCGGCGACTTCATCAACGCCCAACTGCTGGGGACGCCGCGCCAGTACATGATCGGCAACGTCATCCAGTCGCAGTTCCTGTCGGTTCGTGACTATCCGACCGCCGCATCGCTGTCGTTCGTGCTGATGGCGGCGATCCTCGTGATCGTGCTGATCTTCGCCAAGCTCCTCGGCACCGAACGCCTCACGGTGGGCGCATGACCGCCGTTCCCTTGAACGGCGTCCCGAGGACCTGGCGCTTCTGGCGGTTCGTCCGCCACCACGTGCTGACGGTGTACATCCTGCTCGCGCTGGGCTACCTCTTCCTGCCGATCGCGATCGTCGTCGCGTTCTCGTTCAACAACCCGGCCGGACGCTTCAACTACACCTGGCAGGGCTTCACGTTCAAGAACTGGACGAGCCCGTTCGGCTATCCCGGGCTCGGCGGTGCGCTACGGGTGAGCATCGAGATCGCCGTTCTCTCGGCGATCTTCGCGACGATCCTGGGAACGCTGGTCGCGCTCGCCCTCGTCCGCTACCGCTTCCGGGGAAGCGCGACGACGAACCTGCTGATCTTCATCCCGATGACGACGCCCGAGGTGGTGATGGGCGCGTCGCTCCTGACGCTGTTTCTGAACTGGAGGATCCCGCAGGGGTTCGGGACGATCCTGATCGCGCACATCATGTTCAACATCAGCTACGTCGTCGTGACGGTGCGGGCGCGGCTCGTCGGCTTCGACCGCCATCTCGAGGAAGCGGCGATGGACCTGGGCGCCAACGAGCTCGTGACGTTCACGCGCGTGACGCTGCCGCTGATCATGCCGGGCATCCTCGCCGCGGGCCTGCTCGCATTCGCGCTGTCGATCGACGACTTCGTGATCACCTACTTCAACGCCGGCTCGACGATCACGTTCCCGCTGTTCGTCTGGGGCGCGGCGCGGGTTGCGCTGCCGCCACAGATCAACGTGATCGGGACGGCGATCTTCGCGGTCGCGGTCAGCGGCATGCTCGCGAACATCTTCTTCCAGAACATCCGAGCGAAAAAAGGGGCTGTTACTGCATGACACTCGATTTGCAACGCGCCGCTCACGACCATCTCTGGCTGCACTTCACGCGCATGGGCGCTCCGGAGGTTCCGATCATCGTGCGCGGCGACGGCTGCTACCTCGAGGACTCGAACGGCAAGCGCTACCTCGACGGGCTCGCCGGGCTGTTCGCCGTCCAGATCGGCTACTCGTACGGCGAGGAGGTCGGCACCGCGGCGCTCGAGCAGATGAAAGAGCTGCCCTTCTACACCAACTGGTCGTACGCGCATCCGCGCGCGATCGAGCTGGCGCAGGAGGTCGCGTCGCTTGCGCCGGGCGACCTGAATCGCGTCTTCTTCGTCTCGGGCGGTTCGGAGGCGGTCGAGTCGGCGTGGAAGCTCGCGCGCTCGTACCACGCCGCACGCGGCGAGCGCCGCTGGAAGGTGGTCGCACGCCGTACCGCGTACCACGGCACCACCATGGGCGCACTCTCGATCAACGGGATCGCGGGGCTGAAGAACGACTTCGAGCCACTGGTGCCGGGGACGGTGCACGTGCGGAACACGAATCGCTATCACCGCCCCGCGGCCGAGACGGAACAGGAGTTCACCGCGTTCCTGCTCGACGACCTCGAGCAGGCGATCCTCGCCGAGGGGCCGGACACGGTCGCGATGGTGATCATGGAGCCGGTGCAGAACTCGGGCGGCTCGTTCACCCCGCCCGCCGGCTACTTCCAGGGCGTGCGCGCAATCTGCGACCGCTACGGGATCCTGCTCTGTGCCGACGAGGTGATCACCGGCTTCGGCCGCGTCGGCGCCTGGTTCGCATCCGACCTCTACGACATCCGCCCCGACCTCGTCACGTCGGCGAAGGGGCTCTCGTCGGCCTACGCCTCGATCGGCGCCGTGATCGCGACCGACCGTGTCTTCGCGCCGTTCGCCGAAGGCAAGGCGATGTACACGCACGGCATCACGTTCGGCGGCCACCCGGTGCAGTGCGCGATCGCGCTCAAGAACATCGAGATCATGAAGCGCGAGCGCGTGGTCGAGAACGTGCAGGCGAACGAGCAGCGGTTCCACGACACGCTCGCACAGCTGCTCGAGCTCGACATCGTCGGCGACCTGCGCGGAACCGGATACTTCTACGCGCTCGAGCTGGTGAAGAACAAGGAGACGCGCGAGAGCTTCACGCACGACGAGTGCGAAACGCTGTTGCGCGGCTTCCTCTCCCCTGCGCTGTACGAGCGCGGCCTGATCTGCCGCGCGGACGATCGCGGCGACCCGGTGATCCAGATCTCGCCGCCGCTGATCGCGGGCCCGGCGGAGATCGACGAGATCACGGGCATCCTCGGCGACGTCCTCGCCGAGGCGCAGGCCCGGATCAAGCACTGATGCGTGTACTCGTGGTCGGCACGGGCGGCGTCGGCGCGGCGATCGCGCCGATCGCCGCGCGCCGCAGCTTCTTCGAGCGGATGGTCTTCGCCGACCTCGACCCGGCACGCCCGCGGGCACTCGTCGAGCGGCTCGGCGACGCACGGTTCGGCGCAGCCGAGCTCGATGCGTCGGACGCACAGGCGATCGAAGCGCTCGCACGCGCCGAGCAGGTCGACACGATCGTCAACGCGACCGACCCGCGCTTCAACCCCCAGATCTTCGAGGCGGCATTCGCCGCCGGCTGTACGTATCTCGACATGGCGATGACGCTGTCGAAGCCCGGCGGCGAGAAGCTCGGCGACGCGCAGTTCGCGCAGGCGCAGCAGTGGGCCGAGCGTGGCCTGCTCGCGCTGGTCGGGATCGGCGTCGAGCCGGGCCTGTCGGACGTCTTCGCGCGCTACGCGGCCGACCACCTGTTCTCGGAGATCGACGAGGTCGGTGTGCGCGACGGCGCCGATCTCGTCGTCGAGGGCTACGACTTCGCGCCGACCTTCTCGATCTGGACGACGATCGAGGAGTGCCTCAACCCGCCGGTGATCTGGGAGAAGGATCGCGGCTGGTACACGACCGAGCCGTTCTCCGAGCCCGAGCTGTTCACGTTCCCCGAAGGGATCGGGCCGGTCGAGTGCGTGAACGTCGAGCACGAAGAGGTGCTGCTGATCCCGCGCTGGATCGACTGCCGGCGCGTCACGTTCAAGTACGGGTTGGGCGAGGAGTTCATCGACGTGCTGAAGACGCTGCACAAGCTGGGGCTCGACTCGACCGTGCCGGTTCGCGTGCGGGGAGCCGACGTGGCGCCACGCGACCTGGTCGCGGCGGCGCTTCCCGACCCGGCCACCCTGGGCGGCCTGATGCGGGGCCGCACCTGCGCCGGCACCTACGTCACGGGCACCGGCAAGGATGGCAACCCGCGCGCGACGTACCTCTACCACCTGGTCGACAACGAGGAGTCGATGCGACGCGACGGCTCGCAGGCCGTTGTGTGGCAGACCGCGCTCAACCCGGTCGTCGCGCTGGAGCTGCTGGCCGAGGGCGTCTGGCAGGGCACGGGCGTGCTCGGCCCCGAGGCGTTCGACGCCGTGCCGTTCCTCGACCTCCTGGCCGAGCACGGCTCGCCGCACGGGATCGACGAACACACGCCGTGAACGTCGAGCCGCTCCTGGAGCGCGAGCTCGAGCGGTTCGAGCGCGACCATCCGCGCTCTCGCGAGCTGGCCCAGCGTGCGCGCGGCTCGCTGCTCTCGGGCGTGCCGATGCACTGGATGATGCGCTGGGCGGGCGGCTTCCCGGTCTTCGCCGCCAACGCGTCCGGAGCGCGGCTCACCGACGTCGACGGGATCGACTACGTCGACCTCTGCCTCGGCGACACCGGCGCGATGACCGGGCATTCACCCGCACCGGTCGTGCGGGCCATTGCCGCACAGGCGGCGCAAGGGATCACATCGATGCTCCCGAGCGAGGATGCGCTGTGGGCCGGCGAGGAGCTGACGCGCCGCTTCGGTCTCGACCGCTGGCAGTTCGCGCTGACGGCGACCGACGCGAACCGCTTCGCGCTCCGGCTCGCGCGACTCGCGACCGGCCGACCGAAGGTGCTCGTATTCAACTGGTGCTACCACGGCACGGTCGACGAGACGTTCGCGACACTTGCCGCCGACGGGTCGGTCGTCGCGCGCGAAGGCAACCTCGGCCCGCCTGTGCCGCTGGATGCGACGACGCGCGTCGTCGAGTGGAACGACGTCGACGCGCTCGAGCGCGAGCTCGCACACGGCGACGTCGCGTGCGTGCTCGCCGAGCCGGCGCTGACGAACATCGGGATCGTGCTGCCGGAGCCCGGCTTCCACGACGCGCTGCGCGAGGCAACACACCGGCACGGAACGCTGCTGATCATCGACGAGACCCACACGCTCTGCGCCGGCCCCGGCGGCTACACCGCAGCCCACGGCCTCGAGCCCGACCTGCTGACCGTCGGCAAGGCGATCGGCAGCGGCATCCCCGCTGCGGCCTACGGGTTCACCGCGGAGCTCGCCGGCCGAGTCGAGGCGGCGATCGAGACGGACGACTCGGACGTGGGCGGCATCGGCGGAACGCTCGCGGCGAACGCGCTCTCGCTGGCCGCGGTGCGTGCGACGCTCACGCACGTGCTCACCGATGAGGCGTTCGCCCGGATGATCGCTCTCGGCGAGCGCTTCGAGCAAGGCGTGGCGGAGACAATCGCGGCGCACGAACTGCCGTGGCACGTGACGCGACTCGGCTGCCGGGTCGAGTACCTCTTCCGCGCCGAGCGCCCGCGCACCGGCAGCGAGGCGGCCGCCGGAGTCGACCATCGCCTCGACCGGCTGATCCATCTCTACGCGTTGAACCGCGGCGTGCTGCTGACACCCTTCCACAACATGGCGCTGATGTCGCCGGCGACGACCGAGGCCGACGTCGACCGGCACACCGAGGTGTTCGGCGAGGCTGTCAGCGAGCTGATGCGCTGACCTGCGGCAGCTGTTCGAGGCCCAGCTCGAGGGCGTAGCGCCGAGCGCCGGCGGCGCCGAGCAGCGAAGCGCGGAGTCGATTGCGAAGCAGCAGCCCGACCGCGGAGGCGACAAGGCGGGGGTCCCCCGGCCTGACGAGCAGCGCCTCCACGCCGTCGTGCAGAAGGCCGGCGACGCCGCCGGAGCGCACGGCCACGATCGGCAGTCCGAGCGACATGTACTCGAGCAACACGAGCGGGTAGCCGTCGCGCTCCGACGTCAGGAGCGCCACGTCGAAGCCCGCGGCAAGCTCGAGCGCGTCGTGACGCCGACCGAGGAACCGGACCCGTTCCCCCAGACCGTGTTCGGCCGCGAGCTCCTCCAGGAACGGGCGCTCGGGTCCTTCTCCGACGATCACCGTCGTCAGTTCGGGAAACTCGGCCCGGAGCCGCGTGGCGGCGAGCAGCACGACATCGAGTCGCCTCCCCGCCCTCAGCACGCCGACGGCGCCGATCACCGGCGCTGTCGGCGTGAGCCCAAGCTCGGCCCGCAGGCTGGTTGGGCCTGCCCAAGCCACCACATTGACGGCGTCGCGGTACATGCGAGATGACGCTAGCCAGCACATTCGGCACCCCGGCTAGACGACGCGCCAGTTCGGCCACGACCGCAGGGTGGGGGGCAGGTTGGGGCTCGTGAACCACCTCGCCACCAAACCGTTCTCGATCGCCCAGTGCGCGGCCTCCGTCCGCGACTGCAACCCGAGCTTTCGGTACACGCTCGTCAGATGGAACTTGACGGTGTGCTCGGTGACCGAAAGCTGGGCCGCGATCGCCCGGTTCGAAAGCCCCAGGCCGACGGCTTTGAGCGTCTCGATCTCACGCGGGCTCAGAACCGCTCCGGCCGCCACCAGCTCCGGCGGGCGCGTCCCGAAGACCTGGCCGCGGGCCCCGCTGACGACCGCCGCGATCGCGGGCCCGAGCTCGTCGAGCTCGATCGTCGTCAGGATCACGGATGCCGCGCCCTGACGAAACAGGTCGCCGGAGTCGTCGATCCGCTTCGGATCCGCCACGACGATCACGGAAACGCCTGCCACCCCGTCCCGAACCCGCTGGAGGTACGTGACGGTCGGCCGGCCCTGCATTTCGAGGTCGAGCAGGACCGCGTCGGGGCGAGTCCGGCGGGTCAGCGTGACCAGCTCGGTCGCCGCGCCGGTCTCGGCGATGACGCGAATCTCCGGCGAGCGTTCCAGCGCCCTCCGTACTCCCGATCGAACGAGGGCGAAATCCTGCGCCAGCAACAGCTTGGTACTCATCGTGATCTCCTTCTCGGCAAAGTTGACCAAACGCTTCGACCAGCCCCGCCAGGGGCTGGGGACCGCCGCGAGCGCGGCTATCCGGGGCGTTCGGTGCGCTGAGAGAAGAAGGAGTCGAGCGGTCTGAACCGGGAAGCGCGCCAGACGCACGCGCCTCCTTGCGGGACGGTTGCGAGCTGGCGGTCGCCGTTGAGCGCGACCAACCAGCAACCACCGTCGGCGCCCGAGCCGGTGGGGGCCGACTGCGCCCCGGTCGGCGACTGCTGATCGGGGAGAGGCACGGGCGGAGGCATGAGCGGGTGTGACTCCGTCGACTCCGTCGAATCGCCGGAGCGGGCGGCGGACGCGTGCGCGCCGGTCGGCTGGGCCCGAAGCTCCGGCTGCGCCCGCCGCGGCGCCGGAGCCGGCGCCACCAAGGCGATGAACTCGGACAGACTCTGCGCGCCTGCCGGTGCCAGGAGGTGATGCTTGCGCTTCCGCGGCCCGGTGGACAGGAGAATCCGCGGCGAGTCGGCAGGCGCGACCGCGGAGGCCAGAGCGGGCGCGGGTGCCTGCATCGAGGCGGGCCTTCCGTCACCGGGCTCGGATGCGCCCAACGTCGGAGGTGCTCCGGTGCTCGTCGTCGGAGCCGCCGCCCCTACCGGGTTGGCAGGCGCTGCCGGGGTGCTGGGAGCCGTATCCGGCGGTGCCGCGCTGGTCGTCGGTGCGGGACTGGTCG
>Ga0157369_10006801_pt1 | contig 13190 bp, 14 predicted proteins | sample C25metaG_FD_113461 | JGI IMG/M metagenome (GOLD analysis project Ga0157369, IMG submission 113461) | Corn rhizosphere microbial communities from Kellogg Biological Station, Michigan, USA - C2-5 metaG | ecosystem: Host-associated > Plants > Roots > Rhizosphere > Soil | place: USA: Michigan...
GTGCCGCAGATGTTCAACGCCCGGCGCCTCGACTGCAACCTGGAGCCCTTCCCAACTTTACGGGCGATCTGTGCGCATCTGGAGGCGCTGCCGGCTTTTGCCAGCGCCGCGCCGAATGCACAACCGGATGCAAGCTGAAGCGACCCTCGCCTGAAGCCGGGCAGCCAGCCTCAGGGTGGCCCTTGGCCTGGGCATGAGGGTCAGCCTTGGGCGCGAGCCTCGGGATTGCGTGGCCAGGTAGCTGAACAGTAAGGTTTTTTTCGCCCGCTGGCGGCGGAACTTCCCCCATCCTCCCCCGTCTAATCGGTCGAGTGCTGTGGCACTCCCCGCTTCCCTCCCTGAGCGGGTCAACCCGGTTCACACGAGACCTGTGCCGGGTTAGTCTGCCCCGGTGGCCTCACCAGAGGTCATCGGGGTCTTTTATTTCGACGCCAGCCAGGCCTTGAGCACTTGCTGCGCCTCCTCCAGGCCCGCCCGCGAATGCGCGGAGAAGAGCTGTACCGTCGCCCGTCCCCCCAGAGCCTGAGTCGCTGCGGCCAGCACTTGGCGCCCCTCGTTGCGGCTCAGCTTGTCCGCTTTCGATAACAGGACGTGCACCGTCTGCCGGGGCAGGGCCCATTGGATCAGCGCCACGTCCCCGTCCCCGATCCCTCGGCGCGCATCGACGATCACGAAGAGACCCTTTAGCGCAGAGCGGTCACGTAGCGCTTTGGTGAGACGCGGCCAGGTGCGGCGCTCGCTTTCCGGCGCGCTGGCATACCCGTATCCCGGCAGGTCCACGATCCGCTCGAGCGGTGAGAGCTCGAAGAAGTTGATGAGCCGTGTGCGGCCCGGCGTCTTGCTGGTGCGCGCGAGACCCTGGCGGCCGACGATCGCGTTGATGGCGCTCGACTTGCCGGCGTTCGAGCGACCCGCAAAAGCCACCTCCGCGCCCCGATCGGCGGGATACTGCTCCGCGGCGGCGGCGCTCACCAGAAACCTTGCGTTCGGAAATGTAGCCACGGCCGTAGTGTACAATCCGGCGCTTTCGCGTCACGGCGATACGGGGAAAGAGCGAATAGATGGCGAAAAGAGCACTGCTGGCAACCGCATCCGCTGCACTGTTGTCCGTTGCATGGGCTGCCGCGGCGACCCCTCCAGTCACTCCCAATCCCTACGCGGACGGCTCCGCACAGGCAGGCGCCACCAAGGCGGCCGTGTGCTTCTCCTGCCATGGCCCCAATGGCAATAGCCAGAATCCCGTCTGGCCGCGCCTCGCCGGCCAGAATGCTGTCTATATCGCCGAGCAGCTGCACCTCTTCCGTGCCGGCATCCGCAAGAACCCGGTGATGCAGCCCATGGCCGCGGGTCTCACCGACCAGGACATCGACAATCTGGCGGTGTACTTCGCCACCCAGACTCCCGTGGGCCTCGAGGCCGACCCGTCCTACTGGAAAGCCGGCCAGGCGCTCTACGTCCACGGAGATGCCAGTCACGAAGTGCCGGGGTGTATTGCCTGTCACGGGCCACTCGGCCGCGGTAATCCGGCTGCCGGGTATCCGGCACTCGAGGCTCAGCAGTCGGTCTATGTGATGACGCAGTTGCAGAACTACGCCAACGGCACCCGTTACTCAGGCACGAATGCCACGGCCGCAACGCCCAACAGCACGATCATGTTCGACATCGCGAAGCATCTGACGCCGGAACAGATCCGCGACGTCGCCTCCTACGTGCAGGGCCTGCGCTGAGGCCAGGACGTAAACCGATGACCCGAAAACTTCCACTACTTGCGCTCGCCGCTGCAGTCCTGATCGGCCTCGGCGTTTGGCTCTTGCACGCAAAGGCACCGCGACCGGCCGCACAGGCCACCGCGCAAGCAGGCGATACGGCGGCGCCGAACAGCAGCCCGCAGACTGCCGGCGACCAGACCCCCTCCGCGGCGACTGCGAGCCAGGATCAGAGTGATCCCATAGGCACCGCGCAAGCCGCCGACGCCGGCAGTACGCCGCTCGAGCACTTGGCCGCGTTGCCGGCCGATGCGGCATTGCCCGCGAGCAGCGACTGGAAAAGTGGCACCAACTACGACGTCATCTCTCCGGCGCAGTCGACGACTGTCGCGCCCGGCAAGGTAGAGGTGCTGGAGGTGTTCTGGCTGGGCTGCCCGCACTGCTACGCACTGGAGCCTTATATCCAGCAGTGGCTGAAGAACAAGCCGTCGTATGTCGAGTTCGTCCGCGTCCCGGTGATGTGGGGCCCGGTGCATCGTGCGCACGCACGGCTCTACTACACGCTGAAGTCGTTGGGCCGCGATGACCTGGTGGAGAAAGTGTTCACCTACATCCACGACCAGGAGGATCAGTCCGGCAACGAGTCCATCCTCGTCTCCACCAGCCAGGATGACACCTTCAGACAACAGCAGGCCTGGGCTGTGCAGAACGGCGTCAATGCAGACGCCTTCGCGAAGGCTTACAACTCCTTCTTCGTCAGCACCCAGCTGCAGCAGGCGGAGGAGATCACGAATGCCTATCAGGTGCAGGGCGTCCCCTACATCGCAGTAGATGGCAAGTTCAGCACCGATGTCGGCAAGGCCGGCAGCCCCAACAAGCTGATCTCACTGGTCGATTTCCTCGCCGGCTGGGAGCACGGGCACAAGCAGGGATAACCCCCGCATGGCATAGGGCCCCGCGGCCTTAGCTAGAGAATGTATCGGCTGAGATCCTCGTCCTTGGCCAGGTTGCCGAGGTGATCATCGACGTACTTCGCATCGACCGTCACCTGCGAGCCGCCCTGCTCCGAGGCTTCGTAGGAAACCGACTCCAGCAGCCGCTCCATCACCGTGTGGAGGCGCCGCGCGCCGATGTTCTCCGTGCGCTCGTTCACCTGGAAGGCGATCTCGGCGATACGCTGCACGCCGTCCTGGGTAAACTGCACTGACACGCCTTCCGTGCTCATCAGCGCCTGGTACTGGGAGGTGAGTGATGCATCCGGCTCGGTCAGGATGCGCACGAAGTCGCCCACCTTGAGCGAATCGAGCTCCACACGGATCGGAAGCCGCCCCTGCAGCTCCGGAATCAGGTCGGAGGGCTTCGACAGACTGAAGGCGCCGGAGGCGATGAAGAGCACGTGATCGGTCTTCACCGGGCCGTACTTGGTGGCCACGGTCGAGCCTTCCACGAGCGGCAGGAGGTCCCGCTGCACGCCTTCACGGGAGACATCCGCGCCCATCGTCTCCTGTCGGCGCGTCACTTTGTCGATCTCGTCGATGAAGACGATGCCGTTCTGCTCCGCGTTGGCCAGCGCCTTGACCTTGAGCTCCTCCTCGTTGATGAGCTTCGCAGCCTCCTCCTCGACGAGGAGCTTCTGCGCCTCGCGCACCTTCACCTTGCGGGTGCGGGTGCGGTTGCCGCCCAGGTTCTGGAACATGGACTGCAGCTGCTGCTGCATCTCCTCCATACCGGGAGGCGCCATGATCTCGACACCCATGGGGAGCGAGCGCAGCTCGATCTCGATCTCGCGGTCGTCTAGCTCGCCCGCGCGCAACATGCGGCGAAACTTCTGACGCGTCTCCGCATCGCGCGGCTGCGAAGGCTCGTCGGTGGAGAAACCCATCATGCGCGGCTTCGGCAGCAGCGCATCGAGCACGCGCTCTTCCGCGCCCTCCGCGGCGCGCTCACTGACCTTCTGCATTTCCTGCTCGCGCGTGATCTTCACGGCGACGTCCGCCAGCTCCTTCACGATGGAGTCGACGTCACGGCCGACGTAGCCGACCTCGGTGAACTTGGTGGCCTCGACTTTGACGAACGGAGCGTTGGCGAGGCGCGCGAGCCGGCGCGCGATCTCGGTCTTGCCGACGCCGGTGGGCCCGATCATCAGGATGTTCTTCGGCGTGATCTCCTGGCGCAGGGGCTCGGCCACCTGCATGCGCCGCCAGCGGTTGCGCAGCGCAATGGCCACCGCGCGCTTGGCGGCGTCCTGGCCGATGATGTGCTTGTCGAGCTCCTGGACGATCTCTCGGGGGGTCAGCGATGACATGTTGCGATCCTTCAGGCGCGAGTGGCCATGGCGTCCTGCCCGAGCTCCTCGATGGTTAGATTCCGGTTGGTGTAGATGCAGATGTCGGCGGCGATGTTGAGTGAGCGCTCCGCGATGCTGCGCGCATCGAGCTGCGTGGTCTCGAGCATCGCCCGCGCGGCCGCGAGCGCAAACTGGCCGCCGGAGCCGATGGCGACGGCGTCGATATCCGGCTCGATGACATCACCGTTGCCGGAGATCACGAGGAGCTTGCCGGGATCGCCGACGAGCAGCAGCGCCTCGAGCCGCCGCAGGTAGCGGTCCGAGCGCCAGTCCTTCGCGAGCTCGATGGCGGCGCGGGTGAGGTTGCCGTATTTCTCGAGCTTGCCCTCGAAGCGCTCGAAGAGCGTGAAGGCATCCGCGGTTCCGCCGGCAAAGCCGGCGATCACCTTGTCGTTGTAGAGCTTGCGCACTTTGCGCGCGTTGCCCTTCATCACTGTGTTGCCGAGCGTGACCTGGCCATCGCCGGCCAGCGCCACGGCACCATTGCGCCGCACGCCCAGGATGGTCGTGCCATGTGGATCGAATCGCTGCCAATCGGTCATCGGATCCTCGTCGAATTGCCCGCGAATTTGGCGCTATTTGGCGGGCGTCTTGGCCCGGCGCGCGCGCGGGTGAGTGGCGTCGTAGATGCGGGCGAGGTGCTGGAAGTCAAGGTGAGTGTAGATCTGGGTCGTGGCGATATCGGCGTGCCCCAGGAGCTCCTGCACCCCGCGCAGCTCAGCGCCGGACTCGAGCAGGTGCGAGGCGAAGGAATGCCGGAAGAGATGGGGATACACGTGAGCGGCCAGCCCCTGGCGGCGCGCCCAGTACGCGACCCGCAGCTCGACGGCACGGCGCCCGAGGCGCCGGCCATGACGGCCGACGAAGAGCGCCTCTTCGCCGGTCCGGATGAGGCCTGCGCGCTCGGGAAGCCATTGCTCGAGCGAGCGGATCGCCACCCGTCCCACCGGAACCAGGCGCGCCTTGCGTCCTTTGCCGAGGACGTGGACCACCCGATCGCGAAGATCGAGATGCCCGCGATCGAGCCCGACGATCTCCGCCAGGCGCAAACCCGACGAGTAGAGCAGCTCCATGATGGCACGATCGCGCGTGGCGAAAGGCTCCCCGGCCGGGATCTCGAGCAGGCGCGCCATCTGGTCGGCATCCAGGGTCTCGGGCAGCCGCCGCGGCGCCTTGGGGGCGCGCACGTCCTGGCCCGGGTTGCTGCGAATCCGCGCGACATCGCGGTCACCGGCATCCGCACCCTCGGTTGGATCCGGGCCGTGCGTGGTCCTTCGCAGCGCATGCGCCTCGCGTTGCAGGAACTCATAGAAGCTGCGCACGGCCGAGAGCCGCCGTTGGATGCTGCGTGGCCCGAGTCCGCCGGCGTGCTGCCGTGCGGCGAAGGTGCGCAGATGCCCGCTGTCGATGGCCGTCCAGCTCTCGAGCCCTGTTCGCTCACAATATGACACCAACGCCTGAAGGTCGCGGGTGTAGGCGGCCAGCGTGTGCGGTGAGCACCGCCGCTCCGCCGAGAGGTATCGGCGAAAGCGCTCGATCCAGACAAGGGCGGCCGGGGTCATGGCGTATGGTTCACTGACGGGAATCGTCGAGACGATTGCTCGGCGCTATCCCTGCGCCGATCCCTGCGGGCCGGCTGTTGCCGTCCAAAATCGCTCCCGGCGATTTTGTGCCGCGAGACTCGACGCATTTCGCCGCGGGCCCTGGCCCGCTGTGTCATTGCGAGGCCAGCGAGTCGGCGATGAGATCCGCCATGCGCCCGAGGAACTCGGTGCTCATTCCGGGATGGAAGCGGTCGCGGTCGTTGCTGCCGAGCGCGAGCACGCCGAGCGGAGCCGGTAGGCCGGTAGTGCCGGCCGTGTTGGCAGGCGAGAGGAGCGGCACCAGGGCCATGGAGCCGATGTCGTTCGCATCCTGGCCGAAGAGGAACTCGCGCTGGGTGTCGCGCGCCTGGCCGCATCGCGGCTTGCCGCTGGTAAAGAGCGTCTCGAAAGACTTCAGCCCGGCATCGTCACGCGCAACAGTGCGCACGAAACGTTGCGGCGTGAGGTCGGGGTATTCGCCCATCAATACGAGCACACAGTGAAAGGCATCGAAGTCCTCCCGCAGGCTGGCTTCGATCCGGGCCACGGCCTCCGCGCGCGAGCCCGCACGCAGAAGCCTGCGGGTGAAGCGATGGAGCTTGTCGGCAATCGCGTCGTTGGCGCGCGCCACGCTCACCAGCTCGGCGAGCTTGCCCTCGAGCGCGGCATGCTTCTCGCGCAGCACCTCGATTTGCCGCTCGACCAGCGAGATGGTCGAGCCGCCCCGCGCGTGCGGTATCCGCAGCCGGGTCAGCAGCGCCTGGTGCCGCTCGAAGAAGTCCGGATTGTGCTGCAGATAGGCAGCGATCGTATCTTCCTCGTTTTCCTTGGCGGCCAACCCTCGAGCTTCTCGTGTCGTCATGTTCTTCAAACCTCTACGTGGCCTGCGAAGGATATCTCAGCCGGTCCCGTCAGCCAGATGTGCTCTCCCGGACCATCCCAGTTTACGCGCAACTCGCCGCCACGCACGCTGACGTGCACTTCCCGGTCGAGCTCGCCCCAACGCCGGCCCACCGCCACCGCAGCACAGGCGCCCGTGCCACAGGCGAGCGTCTCGCCGGCACCCCGCTCATGGACTCGCAGGCGGATGTGCGAGCGGTCGATGATCTGCATGAAACCCGCGTTCACCCGCCTGGGAAAGCGCGGATGATGCTCGATTGCCGGGCCGAGACGCTGCACGGCAGCGGTATCGACCGACTCCACCGCGAGGACGGCGTGGGGGTTGCCGATGGAAACCGCGCCGACCTCGACTCTGCCGCCCGCGACTTCGAGCGGGTAGCGCTCGGCCTCCGCCTCGGCATCGAAGGGCAGTGAATCCGGATCGAACCGCACCGGACCCATGTCCACGGATACCGCACCCCTTTCCAGGAGACGCGCCCGAATCGGGCCAGCGGGACTGTCCATCGTGACCGCGCCCGCGCGCGCGAGTCCACGCGCCACCAGGAGCGCGGCGATGCAACGGGCGCCGTTGCCACACTGCTCCACCTCGATCCCGTCCGCATTGAAGATGCGATAGAACACCGCGGTGTCGGACCGGCGGGGAGCCTCCAGCACCAGCGCCTGATCGAACCCGATACCGGTATGGCGGTCCGCCAGACGGCGGATGAGCGTGCTGTCGAGCGGCAGGGAGCCGGAGGCGTCGAACACGGCGAAGTCGTTACCGAGCCCGTGCATCTTGGTGAAGTCGATGCGCATCGGCATGGATCATAACTCAGTGACTGCACGGCCACGCGAAAGCTCATAGCCTGAACCGCTCGCGCAACTCCCCGGCCATGCGGCGGCTGACGGCGAGCGGCGCCTCGCACCCGCGCAGTCTCACGAAGCACTGTCCGTCGCCACTGCGCTCGATCCGATCGAGATGCCGGACCGCCACCAACGCATTGCGGTGGATGCGCACGAAGTCCGGAGCGAGCTCCTCCTCTAGCATACGCAGCGAGTCTTCGATCAGATCCTCACCCCGCAGGTGGCGCACGGTGGTGTATTTCTGATCGGCCAGGAAGAACTGCACTTCTTCGATCGGGATCAGGCGCAACCCTTCGCGGTGGCGCACGGCGATGTGCGTGCGGCGCTCGGCTCTCGCCGCGGCGGCGAGGCGCTGCAGCTGTGGACGGGTGAGGCGTCCGGCCTGCTCGAGGGCGGCAGCCAGCTTCTCCTTGCGGATGGGCTTGAGGAGATAGCCTACGGCCCGTGTCTCGAATGCATTGACGGCATACTGGTCGTATGCAGTCGTGAAAATGACCGCCGGCGGCTCCTCCAGCGTGTTCAGATGTCTCGCCGCCTCTATACCATCCATGCCGGGCATGCGTACGTCGAGCAGCACGACGTCGGGAGAGAGCGCTGCGGCCTGACTCAACGCCTCGGTGCCGGTACCGGCCTCACCGACGATCTCGGTATCACTGATCTCCGCGAGGAGGCTTCGCAGCCGCTCGCGCGCGGGGGGCTCGTCGTCGACGATCAGGACCTTCATGGGTTCATTGCACCGCCGTCACGTGCGGGAAACGCAGGGTTACGATGTACTCGCGATCGAAGCGCCCCGCCTTCACCAGAGCAAGCTCGCCATAGAGCAGGGACAGCCGCTCGCGGATGTTGGCCAGGGCCAGCCGGTTGCCTTCGCGATCGCTCTCGCGCTCATCCACGGGGTTTCGGACCACGATGGTGATGAGATCTCCAGCGACCTCTCCCACGATGCTGACCGTGCCGCCTTCGGGCCGCGGCTCGACACCATGATAGATCGCGTTCTCGATGAGCGGCTGCAGCAGGAGGCCGGGAACGCGCGCATCCGCCGGCAGCCGCTCCACGTTCCAACTCACGTGCAGGCGCGGGCCGAGGCGCAGCTCCTCGATGCGCTGGTAGGTCCGCGCCACTTCCAGCTCCTCGGCCAGCGAGATGGTCTGCCGCTGATCGCCGAGAGAGGCGCGAAAGAGATCGGCTAGGTCCTGCACGGCCTGCTCGGCGAGCACCGGGTCGGAGCGGGTGAGCGAGGCGATGGTATTCATGCTGTTGAAGAGGAAGTGCGGGCGGATGCGCGCCTGCAGCGCATGCACGCGGGCGGCGGCCCGCATTTCGATGTTACGCCGCCATTGGTGCGTCACATAGAAGTAGCGCAACGCCACGGCGACGATCACGAAGCCGATCGCTACGTTACCGAGCACGAAGGGCAACTCCCGCGATGGGAAGAGCGTGCTCGTGCCGGACACCACGGCCGGGTAGCTGTGGCCGATGAGATAGGCGGCGGCCGAGATGGCGGCGATCGTCGCCGTCAGGAGCATGAGCACCGCCGCCGAGCCGCGGGCGACGGTCAACCGCTCGAGGCGGCTGCGGCTCCAGCAAAGTAGCGCCGCGCAGCAGAGACCGACCCAGAGGAGGAAGAGCGAGGTCCGCGCCAGGTCGGCCCAGAAATCGATGGCTCCGCCCGAGCGGGCGAGGGAGAGGACGATCGCGGTCAGCTCGACGATGACGACGATCCCGAACGCCGCACGCGAGGCGCAGAAATCCGGAAGGTAGAAGGACTCCGCGCTGCAGCGCAGCGCCTGGCGCAGCAACTCGCTTCGGGTCAGGCGGATGGAGCGCGTCCTCGTTTGGGCTCGAAGAGCTCCGCCTTCAAGCGGAAGGAGGCGGAGATGTCCTCATCGCCGTACCCGCGGGAGATGAGCTCCGCGTACTCGCTCAGCATGCGCTCCACTACCGGGAGCGCCACTCCGAAGCGCGCCGCCATGTCACGGCAGATCGTCAGATCCTTGGCATGCAGCCGCACGCGAAAGCCGGCGGGATAGCTGCCACGGGCCATGTTGGGTGCGCGATGCACGAAATACCAGCTCGAGCCGGCGCCCTTGCCCAGGGTGTCGATGAGCTTCTCGAGCGGCAGCCCCTGGGCGCGTGCGAATGCCATCGCCTCGGAGACCGCCTCGATGATGCCGGCGCACATGATCTGGTTGGTGGCCTTCGCCGCCTGGCCGCTGCCGGTCGGGCCGAAATGCGCGATCGTCTTGCCCATGGCCTGCAGGAGCGGACGGGCGCGCTCGAACGCCGGCTCGTTGCCGCCCGCCATGATGGCCAGGGTCCCCTCACGCGCTCCTTCCGTGCCGCCACTCACCGGACAATCGAGGAACTCGACACCCTGTTTGCCCAGTAGCTCCGCGGCCTTGCGCGCCGTGTCGGCCGCGACCGTCGAGCAGTCGATGACGAGACTTCCGGCAGCAAGGCCAGGAGCCAGTGCGCGCACGACCTCGAGCACATCGTTGTCTGCGGAGACACAGAGAACGACGGCATCGGCTTCCCTGGCCAGGTCCGCAAGCGTACCCGGTGCCTTGACGGTGAGCTCCGCGGCCAACGCACGCGCCTTCTCCGGCGAGCGGTTCCAGACCGCTGTCAGCAGGCCGGCGCGATGGAGGTTACGCGCCATGAAGAGGCCCATGGCTCCCAGTCCTACAAATCCTGTTTTCATGGCTGAATCATGCCCCGAGCTCTCTACGAAGCGCCGTTCGAAAGCAAATGAGTAAGCGGCCCAGGGCCGCTCCCTGGGCCGCGAGGCCGCAATAGTAACTCGATTGGCCGCTAAAACGGCCGCAGGCCTGTTTTAGCCAATAGATTATTGCCCGCAGTCCGCGTCCATGGCCTGACGAGCCTTCAGGCGGGCGGCGTCGGCATCCGCATCGGAAAGGTACTGGCGCTCGCCATTCTTGTCGGTGGTGAAGATGCGGCGCGAATCGACCAGCTTCTGATACTCCGCCTTGTCCCGCGCGCAGCGCACCGCCCGGGCCCGGGCGACATCCTGCTGCACGGCCTGCGCATCCTGCTGCTGCTTGACCACATGGGAAGCGGCGTTGCTCTCGTTCTGGATGCCCTGCATGGCGCTCGTAGCGGGGACCGGAGCGCGAGCGGTGGTCGTCCTGATGATCTTGGCGCCAGGCACCCATTGATCGGTGTAGTGCACCTCACCGTGCTCATCGGTCCACTGATAGATGACGTCGGCGCGTGCGATGCCGGCCGCCCCGACGAGGGCGGCAAGCGAGCTGGCCAGCAGGATGACAGCGAGTCGTGACATGACCTTACTCCCCGGAGCACCCCCATTACTCGGCCCCTCCTGGGCCTCGCCCGCTTCGCGGGCCGATACGCCCAGTGCGTATCGTTATGGTTGCTCCCGGCAAACCATTGTCCACCCTCGCCGGCCGCCTGTCCTTTGAACTCGGTCACACAAGGGATACCGCACATCACATAAAGCGCAATCGGCGTCCCAAAAGGGAGCGGGGCCGGAGGGCCCCGGCAGCAGGCCGGCGGTCCCGGCCCCTGTGGCCCGCCGGGCCATCACATGTCGTAAGCGCGCTCGCCGTGCGCGGTGATGTCCAAACCCTCGCGCTCGTCCTCCTCGGACACCCGGATCCCCATCACGAGCTTCAGCAGGTAGAACCCGATCGCGGCGACGGCCGCCGTCCACACGATCACCAGCCCGACGGCCTTCGCCTGGATCAGCAATTGCGCCCAGATGCCGGGATACCCGGTTGCACCCGTCGCCCAGTTGACGACCTGCCCGGGGCCGCCCAGCGCCGGGTCGTTGAAAATCCCCGTCATGAGCGCACCGAAGGTCCCACCGAGCGCGTGGACGCCGAATACATCGAGCGCATCGTCTGTCCGCAGCATCTTCTTCAGGCCCGTGACCCCCCAGAAGCAGACCACGCCCACGCAGAGGCCAATCACGAAGGCGCCTGGAATGCCGACGTTACCTGCGGCGGGCGTAATCGCCACGAGCCCCGCTACGGCGCCGGAGGCCGCACCCACCATCGATGGCTTGCCCTTCAGCAGCCATTCGACGGCCATCCACGAGAGAACCGCGCAGGCCGTTGCGAGATAGGTGTTCATGAAGGCCAGCGAAGCCGAGCCGTTGGCCTCGAGCGCCGAGCCGGCGTTGAAGCCGAACCAGCCGAACCAGAGGAGCGACGCGCCGATCATGGTCATGGTCACACTGTGCGGAGCCATCGGCTCCCGACCGAGGCCGATGCGCTTGCCGAGAATCATTGCGCCCACGAGCCCGGCGACGCCGGAGTTGATGTGCACCACCGTCCCGCCCGCGAAGTCGAGCGCACCCCATTGCCAGATGAGACCTCCTGTCGCATTGACCGCATCGATATTGGCCGAGGCTGTGTAGGCATCCGGTCCCGGCCAGAACCAGACCATGTGCGCCACCGGGCAATAGCAGAACGTGAACCAGAATGTCAGGAAGAGCAGTATGGCGGAGAACTTGATCCGCTCGACCAGGGAGCCGAGGATGAGACAACAGGTGATGGCGGCGAACGTAGCCTGGAAGGCGACATACACCAGCTCATACATCTCCACGCCCTTGTCGAACGTGCCGACGGTGGCGTAGGCGCCCGTCACCGGATTGAACGTGCCGTTGAGGAAGAGCCGGCTCAAGCCGCCGACGAAGGCGTTGCCCTGCGTGAAGGCGAGCGAGTAGCCGTAGATGCACCAGAGCACCGTGATCAGCGCGAAGCCGACGAACACCTGCATCAGCACCGACAGCATGTTCTTCGTGCGGACCAGCCCGCCGTAGAAGAGGCCGAGGGCCGGCACCGACATCAGCAGCACGAGCGCGGTGGAGGTCAGCATCCAGGCGGTGTCGCCTTTGTTGGGTATGGGCGCATCGGCCGCCCACGCCAGCGTTGGTGCGAGGGTCGCGAGGGCGGTGACGGCCGTCATCCGACGGATCGCCTTAGAGAGGATCGAAGCGGTGCGCATGTGGTCTCCCGGACGTTCGCGAGTCTTTGGGCGCGTTTCCGGGCGATCGGGCCACGAATGAGGGCTGCACGACCGGCTTTCGCGCGCGTAAGCTGGTGAAGCGGGCAGTCGGGGTGCAGAATCCATGCCACGACACTTTCCGATGCACTTTCCGTGGCTTGCGTTGCCGCCTGATCCCGCGCGCACTGTTTTGGTGCCGCATGTCAGAGGCTTCGCCCCATCGAAGGGCATCGCACTTGGAGGCGAGAAATGATGGACAACTTCCGCATCGATGAGATCGCGCGCCGGCTGCTGGAGAGCGTTCCGCCGGCTTTCCGCACCGTCAGCAAGGATCTCGAAACCAACTTCCGCGCAGTGCTGCGCTCGAGCCTCGGCAAGCTCGACCTGGTGACCCGGGACGAGTTCGACACGCAGATGCGCGTGCTCGAACGCACCCGCGCCCGGCTCGCGGAGCTCGAGGCGCGGCTGCAGGCGCTCGAGGGCACGGCGGCCCCTGCTGCAGCCGGTATCGCCGGCGACGCTCCCCCGGAGCAGTCGCCCGGACACTAGGGCAATCCGCGCCGCAGCACTCGACCAGGGACGGTGTGTGTCTTTGCCGGTCGCAACTCTCCTGTGCCGGGCCCAGGTGGGCCTGGACGCGCCGCTGGTGCAGGTCGAAGTCACGGTGACGAGTGGCCTGCCTGCATTCCAGTTGGTGGGCCTGCCCGCCACCGTCGTGCGCGAGAGCCGCGATCGGGTGCGCTCGGCTCTCCTCTCCTCCGGATTCGAATTCCCGAGCGGGCGCATCGTGGTCAACCTCGCACCGGCAGAAATCCCGAAGGA
>Ga0157369_10006804_pt1 | contig 13189 bp, 14 predicted proteins | sample C25metaG_FD_113461 | JGI IMG/M metagenome (GOLD analysis project Ga0157369, IMG submission 113461) | Corn rhizosphere microbial communities from Kellogg Biological Station, Michigan, USA - C2-5 metaG | ecosystem: Host-associated > Plants > Roots > Rhizosphere > Soil | place: USA: Michigan...
AGCAGCTGGTTGCCGAAGCAGATGCCGAAGTACGGGACGCCCGCGCGGAGCACGTCCTGCAGGAGGGCGACGTGCGCGTCGCTCGCAGCCGGGTCGCCGGGTCCGTTGGAGAAGAACAGGGCGCTCGGTTCGAGCGCGAGGACCTCGGCCGAGGTCACCGACTGCGGCAGCACCACGACGTCGAAGCCGCGAGCGGCGAGGTGGTTGAGCGTCGAGGTCTTGACGCCGAGGTCGAGGACCGCGACGGAACCGACGCGCTCCCCCACCGCCGGCACGGTGTACTGCTCGGTCGTGGAGACCTGGCTCGACAGGTTCAGACCGGCCATCTGCGCGCCGGCGCGGACGAGACTGAGCTGTTCGGCGCCGGACAACTCGAAGTCCTCACCGGAGAACACGCCGCCGCGCATGGAACCGGCGGAACGGATGTGCCTCGTCACCGCGCGGGTGTCGATGCCGCTGATGCCCACGACGCCGTCCTGGACGAGTTCGTCGTCGAGCGAGCGGTCCGCTCGGAAGTTGGAGACGACGCGCGACGCGTCGCGCACCACGTATCCGGCGACCCAGACACGGGCGGACTCCATGTCCTCGCGGTTGACGCCGGTGTTGCCGATGTGGGGCGCGGTCATCAGGACGATCTGTCCGGCGTAGGACGGGTCGGTCAGCGTCTCCTGGTAGCCGGTCATGCCGGTGGCGAAGACGACCTCGCCGAGCGTGCGGCCGGTCGCGCCATAAGCGTGCCCGACGTAGCGGTTGCCGTCCTCGAGGACGAGTACCGCTGGACTGGGTGGGGTGAAGGAGGTCATGGTCAAGCCCTCTCGTGAGGCGGTGGGGTGGAGTCGTCGGCCGAGGTGACGTCGGCGACGGTGTCTGAGGTGCCGGTCGGCCGGAGTCCGGCGTCCGCGGCGGGGATGAGGCTCGTGACGGTGTCGATGATGCGGGCGCGGTCCGCCTGCTCGAGGACGCGGAAGGTGCTGTCCGCGATCACCGTCGGGACGGGACGCCAGCTCAGGCGGATGAGCCCGCCCGGCTCGACGACCCGGTCGATCGTGAGGTTGGTCTGGTCGACGCCGACGATGCTCGTCGCCGGGATGAACGTCGGCCGCTCCCCCGGGACGTCGACGACGACTCCGGCGGCTCCCAGTTCGAGCGTGACCCGGGATCGGTAGCGCAGTCCCTGCAACGCCAGCCGTTCGAGCGGCTGGTCGTGCTTCGACGTCGCGACGTAGAGGACCTCGACCGTCAGTGACGGGACCGGCCGCGGGTCGGGGAGCTCTGCGAGGGGACCGACCTGGGCGTCGCGCGCGACGCGGCGTCGCCAGGCGAAGCCCATGAGGGCGAGGATGCCGAGGAGGACGAGGGCGACGAGGACGGCCGCGAGGATCCGCCCGTCCATCAGCGCTCGACCTCCGCGGATCGCGCGGCGCGGCGTGCTGCGGCCGCGACCTGCTCCGTCGGGAGCACGGCGCCGTCCAGGACGGTCGCGTAGCCACGGTGGAAGGTGGCGACGACGCGGCCGGGCAGCTCCAGGCCGAGGTAGGGCGAGTTCACGCCCTTGCCGGCAAGGGCGGCCGTGCCGAACGGACGAGTGGCGGCGGTGTCGTAGAGCACGACCTCCGCCGGAGCTCCGGCCTCGATCGAAGCCCCCTGCCCGGTGATCCGTCCGATCCTCGCCGGCGTCGCCGAGAGCACCCGGGCGACGTCGTTCCAGTCCAGGAGCCCGGTCGCGACCATCGACGCATGCACGACGGAGAGGGCGGACTCGAGGCCCACCATGCCGTTCGCGGCGGCGTCCCACTCGCAGTCCTTGGCCTCGACCGGGTGCGGTGCGTGGTCCGTCGCGACGACGTCGATCGTGCCGTCCGCGAGTGCCTCGCGCAGCGCCTGGACGTCCTCCGCCCGTCGCAGGGGCGGGTTCACCTTGTACCGGGCGTCGTAGCTCGCCACCAGCTCCTCCGTGAGCAGCAGGTGGTGCGGCGTGACCTCGGCCGTGACGGGGATGCCTCGGGCCTTCGCCCAGCGGATGACGTCGACGGACCCTGCCGTCGAGACGTGGCAGATGTGGAGGCGGGAACCCACATGCTCGGCGAGGAGGACGTCGCGGGCGATGATCGACTCCTCGGCGACCGCAGGCCACCCGGTGAGCCCGAGTTCGCCGGAGAGGGCGCCCTCGTTCATCTGCGCACCGACGGTGAGCCGGGGTTCCTGCGCGTGCTGGGCGATCACACCGTCGAAGGCCTTCACGTACTCCAGCGCGCGGCGCATGAGCAGCGGGTCGGACACGCAGAGACCGTCGTCCGAGAAGACCCGGACCTCGGCACGTGAGGAGGCCATGGCGCCGAGTTCGGCGAGCCGCTCTCCGGCGAGGCCGACCGTCACGGCACCGATCGGCTGCACCGTCGCGTACCCGGCGCGTTCACCGAGCGACTGTTCCTGCTCGACGACCCCGGCCGTGTCGGCCACCGGCGAGGTGTTGGCCATCGCGAACACCGCGGTGAAGCCGCCGGCGGCTGCGGCACGCGTACCGGTGAGCACCGTCTCGCTCTGCTCGAACCCGGGTTCCCGGAGATGCGTGTGGAGGTCGACGAGCCCGGGGAGAGCGAGGAGGCCGTCCGCGTCGACGACGGTCGCGCCGACGGCGCTCAGCCCGGTGCCGCGTTCCGCGATCCGTCCGTCGCGCAGGAGGAGGTCGGTGCGTGTCCCGTCGGCGAGCGTCGCTCCGGTGATCAGCGTGACGTCGTGGTTCGAAGTGGGCTCAGACACGGGTGGATTCCTCTCGATCGCCGGACAGCAACAGGTACAACGCGGCCATCCGGACCGACACCCCGTTGGCGACCTGTTCGAGGACGGTCGACCGGGGTGAGTCGGCTGCCCCGGACGAGATCTCCAGACCGCGGTTCATCGGCCCGGGGTGCATGACAATGCTAGCCGGATCGAGGCGAGCGAGTCGCTCGTCGTCGAGCCCCCAGCGCCTGGAATACTCCCGGCTGTTCGGGAAAAAGGCGGCGTGCATGCGTTCGGACTGGATCCGGAGCATCATCAGCACGTCGGGACGCTGGGCGATCGCGTCGTCCAGGTCGTAGCGGACGGTGGCCGGCCAGGGGCCGAGGTCCACCGGAAGCAGTGTCGGCGGGGCGACGAGAGTCACCTCGGCGCCGAGCGTGTCGAGCAGCCAGACGTTCGAGCGGGCGACCCGGGAATGCAGGATGTCGCCGACGATCGTCACCGCCACCCCGTCGAGCGCGCGACCGCGGGAACGCTCGCCGTGGAGGCGCTTGCGCATCGTGAACGCGTCCAGGAGGGCCTGCGTCGGGTGCTCGTGCGTCCCGTCCCCCGCGTTCAGGATGCCGGCGTCGATCCACCCGCTGTCGGCGAGGGTCTGCGGCGCACCGGAGGCGGAGTGTCGGATCACGACGGCGTCGGCGTGCATCGCGGCGAGGGTCTGTGCGGTGTCCTTCAGACTCTCGCCCTTCGAGACGCTCGACCCCTTCGCGCTGAAGGTGATGACGTCTGCGGACAGCCGTTTTGCGGCAGCCTCGAACGAGATGCGCGTGCGGGTCGAGTCCTCGAAGAAGAGGTTGACGACCGTCTTCCCACGGAGGGTCGGGAGCTTGCGGACCTCACGGAACTGCGTCTCGGCCATGTCCTCCGCGACGTCGAGGATCTCGATCGCCTCGTCGCGGGTGAGGGTCTTCGTCGACAGCAGGTGCCTCATTCGCCGCTCCCCTCGATCGTCACGGAGTCGTCGCCGTCGAACTCGGTGAGCCGGACGAAGATGCGCTCCGCCTGCGAGGAGGGCAGGTTCTTCCCCACGAAGTCGGGCCGGATCGGGAGCTCGCGGTGCCCGCGGTCGACGAGCGCGGCGAGCCGCACGACGCGCGGGCGGCCCAGGTCGGTCAGGGCGTCGAGGGCGGCGCGGATCGTGCGTCCCGAGTACAGGACGTCGTCGACGAGGACGACCGTGCGCCCGTCGATCCCCTGCGGCGGCAGTGTCGTGGGCTGCGGTGCACGGGTCGGGTGCTTCGCCAGGTCGTCGCGGTACATCGTGACGTCGAGTGCACCCGAGACGATGGTCGCGCCCGAGATCGAGGAGATCGTGGCGGCGATCCGCTTCGCGAGGATGACCCCGCGCGTCGGGATGCCGAGGATCACGAGGTCGTCTGCTCCGCGGTTGGACTCGAGGATCTCGTGGGAGATCCGAGTCAACGCCCGCGCGATGTCAGCTTCGTGCAGCACGGTACGTGCGCTCATCGCCGACTCCCTTCTCCGCCTCTCTGGACGGTCTTAAAGGTTGTCTTGGTCAACACCCGAGCCTAGCAGTCGGATCAGGCCTCGTAGAGCTCCAACGGGAGGCCGTCGGGATCGAAGAAGAACAGCATCTTGCGCGAGGTGTGCGGGTCGATCCGGACGTCTTCGACGCGGACACCCAGCTCGACCAGCCGCGCGTGGCCGGCATCGACGTCGTCGACGGCGAAGGCGAGGTGCCGCAGCCCGAGCGCTTCGGGCCCGGATGCGCGCGCCGGCGGGTCAGGGAAGGAGAACAACTCGATGAGGTACTCACCGTTCAGGGCGAGGTCGCCCATCCAGGAGTCGCGCTCGGCCCGGTACACCTCGGTGAGCAGCTCGCAGCCGAGCACCGAGGTGTAGAAGCGCTTGGAGCGCTCGTAGTCGCTGGCGATGATCGCGATGTGGTGCACGCGCTTCAGCGGCAGGGCTGCACCGGTCTCGTCGCTCATCGTCACCGCGGGTTGATCTGCGAGATCTTGCCGAGCAGGCCGTTGATGAAGCCGGCCGAGTCGTCGGTCGACAGCGTCTTGGCCGCCTCGACCGCTTCGTCGATGGCGACGCCGTGCGGCACCTCGTCGTTGAACAGGATCTCCCAGATCGCGATCCGGAGGATGGCCCGGTCGACCGTGGGCATCCGCGCGAGCGTCCAGCCCTGCGCGTACGTCTCGATCTGCTCGTCGATCTCCTCGGCGTGGTCACCGACACCGTCGACGATCTCCCTCGCATACAACCACGAGGCCTGGCGGTCGGGCTCGCTGACGGCGCGAGACGCTTCCGCGGACAGGACTTCAGCGAGGGTCTGCTGACGGACGTCGGCCTGGTAGAGCAGATCGAGGGCGCGCTTGCGCGCCTTGGTACGAGCGCTCACTCGTTGACGCGACCGAGGTAGTCACCCGTGCGGGTGTCGACCTTGACCTTGGTGCCGGTCTCGAGGAAGAGCGGGACCTGGATCTCGTAGCCGGTCTCGACGGTCGCCGGCTTCGTGCCGCCGGTCGAGCGGTCGCCCTGGAGCCCGGGTTCCGTGTAGGTGACCTCGAGGATGACCGACGCGGGGAGCTCGACGTAGAGCGGGTTGCCGTTGTTGAGTGCGACCGTGACGTCCTGGTTCTCGAGAAGGAAGTTCTTGGTGTCGCCGACGACGACGGCGGGGATGGTGATCTGGTCGTAGTCGCTCTTGTCCATGAAGACGAAGGAGTCGCCGTCCGCGTACAGGTAGGTGAAGTCGCGGCGGTCGACGTTCTCGACGTCGATCTTCGTGCCGGCGTTGTACGTCTTGTCGACGACCTTGCCGGTCATGATGTTCTTCATCTTGGTGCGGACGAACGCGCCACCCTTGCCCGGCTTGACGTGCTGGAACTCGATCACCGTCCAGAGCTGCCCGTCGATGTTCAGGACGATGCCGTTCTTGATGTCAGCGGTAGAAGCCATGCGCGAGAATGTCCGTTCGTGGAAAGTGTGCGGCCGGATACGACCCAACGAACGAGTGTAACCGCTGCGAGGACCCGTGACCAATGCACCCGTGGTGGACCAGGGCGCCGCGCACGTCACTCGGCGCTGCGGCGCACCACGAGGTCGAGGGCGAGGCGGTACGAGTCGAAGCCGAAACCGGCGATCACGCCGGTCGCGACACCGGAGATCACGCTCGTGTGACGGAACGCTTCGCGGGCGTGTGGATTCGAGAGGTGCACCTCGACGAGCAGGAGGCCTGCCTTCGTGACCATGGCCGCCGCGTCCCGGAGCCCGTAGCTGTAGTGGGTGAACGCAGCGGGGTTGAGGATCACGGACGTGCCGGAGTCGACGGCCTCGTGGAGCCAGCCGATCAGCTCGCCTTCGTCGTCCGTCTGGCGCAGGTCGATCCGCGTCCCGTCGCCCGCGTCGGCCTCGAGCATTGTGCGCAGCGCAACGAGGTCGGCCGAGCCGTAGACGTCGGGTTCACGGCTGCCGAGGCGTCCGAGGTTCGGTCCGTTGAGGACGAGCACGGTGGTCATGAGTCGAGGGTATCCGTTCGGGACGAGCGCTCACGGAGCGCGACGGCGTCGGTCAGGAGCCGATCTCCTGGTAGGCGGCGAAGAGCAGCGAGGTCTCGGGCCCCTGGAGGACGGTCGGCTTGGCGAGGTCGTCGAGCACGATGAACCGCAACATCGAACCGCGCGTCTTCTTGTCGCGCTGCATCGTCGCGAGCAGCGTGTTCCAGCGGCCCACCGGATAGGCGATCGGCAGGCTGAGGAGCTCCAGGACGCGACGGTGGCGGTCGACGACCTCGTCCGACAGCCGGCCGGCGAGGCGGGACAGCTCGGCGACGTACATCATGCCGATCGCCACCGCGGCACCGTGCCGCCACTGATACCGCTCGGCGTGCTCGATGGCGTGCCCGAGCGTGTGCCCGTAGTTGAGGATCTCGCGCAGGCCCTGCTCGGTGAAGTCCTCGCTGACGACGTCGGCCTTCATCCGGATCGCGAGCTCGATGCAGCGGCGGAAGGCCGGTGTCTCGGGGTCGGTCGCGGCGTCGACGTCGGCCTCGATGAGATCGAGGATCTCCGGGTAGCGGATGAACCCGGCCTTGGCCACCTCGGCGAACCCGGCGAGGATCTCGTTCTTCGGGAGGGTGTCGAGCGTGTCGAGATCGCAGACGACGGCTGCCGGGGCGTAGAAGGCGCCGACGAGGTTCTTGCCTTCCGCGGTGTTGATGCCCGTCTTGCCGCCCACGGCCGCGTCGACCATGCCGAGGACCGTCGTGGGGACCTGCACGAGTCGGACGCCGCGCAGCCAGGTGGCGGCGACGAAGCCTGCGAGGTCGGTGACGGCGCCACCGCCGAACCCGATGACCGCGTCGGAGCGCGTGAAGTCTGCCTGCCCGAGGACTCCCCAGCAGAACGCGGCCACCTCGACCCGTTTCCCGGCCTCGGCGTCCGGCACCTCGGCGAGCAGCACCTGGTACCGGTCGCTCAGGGTCTCGCGCAGTTTGGCAGCCTTCTCGCCCAGCGTCGCCGGGTGGACGATGAGGACCCGCTGCACGGCGGTCCCGAGGGCGTCGACGAGCACGTCCTCCAGCCCTCTCCCGATCGTGATGGGGTACGGGGAGGATCCCGTCACCTCGATGACGGTCCGCTCGGTCGGGGTGGTCGGTTCGGTGCTCATGCAGGCTCCTTCACCCAGGCGACGAGCTCGTCGACGATGCCTGAGATGGGTCGGTGCGAGGTGTCGAAGGTGACATCCGCGAGTCGTTCGTACACGGGACGCCGGGCGGCGGCGATGCGCGACCACGCGCCGGGGTCGTCACGGAGGAGTGGACGCTTGTCGAGGTTGGCTCGTGCCAGCACGGCCTCTTCGGTCACCGTCAACAGCACGACGCGTGCATCGGCGAGCTGACGCTGCGTGTCCTCGTCGAGCACCGCTCCCCCGCCGAGCGACACGATCGCCGGCTGCTCGAGTGCGGCGGCGACCGCCGCCCGCTCCAGGGCGCGGAAGTGCGCCTCGCCGTGTCGCTCGAAGATGCGCGCGATCGCTCCGTGCTCGCCGGAGACGACGTTGTCGGTGTCGACGAACGGCAGGCCCAGGCGCTTCGCCAGCTGCTTGCCGACGCGGCTCTTCCCCGACCCCATCGGTCCGATGAGGACGACGGGGAGTCGGAGATCGGCGGCCTGCTCAGGCATCGGCGCTGGAGGCGTGGTCGCCTCGCGTGCGCAGGTTCGACGGGATCGCTGCCAGGTATCCGTCGAGGTTGCGCTTCGTCTCGGGGACGGAGTCGCCACCGAACTTCTCGAGCACCGCTTCGGCGAGGACCAGGGCCACCATCGCCTCGGCCACGACACCGGAGGCCGGGACCGCGCAGACGTCCGAGCGCTGGTGGTGCGCGGTGGCGGCCTCGCTCGTCGCGACGTCGACCGTGCGGAGCGAGTGCGGGACGGTCGCGATCGGCTTCATGCCGGCGCGCACGCGGAGGACGGTACCGGTGGTCATGCCACCCTCGGTGCCGCCGGCGCGATCGCTCTGTCGGGTGATGCCGTCGCTCTCCTGGACGAGCTCGTCGTGGGCCGCGGAGCCGCGACGCGTCGTCGTGAGGAAGCCGTCGCCGACCTCCACACCCTTGATGGCCTGGATGCCCATGAGCGCTGCCGCGAGGCGTGCGTCGAGTCGGCGGTCCCAGTGGACGTAGGAGCCGAGTCCCGGTGGGAGTCCGTAGGCCAGGACCTCGACGATGCCGCCGAGGGTGTCACCGTCCTTCTTGGCCGCGTCGACCTCGGCGACCATGCGCTCCGAGGTCGCCTTGTCGAAACAGCGCAGCGGATCGGCGTCGAGCGCGTCGACGTCGGCCGGGACCGGCAGCGGGCTGTCTTCGGGAACGCGCACCGGGCCGATCGACAGCGTGTGGCTGACGAGGGTGATGCCCAGCTCGCCGAGGAAGGAGCGCGCGACGGCGCCGAGGGCGACGCGCGCAGCGGTCTCGCGTGCGCTGGCGCGTTCGAGCACGGGACGCGCCTCGTCGAAGCCGTACTTCTGCATGCCCGTCAGGTCGGCGTGGCCGGGGCGCGGACGGGTGAGCGCGGCGCTGCGGCCACGCGACTTGTCGGAGATCTCGGTCGGCTCGGGGCTCATGACCTCGGCCCACTTCGGCCACTCGGTGTTGCCGATGCGGATCGCGATCGGGCTGCCCATGGAGAAGCCGTGGCGGACGCCGCCGGACAGGTTGAGCTCGTCCTCCTCGAACTTCATGCGGGATCCTCGGCCGTAGCCGAGCTTCCGTCGGGCGAGGTCGGCGCGGACGCCGTCCATGGAGATGGGGACGCCGGACGGGAGTCCCTCGAGGACGGCGATGAGTTCCGGGCCGTGAGACTCTCCGGCAGTGAGCCAACGAAGCATGGTCCTATCCTTCCATAGAGCCGGGACGCGACCGTGCGCCTTCGGTCGACGGCCCGGCGGGTGTGCAGGTGGGCGACGGATGCGTCCGGAGCGGTCAGTGCGAGGCGACCGGCGCCCCGGTGTGATCGAGGTGGACCGTTCCGAGCATCGCCCCGAGCACCGTCGTCTCGTCGTCGAGCGGCAGGAGCGGATCGCCGAGGACGAAGATCCGGACCTGGAGCAACGCCTGGTGCACGAGCATCGACAGCCCGCTGAGGACCGACCCGCCGGCCTGCGACCACGCCTCCGCGAGCACACTCGGCCACGGGTCGTACGCGACGTCGAGGAGGAGCGCGCCTGGAGCATGGGACAGGACCGGACCCGGTTCGGTGAGGGCGCCGCCGGGAAGGGTGCTGATCACGAGTGGTGCGTCAGGCGTCTCACCGTCGAGCGGCCCTGAGGCGAACCGCAGCCCCAGCCGGCCGGCGAGGTCCTCGAGTGGTCGCGCCTGGGCCGGTCGTCGGAGCGCCACGTGGACGTGCTCGGCACCGAGGTCCGCCGCCGCCATGATCGCCGAGGAAGCCGTCGCTCCCCCGCCCAGGACGACCGCGGACGCGATCGTGTCGACACCGGCCGCTCCGATCGCGCGGACGATGCCGCCGACGTCGGTGTTGAACCCCTCGATCCGACGGGACCCGTCCTCGGCTCGTCGGAGAAGCAGCGTGTTGACCGCCCCGGTCTCGGTTGCGGCGCGGTCGGCCACGTCGGCCAGCTCGAGCGCGCGATGCTTCAGTGGCATGGTCAGCGAGAGCCCCCGCCAGTCCGAGCCGAGGTCGTCGAGGAAGGCCGAGAGCTCAGCCGCCTCCAGTTCGTGGCGACCGTAGTCCCAGTCGAGCCCCAGCACCCGGTAGGCGGCCTCATGCAGTGCCGGCGACTTGGAGTGGGCGATGGGCGCGCCGAGCACGGCGAGCCGCGGCTGCCCGTCCTGGCCGTGACCCGGCCCTGTTCCACGCATGTGCGCCACGCTCCCGCTACTGGTACTCGGGGTGCTCGTCCATCCAGGACAGCCACTTGTCGACCGCGGCCTCGTGCTCCTCCTGGGTGGTGGAGAAGATCGTCTCACCGGAATCGAGGTTCCAGGTGACGAAGTAGAGCCAGGGTCCGTCGGCCGGATGCAGGGCTGCGTCGATCGCGAGGTCGCCCGGGTTCGAGATCGGTCGCACGACCATGCCCGGGTGGACGTAGGTGTTGTACGGGTTCGAAGCGTCGGCGCGCTCGGCGTCCGTTGTCGACACCCGGTGGGTGTTGCCCGTCCCGTACGCGACCGTCGCGTCGGACTGCAGCAGACCGCTCTCCCACTGGGCCGGGTCCAGTCGGTTGAGGAAGACCCGCGACACCTTGTAGTAGTCGTCGCGGAGGCCCGCCTCCTTCTGGATGAGCGAGGCCAGGACGATGGTCTTCCAGCGGTCCTCGGGCTTCACCCCGGCGTCGTCGAGCGCCTGGAACGACCGGTTCACGAGGGTCTGGAGGACGGCGTGCGCATCGCCGCCGTCGGGGAGGCTGTAGGTCGCCGGGAAGAGGAACCCCTCGAGCGAGGTCGCCTCGGCGGGGAGACCGAAGGACGCGACGTCGGCGGCCGCAGCCTGGAGTTCCTCCAGCGGGATGCCGGTGCCCTCCGCGATCGACGGCAGGGCGTCCTGCTCGGCGGTGCCCTCGGGGATGACGAAGGTGTCCTCCATGCGGTTCGCCTCATCGGTCAGGGCCGCAAGGGCGGACTTGGCGCTCATCTTGAGCTTCAGCTTGTAGGCACCAGGGAAGAACTCCGGCTGGGTGGGCTGTGCGAGGAGGAGGTCGTAGAAGGCGTCGAACGACTTCGTGACCCCCGCGTCGTGCAGGCTCGTCGCGATGTCCTCGCCGATGTCGCCCTCGTTGACCATGACGACGGCCTCGCCGCTGCCGGCACCTTCGTAGTCGTTCGGTTCCTCCCATCCGAGGACCTTGCGGATCTGCGGCTCGTAACTCGTCCACACGACCGCGGCGCACGCGACGAGACCCCCGACGACCACGATCGACACGATTAGCGCGATGAGCCCGCGACGACCACGACGGCGCTTCGGCGGTTCCCCGCCGGCCAGCGCACGACGGCGCCCCCGATGGATCGGCTGCGGCCCGCTGTCGTTCGCCGTGTCGTCCTCAGCGAGCAGGTCCTCGAACGCGGGGATGGTCATGGTCCTGGCCCGGGACACCGATGACTCGGTGTCGTCGGACTCGGGCCCGCGTGAGGTCGATCCGCTCGAGGGTGTGGCGCTCGGGGCCGGCTCGCCGACGCTGGAGTCACCGGACGACGCGGCGGTCGAGGGGGCGTCGACGGACGTGGCGTCGACCGATCTGGAGCCGGCCGGGGCCGGTCCGGCCGTGTCGCTCGCGGCGTCTTCATCGACGGGCTCGGGCGGCGTCGAGGCGGCTTCGGCGGCCTCCCGCCGCTGACGTGCCTCGCGTCGGGACAGTGGCACCGGCTGCTCCCCCGCGGCGTTCCGTTCGGACGTGAAGAGGTCGGCGAGCGGATCGTCTGCTGGGTTGTTCTCAGGTGTCAGATTCGACACAGGCACGTCCTGTTCACGGGTCGACGGGGCTTCCGGGGGGTCGCCCCGAACCGCGTTCGGCGTCGAGGGCGTACTGCAAGAGTATGACGGCCGCCACCTGATCGACAATCGAGCGCGTCTGCTTCTGTCGTTTCCCAGCGGAGCGCAAGGCGCCGTGGGCGGTCACCGTCGTCAGCCGCTCGTCGACGAGACGGGCCGGGACACCGGTGATCGACCTGAGCCGGGCGGCGAACTCCCGGGCGTCCTGTGTGGACGCCGTGTCCTTCCCCGACAGGGCGATCGGGAGACCGACGACGAGCTCCACGGCGCCGAGTTCTTCGGCGATGACCGCGATCGCCCGGATGTCGGCGTCGCCGCCCAGGTCCCGTGGGACCGTCTCCACCGGCGTGGCCAACAGGCCGTCGGGATCGCTTCTCGCGACCCCGACCCTGGCCTTCCCGACGTCGATCCCGAGTCGGACACCGCGACGGAACCCGTCCGTCATGTCAGGCGATCTCGCGGGCGATCGCCGCGAGGGCGTCGCCGAGCGCGGTGGCGTCGACGCCGCCACCCTGTGCGAGGTCGTCCTTCCCACCACCGTTGCCGCCGAGGACGCCGGCCGCGACCCGGACGAGGAGGCCTGCCTTGAGTCCGGCGTCGCGGGCACCCTGGTTCGTCGCGACGACGATCGCGGGCTTCCCACCGACGACCGCGCCCAGGGCGACGACCGCCGGGCTCGCGCCGAGCTGCTCGCGGAGCTGCGTGACGAGCGTCCTGACGTCGTTCGGTGACCCGAGCTCGCCCAGGTGCTCGGCGACGAGCGACACCGGGCCGACGCGGTGAGCGGTCTGCGCCAACGCCGGGAGACGTTCGCTCAGCCCACGGGCTTCGAACGCGGCGATCTTCTTCTCAGCCGCCTTGAGGTTCGCGACGAGTTCGGCGATGCGGTCGGGCAGCTGTTCCTTCGGCGTCTTGAGGCTGCCGGAGAGCTGTGACACGAGCGCACGCTCGGCGGCGAGGTCACGGAAGGCCTCGAGACCGACGAGCGACTCCACCCGACGGTTCGTCGAGCCGACGGACGATTCGCTGACGAGGTTGATCAACCCGATCTCGGCGCTGGAGGTGACGTGGGTGCCCGCACACAGCTCACGCGACCACGGCCCGCCGATGTCGACGACGCGGACGGTCTCGCCGTACTTCTCGCCGAACAGCGCCATGGCGCCGAGCGCCTTCGCGTCGTCGAGCGCCATCTCGCGGGTGCTCACCTGTAGGTTGTCGCGGATGGCGTTGTTGGAGATCTCTTCGATCTCCGACTTCGTCGCCGGTGACAGCGGCTGATTCCAGGTGAAGTCGAGCCGGAGATAGCCGGCCTTGTTCGACGAACCGGACTGGTGGGCGCTGTCGCCCAGGACCTGTCGCAGGGCGGCGTGGATGATGTGCGTACCGGAGTGCGCCTGCTGTGCGCCGCGGCGGTAGCTCGCGTC